>Ga0114918_10000155_pt1 | contig 54897 bp, 50 predicted proteins | sample LantaG_FD_87015 | JGI IMG/M metagenome (GOLD analysis project Ga0114918, IMG submission 87015) | Deep subsurface microbial communities from Baltic Sea to uncover new lineages of life (NeLLi) - Landsort_02402 metaG | ecosystem: Environmental > Aquatic > Marine > Oceanic > Sediment | place... | reverse complement strand
TTACCGGGGGAGCCCAGACGATACGATTGTCATGCCCCGCGGGCGTGACGAAATTGGCATACGTGATGGCTTTAGGTGCCATTGCTCGGAAGAGCGTGAGGGTTCGAGTCCCTCCGCCCGCACCATTGGTTATGCGCAGCATGTCCGCTTAACGCCTAGTTGGCGACTTCAGCAGTTCCGGGGAAACTCTCCTCTGCCCACATTTTGCCCACAATTGCGGGTGAATACTGGTTATGAAGATTGACTGCGATGGCATCCAGATCGCTGTCGAAAAGGTCCGCATAGACCCTCAAGGTGACGCTCGGATCCTTGTGGCCCAACATCCGCGCCAGTGCCAACACGTTGACCCCTGCGCTGACTGCCAGGCTGGCCGCGGTGTGACGAAGATCGTGCGGGGTGATTGCCTGGACACATGAACGGTCCACTGCGCGCTTGAACCATCCATTGGTAGATTTCGGCCGAGGAAGGTAATCCCCATCCGAGAAAACCAGATCGCCCGGACCCTTGCCGCGACACAACTCTGAGATAGCGGTTAGCACAAACTCTGGTACTGGCACCGCCCGCACCGCCTTGCCCTTGGTGTGGCCGACGGCGTGCCGAGCGCCGATCTGCACCGCATTCTCCGCCACCGTGAGACGCCGTTTCAGGAACTCCACATCGTGAACCCGCAGGGCGATCGCCTCACCCCACCTCAGACCGCAGAAAGCTAACACCAGCACCAGGGCATGGTGCTCCCGGCATTCGGAGGCAAGGCGATGAACATCGTCGGCGGTCAGGTACACGTGCCGGCGTGCAATCTTGCGTGGCAGGTTATCGATTCCTTTGGCCGGATTGGCGGCCAGGCGCCTGCCCTTCACCGCATCAGTAAGTATCCCCGACAGGACGCCATGCGCCCGGATCACGATCGTCGGTGACTTCTTGGACTTCACCATGGCGGCCACCCAACCCTCGATCTCCGTGACGGAGATATCGGACACCCTGCGGTGACCCCAGACGGGTTGCACATGCACCCTCCACGCGGACTCGATCGTCCGGTAATTTGATGGCGCAGTGGAATGCTCCTTGCGTTCCAGCCACGCCGGCGCCAGAGCGCCGATGGTGATCTGGCCGGCAGTTTCCGAGATGTACTCGCCGGTCAGCTTCTTGACCTCAACGGTTGCGGCGAAGGCCTCCGCTTCACGTTTGGTTCGGAAGCCTCGCTTGTCGGTCTGGCGGTGATCAGGCGTTCGGTAGCGGACGCGGTATCGCTTTCCGCCGCGCGTCGTGTAACTACTAATCGTCGCCACTCTGGCCCCCCTTGATTGCCGATTTGAGTTCAGCTTGCATGTCCCGACTGACACGTCCTCGTTTCTGAGCATTGGCGGCGACGCCAGCTCGCCGATCCCGCTCTTCGGAGAAGCTCCGGCCCCACAGCGCGGCTGAAAGATGGGCCAGTAACGCCGGCGAGATCCCCAGTGATTTACGGATGCGGTCCTCGGTGGCCCCGGCGGTCTTGGCGATGCGTGCGTACGTCACGATGTCTGCCTCGTGGCGGTGGAACACTTTGCGCTCGAACGGCGTCCGCTTCCACCCCAGCAATCTGGCGGGGTCGTTGTCGCCTAGTTCCAATGGTTCGGGTCCGTCAATACGCTTGCCGTTTAGGAGGCGAGCTACATCTTGGTCCAAGAGTGCCAGCGAGTCGTTGATCTTGACGGGGGAGCCGCCGTATTTACAGAGAAGCGGTAGCGACGCCTCTGAGCACCCCGCGTCGTTAAGCGCTAAGCAGACTGCCAGCATGGTGGTGAGATTCGGCGCCACCCGGCCGGCCTCGAAGTCGGCGACCCGCGATTCGGACCACTTGAGGCCGCGCCGACGGGCCGCAGCGCTGACCTGGTCGAGTGTCAGGCCGGCGCCGAGTCGGAACTCGCGGGCATTCAGTCCGATCACTGTCTGCAGGGGAACTAATCCGGCCGTATCCACGCCTTCAAGCTACTGAATTTCACGATAGTTGACAAGTTGCCACCGGAGCGCTCTAATGGTTCTCAACATTCGTGAAAATCAGAAAGTTGAGGTTCGTGTGGACGAGATGGCGACGCCGGCACAGGTTGCGGAAGCGCTGCACACCACCGAGGCGAGCTTGGCCCAGATGCGATACCGCGGAGACGGACCGGTCTTTGCGCGTATCGGCCGCCGGCGGGTGCTCTACCGCTGGGTTGACGTCAAGAAGTGGATCGAAGAGTCGCTCCACACCAGAACTGATCAGGCACTGGCGCTGCAGGCTCGATCTTCGATCTCAGCAACTGATCGTCCTTCAACCAGAGGCGACTGAGCGCCCGACTAGTCGGCGTGAACGCCGACGGACCTGAAACCCCAGAAAAAGTCAGAGAGGTATTGAGAAATGTTCAATGTGACGATTATCGGCACCGAGCCGGCCTGCCGAGAACCCTTGGCGATTCTCGCCGGAGTGGCTGCCGAGGCCGCAAGGAATTCCGACTCCGATGCCGATGCCGGTGACGCGGCTCCGCGGGAAGCCGACGTGGACGAGGATCACGTGATGGAGGCGGCCTACCGGGCGCTGTGTGAGAGCCGGGGATTGAAGGCCGTCGGCTCTTATGAGTTGACGTGGGCCTTGTACTGCTTGGGGGCCCTTGAGTCGGCGGTCGGCTGGTTCAATTTGGGGGGTTATTTCGCTTCCTTTGCCTGGCCGGAGCGAGGGGTCGCTCTCATGCTGAGCATCCCGCTGTCGAGTTTCGAGGAGGATTCCGCCGAGGCACTCTTGGAGATGGCCCTTCACGAGGAGGCCAGGGACGCCGCGTTCCAGGAGGAAGGGTGGCTGGTGGTGCGGGTCGATCCGCGCAGCCGCCGCCTGGATGATCAGCTGGAGCGTGTTGCCCGCCTCGTTGCGGCACAGAGCCCGGACCCGGCTTCGTGAGTGGCTTGGGGGAAGGCCCCGGCGAGGTGACCGCCGGGCTGCCCCGAACGGATTTTGGGCGCCGGTTGTACATGGCGTTCGGCGCGGCCCGAGAGTTCATCCGCATGCGGTTCGAGGAGGACGGCTGTGTCGTCGGAATCGGTGAGGTGCTCGAGCATCTCGACGACCGCTTTGGTGAGGCGGCCGGAATCACCGGTGATGTGTGGATCGTGCTGAATCTCTGCATGGACCTGTGGGCGGATCCGCACATCGATCAGGTACCCGGCGGCTGGATCGACTTCTGCTGGAACGAGGCGGGTGACTGGCCGCGTGAAGATGGCCAGGGTCTCTTTGCTCGGCTGCGCGGCTTGCCTACTCAGGACCTCCCGTGAGTGGCGGCATGGTCGGGAAGATGAATCTTGTTTCCTTGGCCACCGCGATGCTGGGTCCGATCACCGCCGAGTTGGGGCGGGTGTCGACCTCGCTCATGGATGCGCACCCGCACTTCCCGGCAGTGTGCGTCGATGATGTCGCGTATTTGTTGCGTCTGTTGGATGCGCTCGAGGAAGTGTTGGGATCCGGTATCGCGTCCATTCACCCTCGGCTGGCCCGCGAGGCCGAAGAAGCCGCCGCCGAATCTTCGATGCTTCTTCGCAACGCTCAGTGCAACCTTGCCTTTGTGCTCCAGCTGGTTGAGGAGTTCTGCGTGCGAGGCGACATAGGCTCGCCGCCGCATGACATGAATGTCCGTTTTCTCGCCGAGGTTGTTGCCCGGTTGAATGATGTTCGATTCGATCTGGTGGCCGGCATGGGGCTAGCTGATGGGCTAGCAGGGCAGTGAGCGCCGATCCGAGTTTTGGCGGCGACGCCGCTGCCGATGATGGCGGTCGAGGGGGCCGTGATAGTGCCGTGCGCCTGGAGGACGCCTACATCGGCGCCCATATCGCCGAGCATCACCTGAATGGAAAGTTCCTCCACCACGTCGCGTTCGGGTGGATGAAGTTCGATGGCCGCCGGTGGGTACCGGTCGCAGAGACGGTCGCCGCCGAGGATGTACGCAAGAACCTCATCGATCTGCACCGCGCGGAGGCTGAGGCTGGGGTGGAACCGGGACGGCTTCAGCAGATTTCCCGCATGCTCGGCGCTTCGAGGATCCGGGGTATCACCTATGTCGCCAAACTGAGTCTGGCGACCGACCGGCCGTTCGACAGCTACCCGGACTTACTCAACGTCGCCAACGGAGTCGTTGATCTGCATACCGGCAAGCTGAGCCCGCACGATCCCGATTTGATGTTCACCAAGGTGGCGCCGGTGAACTACGTGCCGGGTTGTCGTCACTGTGACTGGGAGCAAGCTCTCGGTGCTCTGCCCGAAGACGCGGTTGATTGGCTGAAGATCCGGTTGGGCCAGGGCATTACCGGCCATCCGGTGCCCGATGACCGTTTGGTGGTCCTGAAGGGTTCGGGTTCGAACGGCAAGACCACCGTCGTCGACGGTGTCCGGGAAGCTGTCGGGTCGGACTACGCGGTCACGATGCCCGACCGGATCCTGCTGGCGCGTCAGGGGGATCACCCGACCGAGTTGATGACGATGCGCGGTGCCCGGCTGGCGTTGATGGAGGAGTTCCCCGAGTTGGGTCACCTCAATGTCAAGCGGCTCAAGGACGGGCTGGGCACGGGGGAGATGACCGCCCGGCACATCGGCAAGGACAGCGTGTCCTGGAAGCCGACGCACACGCCGGTCGTCACCACCAACTACCTGCCGCGGGTGGACGAGTCCGACGATGGCACCTGGCGCCGGCTGGTGCTCGTGGAGTTCCCTTACCGGTACCACCGGCCTGGCACAGCGCTGCGCACGCCTTATGACCGGGAGGGTGATCCCCGGCTTCGGGAACGGTTGCGTGCTGGCGCCGATGGCCAGCATGAGGCTGTTTTGGCATGGCTGGTCGAAGGAGCGGTTGCCTGGTATCAGGGCGGCCGGCAGATGCTCGACGACCCAGCGACGGTGCGCCAGGCCACCGCGGTCTGGCGCAAGAACTCCGATGTCCTGCTGCGCTACGCCGACGAACGTCTGGTCTTCGACCCGCACTCCCAGGTGGTCGCCACCGAGCTTTTCGAGGATTTCAACGAGTGGTTGCAGGCCAACGGCCACCGGCCCTGGTCGGACCAAAGCTTTAGCGCCCGCTTCGCCCAACACGGGGAGGCCATCGCCAACGAGGTGGCCAAGAAACGCTCCCGATGCTCGGCCACAGCGCGCTTGTCGCGCAGGCCCAGGGACCGGTTCGGGGCCACCCCAGGGTCGGCTGTGCCCCAGCAGTTCACTGCCTGGGTCGGTGTCCGATTCCAGACTCCGGAGGACATGGATGACGTCGATGACTAGGCATGATCCAGAGGCTGTGCAGAGGTGTGCAGGGGGTAATTGGTCTCTAGCTATATCTAGCTCTCATGAGAGAGGACTAGTAACCCCTGCACACCTCTGCACATGGGCTTGCCCTATCGCCGGTGCTTCGTATCGGATCGCTCGCGCTTCGCTCATCGCTCCGCTTCGCTGCGCGATTCGCTTCGCAGCTCGCTCCCACCCTGCTCCGCTTCGCTCCGCAGGGGGCGCACTTCTGGGAGACAACAATTTTCATCAGGAACCAGACACCCGCCCCAGCCCCGAAGGGGCTGGTGTCACGCGGAGCAAGGGGAGGCGCGTAGCGCCGACGCGCAGCGGAGCGGCTTCCCCAGAGCAACCAAGACCACGGGCCGCGGTGGCCCCTATGAAGACGAAAGGCAACCTATCTGTGAACGCCTACTACACCTGCCTATCTTTCGACAGCGTGATCACTGCTCTGTTGGACAGCAACGTCATCACTGTCGCGAGAGACGAAACCTCGGTCTCTTTGCCGCTGGAGATTGGGGCGGAACTCGCCGCTGAAACTCTCCGACTCCTGTTGGACGACGGACGGATTCGGAACCATCGCGGCGAGGATCTCTTCGGCTATCTCGGTCAGGATGACGCGTGGGAACTGTTGCGCATCTTGAGCCGGATTGGTGGCCCCGATCGGCCGACTTTCACAAACTGTTGAGCATCGCCGAGGAGTAATACGCAGCTATAGCGCACCTATAGATAGGTGCTGCCGAAGTGCAAGGAATCAACCGAAGGCGTGTAGCGGCTGGACTTCCCGCACCCTTGTCGACCAGTGCGGCAGGGTCGCCGGCTATCCCGGAGAGGAGAACATGAATAGCAAGGAATCCAAGCGGGATTTCATCGAGAGCTTGCGCACAAAGCTGAGCCCCGACGAGTTCGGCAACCTGCTGCGGTGCCTCGATCCGGAGCTTGGATATGACGCCGAAGCGCTGAAGTACCGGCTCAGTCAGATCGCCCCGGAACGCCTGGCGCGCTGGGAAGAAGAGCGGGTCGAGCTCCAAGAGCGGATCAGGGAACACGAGGCCGAGCCTTCCTGGTGTGATCCCTTCATTACTCGCCTACCTCCGCCGCGCAACCCAAAGCTCGACGTCGACGACGTCACCGACATGGTCAAGTACCTCTTCGCCACGTTGTCGCGAGCTATCGCTGAGCTGCAGTACCAACTGGCGGAGCTCACCGGCACCGGCCGGCTGGACACTGAAGCCAATGAGCACCTGCAATGGAACTGGTGCTTTCGCTATTGGGAGTTTCTCTACAACAACACCACCGCGGCAGTCCGCAATGAGGAAACCAGTGACGATTGGGATTGGGACACCCACGACAACACTTACTCGACAGGGCAGCAGGTGATGTCTCGGGTTCAGGTCGAGCCGCTCGAGACCGACGAGGATCACTGGCAGTACAACGAGCACCTGTGTGGTGACGGCGCCGTCCAGGAATACCCTCGGGGGGCGATCCACCACATCTCCGCACCGCGCTTCGTCAACAGTCAAGGCAAACGATGACTGAGTCGCCCGACAGCGGCTACGACGCGGCGACCTCGTCGCGGCCGGTGGGCATGATCGGGGGATGAGTAATGTCCTGCAGCTGGCCAACGGGGGTGGGAGGACGTTCGGCATCTGTCCTTGATCACATGCCCGTGGGGTAGGTACGGCAAGAACACCGCGAAAACCTGCGAGGCCGCTGTCGGGCGGTTTGCCAGGTCCGTTGTCGCGGTCGTCTCAACACCCGGCGGCCCTGCGCAGAGCGAACCGGACAGGTTGGCGGGCTGACACGAGCCCGGCGCCGGCTGCGCGGGCCGCGACCCCGCGCAGCAGTTGGTCGCGGTCCCGTAATTAGCCTCGAGCGGTGTTCATCGGGCTGTCCAGGGCGGCTCGACCGCGCCCCGGGCATCGCGGTGTTCATCGCCCGACGCCGGGCCCCCGGGATCTTGCTCGTAGGCGGCCCCCGATTTAGTCCGTGTCGCTCGGTAGCATCAGCTCCAAGTTAATACACGGGGGTGGGAAATTGGCGGCACACGGTTCTCGGAAAGCCCTGATGGGGCTGGCGAACGAAGACATCGCGCGGATTGCGCGCAACCCGAGGGTGGGTCTGTCTTGGGCGCGGATGGCCAACCTCAAGTACGAGGAATTGCGCCGCGGGGCGCCGAAGATCGTGCCGCGGCTTCGCGCGGCTATTGCCCGCGACCCCGCCGCGTTCGCGCACTCGTTGGCCCCCGGTTGGGACACCCTGCTTGACGACGACGATAAGCCAGACGAGCAGTTCGACGAGATGGCGTTAAGAGCGATCGCCGCGGGGTTCATGTTGGGGCCGAAGGCCGGCGCCGCGCTGGTGCATGCTGTGGCCGACAGCGATCTGCCGCACGCCGAGGAGGTCCGCGAGCGTCTTGAGGAACTGGTGGAGTGCGCCACCAACCCGCCCACCTATGGCGAGGAAGGGTGGCCGACCGGCTTGACCCTTCGCACCGCCCCCTCCCCGGACGGCCAAGACGAGAAGGACGACCAGGACGACTCCGAAGCCGATGTGACCGACGAGTCTGCGGCGCTTATCGGCCTAGCCTCGGAACTGGTGGCTCAACAAGACGGCGCACTGGAGGCGGTGCTGCCTAAGATTCGCGACCTGGGCGCACGGATGCAAGCCGAGGCTGGAACGCTCGTCAATCGTTTGCGCGCCGCGGCGAACGCCATCGAGCAAGGCCGCCCTGCCGAGCAACTTGGTCTGGCGGCAGACAACTGGTCGGTCTCGCTCGGCATCCTGCTGGGCGGCGCAGAGGCCCTGGACATCGACGGCGTTGAGGACCTGCACACGCTGGTGGCACGACTGACGGAACTGGATGCTGAGCACGCTGAACGGGTTGGCAAACGCCTCGCTGATGCCCGGGTTGCCGAGGAGCTGATCGAGGTTCTCCAACGCCAAGGCCGTGCGGCGATGATTGAGGCAAATCTCACGCAGCTTGGTTTTACCTCCATTGATGAGGTCAAGGCAGTCCTGGCCGGTTCCTGTACCGATGCCGGACCTGCGAGGGCTGTCGTGGATGCCGGCTCCTCTAGCGACGTCCGTGGCGGCGATGAAGAGGCCGGGTTAGCCGAGGCTGAGGTAGCCGAGGCTGAGGAGGAAAAGGCCGCGGAAGGATTCGAGGTTGAGGCAGCCGAGGCCGCCGAGGAGGAAGAGGCCGAGGAAGCCGAGGGCGAGCGGGAAGTGGCCGCGGAGGAGGCTAGCGGCGGCGAACAGTCCGGCGCCGGGGAGGCCGTCGTCGCGGGCGAGCACTCTGGCGCCGACGCGGTCGCGGAGGACAGCGCGACAGCGGCTGCCGATGCCCAGCCTGCCGATTCCGGCGTTCCCGCCGAGGCCCAGCCGGGCATCTCTGAGGCTGCTGACATCTCTGAGTCTGCTCAGACGGAGATCGGCGAGGAAGACGAAGCCTCACCGGCGGATTTCCCGTGGGATGTCGGTGATCCGCCGCTGATCGGACGGCTGCTGCTGGAAGGCCGGGAGGGCTTGGCCTACCACCTAGCCGTCGCCGCGGCTGAAACTAATCCTCGGCGTCAACTGCTGTTGTTCGCCTGCGCGGCGGCGAATTGCGACACCGAGGCTCTGGAGCTGTCGCTGCTGCCGCCTGACGCCGATATCCGCGCGTTCGACGCCAACGAATCGCGCCTGCTGCTGGCTGCCGCTCTGCGAGCCGGGATGCGGTTGGGATACGCCCCGTTGGGGTTCCAGTCGTTGATCGACGCCGCGGGGCTGGGGGACACCGGCTTAATGGACGTGTTCACCGCGGCGGCCAACGCCGTTCAACGGGGGCACACCCGCCGCCAGCCGCAGTCCGGACCTAGCGCGGAGGAGCTGGCGAGCCGATGGGCGGAACTTGGCCGCGAGGCTGGCGAACAACTCGACAAGCTGCGCACCCGGATCCTGAAGTTTCAGCGCGGCTCGAAGGTCTTGCGGCAGATGGCCAAAGACGGCCAGCCCCTGGCCGAGGCGCTATCGGCGGCGGCGGCCATCACGGCCGACGGCGTTGCCGGGGCATCTGGGCCGCAATGGGCTCAAATCAGCCAACTGATCGAGCAACTCAATGACCACCACAAGCGGGAAAAATTCATCGACGCTGCCGACGCCGAGGTCAGCACCTCCCAGCAGCGCCGCCGCCCGATCATCGGCCCGGTCAATGCGCAACTGCATGAGAGCCTGCGCGACGCCGGGGATGTGCTATCGAGGCTGCTCAATGTGCGCCGGGCGATCCTGTCCGCGGGCGATCTGAAGGACATCGGCGCGGCCGAAGACGTCGAGCGCGCCCTCGCCCAGGCCCCCGCCGCCCTGACTGCCCACAGCGTCGGTGATGCGGCCCTCATCTCGTTCGTGCGATGGCTGCGCGGCGAGGACCCTGAACCGGCCGCGCGGTCCGTGCAGGACGTTTTGGACGCCTCGCTGCTGGAATTGTTCGAGCTGCCTCGTGACGCCGACGGCCGCCCCGCGCGCCGGCCCACCGCTGCCGAGATCACGCTATTACTGAGCCCGCGTGACCCCCAGGTGGTGGTCGACGGCTACCTAAACAAAGGGGATATCGCGGCCGCCCGTGACTACATCAGCATGGCCGGGCTGGAAGGTACGGGCTACGGCGACCGGATGTTGCAGGCCACTAAATCTGCTCAAGCCCAGTTCGACAAAGCCCGCGGCGCCGCCGAGGACGGCACCGCCCGCCTGCGCGCCCTTTACAAGGATGAGCTTGCCCGCGACCTGGGCGAGCGGATTCAACTCATTGGCACCGCCCCGGAGGGTGACCGCTTCGATCTGGCGATTGAGGCGTTGCAGGCCATCGCCGCCAAAGCCGAGGCGGCTCTGGTCGCCGAGCGGCACTCGTTGGAGGAACGCACTCGGGCGCTGGTTTGCGATGAAGCCAGCAAGGAGCGGGTGTTGGATCGGCTGGCCGATGCTGACGAAACCCTGGCGGTGGAATTCCTGACGCTGCTGGAAACCGGTCAGCCTCTTCCCGAGGTCGAGGCCCCCAAGGGTGATGACTTCAGCGCGTTCCTTCCTCGCATTGTCGCCGTCGCCGCCGGTGCGCAGGCAGACGGGGAGGACCCGATTGCGGCTATTCAGGCGGCGCTGGGCGCCGACCCCACCACTGCCCATCGGCAGATTCGTGAGGGGCTGGGAGCTTGGAAAACCTTGAAGCGGATGCGGCGGGCAGGGGATCAGTACCGGGCCTCGTTAGCCACCGTGCTGCGGATGATCGGTTTGAGCCCGCGGGCCCAGGAGTGGTATCGGGGGGATGTCTCTCGCACCAAGCTCGCCGGGTACACCACGGCGCGGATCGCGGCCAACCATGACCGTTCCTATGTGCCGCAGTTGGGCAGCCAGGCCCACGACACCTACGACGTGACCATGGTGTGGGATCCGGTGACGCCGAACCGGCTGATGGATTTCATCGAGGAGCGCAACCGGAACCGGGCCAACGTGATCCTCTATTTCGGTGTCCTCAGCTTCGCCGACCGGTTGCAGTTGCGGGCGTTGAGCCGAACGACCGCCGGCGGTAAAGGGTTCTCGCCCATCGTGATCGACGAGGCGGTCATCGGGTGGCTGTCCACCCGGGCTGAGCCGGGATGGGGCTTCACCCAACGGGTCACCTTGCCGTTCACCACGCTTAATCCCTACCAGCCCAACGCCGTCGGGGAAGTTCCTGACGAAGTGTTCGTTGGGCGCGCCGATGAACGCAATCGCATCGAAAGCCCCACTGGCTCGATGTTCGTCTACGGTGGCCGACAGCTCGGGAAGTCGGCGCTGCTGCGACGCGTGGAACGGCTCTACACCGATCTGCATCCGTTCGACGGCGGTGCGGTCAGTGGAACCGCAGCGATTTACATCGACCTCAAAGCTGCCGGGATCGGGGAAGCTCAGGAACCGGCTGCGCTGTGGCCGCTGCTGGGGGAAAGGCTGCACAAGCTGGGAATCCTCACCTCCAAGACCCCGCCGTCCAGTGCCCGTGATGTGACCGGGGCCGTGCTGGGGTGGCTCAACGCGGAGACATCCAACAGCCTGCTACTACTGCTCGATGAGGCCGATAACTTCCTGACCGCGGACTCCAACGCTGGCACCTCCTCCTCAGTCGGGGCCTTTCCGGTGCTGCAAGCCCTCAAGGGGCTCATGGAGGAGTCCGGCCGCCGATTCAAGGCGGTGTTCGCTGGCCTTCACCAGGTTCTGAGGTTCCATGACGCCTCTAACACGCCGGTTGCTCACGGCGGCGACGACATCCTGATCGGCCCGCTGCGCATCCTGGACGCCTACAAACTGGTCGAGTCGCCCATCAAGGCGCTCGGGTATCAGTTCGAAAGCCCCGAACTCGTGTGGCGGCTGCTGCTGCAGACGAATTATCAGGCCTCCCTCGTGCAGATCGTCTGCGACGCCTTGGTCCGCCATCTCCAGAAGCGGCAGATCCCCGAAGGCGGGGGTCGCATGCTCATCACCGACCGCGACATCAGAGAGGTCTGCACCGACCCCAAGGTCAGCGATTTGATCGCTCAACGGTTCCGCTGGACGATCAACCTCGATTCGCGCTACCGGCTCATCGCGCTGGTGGTGGCCGTGCTGAGCCTCGGCGCCGAACCCGGTGTGACCTTCAGCGTCGATGACCTGCGTGCCGAGTGCGAGTATTGGTGGTCCGACGGATTCGGCCCAGAGGAATTGACCCGCAACGAATTTGAGCGCTATCTCGTGGAAATGCAGGGACTGGGAATCCTGCAGCAGCATGATGCTGAACGGTGGGCGCTTCGTAGCCCCAACATCATTCACATGCTCGGCAGCCCCGAGCGGCTGGAGAAGGAACTGCAGGACGCCGGCCAGCACCTGGAGCCGCCGCTGGAATACAACCCGTCGATGGCCCGGCAACTGCTGAGCGACTCCGAAGGGATCGCCGCTCCGCGCTCCCCGCTGACTGACTCGGAGTTGACCGCGCTCCTCAAAGCGAGCGGCGGCTCGGCCCAGGTGGTCTTCGGCAGCCCCGCCCTGGGTATCGACCGGGTGACCGAGGTGGTCAAACAGGCAGCCCGCGCCGACAACATCGAACCGCTCGTTGTAAAAAGCCCGTCTGACCCTCAGATCAAGAAGGCCGGACTGGGTGGCAAACGCAGCCACATCATCGTCGATCTGAGCCGCTCCAAGGCCGCCGAGGTGAACCTGTCACACATCTGCCGAGAATTGGGTGGCCGCAAAAACGTCACCGCCACTGTGGTGCTCGGGCCGGCATGGCTGCCGATGTTGGACGGGCTCGATGAAGTGGTGCCGGTGCACAAGCTGCGACGCTGGTCGACCGCCGGGTTGCGTGCCTGGTACGGATCACCCTTTGAGGGTCCTGATGCCCGCACCAGGCTGCACCGCATCACCTCCGGCTGGCCCACGCTCATCGAGTCAGTTATGGCTGACATCACCAAAGCCCGTTCCCAGGAGGAGTCCTTGGAGCGGGTGGACGCCCGGCTGAGGACCCTTGACGGGGCGCGGGAGGTCCTTGAGCAGAGCGGCATTGATCTCAATGTCGCCGAAGCCTGGATCAACACGATCCCGTTCAGTTCGGGTCCCGAGGGCACCGAGCAACTGCCGGTCTCCGTGGAAGACATCACCGAGGCGATCGGCGTCGACGGTGGGCGGCTGCTAGCCGATCTGGAGGCCCTCGACGTCGTCACCGAAGACGAGGACGGCTGGTCGCTGGACCGGGTCATCCTCGCCGCGGCGGCGACGACCTTCGACGGCCGCGAGTAGCGGGGTGGATGAACGGATCTGGGCCCTGCCCGGCCCGCGCACACTGATCACCGACGCCCTCGCCGAAATAAACCGCGGTCGGCACGTGTGCATCGCGCTCCCGGCCGCCATGGCCGAGGACCCTGCGATCACCGACGCGCTGGCCGGTGCGGTCATCGACGAGATCAACCGCACAGCCATGACATGCCGCGTGCACTCTGAATCCGGTGAGGACCCCCTGCTGGCTGTCCTCGCCCGGGCCGTCGACCTCGACGATCCGCCGGCGACGGTGCCGGACCTGCTGCGCCACTACCAGGCCGCAGACACCTGCTTCGTTGCCGTCGCGGCCGACTTCACCGCGCAGCAGCAAAAAGAGTTTCCGGAGCTGCTGCAGAGACTCGAACGCGAGACGCACTCCGTGCCGCGCACCGACCGGCTGTCACTGGTCGTCATCGCCGGCCGCCAGCACCTTCCGCACTTCGCCGGAGGGGAGAGCTCCGATGTGTCCCTGGCCTCGGTGTGGTGGTGGCATCGCATCGCCCGTTGGGACACCGCAGCCCACATCTCTCAGGTGGATCCGCCCCGACGGGAGGCCCGCGTCCTGGCCGATGTCCGCACTGAAACCATCGTCGAAATCGCCCGCTGGGACCTGGCCCTGGCCGAGCGGCTGGCCCAAGACTGGTCCGGTGACCCCGAGGAGCTATCCGAGCACCTCACCCCCTCGGCAGCCGATTCCGCCGCACTTCCACCCGAGGCAGCCGAAAGCTGCGGCCCCGCCCCCGGTGACGCCCTGTTAGAACTGTGGGACCGTGGCCGCATCGACGGATGGCATGACCTTGCCGCCCCATCGGCCCTCACCCTCGCCGCAACACCGCGTCGGCTCGCCCGCGCGGTCTGGGCCGCGCAGGCCCGCATCCTGCTGCCCTGGATCGAGCAACGCCGCGAGATCCTGCAAGGCCGCGCCATTGAGAAGATGGGTCGAAAGCGGTTTCAGGCCTCGCTGCAAAACCTCTTCCGCGAACCGGTCACCGACAACCTGGTGGAGATCTCCCACCTCAGAAAGATCATTGACGTGCGAGTCGGCGACGTTCCCATGCGCACGGCCGCCAACTGGCTCTACGACGCCCGCAACCAACTGGCCCATCTGCGCCCGCTCAAACTGGGGGAGTTGCGCGAGCTGGTCACCGCCTGCCGGGACCTGACCGGAACCTGACCGTCGGCCCTCACTGTTACTGCAACGCCGTTTTGCGCTCAGCGATGTCGGGCACCCACTCCACACCCGCGAGCGCACCCAACTCGTCCTCGTCGACCAGCAGCTCGCCGGTGTCGGGGCAGCCGGAATGGGCCACCGACGGACGATCGACCCAGTACCGGCCGAGTCCGCTCATGCTGGAGTGAGTGCGCACAGGCAGGTAGCGCTTCTGTTGGCCCAGCCGCTTCGTATGGGCGAGTAGGCAGTCGTCGCATACGGTGAGCACCAGGTCCTCACCGTCAAAGGAGTCCCACATCGTGCTGCCGCGTTGGTCTCGCCACACTGCGGTGGCCAAGGATGTGCCGCCCGGTGCTGGCTGCACCCTGCGTATCGGCCTAGCCCTGCAGGCGAGCGGGGAAACGAAGCCAGCGAGACGGTCAGTGGGGGCGAGGAAGGTGGCGGTTTACGCCGTTCGACGGGCCGGGTAGACCATCTCACCGGTGTCCGAATAGCCGTCTTGCCAACCGTATCAATACGGTGTAAAGTTAAGCGTATGAAACGGACTACTGAGCAGATCAATCCGGTGGGCTACGAGGTCGATTTGGTGCGCGACGGCGAGAAAGTCGTGGAGATCAACATCCGCGCGGTCCCGGGGGCGGAGCTGACCCACCTGGAGGTCAGGGGCGCGATCCAGGCCGCGCTGCGCCGCGTGCCGCGTGGCAGGGAGATGCGCGGCGGGCACGGCCGAGAGCGCCGATCGCTGTTCGACCGGCAAGCTGACCTGATCGAGGAACTGGGCCTGCCGACGCACGAGATGCGCCAGCTCCTCGATGCCCACGACGTCGCCGAGGGCCGCATCACCGAGGTTTACCTGGCTCGGCTCGCCCTGGCCTACGAGGTCGCCGCGCGGGAGCACCGCGACGTCTCGCTGCGGATCGCCGCGGCGTTGAACCGGCCGCTGCAGACCGTTAAGGGTCATCTGGTGCGGGCCCGCAAGGAGGGCTATCTGAGCCCCTCGCCCGGCGAGGGCCGCGAGGGTGGTGCGGCTACCTCTAAGGCCCTGGACATCATCGTGTCCACACCAGTGCGCATCCCCGCCGAGCGGACCCGCAGTCCGCGGCCGGCCCCGGACGAGACCGCTCCCGCTGAGGGGTAAGAAGGCGCGCCTGGAGCGCGGCCGCGAGGAGAAGGTCAAAGTCGATGACCCTGCTCCGTCGCCCAGCAAGTGATGGGGGCCATGCCGTCACCACATCGCGCATCGCGGCATCCTGCCCCGTGACTCCCAACCCCGCTTCCCTGCCCGCCGCAGCTACCGATGCGATGATCCTGGCGTGAAGTCTAAAAAGGCCCCGAGCCCGGCGGTGCAGGCCGCGAACACCCTGACCGCGCGGTGGTGCGGTCGGCTGGGCGGCGAGGACTATGCACTCTCGGGGGCCGGGCTGTGGCCGCTGCTGGCGCTGCTCGCCTCGGCGGCCGACGACCCTGCTGCAGCCGAGCTGGCGGCGGCCCTGGGTCAGCCGGCCGCCGGGGCGCAACAGAAAGCCCTGGAAATCATCGACCTCCTTCGCGGGGGCCAGTCAACCAGCGCCGCGTTGGGCATCTGGACCCACAAAGGCGTTCCCCTGGATGAGCAGTGGGCGGCACCACTGCCCAATGGCGTGATCGGGCCTCTCACCGATCAGGCGGCGCTGGACCGGTGGGCAGACGAGCAGACCGGCGGCCTCATCGACAAGTTTCCACTCGAGATCACGGGAGAAACCCTGCTCGTGCTGGCCTCCGCGCTCACCGCACGCGTGCGTTGGCGCATCCCGTTCGAGGGCTACCCCCGCGTCCGGGGCGAGACGTGGACCGACGATCCGGGCCCCGCCGATCAACAGTTACTGAGGCGCACCACCTCGAATCTGTCCATCGCGGCGGTCCTCGATGATGTCGTCACCCGCGTCGTCGTGGAAGGCGACGGAGACGTCGACGTTCACCTACTGCTCGGCACAGACCAGTCGCCCGCCGAGATCCTCGGTGCCGGCCTGCGTGAACTCTCCGGCCAAGCCCAGGTCCGCCTGGCAGCCGATACCGGAGACCGCGGTGGCCCCGGACTGACCGTGAAGCGGCTGAAATCAGCCCGCCCCAAAGACACTCTGCGGTTGTCACTGCCGTCCTTCGAGATCAGGACCAAGCATGACCTGCTGGCCAACCCGGACCTGTTCGGACTTCGACTGTTGACCACCTCGACATCACATCTGCCCAGGCTGGGCCCCATCCCGCTGGCCATCTCCGGCGGCGTCCAGGACGTGCTGGCCCGCTTCTTCGCCGAAGGCTTCGAAGCCGCCGCCATCACCGCCTTCGCCGCGGTAACCGGCGCACTATTTGAGCTTCCCTACGACGTCACCAACGTCAGCGTGGACTTCGACCGTCCCTTCGGCTTCCTCGCCGTACACCGGCCCAGCCGCCTCGCGGTCGTCGCCGGCTGGGTGAAGAGTCCCTTCGAGCCCGTTTGAGCCAACACGACAACGAACGGTGTTCCCGCATGGCCGATGACAATCGCAGAAGGCGCCTTGATGCCGCGGTGGGACTGGTGCGATCGGTTCGGCGGTTCGACGTCGGTGGGGCAGCTCTAGTTTGTCTTTTGGGTCGGCAGGTGCCGGCCGATATAGCCGACGTAGACCTTGCCGGTTCGTGAGTTGTCGTCGAAGTAGTGCATCCGGGGGCTGATCAGGCCTGACTGGGCGATCTTGAAGTGAGCCTCCATGAAGACGACCCCAGCGGAGTCGACTTCGGTGGGCACCGGCAGTGTCCGCGGTCGCCGGTACTTCGGATTCTTCCCGACGTCCTCAGACTCCCGAGCGGCGTGCCGCGTCGGTGAATAGCCGTGCGCCCCGGTTGGTGTGGAGTTGAGATAGGTGTCAACGCTGCCACTGAATGACCCCGCCTTGGAGTGTTCGACGAAGTCCTGCAGCGCCTGAAGCGCTTGCCAACACTTGCGGGCCCACGTTCCCAGGCCCTCGTGGTCGTCGAGTTCTAGGGCGTGGTCGCGGTCGCCGGTAAAGACGATGTGTGTGAATTCGTCGATCCGCAGGAGGAGATCAGCGAAGCTCTCCGGCGCGGTATCGCTCTCGCTCTTCTCCGGAACCGCCCATGCGTCCGCAGAACCCATCGAGGCGAGTTTGGTTCGCAGGAAACGCAACTGGCGCTCCCGTTCAGCGCTCTCGTCCTCTGCTTGCGCCCGTTCGAGTTGCTCGTCCTCGAAGCGGTCGGTGAGGCGCCGGATCATCTCCTCGTTGGCGTCGACCCGGTTCTCTAGGGTCGCGAGCCGTTGGCGCGCATCGTCGTTGGCATTTCGCACCGACTTGGCGTCCAAGGCGAGCTGCCCGAAGCGGCGAAGTGAGTCCTCGGTGACCGAGTCGTCGCCGAACACCTGCCGCATCATCACCTGCAGGATGCTGGTGATGTGGTCGGTTCCGGCAGTCTCGGCAGTCTCGGCGGTCGGCTCCTGCGCTGCCGGCAACTCGACCAACTTCTCGGTCGGAGCTGAGGTGGCCCGCTCCAGGAGTAGGGAATCCAGGATGTCGCGCAGCCGACGGTCGGCGCGGCGCACCGTTGAGGGGAGCGAGGCACTGATCGAGGTCTCCCTGGCCCGGTTACCGAGAAGGCGTTGCAGGCTGTATGGGTTGTCGCGGACGATGCTGGCGGTTGTGAGGATGCGGTGCCGTTCGGAGTCCAGCGCCTCATCGAACTGGACGTCGGGTCGATAGGTGCGGATTGTGTAGGGGCGCACCCGATGGGATGGCGGCACCCCCCGGTTGAACTCCTCGGTGGCTTCTGGGTCCAGCAGGTAGGCCGAACTGAGCCCCACGGTGTCTTTGAGGATTCGGGAGACGTAGCCGTTCCACTGCGCCTGGGGGATGTCAGAGTCTGCGGACGAGCCGGCAACGAAGAGTAGTCCGCGACGGGTGGGGTCAGCGACGCTCTCGATCACCGAGGGGATTTCCGAAACGGAAGATGGCATCGGCTGGGGGGTCAGGGCATGGCCGCCGTCGCGCACCGCAAGCACCTCAACGAGCATGGTCGCCAACCGCGGCGTGCCTGCCCGGCGCGAGCCCTCGGGCTGATCGACCTCAAGCCAGACCCAGCTGTCGTCGCCGCGGCCCTGGTAGGCGGTGAGCTCAGTGATCCACTGCCCGCCCTCGCCGTCTTGGAGGAATCGGTACCGGCGGGTGCGGGAGCCATCCTGGAGTTGCTCGCCGAGCACTACGCAACGGGTATCACTGGCCACGTCGACGACGCTGTCCTCGACAAGGTCGTGGTAGCTCCAGTTCTTTCTCTTCATCCAGGAGTGCAGTTGGCCCTCGACCAGACTGATCAGCTGACTCTGATCCTCGACGTTGAAGAACGCCCGGTAACCGAGCACTTCGCCCCACCTCCCACAGCCCTGACTGGTCACGCAGACGCTCTAGTCTGTCACTCGTTCGCTGGCCGGTCGCGATCTCTTGTCCCTGTCGGCCCGACCTGTGTCTATCGCTCTCGCGGCGTGTTTGCGCCCCGCTCCCGGCAGCCGCCGTTCAAGTTTTAGGTAAGGCCGCGCGCGGCGGCCGGAATCTTGGCAGCGCAGCACCCGCCCACATCGGGTCCGACGCAACGAGAACCAAGACAAGACTCCAAGGGCCCCGCGAAGTTGAATAACTGAACCCTGATGTGGGCCGTCCCTACATCAGATGTGGGCAGTAGGGCCGCGCCGCTGAAAGGGAACTCTCTTGACCGATAACGCTCATCGCCGGGCCGCTCGCAAGCGGCAGAAGGCAACAGGCGAGCCCTATACCCGTGCCCGCCGCAAAACCGATCGCAGCGCCGCCGGTTCGTCTGCGACGCCCCCGTGGGCGGCGCCGTTAGTCCCGTCCACGGATCTGGCCCACAGCGCGCTCGCAGCCCTGGACCGGCCACTGGCGGCCTGGACCACAAGCGAAACTTCGCCAGTCTCGCCTAGATAACAGATGGACCCGTAGCCATCCAGCCACAACTTCTCCGCCCGAGTCTTAGACCACCGCAAGGTGCGGCACGCCTCGGTCGAACGTCAAAGCCGTCGGAGTCAATGAAGCGAGTCTCAAAGTCCGACTCGGCTTTCCCTTGGTGTCAGGTCGCCTTCGGGGGACAACGAGTACCTACCCGTCACGTCGCGCACAACGGTGTTCTTGCGAATCCGGTACTGGCCGTCATCTTCGATACTGACGTATCCGCAGCCCATCCGATGCAGAGCCGCCAGCGATGCCTGGATACGGCTAACCAGGTCGCGCCGGGCGAAGGCTTCCCATTCGTCGGCGATCTCCGAGAGGGTCGGGATGGTTGCTTCCCCGGAGAGGCGATGAGGTGGTTGTGCATAGCCCAACAGCCGCATGATGTGACGCAGCGGCCTTGCGCCGACCACCCACGACCGCTGCGGCAGGCCACCAAAGCCGTAGTTCAACACGACCTCGTAGATAAACCCACCGGGCAATGCCGTGCCCCGCTCAATGCGGTCATACATCGCGTCGTGGCCAACCGCGCACGCCCCCGCCCGGACGACGGCGTCAAGAATCCTCGCGGCGATGTCCTCGTCGCGGATGACGTAACACCCAGTGCCCAAGGTAGATCGCCGAACAATCTCGGCGATGGGAACAGATTCTGTCTGGTTCTCTTCGGTCATTGTTTTCCCTTCAACTGGAGCCCAGTCTGCGCGGTCGGGTGGGCGGCTGGTCGGAGTCATGCGCGAGATGCCTAGCCGGCGAACCCGAAGTCCAGTTCGGTCGGAGTAACCGTGTGCCCCATGGCCCGTAGGTCGGCGGCGATCTCTTCAGCCTTATCGGCGGGGAGGTCCAGGAACTCGCCGTTGAGGACTGATGTCTGGACATCTCCGTACTCGTCGATCAATTGCCGTGGGAACCATTTCAGCATGGTCTGGCGTAGCCACTGTGGGTAGTCGCCATCGAGATGACCGGGAACTTCCCCAGCGTCGAAGGGCTCCTCGTCTGGCGGACTCTCGTCGAAGAAGTCCGCGAGGCTTGCCTCCCACTCGCCGTCGGGCAACTTCGCCCGAAACTCACCCCAGTTCTTAGCGGTCTGCAGGGCGGTCCAGATTTGGGCGACTTCTTCCGCGTCGGATTGTCTGGCGAAAGTCACACTGTCCGGAGCAATGGCGACCACACGGTAAACGATGTCTGTCACGATTCCACCCTCTCCTCTGTTATCCCGAAAGCTCGGTATCAACCGTAACTTTCGTAGAGAGCTATTCCGCTCCCCCGCTGCTACACACACGACAAGCTGGCCTACCGGTACGTGATCACCGCGAAACCTGCCCAGGCCCGCATCCTTGAGCGACAAGTGCAGTCCGGGGCGCTGCTGGCCGGTGCCCCATTCCTCAACCCCCTGCGCGGAGTCACCGATCAAGAGGAAGGGACCTTCGATCTATAATCGGATTATCCTGAAGGTGGCCAGACTTACGATGTCGGAGTGAGTAGAGGCGGCAAGACCCCGAGGTGCGAGACCCAGAAGTCTAGGGCGCACGAAAAGCAACGCCTGGGGTCACAACCCTCGCCCCGCAATATTCAGGCGCCGCCCGAGAAGGACTACACACCCACCAGTGACGGCCCCACGATCCCGGACCCGACCCGTATTCTTGCCGGGAGACCTTCCGGTCGCGCAAGCCCACCGAGTGGAAGATTCGATTCCGACGCCTTAGCCGCTAGCGGTCCAGCGATCGTCAGGCGATGTCCAGGTCTCCGCCCGGCCTGTGCGACGGTCCGGATTACTCGCAGTCGTCACATCGTCCGGACGCGGGCAACACGATGTAATGCACCGGGCACCAGCCCGCCCCGGTCGTCTCGAGAAAAACTGACAGACTGGGCTTCTCCGGTTTCACCCACGCCGGTGGCATGGGCATCCGTCCTCGATCCTTCGACCACTTCTGGATCGCCTGGGTGTACCGGCGGCACTGTTCCATAGCTCCGTCAGGCTCCACCTCTTCCACCTCAAGGAAGGTCGTCCTGCCGTCGGCCATGAAAAACTTCCCGCCGCGCTCATAGAACCGTCCACCACGCCCCCGCCGGTATGCATTGGCGAGATCGGCGGCTTCGTCCAACAGCGCGGAGAAACCCGTGACGTCCATCCGGCGTCCGCTGGTCATGCTCCATCCCAGGGCGTCGCTGGTGAATACACCTCCACTCGGAGACACGCCGAACTGCGCCGCGCCTGGCATCGACGTCATCGCGATTGCGCGAATGATCACCAGTTCGACCGGATCGGATCGCACCGATACGGGGTTGAGCCGGGCAAGGGGCACCTTGTTCTTGAAACGCCCCGGACCGGGGAGTTCATTGAGCTGCCATAAGGCCAACCGGTAGGTCAACGCCAGCGTCGCTCGCTCCCGCAATTCGGGGTGAACGCCCGTTTGCGCTGCCAACTGCTTTCGGACGCGGCTCATCTCCTGCTCGGCATACCCACCCGGTTGCATCTGCGTCATTCTGCCGCGGAAGCCTCAGTTGAATCCGGTTTGTCATCCGCTGCTCCTAGCGCCGCCTTGGTGGCGATAAGCCATCGTCGGATGTAGCCGCGGTGCGGCTCAGCTGCGTTCGCCAACACGGTCGGGTTCGCCGCGAGATAGTCGACCAACCAGCGCGACAGCCCGTCCCATTCCGCCACAGCTCCAGGCGGATGCAGCTCCCAACCGAGGTCGTCCACCGTCCACTGGTCCTTAGCCTGATTGCTCAGCATCGACGCCGTGACCCAGTTCGACTTGTTGTCGCGCCCACCTCGGCTGACGGGCACGACATGATCGACTGTCGGGAACAATTCCCAGAAAGCGAGGTGCGTCTCTGAGACCTTCCCGTGCGGATGTGCCGGGAAGTCGTCCCCCAGCACAACATGGAGGAGGCGGAGAACGCCGGGGTTAATGAGTCGTTTGCCCGTGTAGCGGTCGATGAAGCCATCACGCGTGAACAGCGTCATCGACTGACGTTCTGAGTACCGGCGGGCGATCTTCTCTGCCGGCACGAACGGATACCGCTTCTTAAGGGTCGCCTTAGCAGCATGGGAGTCGCCGCGAGCAAGAGCAGCGCATACATCGGACAGCACGCCAGCCTTTGAGTTCACCCGCACACCTTCCCCCACTTGATGAGCGGGCCGCAACGTCAGTGTGAGATGACGTAGTAGCGCTGTGCCCGGAGTAACTCGGCGACTGCCTTCTCCCTCTGAAGGGGATCAGCCTTGCTGCGACGTGCCAACTCCCAGGCCGCCTTGATGGTCTTCTTCGGCAGTGCCACGCCGAAGTCCGGTTCCCAATCGTCGATCACGATCAGGTGCTGGCCGTACCTCTCGACCCAGCCGTGGCCCGCCTTATCGCCGTGCCGGTGGTTCTCGTACCGCTGCCAGGCGTGAAGCACGCTCTGGCCGACGTAGAAGATCGGGGCCTTCGTGTTGGCCTCAGGGTTGTCCCGGACGAGCCGCTTTTGATCCCCCTTCGACAGCTTGCCGAAGAAGTCCAGCCGCACCGCGTACACAATCGCGGTACCCCAGAGTGCGGGGTCGGGCTTGTGCGGAACAAAGGCCCCCTCGGTGTCCACCAGACGAGAATAATGGCACTGAGCGCCACGCAGCCTGCCGATCTCGACGGCGGCAGGTATCGGGGTGGCCGGGGAGCGCACCGGCGCAGATGCCCATTGGCGAGCAGTCATGTTGGGGGCCTGTGGTTCTGGCTAGCTCGGTCGCCGCTAGCGACCGTCCTCAAAGCTTCCGGCGACCCGGTAGTCAAGGGCATCCTCACTTCTCTGCGGCAGAGGATATCCCGATCCGACGCAACGCTTTCCCCTGGCGTTCAGGTGGTCAACCAGCGTGGCGCGTGCGGTGTCGACGTCGATGCGTTTCACGCAGTTCGGGCACCGCCACGTCTTCGGCCCAGATGGCGTCGGGGGCACCTTCCTCTGCTGCGCTCCACTATCCGTCACCTGAGTCGGACGGCCCTGACCGCGCCCGCCTCCGCACTCAGCGCATAACCCCGACGCGACCTTGAAGCCCTTCATCGACTTCCGCGATTTACAGCCGACGCAGTACTGCGTGTTCAGTCGATCCTGGCCTGCCCCACCGCCCCCGGTTTTCCCCATGGCCCTGACCATAACTGCGCCGTCCGACAAGTCACGGAAATTCCGGGCAGGAAGGGTGAGCGGCCAATTGTCGGGTCGCAACGTAGACCCCTGCAAAGTCGATCCAGTCGATCCAGTCGGGCAGGTCGCCGGTCTCGGTCTTGTCCACCGCGTGGCCGCGGGCCCGTGACTCCTCGGCGAGTTCGTCGGCGACACCCGACGGGGAGGAGACACTCGCGAGACCCGTTGAGGTCAGTTGTCGAGCGGGCCACCCCATTGCGGGGCCGGCAGGTTGCATTCATAGATGGTCGCCGTGCCGTCCTGCTCAAGTTGGGCTGAGTCGTTATGAAGGGCTTCGAGCAGCGCGTCCAGGTCATTCCTCGGGAGGAACTTCAGACGTCGGGCGCCCTGTGTAGTCGCCTCGTATTGGCCGATGAGGTGTTTACCCCACCCGAACACCTCAAGACGGTGCCGTACCGTGCCGCCTGTATAGTCGATCTCAGTGGATTCGATGAACTCCGTGGGTTGCAGCGATAGACGTAGCGCCTCGGCCGCGGGGTCGTTGTCAGTGTCTGCGACGAAGTCGGCGTAGGGGCGGGGGAGCGGGCTACACATCTCGATGAGCAGATTCGGATTCCGCCTCGGCAGATCCGCTTTCGAGAAGTGGATTCCAAACACCACCGCGGGCCCAATCGGCGTTGCCCCCGTGATGCGCTTGATCCCTCCCTCGGGGATCTGAAAGCCGAATTTGGATAGCCCCGAGGCCATTTCAGCGAGATAGTCCGGACACATTGCCTCGGAGAGCACCAAATCGGCTTCGCCCAGAGCTGCGATGAACGACTGGACATGGGGTCCGACTTCATGGGTAGCAAGGATTTTCTCAATCTCAAACCCGTAACTAAAAGAGTCTGCGCGATGCAGATGCGACTGCAGGTGTCGGTAGATTCCCATCCCGAATACTGCCGCGGGGCTGCGGCCCTCCAAAACAGCTGCTAGATCAGCGATGTCAGCGACACGGGAGGTGACGTCGCCCCCGGTGCGCTGCGCGAACTGCTCAGGAAGACCGCTAGTCAGTGGGTGGGCATCCATGGCGACGACAGGTACCTGCAGGGCCGCAGACAAGACCGCGGCGGCAGCACCGGCGCCCGCGCCGATCTCAACTAGGAACGGTTCGGGGTGGCCGCTTCTGTCAATTGCATCCTGCAGTCGAGGCAGCATCCACGCACACTCGGCGGCCAGCGGTCCCGACCTGAAACCCACCGCAAAGTGCTGCGCCTTCTCGAAAGAGCTGTATGTGAATTCGTACTCCCGCTCGAAATCGCCAGCTCCAATTGCAAGTCCGTACCACTCATCGGCGATATCGACGCCGACCCGCTCAGTAACGCGTCGCATCCATTCGATTTGATCGAGTTCGGAGTCCACCAGACCTAGCGAGTCAAGAGCCCGCTTGAGCCGAGCAGTGTCTGCGTTCAACTCGCGTGGCTCGACTTTCCCGGAGGTTGTCTTCTCCATTTGATTTGTTCCCCTTACTTTCTCAAGGCGATCTTGGCAGGCGCTTTCAGCTGTCGGACGGATCGCTGTCAGGCTCTGGCATGCCGATCTTCGAGTAGGTCACCAGCAGCGGATCGACGTCGAAGTGCCCGAGGTTGCCAAAGGCCCTCTGCGTGTTCAGGGCGCCGTCCCATGCCTCGGGTAGGACCCTGAAGTTGGAAACGACGTTGTCGAAGCTGGACACCTTCTCCCACCACGCCGCGAAGCCGCCGTCGGAGGAGGGCTGGGCAGTTGCGGCCTTCTTGGCGGCCGTCTTCACATGCTCGGCTTCGGCTTGGTCGACTGCCGCAAATTCCCAAGGATTTCCCATGGTCGTCTCAATCCAGGCAGCCTCGGCGGCCAACTCTCTGCCGCCCTCTCCGGCGGCCTCCAGAATTCGATCCCGCAGCACATCGGGGACCTCCGCGGCCGTGGCGTCTGGGTTGTTCCACAGTGCAAGAACATTCGGCAGTGACCCTGCAAGCAACAGATCGGTTGCGTCGCTAAGCAGTTGAGAGTCGTCGCCGCCCTCCGTGAGTTGGCCGAGCACGCAGTGGAAGGGCGCGAAGGGGTGCCGGCGGAAATAAACGAGGTATTCCGTGCCATTGGGCAGTGCACAGACCTCAGTGCTGCAGACGGTCGGCCCCACCGGGTTAAACCACACCGCCACGGCAAGGGTCTGACGGTGTTCGAGCCACAGCAGCCTCCGATCGGCCGGCTCCTGATCTTCCGTGCGACGCTCGGCTACCGCGGGTCGGGCCTGTTCGGCGATCGCCGCCACGATGTGTTCCGCACGTTCCGGCGCATCGCTGTGCGGCTGACCCTCGGCATCGTTGTCCACGGGTTCATGAGACATCGCACCCAGCACATCGCTAAGGGTGGACGTGAAACCCCACAGGTCGGCTGCCGAGTGGCGGGTGTAGGAACCGAGTCGCTCTTGGTTTCGGGCCTCCGACATTGTGTTCCACTGCCCAAAGACAAGCATGTCTCCGTCGTAGGTCCATCCGCCCAACAAGTTGGACTGCGGATCGTGGAAGAGCCGCCACGTGACGTCCGCTAGATAGTTCGCCTTCGCCTGCGGCATTGACGGGCACGGCATTGACAGGGCGCTGCGCCAACTCTCGCCGACGATCTCGTGTTTGGCGAAGCCGGCCTCAAGACTCACGCCGGGTGCAACGGGTAGCCGCATGGTCTGCGACTCGCAGGACACATCGTCCGGCTTGACGCCGACTAGGCCAGCGATGGTTTCGGCGGTGTCTTCGACGGACGGGAATTGATAGCGGGTCAGGTCCAGAATCCATTCGGGACGCCCCCGCAACGTCTGAAGGTAGTAGTAGGTCGCGTCAAAGGATTCCCGGACCTCGGACTGTGCCTGCGGGTGGCTGAAGGCTGCAACGCCTCCCACCGCATCGGCGATCCGCTCTGCCAGCAGGTCGGACATCCAGGCGCTCAGTTTCGCCTTCTCCGACAGGCGCAGGAAGAAGGTGTCCCATTGCGGCAGTGCGCAAATCGCGGCAATCGCGTCGATGGTGCGCTCCTCCGCGTCGTAGACGAAGCTCCATCCAGCGGAGTACCGGTTGAGCGCCATGCAGAGCTGGTGAGAATCCGTACCATCGGGGACCTGCTCGACGATCCGGGTTCTGATCCGCCACTTCGTCCGCCCGTCGGGCAGGACGTCGACGGTCGTGGTCTGGGGAAGCCGAGCCTGCCAGTAGGTGGCGCTCGCGCCGTCGATCTCAAGCCAGTCCTCATCGACCCACAAGAAGCCATGCAGATAGTTCGCCAGCAGTCGCTCAGCCGGTAGGTCAATGGTCATTACTCAGTTCCCCCACTTTTCATGCCGGCAAGTCTCCCGAGAGCCCCGGCGATACCTCCGATTCAGCAGGCTAAACCAAAGGGGTGACAGGCGTCGCGGCCACGAGAAATCGGTAGGCCGGGCAGTAGCGACTTTTCTTTGGGCCTCGGGGCCTTGTGATATCGAGCCGGGTGAAAACGCACTCGTCGCGCCGGACCCAAATCCTGGCAGTCTTCGGTGGTGGTTGTGTTCATGGCCGATGAGGATAGGGGGAGGGTCGGACGACCGAATGCGGGTTCGTCAGGCGGGTGTCGCTGCGATGCCGATCGCGACGTCGTGGCGGGCTGCGGGGTCGACGGTCAGGTGCATGCCCAGCTCGGTGATGCGGCCGTCGAGCGGGTGCCAGTCGCGGTTGGGGTGTGTGCGTCCCAGGAGCGGGTCGAGTGCGTCGATGGTCGGCTTCCACAGATTCAGCCAGTTCCGGCCGGGGCCGACGACGAAGGACAGCTCCAGCTTGACGGGGCCGGGTGGCAGCTCTGTCGCGTCGGCGACGGCAGCTCGAACCTGTTGTTTGTAGGTGTCCGCCGGTGGAGCGGTTTTCAGGTGCAGCACCGGGGTTGTGGGGACAGTCGTCTCGCGGGCGGGTTCGATCCGTACGAGTGACTGGGTGCTGTGCTGTTTGGTGCACCAGGCGGAGACGAGCGTGGTGTTTTCGCGGCTGGCACCGCTGAGACGCTTGGCGAGCGGGAACAGATAGTTGTCGAGATCCGCCATGTCGAGAAGGTCCCGATTTGCGGGCAGGCCCACGTCGAGGCGCAGCGCCCACGCTCCATCGTGGATCAACGCTGGGGTGAGGAGGGACTGGGTGTCGTTCAGGTAGTCCTGGAGGCGGCGCTGTGCGGGGTCGTCGGCCTTGTTCCAGCACTCCAGTTGTGGCGGTGTACGCAACGTAAGGGGCTCGCACTCCGGACGGGTAAACCAGCGCGGCCCATTGGGGGAGGGATTGGGCGTGTCTGAATCTTGCTTGTGAGTTGGCCTGCCGAGGGGCCAGCGCGGGTCCAAGATTTGGTCGAGGGCGTTCCGTACCGTCTGAACCTGCTCGATGCTCATCAGTACCTCTTGTGGCCAGTGCGGAAGCAGGACACCCCATTGCGACGGCCTATCGTCGGGGTATCGGTACTCGGCTACGAGCAGGCCGGAGCTGCGCAGGCGAATCTCCCGTTCGACGCGTTCGCCGTTGATGAACCGCGTCTCGAATTCGCCACGGGCATAGCGCTCCCCAAGTTCTGCGTTCATGTCGTCGAGGCCCATGGTTCCCTCCTGTTTTGTCGAAGCCGACAGGCGACGACCTTACGGGTTGGCTTCGGCTGGATCGTGCCGTTCCCGAGCTGTCAGAGAGAAAGCTGGGCAATCAAGGGTCCGCCCGTCGCTCGGTAGAGCAGGGGTTAAGACGGCTTGAGACACGGCGGGCGAACCACTGCCCCGCGGGGGAGCATCCGAACCTCTCAGGGACCCGGTCGCATGCCCGCGGCACCTGTAGGGGTCGACGTAGCGCAGGGGCATGACCGCACCGCAGCTGCCGACCTCGGAGATGGGCTTGAGCGGTCGTTGCGCCGGAGCCGACCGCAACGCTGGTCTCTGCGAGCTGTCGCTGTCAGGCGCGGTGTCCTTGAAGTAGCTCTGGTTGGGAGTGCTCCAGAACCGGGTCGGGTGGTAGAGCGCGACCCACACGAACCGGTTGCCGTTGAGGTCGCAGTAGGTGAGATAGCGCTTTTCCGGTCCTAGGTCGACTTCATGAGTCACTCCCAGTGTGTCCCGGAGGGTGTCGACCAGACCCCATCCCTGTGAGATGACCAGTGTGGGTTTGAGGATGTTGACGGTCTCGGCGAGGTGGCCCAGCATCATCGAACCGGGATAGTTGCAGTTCAGCCTCTGGCTGCACGATCCCGACGGGAAGCTCGTGGCCTGTTGCTTCTGGTTCGAATTGGGACCCCGACGCCAACCGGGCAAATTGGAGTTGTGATGGTGGCGGCGATGGCTCGTTCACGTGGACGGATGATCAGGCCACTTATGGCGAGGGCGACACGCGATCCGGTTCGTTCAACCCCATTTACCGGGATTCGTGGGTGAGCGCAGCCAGGGATTTGTTCTATGGCTGTGTCGCAGCCGGAAATTGAATTGACACGGAGCGGCGATCCTCTGAACGTCTCCGCAGCCAAAACATCAGACCGAGGGATCGGGCGGCATCAACGTGGCGACCCAGCAATGAACGGCCTACTTCCACACGCTGCTGATCGCCAGCGACGAAACGAGTTGGTCGAACCGACTCATTGTTTGTGATCGTGGTCGTGATTGCGCTGGGGGAGCGGTAGCGGGCGTGGCAATCACGTACTGAGCTGTCTGGCAACCTTCGCGGCGAAGTCGGGATCTACACGAATCCGTGCGACGACGTCATCGGCGACCTTGTTCACATCAAGTGGCCCGCTGATGTCTACGGGGACCTCTGGCGGGAACGCGCGATCGGGCCCGAGATACGCGGTCTCCCCATTGTCACCGTAGGCCGTAAGAACGTGGTCGAAGACGAGCTGGACCTTCTTCGTGAAAATATCTGGCGTGTAGGGCGATTCTGGAAGCCCTTCGTCCAGCACACGGCGGATGGTGCTGTTGACGTCGTTGGTCGCCGAGACCTTGCGCCGCCAATCCTGAATGAGTTTCTCGTGCAAGTGGCCCAACAACTTCTTCGCGCTGACTTTCACCAGCTTTTCCTCGTCTGGCGTCAGAACCGGGTCGGGTTGCGTGAGCAGGTCGAATATCGCGAGCTCTTCCTCGGTCATGCCTTCTCGAACTGCACGTTCCTCTTCCGCGGTGAGGGTCTTCGACAATTCGATCAGCTGGCGGAGGTACTCGTCGATGTTGACGCTGCCGGCGTTGTAGTCGGCGATGAGCTGCTCTATGCGCTCAACGAGTTCGTGGCGCGTCGGGTTGCGCTGGGCCGAGCTGATTGCCTGCTGGCGCAGGAGCTGCGCAAGTCGATCGGTCTCGGCGCGCTTGCGGCCCGCGAACTGCTTCGCCAACCCGTCGAAGTCGATGAGCGACAGATCAATGAGCGGATCGGGATTGCTGCCTTGGGCGGCCGCGCGAATGACATACTCCTCGGCGCCAACTGAACGGTCCAAGAGCGCGTCGACGGCATCCGCTACTCCCGAGATATCTGCCGCAGGCGGTCGAGTGACCTCCATGATCCGTTCATGCAGGACCCGGATCGCGGCGACAGTCCGCTGCTGCGCGGCGGCCTCGGGGTTCGGTAACAGCGCTTTGAACAGCTTGCGGGCCTGCCGCGCCTGGACCGTAAAGTCGGTGCGGGTCTCCTCGTCCACCAGCAGCGCCTCGACAGCCGCGTCCCGCTTGGCTATGTGATCGAAGCCCTCGGCATCGCGCATCGCGATGAGGTCGACGCCAACGCCGGAACAGAACGCAATCAGTTCCGTCACAGCATCATCGAGTGCCGCAGACAGCGCGTCAATGATCTCGATGGGTGATTCCCCGGTGCCCGCCGCGCCGTAGATCGCGAGCGCCTTCTCTAGGTTCCTGAATACGCCGACGTAGTCCACGATGAGGCCGTTTTCCTTATCGGGGAACACGCGGTTTGCGCGGGCGATGGTCTGCATCAGCGTGTGGTTCTTCATCGGGCGGTCGAGATAGATCGTCGAGACGGAGGGGGCATCAAATCCAGTCATCCACATCGCACACACAAACACCAGCCGTAGCGGGTCTGCCGCATCCTTGAATTTCTCGGCGAGATCCTCCCTGTTCATCCGTTCACGATGGGATCGGATGTCGAGGCCGAGTTCATCGAGCATTCGCAGTTCATTCTGGCTCTGGGAAACCACGACAGCCATGTCGGTCGTCTCCATCAATTCGATGCGAGAGGCCAGCCATGGGCGTTCCAGCTCCGGCAGTGCATCGTGCTGGCGGCGCAGATCTGCGAGGTGCTCGGCCCATGCCTCCTGCACCAGGTTGTACATGCGCACGGCTGCTGCCTTGTCGAGGCCGACGTACATCGCTTTGCCGCTGAATCCGCGGCCGACGAAGTGTGCAACAAGGTCTTTGGCGATGGTCTTAAATCGGTCGGGTCGGGTGAGCAGGGTGTACTGGGTGCCGAACTCGCGGGCCAGAGCGCCCTCGGCGTCTTCGTCGAGTTCCGCTTCCTCAAGCAGGGCGTCCAGTTCGTCAGCGAAGTCGGCATTGGTGAGTTGCAGCTCGGGGATCCGGTTCTCGTAGTAGAGAGGTACGGTCGCGCCGTCTTCGATGGCGTCGCGGAAGTTGTAGATGCTGACGTAATCGCCGAATTGTTCACGGGTGGCCTGCTCTTCGCCGGCGATCAGCGGAGTGCCGGTGAAGCCCATCATCGAGGCATTCGGCAGAGCGCGGCGCATGTTGAGTGCGAGGGTGTCGTACTGGCTGCGGTGGGCCTCGTCAGTGATGACGATGATGTCCGAGCGCTCCGAGAGCACTGGCATTTCGCGTTCGCCCTGGCCCTTAGATGGCTGGAATTTCTGGATCAGCGTGAACACGTAACGGTGGTCAGCAGTGAGTAGTTCTCGCAGGTGCGTGATTGATTCGGCGTGAACCCTCGCCTCGGGTGGTATCGCGCCGGCGTCGGCGAACTCGTCGTGCAATTGGGTGTCGAGTTCGGTCCGGTCGGTGACCATAACGAATGTCCACTTGCCCGGAACCTGGCGCAGTACCTTCTGGGTGAACCACAACATCGAAAGCGACTTGCCCGAGCCCTGGGTGTGCCAGAAGACTCCGAGGCGCTTGTCTTGCTCGGCGCGAGCGCGATCCATGTTCTCGATCGCGGCGTTGACCCCGAGGTACTGGTGTGAGCGCGCGAGGTTCTTGATGAGTCCGCCGGGTCGTTCCATGAACGCGACGAAGTTCTCAAACAGGTCCAGGAGAATCTCCGGATCGCAGGTGCCGCGCAGCGCAGTCTCGAGAGCGATCGCCCCACGTGTTCCATCGGCGTCGATGACCTTCCAGTCGCCGAAGAACTCCCACGGCGAGAAGGTTGAGCCGACCTTGGCTTCGCTGCCGTTAGACAGCAGCACGAAGCAGTTGGGCACTAGCAGTTGCGGGATCGTGTCACGGTAATCGGTGAGATTATCGTCATATGCGGCCTTGACTGACTGGTTGGGCTCTTTGAACTCCATGAGCACCAATGGGATTCCGTTAACGAATAGCGCAACGTCGAGCCGACGACTATGCAGGTTGCCCTTGACCCACATCTGTTGGACCGCAAGCAGGTCATTGTTAGTGGGGTTGCGCAGATCGAGGTAGCGCAGCGTCTCGATGCACTTATTGCCATTGCTGTCGGTCCACTCGGCGCGGTAGCCATCGCGCAGTAGGTCGTAGACCTCTCGGTTGCCACGCACCCGGTCCATGACCGAGCGATCTTTAGTGAGCAGCTCGACCGCTTCGTTGATTGAGGTATCCGGCACATCTGCGGGATTGAGCTTGCGCATCGCGAAACGGAGACGGTGTGTGAGGATCACTTCGTGCTGCGAGTCGCGACCGAGGGTTCCCTCTGCACCAAGGGTTTCGGTAAAAGCATCGACCGGCGTCCAGCCGAGCCCAGTCAGCAGTTCCATGCTCGGCTTTTCGACGTAGACGTACTCTGGGCCCTTAGCCATCATGCGATCGACTCCCGATAGTCGTATCGAGATCCAAAGCTGCGACGTCGATCTGACCGGTAACGAGCTTAGGCAGAAGGAGGTCGCGGAGCGACGTCAGTCGCCGGGTCGACTGTGATATGGCGCGAATCATGTCGAGGTTGTCCGAAAGGATGTTGTTTACTGTTTCGGCAACATCGGCAGGGCCAATTAGGATGGGAATCGCTGCCAACTCAGCCTTTCCGAGGGATTTGAAAATCGCTCCGTCATTGCCCATCGAGTCTTCTTCGGCGAACGCCTCTCGGAGCTGGCCGAGCAGCAACCCCCGTCGGCTGTTCTTCGAACGGATTGCTGCCAGACCTCGGCCGATCGTGATATCAGTATCGGCGATGTTTATTCGGCCGACAGGAGCGCGGACGCTAACTAGTACATCGCCCTCGTTCGCTGACCGGCCTTCGACGCTGCACCACTTTCGAGTCGCAGGGAAGTGCAATCCGAAGTCCGCGACACCTTGGTGGAATGGCTTGCCAACTCCTTCCGAGTTATAAAACTCGGAGCTGGGCGACTGCCCCATCGTGATCTCAGCGACATCCTTCAATGCTGCGACCCGCCAGCCCTGTGGAATTGGGCCGATCGCTGTGTCGATGAGAGGGACATTGTCATGGCCGGGGTAGCGGAACTTCACGAACCACTCGCGGTAGGTGGTCCGCGCCATCTCCTCTAGGACCTTGACCCGCTGTCTGTTGTTCTCGATCAGGTCGTCGAAAGAGCCGAGGATTTCGCCGATCGCCTGCTGAATCGATGGCTCTGGAATGCCCAGCAAAACTTGGTAGATCCGCTCGGGGGCGGTGTGTCGAACAGTTGCGCCAGTCGCTGTGGCCCGGATTTGACTCCGCGAAATGTCGGAGAGCATCGCGTAATAGAGGAATTTACGATCGAGTTGAACGTCGGGCTTAATTTGCACTAGCCCGAGGCGTTGGTTGTGGAGCATCGTCGGCGTTTCCGGTACGAAGGCTGGAGAACCAAGGATCGGCGCCGACTGGGTCAAATCGGTCATCACGATAAGCATGTCGCCGGCGGTTAGTTCAAACTCCGGCGGGTAGGTACCTGTGTAGTAATCGTCCTTCCCGGGACGAAGGCGAAGACCGCCACCAATCGGGAAATTTCCCGGCTTGAGAACTAGCTTCTCGCCGTCACTGGCAAAATACTCCCCCTTGAAGGCGAATCCGTGCTTCACATGGATCAGGTCACCAAGTGCTCTGATCGGCCACCCCGTCATAGGCCCAGAATCCCTTGCACCGCGGTATCAAGCTTGACGCGCAACACTTCCGCCTCATCGCTCAACCGCGTGAACTCCTCGTACAGCTCCTCGAGTTTCACTGCAAAGTCGTCATCGTTCTCGTCGACCGCTGCAGAGCCGGCGTAGCGGCCCGGGTTAAGGCTCCAGCCCTGCGCTTCGACCTCCGCACGTGTCGCTACCTTGCACAGTCCCGGAACGTCGAGGTATGCCCCGTCGGGGAAGTGCTGCTCTATCAGCGTCTCGCTTCCTGCAAACTTTTCGACATCTTCGCCTCTATAGAGCCGCACGATATTGGCGAGGAATTCGATCTGTTCGGGCTTGAAGTCGCGGTGCGCGCGGTCGATTTGGTTGTAGGTGTGTCGAGCGTCGATGAACAGGACGGTGTCTTCGCGGGCGATGCCTTTCTTTGCCTTATCGAAGAACCATAGGGTTACTGGCAGGGTCACCGTGTAAAAGAAGTTAGAGCTGATCGCGACTATCACGTCGACAGCTCCCGACTCGACGAGATGCTTGCGGATCTCCTTCTCGGAATGCCCGGCGTCGCCCGCTGAGTTGGCCATGACGAAGCTGGCGCGTCCGCTGGGCTTGAGTGTCGAGTAGAACTCCTGGATCCACAGGTAATTCGCGTTGTCGTTGTTGGGCAATCCAAATGGGAATCGTTTGTCCCCGGCGAGCTGTTCTTTCTTGACCTTGTCTACGTTGAACGGCGGATTGGCCATCACATAGTCGAACGCGCCGAGCGCGTTGTGAGGGTCTTCGTAGTAGCTGTTGGCCTGGCGGATGTCACCGGAGAGACCGTGCAACGCGAGGTTCATCTTCGCAAGCGGGACAGTATCGTCAGTCTTCTCCGCACCGTAGATTGAGAGCTTGTTAGTGGCAGATTCATGATGGCGCTCAACGAACTTCGCGCACTGGACGAACATGCCGCCTGAACCGCAGGCGGGGTCGAATACGCGGCCCTGGAAGGGCTCCAGGATCTCGACGATCAGGCGGACGATCGAGTAAGGCGTGAAGTATTCGCCGCCGCCCTTGCCTTCCTGGGCAGCGAAGTTGGAGAGGAAGTCCTCGTAGATGAAGCCGAACGCATCGCCTTCAAGCTGGGTCGGCAGCGGAGCGAACAGCCGCAGCAGCTCGATAAGTGTCGGCCGCTCCAGTTTCTGATATCCGCGCGGCAGGATGTCCTTGAGCTCCGGGTTAGCGGCCTCGATGGCCTTAATCGCTTCATCGACCGCCTTTTCGACGTCGTCACCCTCAGGCAGGTCGACGAGGTGGGACAGGCGCGACTCGTCGGGGACGTAAAGCACTGACTTCGCCTTATAGTCGGCGATCGTCGCGGGGTTCCGCTTGGTGGCCTTGGCCTCGACCTCGCCGCGCACTGCCTCGAAACGATTTTCCGCGTATGCGAGGAACACCAAGCCAAGCACCGGGTCGCGGTATTGGCCAGGCGTCAACTTGGAGTTTGCCCGCAGCTCATCCGCGGCGGCCCACAGGGTGGCGCGCACCTTAGCCAGATCGGTAGTTTTCACAGGCTGAGACTATCGCCGAGAACTGACGGAGGACCACCGCATCGCTCTCACCCAGACCATCCACGACGGCCCCGGCAGGACCTACTACCGACGCAGAATCGCGGAAGGGGACAGCCGCCACCGCGCACTGCGCTGCCTCAAACGCCGCCTTGCCCGCGTCGTCTACAACCGGTTGAAAGCGAACCGACCCGTGACCGGCGATCCTGGTCGGCCAGGCCGGCGACTCCCGCGGGCCTTCCTGCTGCCCCTGGCCGATCTTCAGCCAGGCCGCGAGCGCAGTGCCGTAGCAATCTCGACATCGGACTAAGGGGCCGTTTAGTGCCGGAAGTCGATTACGAGGCGGGGCGGCCCGGCTAGCACTTCGACGCTGAACGGAACCTCGGAGCGCAATCCCACTACCCAGGTCAGGACGGCTTCGAAGTCACCAGCCGCCTTGGCTGCGGTGACGACTTTGGTGTCGCCGGTAACCGTCGATGGTCCGAAGTAAGTGCGCTCGCCGTTGCCCCATCCGGATGCCGTTGCTGGTATGAGTGCAATTTGCAGCGCAGTTTTAGCTCCCGGCAGGGGTATGTCGGCCCCAGAGGCGTCCTGCTGCATAGGTAGGGGCCGGTAGCCGATGTTGTAGCCCGGAACCCCATCCTTGAACTCCAGCACCAAGCGGTCGTATCCGTCGTGACCGGCGGTTCGCACCGCAACCAATTGCCCCATCTGACCGGTGGGGGCGGCGGTTACGTCCGATGGGGTGCCCGTGGGCAACGGCGCAACGGATGTTCTCGTCGGGACGACAGTGCTCGTTGTCGGGGTGGGAGTCGTTGATGCACTGCCGGATTCGCTGCTCGACCCGCAGCCGCCTAACACGAGTAGCGCACCTAAGATGACGGCCAATGTCCTTTTGGAACCTGATCCCCGTGGGCCTCCAACCGTGGGAACCCCATCCTGTGCTCCCAGAGCAACGACAAAGCCGCTCATGCTCTTCCTCCCCGCGTGTGTCGATCCTGGTGCCTGCACTCCAGGTCGGCTGTGGGGAGTGGGCAGGCAAGACCGCGGACCGGTTCTGGCGCTAAACCTCAGCCGGCCGCAGCGAACGCCGCTTCGTAAGCCTTCGCCTGTTCAGGCGTGAGCTCGCCGCTGATCCGCAGCAGTAGGTCGCCCTTCACGACCGACCATTCGTTGGCGAGCATCGGAGCCGCCTTTCCGATCGCCTGGATGTAGTCCGCACGCCGGCGGGCCCCGGACTCATCGGGAAATTGTTCGATCACCGCCCCGCAATCCGCCCCCGGCCCGCTCACGCACCCCGCCCGGGAATCGACCAGCACGCTGGCGGCGACGTAGCCGTTCGGCCGACCGAGTAACCCGTTGCTGTCGCTCTCATAGGTGTGGTCGATGATCTCGGTGACCTCGGGGACCGCGGCCTTGATTGCTTCTGCGGCTGCGCGGGCAGACACGGCACCCGCCGCGGCCGGCACATCGGTCACTGTCTGCGCGGCCACAGCGGGGCGCCCTGCAGTGGGGGCCGTCATCGCCTGCTGCCACGGTCTCCACACCATGACCGCGCCGCCGACCAGCACGGCGGCTACCGCGGCGGAGGCGGCCACCGCGCGGGTGCGGGATCGCCCCGGCCCGCGAACCGCCGATGCCGGCTGTCGGGTCGGGTCGTCACCGTCTCGGGCCGGGGCCGGAGCGGCCATCGTCGGGTCGGCGGGACCGATCAAGCCGGGGGATCCGATCTGCTCAGCCAGGGCCCGGGCGAAGTCACTGCACTGCCGGAAACGGTCCTCAGGCCGCTTCGCCAGCGCGACCCGGAACACTGGATCGAGCCGGGCCAGGTCTGGGCGGGTGTCGGCGAGCTTGGGTGGTGCGGTATTCAGCTGATGGTTGATGACGACTGCCACATTGGAGTGCGGGAACAGCCGCGATCCTGTCAGGAGCTGGTAGGCCGTCGCTGCCAGCGCATATTGGTCTGCCCGGCCATCGACGTCCTCGCCAAGGAGTTGCTCCGGTGCGCAGTAGGCGAAGGTGCCAACAGTCATTCCGGTCGCCGTCAGGCCGTTAGGTTCGGCCAGGGTCCGGGCGATACCGAAGTCGGCGAGGTAGACGTGGCGCGCGCCGTCACGGTCAGGACCGCCGAGAAGGATGTTTGCAGGTTTGACGTCGCGGTGCAGAAGGCCGTGGCTGTTGGCGAAATCCAGCGCGGAAGCGATCCCGGTAACGATGTCTGCCACCATCTCCGGCCGCATCCCGTTGGGGTAGCTCTCCGCGAGGCGCTGTGCGGCGTCGGTGCCCTCGATGTACTGCGAGGAGATCCAGAGCTGCCCGTCGACCTCACCGCGGTCGTAGACAGTGACGATGTTGGGGTGGGTCAGAGTGGCCGCAAGGTCCGCCTCCCGGATGAACCGCTCCCGGAAGCCGCTGTCCGACGCAGCCTCGGCGTGCAGCACCTTGAAAGCGTCCTGTCGCGGCAGGCGCGGGTGCTGAGCTAGGTACACCTCGCCCATACCGCCGGCGCCGAGCAGCCGCACAACGGTGTAGCCAGCAACGATCTGACCGCTAGTTAGCCGCATGCGCGGAATGCTAGGCCCTGGGGCCCGATTGGCCCGCGCCAACCCAATCCGCGGCATACCTGATGTCGAGGTGTCACCTTGAATACTTCGTCGGAGTCATCGACTAGAAGCGGGACGACAATAAGCGAAGTTCAGTGTTCCCGTGACAGAAGCGCCTCTCATGCCAATAAAGTTCTTGTCGAAGTCAAGGCCACTAGGGGGATCACATGACTCGCGCACTCGGTTCACTTGTAGCCATCGGAATTGGGGCGCTGGCGGTCGGTATCGGCACACCAGTAGCTAACGCAGACGAGTTCACCCTCTGCCCCTCGGGCATGACGGGGACAGCGTCCGAGGATACGAGCTGTGCATTCGCGGAAAGTGTTCGTGCCGCTAGGATCGCTCAGGCCGGGACCGTCGTGAGCGCGTGGAGTCCGGTCACTCAGCAGAGTTACACGATGCAATGCACCACATGGGCTACCAACTCCTGGCCCAATGCAGAGCGTTGCGTGGGTGCGAACCCCGCAGGGGTCGCGTTGATCGTCTTCATTAATACGGCTTCCAGCGCATCAGGGTCTGCGGACCAATCATCGAATGACTCCGGGCAACTCAGCGGATCCGGTCCTTCAGGTGGCGTAGGCGTGGACTCACCGAACGTCCCAAGTGTGAATGGTCCAAACGTCGGCTGCACTTGGGTCAATGGCTATACGAAGAGCAACGGCACTAGCGTCAGCGGGTATTGGCGATGCTGAGGCGGCGCGAGAAGAGGAGCGTCGCCCAACGGGCGTGCCTGGGCGGGATGGGCGCCGGCGGCCCCGGAGCAGCTTTATGAAGCAATTGATCGTCCGTATCGCGGCTGCGACAGTGGCAATCGGATTGACTGGCGGCGTATCCGCGCCCGCCGCCTTGGCGAACCCTTATTGCAGTGCTGCCGGGTTATGTGAAAGCAGCAGAGGTGGATTCAGCTTCACGCTGCCTACTAGCTGGGAATCTGCAGACGCCTCCCGAATCAGTTACGGGCAGGCCTTGCTGCTCAGGCAGACCGTCCCGACGCCACTGCCCGGCCAGCCGGCGGCCACCGCCAACGACACCAGCATCCTGCTGGGGCGGCTTGACATGTCGCTCTTCGCTGGCGCCGAACCGGACAACGAAAAGGCGGCGGCACGCCTCGCCTCGGACATGGGTGAGTTTTTCATGCCCTTCGCGGGGATCCGCATCAACAACCGGACCACCAAGCTGCAGGCCGGTGGAATGTCGGGTTCAGCGTCGTCATTCGAAGTGAAATTCACCGACAGGGCCAAGCCCAACGGCCAGATCTGGGCCGGTGTCATCGGGTCGTCCGGTCAGCGCAACGACTCCGGCAACCGGTGGTTCGTGGTGTGCCTGGGCACGTCGCTGTCTCCCGTCGACCGCGAGGCGGCTGAGGAGCTCACCGAATCGATCAGGCCCACCTCGTTACTGCCGGAATCCGAGACGACGACGAGTGTGGCCTTGCCCACCCCCAGTGCCCGAGTCTCCACCTCGGTAGTCCCTGATATGGGACGGGACTGGTTCCTGGCCAATCTCCTTTCGATAGAGGTTTATGGCGTTCGGGCTGGCACGTCCGATCGCACCGATCAGACCCTGGTCGATATCGGGCTATCTGCTTGCGACGCCATCGGGGGCCGCGGCGATGACGTTGCAGAGCGGGTCGCCGACCAGATGGTCAAGGAAGGTGCTGTAACAACGCAGTATGCTGCTGACATTTTCGTAGCGACGGCTGTTACCGCTTTTTGCAACTACTGAAGTGCCTGTGGCGCGGTTGAATTCGCCTGTATTCGAGGTGTTCACCAGTACCAGTCGGTGGGTGGGATCTGCGCCAGCAACACGCTTAGTTAGAGAGTCCGACAGAAGTCATCTTGCGATATCCCAACGCGTACATCCATCGCTGCGGAAGAGCAGATCTTCCGTCTGAACATCCACTCGCTGGACTCCCGGCCCGCCACCTGATTGAAGGTCCCCGAACGAACCGTCAGGTCTGAGGCTTTGCCTGCTCCACTTGCACTGAGGGCCCCCGAGTGATTCGTATAGACCTGCGGGGAAATCGGCACCGACGAGGAATTCACCGTCCCCATAGAGAACAACGGAGAGCATCCTCGAAGTTTCGGGGTCAGTAACCCACTCCACTTCCGGAGTCTGCGAGGGCTGGTAGGTGAACGCCGCGGAATCCTGCGGCTTATGCACACCGCATCCGCCGACGACGGTCAGAAGCACAGCAATGGATGCGGGTAGGGCGCGGCCGAACTCGTAGGAACCACTCGCCATAGCGCCGAATTAGCCCTTCGTCTGCAGGAAGGCGGAGATTCCATCAGCGACCGAATCGGCGTAGGCTGCGCGGCCCTCGACGCTTTCCATCTTGGCGGCTTCGTCCGCATTGCGCATGTTGCCCAGTTCCACAAGGATTCCCGGGTACTCGTAGAGGTTCAGCCCGGCCAGATCCGCGCGGCCCATCAGTCCCCCGGAACCGATGTAGTTGGCCTCTTCAAGTCCCTTGGATCGAAGGGTGTCACGCATCAACTCCGCGAAGCCAACTGAAGTAACGGCCTGGGTGTCGTTGAGCGGGGGTGAGGAATAGATGACATGGAATCCCCGCCCCCATTCCGGTCCGCCGTCGGCATGGATGCTCACGATCGCATCCGGCTTCATCGCGTTCGCTTCATCAGCTCGTTGGTCGATACACGGGCCGAGTTCAGTATCGTTCGGCCGAGAAAGCTGGACGCTGACGCCTTGTGCCTCAAGCCGGGTACGAATGCGATTCACGACGTCCCAATTAAATGCATGTTCCGGGTAGCCACTGCTTGTGGAGGTTCCAGTGGTCTGGCAATCCTTTGTTCCATCTCGTCCGTTCGGGACCTGACGAGTGATCGAGGAGTCCGAAAGTCCGCTGTGTCCCGGATCTAGGAACACTGATCGTTCGGCCGGCCCTGGCCCCGGGGCAGCCACGGCCGACCCGCTCGAGTCAGTACCGCATCCGACCAGAACGGCAAGGGTCACTGAGACAGACAAGACGTGCTTGACGCTGAGCAAGAGCGATCCCGGGGGCCCTGCCGATCCGATCCTGGTCAGCCTGACGCACCGGACTTTGGTTGTCTTTCGCTGCATGTTCCGGAACCTATTAGAGTTACTAATTCATTGCAGTACGCCGCTACGTTCACGTTTACCATGGTCGGGCCCTCCGGTCCATCAATGAGTTTCGCGATGACCAAGTAGGGCTTTATCTCAGCCGAGATTAGAGGAACTTCGATGGTCTGGCGGATCTCTTCACCGGCCTTCGTTTGGAGGGTCACGCGACCGTCGTAGTCGCTGTACGTGCCGGGTTCGGAGCTATTGCCGATATCGGTGATAAACCAGATCGCTTCAAAGTCGTCTAGGGAATCAATGGCGATGTTTTCCTCATTTTGGCCACCTTTGTCGCCCACGCCTGCGTCTGTGTCCAGGCGGATATTCGGTCCTGTTCTCTCGTCATACCTGATCCAGCCACTCTGACCGGATTTCAGGGTGTAAGCGGCTCCGAGGTCGAGGTCGACCGCTGCCCGCCAGTCCAAACGAACGCTGACTCCGGTGAGAGGAACCGCGGTGTCTAACGTTGCCGAATCGCCGACGTTATTCAGCGTGGTGATTTTCCCCGGTGCGCCGGCAGTGTTCGTTGGCGGAGTCTCGCCCAGACCGGTCAGAGTCATTGCAACCGCGGCCGTCGTCACTGCCGCAACAACCGATCCCGTAATTCCCCAGTGCTTCGTCTTGTTCGCAGCCGAGCCTGCGGAACCTGGAACAGCATGGACCACCAAGTTCAGTCCGCCGATGCGCAAACGGCTTCCGTCCTGCAAGGGAGTCCGTTTGCCGTTGGCGGTCTCAACATGTTCAATCAGGCCATCCCGCAGGACAAGACTCGAAACCGCAGATGGGAGACCTTTTTTGAAGATGTGCTCCTCGCCCCCGCCTCCGATGAACACCGGCGTCGGGCCTAACCCGACGCGTGATGTTTCATACGGCGCCCATTCGACCTCAACGCTCGCCTCGCGGAACATGTTCTCAACGAAATACATCGCAAGGCCAAGCGCGAGGCCCAGTAAGGCGACTCCCACGATCCGCCCCACGACGCCAGGTAGAAATTGCAGAGTCAGGAGGAATCCCATGCATCCCACGGCCCCACCGACAGCTCCGGCACCGAAACCGCGAGCCAGTCCGAGATTGGGGACGGACCGCGACAGCATCGCTCCCAACAAGGCACCCATGACTGCCCAAGCCGCGATTCTCAGACCGAAGTTCCTAAGCTCCCAGGAACCGATGTCCATGCTGTAGAGGTACTGGGCTCCGGCGCCGGAAAGAAATCCGGCCGCCGCACTCAGCGCAAGGACCTTTGCCACGCGTTCAGGCTTCAGCTCACGGCGCTGATGCCATTCACCGGCTAAGAAAAGCGCGGTGCCCAGGATGCTTGCGAAGGCGGCGGACCATAGAGCCGTTTCAACGACGTCGCGGATGGGCGTCGAGGCGCCGGAGGCGTCTGGCCTGAGTGCTATCTCGGCGAACACTGCCCCCAGTGCACCCCCAACCAAACCCGTGGCTGCGTAGAGCACCCGCTTATTTGATCGGAAACTTGTCAGAGCGTTGCTCATGTCTTTCCTCTATTTCTCAGGTTCACTGGCGCCACTGCCTGGGGATTGACGTGTACCACCATGATGAGACCGCCGATGCGGAGCCGGCTCCCGTCCTTCAGGGCCGTGCACTTACCATTACCTGTCTCAATGTGTTCGACCTGACCGTTCCGCATGGCGATACTTGAAACGTGTTCAGGTGCGCCGGATATAAAGACGTCGTCCTTACCTCCGCCCACTGTGACTGGCTTGGAGCCGAGGCCCAGTCGTGTCGATTGTCCGGAATCCCAATGGATCTCGATCAAAGACTCGCGAAAGCGACTTTCGGCGACGGACATGGCGAAACCAACTGCTGCTCCTAGGACTGCACACCCGACCAGAAAGACACTTGGCGACGGCATGCCGAGAGCGGCCGTGGCAGCACTGAATAGTCCCGCGACTAGGCCGGCTGCTAGGCCAGCGACAAGTCCACGATTGGGCTGCAGGTTCGGCATAAATCGCGAAAGCCCAGTGCCCAGAAGGCCACCAAGAAGGATTAGGGCGGCTGCGAAGACGGTCGGGTTGCCGGACTCACGGGAATCGGAAACCGCGTTTACTAGAAGTTGCAGGAGGCTGGCGGGGATCGCCCCCGCGAAGAAGCCGGAGGCTGCGACTGCGAGTGTCGCCAACCCGGCGAAACTCCTCCGGTGATACCAACGCATGCAGACAAAGAGCAGTGCACTCAGGACGCCGGCCAGTACCCCGAATTTCAAAGCAGTCGTTACCACCAGAATTAGAGATTCGGACACAACGGAGTCGCCGGGCGTCCTGAGCGCGGAAACTGCAAGCACGACCGTGATGCCGGCCAGGACGGCGCTTAGTAGCCCAGCGATCACTCCTACCAAGGCGTAGAGCCCAGGCTGGCTGCGCCCCCTCAGCCTGACGAAGAAGGTAGAAATCGCGCCAAGGCGGATCGACGAGGGCGTCGCGGGCGCGTTGCTCACCGCGCTCGTCGCCACTGTCGACTGCCCTCAACCAAGTTTGGTGTTCTCGCCCGCCGGTCTAGCGAGCCGTTGAACGAGCGTGTTGCGAGAAACCCCACACTTCCCCCCGAAATCCCCAAACGGTCGGAATCGCTGACCAGCCTCCGATGCGAGGATAGCGGAGGCGCGTTCTTGCTGCAGCAAACTATGCGTCAATCGAAACCGTTGGTTTGGCCTGCTCTTAAACTGCCCCAGTCAGAGTTCGGCGGTGCTATTCTCGAACCGCCACCATGGCACCAGGACCGGGAACTCGGGCCTGCGTAATCAGCCCGCATGCGGGGGCTATAGGGGGAGCGGGGGCAGGGGTGGAACCTCAAGGCACGATCTTGCCGGTCTATTTCGTTGCGGACGAGTCTGGCTCGATGACGCCGAATATCGGTGAGTTAAACGAAGGTCTCATTACCCTCCAAGACGCCTTGCAGAAGGAGTCCTTTGCCGCAGCAAAGGTACGTTTCTCAGTTATCGGTTTCTCGGACACAGCCCACACCTACCTCGAGCCGAGCGACCTCAGGTCGCTGCCGACTATGCCAACCTTGCAAGCGCGCGGCATGACTTCGTATGCCGCGGCCTTCGATCAAATCACCTATCGAGTGACCCAGGACGTGCCTGCTCTGAAGGCTCAGGGTTTCGCAGTGAATCGGCCGGCCGTGTTTTTCCTCACCGACGGGCAGCCGAACACAGGTGATGACTGGCAGTCCGCCCGCTCGACTTTGCTCGCGCAGCACGCTCGGCCAAACATACTGGCTTTCGGCATCGGGGAGGCGGATGCCGCAACGGTCAAGGAGATAGCGACGAAGCCGGAATACGCATTCATTGCAGCAAGAGGCGTGGACACTGGGGCGGCGATCAGCGAGTTCATCACGTCACTGACGCAGTCGGTCATTCAGTCGGGCCAAGCCCTTGCCTCGGGCTCCGCTGAGCTGCAGATGGAGAAGCCCGAGGGTTTCTCGCTGGCAGTCGATATTCTTTAGTCCGTGAACTGATATGCCCGAGTCCGAGGGGCGGCGTTGGTCTCGACGTACCAGACGGTCGAGCCGGGATCGCGATTCAGCTTCGTCAGATCGACCCGTTAGCCGCGATTTCGACGTCGACATAGACATAGACATAGACGGCACAGGAATTGACTCACCGGCGTCACCGGACTCGAGACCTGCCTCGTGGCGGGCGGTCCAAGACGACTCCCCGAGAGACGTCGCCCCCGACGCATTTACCGACGAGGATCTGCCGCCAGACGATGTCAATAGCCATACCCGGGAAAGCGCTCTGAGGGAGCACCTCCTGATCGGCGATTCAACCGATCGAGATCGGCAGGGCTCCCCGCACCCGGCACCACCACGCCTCGCTCTTCCGCCGTCTGTTCCGTCGACCGCTGATCTATCTCTCCCTGTTTCAACGGTTTTCGGCTCCGTCCGTGTTCAGCAACTCGTCGTGGGTGCGGCCTCCCCCAAAGTCGAACCCAGACCGACCGCGGAAGGATTTCAGTCTCACCCGTTTCGACCAGACACTGTGATTGACGGTTGGTCCAGTGAGCATGTCACTGTCCGAGGGGCTTCACTGAGGGGCCACTTCCACCGCTACAACGGAGCTCCCCGCCAGGATGACTTCGCCGTGCACCTGATGCCAGACGGTCGCTTGATTGCCGTCGTGGCGGACGGGGTGTCGGCTGCCCTCCAGTCTCATTTTGGAGCCAGCACAGTCGTTGACTTCGCGAAGAAGTGGCTAAACGCCTATGCGGCACCGGATACGGCACAGACCGATTGGATGGAATTGGTCAAAAACTCGGCCTGGGCGCTGGCCGAGCGCGCGCAAGAGATGTTCAAACTTGAGAAACCCGATCCTGCCAAGGCTGAACTGGAATTGGCCACAACTCTGACGTGTGCCATCGTCGAAGTGGTTGAGTCCGGCCTGCTCCGCGCCCATTTAGTCGGAGTCGGCGATTCAGGCGCTTGGCTTTTGCAGGACGGAGAGTTCGTGCCAGTACTCGGCGGAAAGACACCGAGCGAAGGCGGAATCTCATCATCCGCGGTGACCGCACTTCCTCGCGTTCCTCGTGAGCTTGCGCCGGTAGTCGTGGAATTCGGCTCTAGCGACGTTCTGTTGATCGGCACCGACGGCATCGGCGATCCGCTGGGCAGTGGGCAGGGGGGCGTAGGCAACCTCTTTCGTGAGCTGTTTAGCGGCGGGCAGCCACCCTCGTTGATCGAGTTCGCTCGCGCCGTCGACTTTAGCCGCGAGACGTTTGACGATGATCGAACTCTCGTCGCGGTTATGTCTCGCGTTCCGCTCAAGGTCGAAACTTGATAACTCCGCTTCAAGTCACTGTGAGCGCGTCCCTCAGCGTGGATCAATGACTGAAACAATCCAACTCGGCAGCATGGGTGCTCTGCACAAGATCGGACAAGGCGGACAGGGTGTTGTTTACAAGGCCCCGAACGTCAAGACGGTCTTTTCACGAACAATGGTGTTCAAGGAATACAAGAAAGCCACGCTTGCATCTCTGGATGTTGACGCGCTGAAAGCAATACCGGAGTTTCTCGAGAGTCTTCCCTACCGGGACGGCGCCAAGCTCATCGACATTGCAGCGTGGCCGTGTCGCATAGTCGAGGACCGCAATCGGGTCATCGGATTCGTAATGCCAAGTATCCCCGATGATTTTTTCACCGACTTCAATACGGCTAAAGGACAGTCGCGTGTAGTCGCGGAGTTTCAGCACCTCTTGAACACGCCCCAGGTGTTGGCAATGCGGTTCGGCGGAAACATCATTACCGATCGTCAGAAGTATGAGTTGCTGCGTAAAGTTGCCTCGTCCCTGAGCTTTCTCCACGAGCGCGGCGTATGTGTCGGCGACATGTCGCCCAAGAACATGCTCTTCTCTCTACAGGGACCGCCATCGGTCTACTTTATTGATTGCGACGCGATGCGCGTGAAGGGCGTTTCGCTGTCTCAACAGCTTGAGACGCCGGGCTGGGAGGTACCCAGAGGCGAGGAGAGGGCAACCGTATTTTCTGATCGCTACAAGCTTGGGCTCTTGGCGATGCGGATGATTCTCGGTGAGCAGGATGCAAGGGACCCCTCCCGCTTGCCGAACTCTGTGCCTGATGAGTTGCGCAAGGTCATCGTCGACACCCTCAAGCGGTCTACAGATAAGCGTCCAACGCTGTCGGAGTGGGATCTGGCGCTAGACAAGGCGCGGCTTTCTGCTCCTGCGCAACCCACGACAACACCCATCCCGATTCCGCCAAATCCCATCAAAGCGCTGCCTCCTCCTCGACCGACGCCGACTGCTGCAGTCCCGACGGCGCCGCAACCTCGGCCCCAGCCACAGCCCGCCTATCCCGGTTCGCCGTATCCTCCTAATCCATATCCGGTTAGCACGCCGGCCCCCAAAACCGGCTCGAGCAAGGCCGCCTGGTTGTTGATTCCCGCAGCGGTGGGTCTTCTCGTCTTCTTGATCGCTGCGGTTTCGAATACGGATACTTCGGATACCGGCGCGACGGGGGCGTCAACCTCGACCAGGCCCACGGTGACAACCTCGGCGCCACCCGACGCAACTACTACAGCCAGAAGAACGACTCCGTCCGCTGAATCAACAACCAGACCAAGGGCAATGAATCCGGAACGGTTCGCCGCGTCGTACGGAACAGCAGGTCTTGACCCCGGAGGCGATACTTGCGGGTTCTATTACCAGACTTCGCGTTCGGGATGGGCCACGCACGCTGTCCGAGGCTCTGAGAGGACATCGTGCGTTCTGACCGACAACACCCTCAGGGCTTACTGGGACCGTTATCCAGAGCCATCGCTCGACGGACGCCGGCTCGAGGTAGAAGGCTCGGTGGCGTGTAGCAGTGTCCCGGGCGCACTTTGCTCAGCCGACGGCAGATTGTTTGTCATGAACTGTGTCGGGGAGCGGAACAGCGACGGTGACTGGATCACCTGTACCGGAGGTGCCAACGCAAGGGTTTATCTCTTCTAGCTCAGGAGCCGCAATTGAAGAGATTGATACCAACAGTGCTCTTGGTCGCGGCGGTCACGGGATGTTCGGCGCGCACTGCGAACGAAGAAGCGTGGCAAGGTTCTACGGCCCCGGCCACTTCGGCGGTCGAAGGGCAAAACAGCATCGCCAGTGCTTCCCCGGAGCCAAACTCTGCTGATCCGCTTACCGCGAGTTTTGCGGAACTCAGTTCAAACATTCCCGGTGAGGTCGGTGTTGCAATCGCGGGTGGCGACGGCGTGAGGGTTTTCGGGCAGTGGGCCGAAGGACCTGCTTGGTCAACGATTAAAGTACCCCTGGCTATAGCTGCTCTGCGGCAGTCAAATGCATCCACGACATCACTGGTGGCGCGGGCAATAGAGCAGTCCGACAACGACGCAGCTATGGAGATCTGGGGCCAACTCGGAGATCCGAAAGTCGCCGCCGATGCTGTTCAAGGCATCCTTCGAGAGGGCGGAGACACTGTGACAATTGTTCAGTCCGAACGCATTCGACCTGAGTTCACGCCTTTCGGACAGACCATTTGGTCGACGGCAGCACAGGCACAGTTTGCTGCGACTCTGCCCTGTTTGCCCGCAAGCGAAGCGGTTCTTGAGGACATGCGCAATCTCGCGGTTGACCAACGCTGGGGACTGGCGACGCGCGCGGATACCGCTACCAAGGGGGATTGGGGTCCCTCCCCGGACGGCTCATATCTCGTGCGCCAGTTAGGCGTCATCTCAACCCCTTCAGGAGCGCTCGGCCTTTCCTTATCCGCTGCGCCCGCCGACGGCCAATTCGATTCAGGCGTCGCTCATGTCGGGAGATTGGCAGAGTGGGTTGGAGCGCACCTCGAAGGTCTGAGAGGACGGACCTGTCTGTAGCTTCGGCAGCCCGGAGCTGACTGGTTCTCCAGCTTTGATTCCGAGAAACCTCGGCTGTCCGCTGCCATCGGTGGGGCGGGAACCCTCTGAAGTCCGTGCTCAGCGATCATGAATCTTCTCGGCTGGCGATGAGCCGACACACTCGTTAACAAGCTGCAACAGGAAGCGGCGTTGAGCTTTTTAAACGTGTGGGCGCGGCCGCCGGTAACTACCGGAGACGCCTCCGCAAATCATGGCACAGCAGGGGAGTCGTGTAACCCTGCGGTGGGCAGGAGTCGGCGGTGAGTCTGGAGCCGCACCTGGGGAATCCGCAGCGTTCAGGCTGAACGATCTTCATGGATGTCTTGCACACGAGTCGCACCATGCTTCAATAGCGGGAGCAATTGCGGGCCCGAGGCAGTGGTAATTGGTTTACTCCAGTCGACGGGATGGTTAGTCGGGGGGAGTGTTACCAAATGGCCCAGAAAGTCGATGTCTCCCAGGTCGGGATTTTGGATAAGCTCGGTCAAGGCGGGCAAGGGATTGTCTACCGAGCCCCGTCAGTGCACTCGACCTACGCGAAGTCGATGGTCTACAAGGCATATAAGCCCGCCACGTTAGCCTCGCTGGACGTCGCTGCTCTTGAAGCGCTGCCGCGGTTCTTGGAGGCTCTTCCCTACGCAGACGGGGCGCGTCTAATCAACCTCGCCGCTTGGCCGTGCGCATTAGTTGAAGACGGCGGCAAGACCGCAGGGTTCCTGATGCCCAGCATTCCCGAGGAGTTCTTCACCGAAATTTGGACCAATAAGCCGACACCCTCGATCGTGATGGCTGAATTTCAGCACCTACTCAACGATCCCCAGATCCTGGTAATGAGGTTCAGGGGAAGCGCGATAACTGAGCGTCAGCGCCTAGAGCTTCTTCATCAGCTAACCCTCGGGTTGGCCTTTCTGCATGAGCGCGGCGTAGTTGTTGGTGACATCTCACCGAAGAATGTTCTCTACTCACTTAGCCCGATCCCCGCGACCTACTTCATCGACTGCGACGCGATGCGCGTAAATGGAGTTTCACTCTCCACGCAAGTCGAAACCCCTGGATGGGCAGTTCCGCACGGTGAGGAGAAGGCCACCGTCTACTCCGACCGCTACAAACTCGGACTGATGGCTCTGCGCCTTCTCGCCGGCGACCAAGACACAAAGGACTTCAAACGACTCCCCGGTTACCTTCCTCAAGACTTGCGCGGCGTCATCACAGATACCCTAAGTAACAAGCCGCAAGATCGACCGGAGCTGTTGGATTGGGACGCAGCCCTGACCCATGCGGTCGCAGCGGCACCCGCACGCCGGGCGAAGCCGCCAAACACGCCTCCGACCCCGCCCACCTATCCAAGCCCACCGCCCACAGTAGTCACATCGCGACCGCAGGCTCATCAGCCAGTGGCAGCGCCCATCCCTCAACCACCTCAGCCGCCAACGGCGCCGCCTGTGGCCGTCAAAGCATCGAGGCCGGCTTCGTGGTTGTTAGTGCCGGCAGCCCTCCTCGGTTTGTTCGCCCTTGGTGCCATAGTCTGGAACGGAGGCAACAGCGGTTCCTCCCAACCGATCACCGCAGCATCCGCCGCGCCGGAAGCCACACGCACCGTTATCGCTTCGCCCGCAACAGAGACGGTGACCGAGACTGTCATTCCGCCGAGCCCACCCCCCAGACCCACGGCCCCCTCGAATAAGCCAACCAGATCCAGTCCGTCGGTGAACCCCATACCGTCCGGAGATCTCGGTCTCTCCATACCCATGCGGAATCCGCCTTGCGACGGTCGGGGAATCGTGATCCTGACTTCGGTGACGACGCCCGGTAAATACGTTGAAGGCGTCGCTGCGGCTCTGAGTAAGTTCCCAGGCTCATCCTATTTGCGGACGGATTTGACTTGCCCCTCGTTGAGGGCAAGAAGCGATGACGGCTACCCGATCTATGCGGTCTATGCCCCCGGGGGCCGGACCCGCGCCCAATTATGCGCGGCTGTTGAAGCGGCAGGAACCGGTGCTTACGGCAAGGTTCTTGACTTCAGTACGGACCCCTCCTACGTCGTGTGCGCCGCATAGGGAATAGGTCGGGATCTGTCATTGATCATGAGTAGTTTCTGATGGCGCGGCGCGTTGCACTCGACCAGATCGGACCCCTGACGAAGCTTGGGGGGGGCGGTCAGGGGGTCGTTTACGGGGCACCTTCGGTGAGCACGATCTTCGCTAAGTCGATGGTGTTCAAGGAGTACAAGACCGCCACATTGGCGTCTTTGGATGTCGCTGCGCTTGAGGCGATGCCGGAGTTCCTCGAATCGCTCCCGTACATAAAAGGAGCTGAACTAATAGGTCGGGCCGCTTGGCCGTGCGCGCTTGTCGAGAAAGACGCCGGCGTAGTCGGGTTCCTGATGCCCGCCATTCCAGATAACTTCCACATCGAACTGTGGACCGCTAAGGGCCCCTCGCTCGTTATGGCGGAATTTCAGCACCTCCTCAATGAGCCGCAAGTGCTGTCCATGCGATTCCCTTACATGGCTATTGCTGACCGCCAACGCTACGAGCTTCTGAAGAAAACAGCATCGGCCTTGACGTTCTTCCACCAGCAGGGATTGTGCGTCGGCGACATCTCACCCAAGAACTTGTTGTTCTCTCTCCATCCTGCCGCGGTGTATTTCGTCGACTGCGACGCGATGCGATTGAAGGGTGTATCCCTAGCTGCTCAGGTGGAGACACCAGGGTGGGAGGCGCCTAGGGGCGAAGAGAAAGCGACTGTCTATTCAGATCGCTTCAAGCTAGGTCTATTGGCTTTGCGGTTACTGACTCAGAGGCAGGACGGCAGAGATCCTGCTCAACTCCCATCAGCCACCCCAGGGGAGTTGCGCCAAATCATTACCGACACTCTCAGTTCGCCTCCAGACAAGCGTCCGACCTTGCCGGAATGGATCACGGCTTTGGATTTAGCAATTGACGCATCACCGAAGCCGCACCCTCCTTCACCCACTGTTCGAAAGGGGCACACCCCGACAACAACTCTGCCGCCACATCCTCCTCCGACAGCACCAGCTCCACCCGCCACACCGCCTTCGGTACCCACGCCTCGGGCGAAGAGCGGACGGGGTTGGTTGGTCATGTCACTTACAGCAGTGGCTCTGGGGGGGCTGCTGCTTTGGGGTACCGACTACGCCCGCCAAATCGACCCTGCGCCGTCCACGGCGACCACTCCGCCAACTACACCCTCGTTCCCCCTAGTCGCGCCGCAGACTGTTACCGAGACGGCGACCCAGACCGCCACCGAGACGGTGACAGCGTCCCCTTCCCTCACGCGAACACCCAGTTCCAGTGAAACGCCTTCCGCGCCGCCTTTCACAACGGGAACATCTATACCCCCGATGACGAGGAGCACCGCCGCTCAGGAGACTAGATCGCCGTGGACGACCGTGATGCCCCAACAATCTTTTCCCGCGGAATCACAACGATGGGTATGGCAAGGCATCATAAGTGGATCTTGCGACGAGGGTGGGTCATGCGGCGTTCAACAACGAAAAGCCCCGTATACCAACGCGTCCCGTCTATATCCGAACGATCTCCGTGACGGCACCCTTCTAACTATCGTCTGCAGGTCCGAGGGGGATCTCCGCAGTAGTCGTGATCGGGTATCCAGCAGTACGTGGTACCGGTTGACAAGCGGGGCTTACATCCCGTCGGTCTTCGTCCTGGTTTCGGCCCGCGACCAGATGGCTCCCGCGTACATACCTCGATGTTAGGGCCGTTGGAGTGTGGATCTGCACAACCACTCCAGTTGCGGCCTCGGCTGATGGTTCTGCTGCTTTCGCTTGCCGCAGCTTCGGTGGCGTGTGCGAACCCACAGCCAGATTCCATTCCGAGCGGATTGCGGATCTCGGCGCCGTCCACGTATCAGGTTCTCGAGCCAGGTCCCGTTTGGCAGGTCGCGGGTACGTCGGTCCAGGGACGTCCAATCCGAATTCTCACCTTGGGCCACGGTCCACGGAAGGTTCTTTATGTTGGTGGGATCCATGGCGACGAAACGGAAGGTACACAAACGACCGCCGCGCTGCCCGGGGAGTTCTTGGCGTCGGGATTAGCTGAGACCGTCACGCTTACTGTTCTCGAAGATGCGAACCCAGATGGTCGGGCTGCGGGGACGCGGGGAAACGTCAACCGCGTGGATATCAACCGAAACTTCCCGGCGACGAACTTCGACGGCACTAATCGGGAGAACGGTCAGATTCCACTAAATCAACCCGAATCCCGCGTGCTTTACGATGTCATCGAGAGAGTCGGCCCTGATCTAGTTGTTTCCATGCACTCATGGGATGGTCAGCAGTTCATTAATTTCGATGGTCCAGCGCGTGCAATCGCTGAGCATTTCTCGAGGACTAGTGGATTGCCAGTCGAAGAGTCGTCATCCTTTTCGCCGACGCCAGGATCGCTCGGGTCGTACCTGGGTCGAGACCGGGGAGTTCCTTTGATCACAATTGAATTCCTCAAGGGGTCGGATCCCGAGAAGAACTGGGAACTAATTAGGGAAGCACTGATCCAGGCAATTGCCGGACGTGTCCAGTGACATTCGGCGCCGCCGATTAAGGGTTGACTCTTGCCTAAGCGTCGTTAAATGGCGTCTTCGCCAGACTGGTCTGGTCACAGGGGGCAACGCTGATCTAGCGGCTTGCTCCTAGCGATTTACTCCGCTTCTAGCCTAGCGGAGAATGGCTTCCCTACGGTGCAATCATCAAGCATGATTGGGCAGGCGGAGCACTAGGCTTTCGAGAGCTAGGGGGAATGTGCTGATGAGTCGTTCCAGGGTTGCGGCGGCGGTTGCTGCTGCGGGCGTGATCGCCATGCCAGCACCGCATGCGCCGGCGGCGGTGGGAGCGTCGCCTCCACTCCCGGCAGCTCCGACGACGGGACCGTGCCCTCCGGGCTACTACGTCAGTCCCGATGATTTGACGGAATGCCTGCCGCCGACCCCTGGGAACATGTTCGTCTCCATCGCGGCCTCAACAACAACGGGACAGGCCGGTTGGGGGTCTGGTGGAAGCATGGAGGAAGCCGACCGAATAGCTGTCGCGCAGTGCACCGCGAACACCAACTCGGTGTGCTCCGTTGTCACCAATGCTGGCAATGGCTGTGTCGCTTATGCCGTCGATGCCGCAACACGGACGATCGGCGGCGGCGCCGGACCCGACCCGGCCAGTGCTGCAGCTGATGCGCTACTTGGCTTAGCAAACGGTGAAGTTCTCACCGTTCAATGCTCGCGTCCCTAGGACGTAATGACATCTAGTCTATTGACCATTCCGCTGTTCGTAGTTGGGGACGAAGTATGACTGACGACTCACAACCACACGGGTCAACACTGAGCCGCAGAAGGCTACTGCACTTGACCGGGGCCGCAGCATTTTTGAGCGCGTGTACCTATCCCGAAACCGCTGAGCCGAGAGCAAAACCGTCGGCCACGATGGCCCCATCACCACAGCCAACCATGGCTGCACAAACGTCGGCTCCCGTTTTGGCGCCCGCCGCCCCCGCTTCGTCGGCTATGTCGGTCTCAGGTATCGAACTCTGCCGAGATGCATGGGGTGCCCGCCCGCCCCGTCCGGGTGGCCGCCCACACACAATCACCCGGATGACGATTCACCACACCGCTGTCGTGCTAGGTGAAAACAGCAACATCATCTCCCGCCTTCAGCAACACCAGCGCTATCACCAAGACGAAAAGGGCTGGGTCGACATCGCGTATCACGTAGGCGTGGACCGCAACGGGAACATCTTCGAGTTGCGAACACCAGCGATCGCTGGCGATACAGCCACGAACTACGATACGACCGGACATTTCCTTGTGGTGTGCGAGGGAAACTTCGACGTAGAGCCCGTGAGCGAAGAACAACTGAATGGCGCCGCGCTGGCTTTCGCCTGGGCGAGCCAAGAGTTCGGCGTCACGTCAAACACTCTGGCAAGCCATCTGGAGGTGACTCCGACGACTGCCTGTCCGGGAGCTAATCTTCAGGCACGCGTAGCGTCGGGGGACCTGAAAAGACGCATCGACGACATTGTCATTGCAGGCCCGATTGACCTCCAAGTATTCTGCGGGCCGGGAGCAGCCGCTCAGGTCGCTGCCATCGAGGCTGGTCGATAATCATGCGCAGCGCCGGAGACTCGGCTAACTGCGGCTGAGAAGGCTGACGGAGCTTTCGCTAACTCGGCCCGGAGGTCCTGTGAATCAATCGGGTTTAACGGCACTCTCGATGCGGCGACTGCGCGGAGTGGGGCAGACCAGGCAGTCGCGTCGGCAGCAACGGGCCGGTCGGGTCTAACATCCATCGACCAAGCGAGCGTTATGAACATCGTCAAAGACGCTGCAGCATATCGTTTTGACCCGTCCAGGCGTTTCCGGAGGCTCCCGATCTTGGGAGGATCTGAGTTATTGGACGTGTCAGCAAGTACCCCGACGAGTAAGGGGGCCTTTGGCACCGCATGAGTGCCTCCTAGTCCAGAAGTATTGACTTCACCTTGACGTCGGTGGCCGGTTCGCCGTCCTCGCCCCCGCCGGCGACCCCGGCCCCGGCGATCTTGTCCAGGGTGGCCAGCCCGGTCGCGTCGATGGTGCCGAACACCGTGTAGTTCGGCGGCAGCTTGGAGTCCTTGTACACCAGGAAGAACTGGCTGCCGTTGGTGTCCGGGCCGGCGTTG
>Ga0114918_10000154_pt1 | contig 54934 bp, 46 predicted proteins | sample LantaG_FD_87015 | JGI IMG/M metagenome (GOLD analysis project Ga0114918, IMG submission 87015) | Deep subsurface microbial communities from Baltic Sea to uncover new lineages of life (NeLLi) - Landsort_02402 metaG | ecosystem: Environmental > Aquatic > Marine > Oceanic > Sediment | place... | reverse complement strand
CATTGTACTTTTCGAGAAAGTTCCTATGACACAAGTACTTATGAAAAATGTCTTGCAAAACGAAATTATTCAATTTCATAACCAATTGTTATTATTCGACTTATAATGGGACAGTAGTGATATGATTTGTTCTTTAGTATTAGTTAGTTCGGCAGGCAGTATCCGGGCGGCGGAGATGCCGGCGTCGAAGGAATATCTCAATTCAATCGGGATGAAATTAGTTCGTATCGAACCGGGCAGTTTTCAGATGGGCCAGTTGGAAACGCTTGGCCCGAATGTTCTGCCGGTATTTCGCGGACGCGGTCTTTTTGATTCGCTGAAGAATGGTGACTATGACGAAAAGCTCATCCATACGGTAAAGATAAACAACCCTTTTTATATGAGCGAGTTCGAGGTTACGAACTTTCAGTACGAGTTGTTTCGGCCCGAGCACAGGGCGCTTCGCGGCAGGAACGGCTTTTCGAGCAAAGATGATGAGGCCGTGGTATTTGTGAACTGGTACGACGCGACGGCGTTTTGCCGATGGCTCTCCGACAAAGACCGATTGGAGTATCGCCTGCCCACCGAGGCCGAGTGGGAATACGCCTGCCGGGCGGCAACTACAACGAACTTTCATACCGGAGATGTTCTTACCCAACCGTTCCTGAAAAAAATAACGGTAGGCGGTTTGGGTATAAACCCGGCAGATTTAACCGTAGGGCAGACGCCGGCGAATGCGTGGGGACTTTATGACATGCACGGCAACGTCGAGGAATGGTGTTACGATTGGTACGGCCCGTATGTTAAAGGTATTCAGGCTGACCCGGTTGGGTATGCCCGCAGCGATTTTCGAGTGACAAGGGGCGGCAGCGTCGGCTCGGATATGTATTATCTTCGCTCGGCGAATCGACTGGGCGCGATACCTGAAACCAGGAACTGGATCACGGGTTTTCGGGTCGTTCTGGGTGAACTTCCGAAGAGCAGGCCTCTGAAACAACCACTGCGGCGCTATCAGCAGAACGTTGTGACCCGAAGCCGCGAGCAGGTGACTAAGGGACCGGATCCGGACAAACCATACTTTATGGGACCGCTTCGTTATGTGAATATTCGACAGGGTTCGGTTGGGCCTACTTATAGCTCTCACAATCATTGCCCCGCCATTGTGGAATGTCCTAACGGCGATTTGCTAACGGTCTGGTACACCTGTCACGACGAGCACGGCCGCGAATTAGCCCAGGCCGCAAGCAGGCTGCGACCGGGCCGGAAGCAATGGGAAGAAGCATCGCTGTTCTTCTGGACGCCGGATAGAAACAATCATTCGCCTGCACTGTGGTATGACGACGACAATGAAAAGCTTTATCACTTTGCTGCCGTCTCTATAGCCAGGAACCGCGGCAAATCAGTTCTTGCCATGCGTACCAGCCGTGACAGCGGAGCCACGTGGTCTCCGCCGCGATTGATAGTGCCTGAGTTTGACGGGGGACGTTTGCCGAGCGAACCGGTCATTAGAACCAATGACGGCACGATAGTGGTTGGTGTTGACGGCCGCCACAAAGGCACGGAACTGTGGGCCAGCCACGATGAAGGGCTAACCTGGTACAATCCCGGTGCTGAAATTATGGGGGTGCATGGCGGCGTGGTGCAGATTTCAGACGGGAGGCTTTTCGTTATGACCCGCAACGCCGCGATAGATGGAAAAATGCCCATCAGTCTGTCCAGCGACGGCGGAAAAAGTTTCACATCCATCGCAAGTGATTTTCCCCCGATTGGTGGAGGCCAGCGATTGGCACTTCTCAAACTGCGAACCGGCGAATTGTTCTTTGCATCCTTCACAAGCGAGGGTGGTGACGGCATCTTTATCACTGACGCGACCGGCAACAGGCGAGAAATCAAAGGTCTTTTCGCGGCGCTATCGCTTGATGACGGCAGGACCTGGCCTTACAGACGCCTTGTCACCGACGATGGCCCTGCCCGTACCATCGAGTGCACCGATGGCGGATGCATTACCATGAGCGCCCGCAGAAGCGAATACCGGGGGTACCTGTCGGTGTGCCAGAGCCTGGACGGTTTGATACACCTGATAAGCAGTCGAAATCATTATTCATTTAACCGCAGGTGGCTAATGACCAAACCACCTGCGCCGGTCGATAAGCCGGTAAGGGTTCGCCCGATTGTCGAGACATTCGACGGACCGGAAAAGTTTGACAGCCCAGGCTGGCACGAGTACAAAGGCCCCGTTGGGCATTTCAACGGCAGCGGCCAGTACACGATAGAATCCGGCTCGCATTACAATGGGATAAACCACATTGTCCGGGCAGGTTCGTTCGAGGCAACATACGAACTCAAGAATATTCACTACAATCCGTCGGGTTCGCGTCCGACAGAAGGTGTCACGGTGGGCTTTAGAGATCCGCTTTCAACGGGCCATCCAACCATATTCGTCTTCATCAAAGAAAATGCACTGGACAGCCGCACCGGCGTAAAGGTTGCACTTTCATCGCCGCCGAAATCAGCCACAATGAAGTTCGTGTACAATGAAAAGGTGCCGCAGTGGCGTATTTTCTATGGTCTTGATGGGGCCGAGCCGACAACCGAATTAGGTCAACCCTTTAAGGTTAAGAACCCCACGAGTGAAGCCATTGCCGCTTATGTGCTGATGAGCAACGGCAGTGTGGATTTGGACCGTTTTGAAATCAAGCCTGTGCATTAAGCATAATGGAGTTTGATTGCCGAACATACTGGTGAAACGATGAAGGTTTACGATAACGGAAAGGTTAGGATGCTCAAACTGCAACAGTTAATAATAATCGAAAATTTTAACCTGAAACGCAACATACTTTCCCACGCCGGAAAACTTCTGCGGGCGCCCGATAGTTCGAACATTTCCTCGGTCGATTATTTAATAACTTCTCAACTTTGTCAAGCAGCCATTGGCTAACTTGATCAAAATCTGTGCCTTTTGGAAAAAACTGCCGCAATAATCCGTTCATATTTTCATTCGTTCCACGCCCCCAGCTGATCAATCGAACGCCGATCCGGGATTTGTCCACGCTTGTCACAACTGCCATAACGCTTACGTCGTTTGCGGTTATTTTGGCGTAAAAACTTGCAAAGCCTGCCGCCTTTGGTTTTATCTCGTCTAATCCAACTGTATATAGTAACAGGGCTTATGTCTATTCAGCTAATCGTACCCTTGTTGCGTCCGAGCAACTCTGCAATGTGTGTCATGCCTTTTCTTACTATCTATCCAGGTAGCTAAAAGCGATAAACTCCAGCCTGCCCCAGGCGGGCTGATAAAAACAGCCAAGCGTTGCGCTTCAAATTAGAATGCGCCTCGACAAATCAGGCATCGAATTTGCTTGCAGTATCAGCCTTTTCAATATAGATTAATCGCAAGTCTATGACGGTGCCCTCGTAAGCCCGCACGGGCGGGCACTTTTGTTTTGGAGCAGTGGCAGAGTGGTTGATCGCGACGGTCTTGAAAACCGTTGTGCCGAAAGGCACCGGGGGTTCGAATCCCTCCTGCTCCGGTTGGTGTCAGGGAGTGACATCTGAAGCCATCTTGTTGTTATCGGAGAACGCTTTTTTTGTAAGTTTTTTGTAAGCTGGTTTGTAAGCGCTATCTTGAAGAACATATTCTGCCAGACGCTAAATCGGTTATCGCTCATATTGACAAGCAGTATATATGGGCGATACAGGATTCGAACCTGTGACCTCACGGGTGTGATCCGTGCGCTCTAGCCAACTGAGCTAATCGCCCGACAGGTAGGATTGGAACCGCCAAAGACCCACCTGTCAAGGCTTAACCGGTATGTGATTACGCAGGATGCAACCGGATTGTCCGGCAGGGATAAAGAAAAAACTCCTGATTAACAGGAGCCTATGTTACTGCCCAGGACTGGAGTCGAACCAGCACGAGCCGAAGCTCACTAGCCCCTCAAGCTAGCGCGTCTGCCTATTCCGCCACCTGGGCGACCATCAGGCACTGATTATTCATTATTGGCTGGCGATTGTCAATTAGTAATTGCAAAAGATTTCTCCGCTGGCGCCGCGAAATGCGGTCAGCAGCAGAAAAGCAATGCCCTCCAGGTGTCAAACATTCACCGATTTCTTTATTGGTTGGGCGTCCAATAATCGAAGACCAGTACCTTTTCGAGGTACGGACGCAGAACCCGGACGAATGCCTGGTGTGCCGGATTAGGGCTGTAAGCAGCAAGGCCTGCCTGGTTACGAAAGGTGACCATAAAAAAGTGGGTATAGCCCTGGTTCTTTCGAGTAGTGCTCACATTCGGCCCCCACTCGAAATCGTAAATGGCATCAATCTTTGCCGGCAGCGCAGCAAACGCCGCTGAAAGTTCGTCAATCTTTGCCTGGCTCGTGCCGTCCTGGAATTGGAACATAACGACATGACGCAGCACTTTGGAAGGTCTGGCTCCCTTGATTTTGGCCTGACCGGACGCACATCCACCAACAAAAAGCACGCCTGCCAACAATGTCACCAAAAAACGCTTCATCTTGAGCTCCTTTACAAATTCATTTACATTGACCAATCACCCGAGATTCTATTGCCAAACAGCCATTGCGTCAAGTTGCCCGGCGAACAGGGTCTTTTAGGCGGCTTTGGAATACTTCTGTTGTCAGTTCAAAAGTGTGGGTTCAACAGCGGTTAATTTTTACGGCGATGATGGCATAGAGGGTCTTCGTGAAGGTAATTGCCGTATAGTGCGAAGGCCCTGGCTCTGCATCCGCCGCAGATGCCGACATGTTCGCAGTCGCCGCAGTCGCCTGTGTATTGTGACCTGTCGCGGATATCGTTTAGAAGCTGAGATTCACGCCATATTGCGGCGAAGTCGTAGTCGTTTTCAATGATGTTGCCTGCAGAGACTTCGAGGAAGCCGCATGCCTGGACATCTCCTGTATGGCTTATGAAACCGAACCCCCTGCCTGCCATGCATCCGCTGACATCGTCGTTGAGTCGATTCAGGCGTTTCTCCGCGCAAACTCGGGCAAAGGCAGGGGCACATGTGACGCGTATTTTGATGTCTGATTTGAGCTTTATCTCGAGCAGTTCGTTGAGCAGGACTTCATACTCGATCGGGTCGAGGACTACTTCTTCGCTGTGGGTGTTTGCTGCTGTCGGGACGTATATGAATGGGTTGAAGGTTCCGGCTCCAAGCCTTCTTGCCAGTTCAGCAATTCCGACGGCTTCGTCGGCGTTGACCTTAGTGATGGTGGTGTTAACCTGGAACGGCAGAGCTGCTTTATTTGCGATTTTTGTAGCTTCTACGGCGGCTTCGAAGGCTCCGGGGGCTTGTCTGAAGCGGTCGTGTGACTCGGCGGATGCACCCTCTATGTTGAAGGAAAGTGCGCCGATGCCGGCAGCTTTTAGTCGCTGGACGGAATCTTCGGTTATCAGGTATCCACAAGTTGCCATGACCATCGGCAGGTTGAGGCTGGTTCCGTACTCGATGAGGTCGTATATGTCCTCACGTTCCATCGGCTCGCCGCCGGTGAGGATAATCATGCATTTTGAGTAGTCTGCAACGGCTTTGATGATTTTTTTGCACTGGCCTGTGGTCAGTTCGGTGTCCGATTCGCCGGCTGGCCCTACCCTGCAGTAACGACAGGCGAACCTGCACCGGCGGGTGACTTCGAACGCAATCAGCATTGGGTCTTTCTCTTCGCTGTTCATATCAGTTGGCAGTGTATTCTATTTTAGGCGATGCGTCAATTGTTAAAAACGGCCCAGAAACCGCATTTTTGCAGCAGAAATAAGCATCCGGAAGTTCCAACTATCCTCCAACCGCCCCCACCCATAACTGCCACGTTACGATACGATAATGCGGCGGCGGTGAGCGGATTGAAGACGCGGGGGAGGCATCATGAAAGAGGGGGGAAGAAAGCTGTTACCTTTTTTCGGCGAAGTGCCTTGTTAATACAGAAGCCGATGATGGGTGCTGTTTTGTAACAACCGAAGATAACAAGCGAGCGAACGCATGGTCAGCGGCTAAAGTTTTCAAGCCCGCAACAAAAGTGTCACCATGTAAGTAACACAGGGACGGAAAGTGACGGAGATTAACGATGGGAACGGCAATGGCTGTACGTACGTTTAGAGATTCAAGCAATGTTCGATTGGCGAGCATGATAGTGGCGCTGGTGAGCCTGGTTTGCCCCGGAGTATTCGCGCTGGATCCGCTGGGGCCTGCAATGAGTACCCTTCGTCAAGGTGAGGGCAGCGTAGGGTTCGATTATTCGTATAGTCAAATGGATTTCGAACTGAACGACGGCACGTGGGTTGAACACCTGGACGGCGTATTTTTCGACGCAGGCGAAGCTGATACTTTTACATTGAAAGATTTCAGGATGCATAAGGCCTATGCCACATTTGGGTACGGCCTGGTCGATGGCGTGGAGGTATTCCTGCGTTTAGGTGGAGCCGACGCAAACTTTGGGGACTCGATCTGGCAAGACCACGAAACATTCGATGGCGATACGGCGGTGGCGGTGGGCGGGGGTATCAGGGCAACGTTTTACAAAGAGGGCAGGCTCAGGTTTGGCGGACTGATTCAAACCAGTTGGACTAAATTGGATGGAGAACTTTGGGCGGACCACTGGGCATCGGCTGACTCTGTTGAGATTGAGCTTACCGAAATCCAGTATGCATTAGGGCTTACTTATGAACTTGCAGACGGATCCTTTATCTACGGAGGTCCATTTTACCACTATCTGCACGGTGATTTGGAGGATAAGTTCAGTGAGAGCGTGGACGGGTCTCTTTTGACTTCGAAATACTCATGGAATGTTGAGCAGCGTTCAGAATTAGGCGGTTACATTGGCGTACAACTTGGCCCGGGGCAGAACGCCTCTTTGAATGTTGAGTATCAACACACTTCATCTGCCGACGCGATTTGTGCGCACCTGATGTTCAGGTTTTAAACAAGGCTGGTATCCTGTTAGAAGCCCCCTTTCAACCAGGCGAGATTGAATGCATATTCCAGCCTGCTATCGTTTAGATGTACAACGCCATCGGGGGATTGTGTGGCTGCCCAATATGCTTTATTCTGTCCGTGCGTGGCATCAAGGGTAATTTCCCTATTCCACGGCCCGCACATGTATTTTGTGCTGCCTGTCTTTACATTGCTCATGACGCGTTTTACCGGCCAGGTCTTTCCCTCATCCCAGGAAACGGCTGCGTAGGTTCCGTGTATCTCGTTATCATTGCCGTTGGCGTCCTTGGCTTTGATGCCGTCCGGTGCAATGCTGACCAGCAGAATCGGTTTTCGTCCAAGGCCTTTGGGGTCGAGATCGGGGTTGGAGTAGCGCAGCCTTATCAGTGCAAGCCGCATGACGGTGCCAATACCAGGGAACTCTGTTTTGCTAAAGGCGAAGGTCCTGCCATGGTCGCTGGAGAGGCTCTTGGGAAGGCTGCCGAACATTTTGCCCTTATCTCGGGAAAACGTCATAATGCGTCCATCATTCAACTCGACGCCGCCGACATGGTTTCCCGGAGGGCCGTCTTTGAGGGTTCGCACGGCCCATGTTTTGCCGCCGTCAGCACTATAATTGACCGATGAACCGCTACCGCCAATGGCTGAGCCATCAGAAAACGAAATTAGAGCACCATCGGACATCGTAAAGGCATTGCCCTGGGGCTGGTTGCGGTCGGAGTCGAGATGGAAGGCATCGGTATCGGGCTTAATAATAACCGGCTCGGTCCAGGTGACACCATTGTCAATACTCTTACGGAAAGATATGGCCAGCTTGGACCATTTACCGTCGGTGCAAATGCCGTTGGTGTGATATAGCGTGAAGGGTTCCTTAAAACCATTGGCGATTCGCACGGCGTTATTCCACAACTGCGAACCATGCATGTTTCGGTCGGCCTCTTTGTAGAATTCCGAGACCTCGGTATCCCAGACGAGTTCTCCGGAAGGGTGACGGCGTCCGCGCAGGGCAATAACCGTCAAAGCCTGACCCTTTTCGCTCTCGCCTGTGAACCAGACAAGCAAGACATCGCCATTCTGCGACCATGTCAGAGCGGGCGAATGGTTATGGTTATAAATAGGAATATTGAATTGCGCCGCTAACTCGGGCGTTCCATACTCGTTTTTCACGTCATACAGCGAAGTCAGTTTGAAATACGGCTTGGGGCTGTCGGATTTCCATTTGTATACGTTCTGCAAAACGTTCATGGCCCACTGCTTCACCGGTTGGTGCAGTTTCGGCTTTGGCAGGGTTTGGCCCTTTGGGACTCTCACTACTCGAAAGCCCATCAGGAAATGCCTGTCGGTTCTGTTGGACGAGGAGCGGTTTGCCGAACGCAGTGTCTGTATATACACGTTATGGCAGCCTCCCCGTACGACCTTCGAAGAACCACTCGTATAGCCGACCGGGTCTATGTTATCGGTGGCCACGTATGGTCCATACCAATCGAGCGTCCACTCCTGGACACCAGCGTGCATGTCATACAGCCCCCACGCATTCGGCCCTTCCTGGCCTACCGTGAGGTCAACATCTTCCGGAGAACCATGGGAAATATTCTTCGCCTTGCTATTGCCGCGGGTGACACACCACTTAGTGATGATGCGCTGTTTCTCGGCCAACGGGCCCAGCGGGTTCATCGAGTAAATATCGCCGGAGAGACCATCGTTATATGGTGTTCTGGTGCCTGCCCGACAGGCATATTCCCACTCGGCCTCGGTGGGCAAGCGGTAATCGTACATGGCGTCACTTGACGAGAGCCACCTGCAAAAGCCCGTCGCATCGTACCAGTTGACATAGACGACGGGTTCGTTGTCGTCTTGGGAGATACCGTCGGCCTTGCCTCTCAATGCGGCATGTTTGGGGTCGTACTTTTCATACTGGGCGTTGGTAGTCTCATATTTGGACATTTCGAAGCCATAGGTTATCGTGACCTTCCTGGCGGGCAGTTCATCCTGGATGAATATGCCCTTTTTCGCAGTGATGTAGTCCGGGGATAAATCAGCTCCCATGGTGAAGGTCCCCGGTCTTATCTTAACCATCTCCAACGCCACGCCGGCGGAGGCCGCCTGAACCCGCGAAGTCAGCGGCGTAATCAACCCAATAGCCGACAAACAAACGATGATCAACATTGCCTTTCTCTTTTGCATTCATTTACCCCTTTTCATTTTAGAATAGTGTAAGTTTCTGATGAATATGTCCCGGATCAGGCTGCATATCAGCATTGATACTGCAAATCTCAACGTTTCCCGGCTGCCCGGACTATACTTTATGACGTATTGTAAGGCGTTTTCTATGCAGCGGCCAAGCAAATTATGGTTCATCCGGTTAATGCGTAGGTGAAACGCTCAGATTGGGGTCTTGGAGCTATCTCGAGCGTTCCAAACCCCGAATTCACCTACCCATTATTCGGAAGAGCCTGGTGTTTAACTGTTTATTGTAGTATAGTAGCGGTGTAGTTGAGCAGGGATATACAATGTTATATAAGAATCCCATATACAGCCAAAATCTTGAAGGGATAAGCCTGTGAGCTTGGTAACAGCAAACAATTTATCAAAGGCGTATGCGAAGGGAGAGCTAAAGGTTGATGCACTAAAGAATTTAAATTTTGAAATTGAACCGGCCTCTTTTGTTTCTTTCATAGGCCCATCCGGCAGCGGCAAGACCACTCTCTTGAACCTCATTGGTTGCCTGGATAAGCCAACCTCCGGCAGTTTGATAGTAGCTGACACAGATGTCTCAGGTCTTAGTAGGCGGATGGCCGCAGCTTTCAGGGGCAGGAAAATCGGCTTCATATTCCAAGATTTTAACCTTATCCCTGTTCTTACGGTGTATGAAAATGTGGGTTATCCACTTCTTGTGGTACAAAACACTCCTTCACATGAAAGGAAGAAACGCATTCTCGCGCTCCTTGAAGCAGTAGGAATGGCCGACAAGAAGAACAAGTATCCCGACCAGATATCAGGCGGCCAAAAGCAGCGGGTGGCTGTGGCAAGGGCCTTAGTTACAAATCCAAAGCTTGTTTTAGCGGATGAACCGACAGCCAATCTCGATCACAAAACAGCATATATGGTTATCGACATTATGAAGAAGATGAAGAATGAGCTTGGCACAACGTTTATTTTTTCAACCCATGACCAAAAAATAGTTGGAGAGGCTGAAATTGTATATTTGTTGGAAGATGGAGAGCTGACTAATGGAAGGGATTAAAAGGCTATGTTGAATATATTTCAAATCGCCGTAAGAAATCTGATGAGATACAAAAGAAGAACGTTGCTTACAGCTTCGCTGGTTGCTATAGGAGTTGTGTTTGTTCTGGTATTTATCTCAATATCAGGTTCATTTAAGAATATGATGATTGGGCAGATAACGGACTCATTTCTCGGGCATATCCAGATTCACAAAAAGGGTTACGTGGCATCCTTAGATAGCTTGCCCCTTACATTGAACATGGGTCCTAAGGCCCTGGGGAAAGTTGAGAAGGCAATAAATGAGATTCCTGACATAGAGGCATATTCAAAGAGAATAAAGTTTGGTGGCATGTTCAGTAACTTTGTTGAAACAACCAACGTAAGACTCAACGGCGTTTATCCTGAAGATGAATTCAAGACTGTTCCACTGTTCCTGTCGAGGATAAAGAAAGGAGAAAAAACCATACGGACAGGGGAAATCCTTGTGCCTGAACTGCTCGCGAAGGGAATGAAGGTAAAGGTTGGTGACACAGTTGTTGTCATTGCAACCAATAAGGACGGATCTGTTAATGGCAAACAATTCAGGGTCGGGGGAATACTCGAAAGCGTTTCAGGCCCTGGAGGTAGAGATGGATATATCCACATAGATGATGCTGCGGAAATCCTGAGGATGGATGCGATGGAGATAAGCGAAATTGCCATAAGGCTGAAGGACTTCGACAAACTCCACGGGGTTTATAATAGGCTCAAGGATAAACTCTCGAACGAACTAAATAAGCAGGGCAAGCCTGCCTTTGGGGTGCACACGTGGGAAAAACTTTCTCCATTCTATAATATTGCGAGGATGATAGATGTTATGACTTTCTTTATAAAGCTGATGCTTATAGCCATAGTACTTGTAAGCATAATGAATGTTATGGTTATGGCGGTGTACGAACGGATAAGAGAAATCGGTACTATTGCCGCCATAGGTACACTGCCTGGGAAAATAGTGGCAATGTTTTTGATAGAGGGTTTCTCCCTGGGTTTCTTTGGTGCGGTAGTCGGAGATATTCTGGGTGTTGCAGTTATCTCTGTACTTAACGTCTCCAAACTCACCTTTAATTTCGGCAGGCAAAAAGGGCTTTTGCTTTCTCCAGACATAAGTTTACAGGATATTCTCACGATTTCAATAATAGTGATAATAATTTCAGTATTAGCAAGTCTTCAGCCTGCCTATAAAGCATCAAGGATGAACCCGATTGACGCGCTGAGACATGTTTAGGAGGTAATTCCAAATGAAAAAGACGCTTTTCTCAATTTTGGTCGTTCTCTCTATAGCACCGGTTATAGCTTGTGGTGCTCAGAAGGATGCGGCGAAGATTGCAGTCGCATCGAATAGCAAAGATGCTGCCTCCTCTATAAGCAACAAGGCAGAAAAATGCCTATACTATCTTATATTCAACGGTACGGATGAACTGATAGAGGTTGTTAGCAACCCGTACAAAGATGTACAAAGCGAAGCAGGATCACAGACAGCAGATTTTCTTGCCAACAAAGGCGTGACTGTAGTAGTTGCAGAAACCTTTAGTGAAAAAATGATTGAGGCCATGAGGAGTAATAGTACGGATTATTTCCAACTTCAGGGTGTTGTTCATGATGCCGTCAAAATGGTTTTGAGTCCCGGCAATCAGATTTTAGTAAAGTTGGATAGAAATCTCAACCCGGAGTCCTATGAGTCGTATAGAAAACTGATAAACATTGAACCTAACGGCAGAAAAAGGGAGTATGTGCTTTTTACCGTTAAAAAGGGAGGGGACAAAGTCGCAGCACTCTTTCTTTCACCTGCAAGCGAAAAGGGCAGAAGCAGCTTAAGGCTTGACGAAAACATGTGGCTTTACATTCCTAATGTGGGCAAACCTATTCGCATAACAAGCCTTCAGTCAGTGGTAGGAGGTGTGTTTAATAACTCCGACATATTGCGACTTGATTATGCGGCGGAATATTTTGTTGAGAAAATGGAAGATCCAAACGATAAGGAAGAGTTGAGCGATAGGTATATTTTACACCTTAAGGCAAAAACAAAAACTGTAGCATACGACAAATTGAAAATGTGGGTGGATAAAGACAAAGTCTTGCCTACAAAGATCGAGTGCCTCACCGAAGCTTCTATGCTCATTAAAACAATCTATTTCAAAGAAACCAAGGACTTTGGTGACAAAATAGTAAGGCCATCGATTATTGAAACGGATAGCCCTTTATATAAAGGCTATAAATCCGTGATGATATTCGCAAAGTTAAAAAAAAGAACATTCAAAGATGAAGTCTTTACACTCACATTCATGCCCAATCTGGAATCCTTGAGACAATGAAATTATGGGCGGCAATTGGGACTTTGTTAGCACTTTCTTATGGAATGGCTTTAGCCAATGAAGAGTATTCCTTTGATCTGTCAGAAATAGAAGAAAAGCCCTTGCATATCGGGGGATATCTTGAATTTCGTCCCGTTCTGTTTGGTTTGGATAAAGGCTCGGCCTTACACAAGCTCAAGTTGTATGACCGTGACGAAGGAAATATCCTTGAAGAATATAACTTTACGTCGTTGTTAGATGGCAGCTACAAGAAAGGAACTACAGAATTTCGTGCAATAGTCAACACTGACCTCAAAAACTCCTATCTTGGATGGTCTGAAGAAACAACACTTTACGAAGGCTATATGTCATTGAGGCCGTCGTCAGCGTTTAATCTTGATATAGGTAAAAAAACATTAAAATGGGGTAAAGGATACGCATGGAATCCTGTGGCATTCTTGGACAGACCAAAAGACCCAGAAGATACTGAACTTGCCCGTGAAGGCTTTGTAGTTGTATCTTCGGATTACATTCAGAGTTTTGACGGTCCATTGAAAACGTTTTCTTTTACACCGGTTCTGATGCCCGTTTATGACCATATAAATGAGGATTTCGGAAAGAATAACCGCCTGAATTTCGCAGGCAAGACGTATTTTCTGCTTTATGACACAGACATCGACTTTATTTATCTTACGGGTGGAAGCAAAACAACCAGATATGGGGCGGACTTTTCCATGAACATTACCTCTAATCTTGAGATACACGGAGAGCTTGCATTAATCAATGACTACAAAAGAAGATTCATCAACAGTGATGGAACAGTCTTTAATAAGGAATACGATGCAACAAGCTATCTGTTTGGCCTCCGATACCTCACCAAATCAGAAACAACATATATCCTTGAGTATTTTCATGATGCGACAGGGTTTGCTGAGAGCGAAATGACCGATTATTTCTCGTTCATAGACAAGGGTTACGATACATATCTTACTTCAGGCGATGATTCTCTTTTAAAAGAAGCATCAAATGTGGCTGGAGGAAGCTACAACGGAAGAAATCCCATGAGAGACTATCTCTACCTACGCGCCAGTCAGAAAGAGCCATTTAATATACTATATCTTACGCCTTCACTAACAGGAATATTTAACATTAATGACAAAAGCGTTTCCATTGGTCCCGAGTTATTGTACACAGGCCTCAAAAATCTGGACCTTCGACTGAAAACAACCTTTCTTTTCGGGGACTCATATACCGAGTTCGCAGAAAAACAAAATGATTACAGAATAGAATTGCGGGTAAGATACTATTTTTGAGCCACATTTCCGGCCTGTTTATGAGAAACAATACTTGTAAGATGGTGGGATGACAGTGGCTAATTACAGGTGTCCAGTACAAATGGCACTTCCTTAAGGCTTCATCCTCAGTTTTTCAAAAATCTCCAAATTTTCCGCAGGTTCTATATAGGGTATGTCCAGCGTCAAAGCTCTTGGCACCTTTTTCATGCCGACATTATCACCAATCTCCCGGCAACCCCCAAATCCCCAAATCCGTGAAAACCCGTGCAATCCGTGGTTCCAAAAATCCTTTCCATCTTTTCTCTGTGCCCTCTGGCCCTCTGTGGCAAACAAAGAATCAATCAAAAACGCAAGTTCACCCTATTATAGAAGGGCGCCTTTTTTCTAAGCACCCAAAACAGAGGTATAGACGCCATGACCACAATCGCGACAAACAATCTTACCCGTGCGATTCATTCGCCCCGTCTACGCCAACGCCACAAATATCCTCGGAATTCCCCTGAACTACCGCTTTTCCTCATTTTTTCTCATTTTTTCGCAAGTTTTCGCGCGTTTCGAACACTTCTCTCACCAGAACCTATCGCAACCACCCCGTTTGGAATTTGGCATTTCGTGCTTCCACCCAACAATTATGCAAAACAAACCCAATTTCCAAAAAAGTCAAATCCGTCTAACTATCGCCGCATCAAAGACTTACACCCAAATGGACACTTGGTCACCCCGAAAAAACAAACCCAATTTCAATCCCACCATCTCCGATCCGCCCAGCCGACTATAAAAATGCAAAACAAACCCAATTTCCCAAACGCCAAAATGGACCTAACCCCTTATGGATACAAGGATTATGAGGATTTACGCCCCGGCGGGCCTCGCAAAAACAAACCCAATTTCGGACCCCAAGGAGGTCTTCCGATGGCCCCTGTATACAAAGCATACACCAGACGCGACGACAGATTGTACCGAAACCTCGATGTATCAAAACTGGGCCGGTAAGGGTTGTGTCAGTAGAATGCTATCTTATGGAGAATTCTCTCTTTCGCGTGTTCATCTGTGCTTTTAGTCGGGCAATGATGGACGAGTGCATTTGTGAGACTCGAGATTCGGATAAATCGAGAGTTGCGCCGATTTCCTTCATGGTCATCTCTTCGTAATAGTAGAGTACGACAATGAGCCGTTCAGCGCGGGTTAGGCCTTTTGTAATGAGGTTTTTCAGGTCACGTTTCTGAGCCTCGGTCAGGGGGTCGAGGCTTTTGCCGTCTTCAATTACATCAATTTCGCGAATATCCTTGTCTCCGTCACTATCACTGTATTCAGTATTCAGTGAAACGAGACTGACTGCATTGGCATCGCGCTTGAGCCTGTCAAACTCCTGCTGGTTCATATCAAGGGCCTTGGCGGTCTCCTGGTGTGTAGGTTTTCGACCGAGATTCGTTTCGAGCATCTGGGTCACCTTTGTAAGTTGGTGCGCACGGGCGCGGACGAGCCTCGGCACCCAGTCCATGCTGCGCAGCTCGTCGAGAATTGATCCCCTGATTCTTGCGGAACAATATGTTTCGAACTTTACGCCCCTTAAGGGGTCAAAGGCATCGATGGCATCCATGAGGCCAAATGTTCCGGCACTGATGAGGTCGTCGAGGTCTACCTTGTCCGGAAGTTTACTATAGAGTCTTTCTGCACTGTACTTTACAATATGCAGATAGTTCTTCATAAGCAGGTTGCGATAGTTGTCGGAGCGGTTCATATGGAATTGCTTCCATACTTCTGCAATATCGATCTTCTCTTTGGTTTTCATAGGTCCCTCCTTGGGCATTAATAGTTAAGAGAACTTGCATTTTGGCAGAGTGTTAGGTCCCATAAAAGACATCTTCCCCTATTTAAGCTGATACCCCGACCGTACGACCGGCATACATGACATAATGATTATCGACCTTTGCGGTTGCAACTTTAGGATAACCTGCTGATAAGTTCGCAAAAGTCTTGCGTTGGGCGCTTTGCCGCACATCCCCAAATCTGTTTACATTGTGCTCTGTCACAAACATTCGCGGTCATCCATTACTTGCGAACCGTCCTGCTGCGCCACCGATGCTCACGGCGTGTGCATATATCACACGGGTCGATGCTTCTGCCTGAGCAATTGTGCGGCTACTCTCTGGTTCAGCGAGTTTTCGAGCAGTTTATCTATCTGAAGTTCAAGATACCTGTCGTAATCCTGCTCAAGCAACCGGCTGGCGTTAGTATCGACGACAGGGGCAAGCTCGAAAGTTCCTTCTTCACCGAACCTTACGTTGCGGGTATCTCTGAGGACGAGTCTGCGATTTAGAATATGCTCATCAACGGCCTCGCTTAAGAGCCTTGAGAACTCGTCCACTGCCAAATCCTTTGGTACAAATCCGGTTGTCCTGACGTTGAGGATATTTTGATAGAGGACTGTTTCACGCCGACGTGTGAATTCGATCACCTTCTGCAGAACTTCGGTAACATTATCGGTTATCGGCGGCATCAAATTCATCGTGAACTCCTTTTCTTTGTTGCAGTTTCCTTAGCTTCACAGTCACTCAGTTATCGGTCATTGCGCTGCGTTTCTGCGGCAATCCCAATGGCAGAGCATGGCATGTTTTTAGGTTCTTGTATCAGTCATGTTCTGGGGTGAAACCATCCTTTCTACCATTAGTTATTTCGGAGTTGCGAACCCATTCCATTGTGGTGACGGTCTTTGCCGCGTTCGAGATCGTTTGAGCGAACCGGTATCGGAATCTGCTGCTCGCTCAAAATATGTCTTATTTCCTGAAGGGTTCTTGTCTTCTTGAGTTCCATGATGGTTGACAGCCTTTCGAAGACCGACTCATCATAGAGACGATGTCCCCCTTCTGTCCATTGGGCTTCCTGTATAAGCCCCATTGTTGTGTAGTTGTGAATCGTCTGTCGTGAAAACGGTGTGTATCGGACGAGTTCACCAATTCGATAAAGCTTTGCCGGGATTTGGAATTTGCTGTGTTCAAGTTGCTGAGGCATCTTTTACTTTCAACGAAACTCTATCAGCCGCCCTTATCGAGCAAGCATCATTGTGACTCAGGACTATTTTTTTTAACGACACAGCCAGGCGGAAACCACAAACCTGTGTCATATACCTGCTATGACAAATCCACATCCATTGTAAAAATGTATTTTACGTTTTGCAAATCGTAAAAGACCTTGCGAAAAATGTCAACGCTTTTTTTATTTTTTTCAAGTTTTTTGAAAAAAAGTATTCGGCGAAGGCATTGCGACTACTGTGAAAGGACAATTCAGTAACCAAGGCAAGGCAAGGGGGATTTAGCAGCGACAAAGCTGTTTCACGAGAGGGGCAGGCACCTGCAAAATGGCGATATTCCGGTTTTTTAGGGCTTAGACGAGATTTTTTTCGAAATGGTGTCGGGAAAAGTTCCGATAGAGCAAAACAGGTAAGGCCAAAGAACCAAACAGGAAATATTGACCGAATAAGATTGAAGCGGCAGCAGAATAATGCAGAGCAAAAAAACAACGTCCGAAAATGTTTCTGAGTCGTCATCCGCCGGTGACATCCCCCTTCTCGAACGGTTGACCCCTCTGGCTCGACAGATAAACTGCCTTGACATGGAACGTATAGCAACGGTGTGCATCAGGAACGTTCCGAGCCTGATGGGTGTGCGGTTTGCCTCATTGTACGTGCTTGATGAGACAAATAATATTCTGCACCTTTTGAAATACAATCACCCATTTCTGATTAATAAGATTGTTTCGCTGAATCAGAATCCACCAACTCCGATGGTGATGGCGGTTAAGAGCAAAGAGTTGATCCTTGTAGAGAACATAGACACGCACAACAAGCCTCTAATCAAGAAGTCGCAGCGTGCTTTTGCGGATAACTACGAGACGAAGAACTGTCTAATCGCACCTCTGATATGTAATAACCGTGTTATTGGCGTGTTGAACCTGGCCGACAAAATCGAAGATGAACGTTTTTCTTCGGAGGATGTTGCGCTGATAGAATTGCTGAGCCAGTTGGTTGGTGCGTCGATAGGTAACATAAAACTGTTTGAGAAGATGCAGAAACAGGCAACAACAGACGGACTTACAGGCCTTGTCAACCACAAGAGATTTTACGACATCTTAGAGAAGGAACTGTGGAGGTCTCGGAGATACGGGGGACCAATTTCGCTGATAATGATTGACATTGACAACCTGAAAAAGATCAACGACACACACGGGCATCGCGCCGGTGACAAGGTACTCAAGCGAATCAGCAACAAGATAAAGGAATGCATACGTCAGATCGATACAGCGGCAAGGTACGGTGGTGACGAGTTTGCAGTGATTCTGCCGAACACATCGATTGACCACGCGGTTGTGGCGGCAAAGCGTATGGTTGAGATTGTAGCCAACTCACCGGTTATATGGAAGACCGAGCAAATACCACTTTCGATTAGTGTTGGGCTTGGTGAATACGACTCGGACAGCACGCCGGAAGATATCACGAGCCGCTCGGATGAGGCGTTGTATACAGCAAAGCAGGCGGGTAAGAACACGGTGCGGATATTTGAGCCTTCGGACCAACCGGACAAGGTATAGGCGGTGCGATGCGTGACCGGCGTGGGATTCAGTGGAACGGCAGCGCGGTAACGGTTCTGAGTATGGGATATGCAAGATAAGGATTACTGTATCGGCACAAGCAGTATCCTCATTCGGCGTCCCGTCATTTTGGCCGACTGCTCGACCTTTGCCAAATCCTGCAAAGTTTCAGTTATCTGCTCGAGTATTTGATAGCCGTTTTCCTTATGTAGCATTTGGCGTCCTCGGAAGAACATTGTGAACTGTACCTTGTGGCCCTTCTCAAGGAAATCGCGAGCGTGCTTGACCTTGATTTCCAGGTCGTGCGTATCGGTTTCGGGCCTTAGCCTGATTTCCTTGAGTGTCATAGTGTGATACTGGTGTTTTTTGTGGGCGTCGCGGACCTTTCTCTTTTGATCGTATAGCCATTTGCCATAGTCCATAATGCGGCAAACCGGCGGCTCACTGCCAGGTGCGACCTCGACAAGGTCCATTCCCGCTTCTCGAGCTTTGTTTAGAGCCTGAAACCTTTCCAAAACCCCTGCCTGTTCGTTCTTTTCGTCAATCAGCCGAACTGTTTTGGCCCGTATTCTATCGTTTACGCGTAAGCCTCGTTCTTTGATTTTTCGTCACCTGCCTTTCTCAAACAGTTTAATGTTTAGCTCCATCGGCCCTTGCGTGCTGTCTGGAGCACTATCAACATGCGTTCTTAGAACGCCGGAATAATATCTTTATCGGCAATTTTTCGTAACGCATTTTTTATGAAATCTTCTGTGGGCATCGTTTTGTTTTCCTTACAGGATCTGATTCTGACGTTTACGGAGTTTTCGGCGACCTCTTTAGGGCCGACGACGAGCATATAAGGCAGCTTTTCACTGTGGGCTTTGGCGATTTTAGCGCCGATTTTCTCATTGGACACATCGAGTCCGGCGCGCAAGTTAGCATCTCTGAGTTTTTTCTGAAGCTGCATGGCGTAGTCATTTGTCTTTTCGCTTATAGGAAGCACCCTTACCTGCTCAGGTGCCAGCCATGGCGGGAAGGCAGCGGCATAGTGCTCGGTTATGATACCGATGAATCTCTCGAACGAACCAAGCACAGCGCGGTGAATCATGACCGGCGTTTTTTCGGTATTGTCCTTGTCGGTGTATAGCAGTCCAAACCGCTGTGGCATCGAGAAATCCAGTTGAATGGTTCCGAGCTGCCAGGTTCTTTTGAGGCAATCCTGTATGTGGAAGTCAATTTTTGGGCCGTAAAAAGCACCGTCTCCGGCGTTGATTTTATAGCTGATTTCTTTTTGCGCAAGTGCCTGCATGAGGGCGTTGGTGGAAACTTCCCATATCCGGTCGGAGCCGATATGCTTTTCAGGCATTGTGGAAAGTTCAATCTGGAACTGTTCGAAACCAAACGCACGGTAAAGCTCAAAAACAAGTTCAATGACGCCGACAATCTCACTCTCTATCTGGTCGGGCGTGCAGAAAATATGTGCATCATCCTGGGTGAATTTTCTTACTCTGAAAAGCCCGTGCATTACACCGCTGGCCTCGTGTCGATGGACCATGCCGAGTTCGGCAACCCGCATTGGGAATTCGCGGTAGGAGTGCCGGCGTGTTTTGTAGACGAGGCACCCGCCCGGACAATTCATGGGTTTGATGGCATAGCTTATTCCATCTATCTGTGTGAAGTACATATTCTCTTTATAGTTTTCCCAATGGCCGCTCTTGTGCCAGAGTTGCTCGTTTAGAATGATGGGGGTTTTTATTTCCGTGTAATCATATTTATTGTGTACTGTCCTCCAGAAATCGACTATAGCGTTCCAGATAATCATTCCCTTGGGATGTATAAAGGCAAAACCCGGAGCAAGTTCGCTGAAGCTGAACAGGTCAAGCTGCTTTCCGAGGACTCGATGGTCTCTTTTTCTTGCCTCTTCGAGTCGGTGGAGGTATTCGTTGAGTTGTTTTTCGGTCGGCCAGGCGGTTCCGTAAACTCGCTGGAGCATTTTTTGCGTCGGGTCACCGTGCCAGTATGCTCCGGCGACCGACATGATTTTGAAACTTCCGATTCTGCCGGTAGTGGGTACATGCGGGCCGCGACACAAATCTTCGAAGTGGTCGCCCTGTGAATAAAAACTTATGGTATCGCCGTCGGCTCGGTTTACGTTGTCGGTTTTGTATTTATCGGCGGCAAGCTTTTGGAGGGCCTGTGCTCGAGTGAGTTCTTTTCTTATAAATGGTTTGTCGGCACGGGCAATTTCGGTCATTCGCTGTTCGATTTGCTCGAAGTCGTCCGGTCGAATCGTTTCGTCGAGATCGATATCATAGTAGAATCCATCTTCTACGGTTGGTCCGTAAACAAGGCTGGCCTCGGGCCAGATGCTGCAAATCGCCTCTGCCATGACGTGCGCACAGCCATGGCGCATAATCTCGATGCCCTGCTGGTCTTTGTCGGTTATGATTCGAATGTCAACATTGCCGTTGATGATAGCGGACAAATCCACCAATTGGCCATTGACTCTTGCTGCTATGGCGGCCTTTGCCAGACCCGGCCCTATCTGCTCGGCAAGTTGTTTGACAGTTGAACCGTCGGTAACATCTAATTTAATGCCGTCCGGCAGTGTAACTTGTGCCATAATTTATCCGATTACTACATCCTTAATGCCTTTTCGCTACGCTTTAGCCATAACAATCATGAATATAACAACTGAGTTGTAGTTGTCAAGACACTTTGCATGAAAAACAGAGATAAGATTTGCCTGTCGCGACAAAATCGCGGAAATCTTGTGAGCGCGGCAGTTGTCGGGAATTGTCGTAACTTATTCATTTATAGAAGGTTATGGGCGTATCATCAACTGAGCATATGACCATGGGCATGGTCAACGTCTGATTTATTTGTTGCCAAAGTTCGGTTTTGCGTGTATATTAACTTGTATCGGAGGATTTAGTTTCGGGGAGAAGTGAATATGGATGTGAGCCTGATTTTGTTTAAAAAGGATGGAACGCAAAAGGTCTTTCAATTGTCAAATAGTGTCACTGTAATCGGGCGGCGTCCGGATTGCCACTTGCGTGTTCCGGTAAAACTGGTTTCTCGAAGGCACTGTCAGTTGAGTCATAGCGAAGGTGAGTTGAAGATTCGCGATCTCAGTTCGTTGAACGGCACCTTTCTCAATGGCAAGCGCGTGGATGAGGCGTCTGTACAGGCAGGCGATCGTATCAAGGTCGGTCCTATAACGCTTACCCTGCAGGTCGACGGCAAGTGTGAGAGGCGTCAAGGTTCCGATACGGCAAGACCCGAGATAACGTCAAGAGATGCTGCGTCCGGCGGTTCTACGGGCGGCAACCCTTACAAGGGATCCATACAAGGCGGTTCGGACTGATTGTTTCAGCCGTGGTCCATCTGGTTTGAAATGGCATTTGTAGTTTTAGGAAACGGGCCTTTTGCCGAAAAGGATTATGGAGACGCTCGACGATAGCTGTGGTGTCGTTTTTTAGTGGTCGTATGATAGCACAGGAATGTATACAAGACTCTTTGCTCCGGCCGATGGCTGGGGGCGGCTTTGTTGGCATGACGGTGGATTTTAATCCGGTCAAACTAATACTGCTTATAGGATGGGTCTACATCTGCCTTTACTTTGTTCAACAAGTTGAGTTCAGTCCGCTGGTGCCGAAAAACCGCAAGTGGATCGCCAACATTGTTACTTTAGTTGTGGGGCCTATACTCTTGTTCCTGCTCGTTCTGGCTGATGCTGTCAAGAGGTCCTCCCAAGGCGGCGACAGTGTTATTTCAATAATAGGTGAGCATATAAGCAACGCCATCGCCCACGTGAGGCCGGAGGGATTGGGACATTCAAAGGATAAGTCGAAGATAAAGCTGCTGGACTCATCAGGCAGGGCCATCAAGGAAGTCTATGGGGACTACAAAAGCAAAAGTGAGGACCGCTATGTTCTCGATGTCACCGAGCAGATCGTTCTCAATGCGATGGAGCAACAAGCGAGTGACATTCTTATTGATCCTCAGCGTGATGCCACGTACACAGTCAGATTGCGAATAGACGGGATGCTGCAAACAGTCGACAGCATCGATGCCCAAACAGCCCAGGCGGTTATAAACAGCATCAAGGCCGTTTCCAGTATGGATATTTCTGAAAGGCGCAGGCCCCAGGACGGTGCCTTTACCGCGAAGAAGCAGGATGTCACTGCAGCGTTTCGCGTTGCGAGCGCCGGGGCTATCAACGGAGAAAAACTTTCGGTGAGAGTGCTGAATCAAAATGCTTCGGCGTACAGGCTTGATAATATCGGCTTATCACAAAAACAGCGTAAGGTTGTGTACGATGCCCTCGGAAAACCTTCGGGTATGATTCTAATGTGCGGGCCGACGGGCAGCGGCAAGACGACGAGCCTGTATGCGATGCTGAACGAGATAGACCTTTACACGCGCAATGTCATTACGGTTGAGGACCCAATTGAGTGCGTATTGGCCAACTGCAGCCAGATTGAGGTCAACCCAAGGGCAGACATTACGTTTGGCAATAGCCTTCGGAGCATCCTTCGACAGGACCCTGATGTGATTTGTGTTGGTGAAATCCGGGATGAAGAGACTGCCGGTATAGCTCTTCGGGCGGCGCAGACAGGGCATCTGGTACTTGCAACGGTGCATAGCGATACGAACGCGTCGGCATTGGTACGGCTGCTCGATCTTGGTGTAAGCCCGCTTCTTCTGGCATCAGGCTTGAATCTTCTCGTATCCCAGCGTCTTGTGCGCAAGCTCTGTGCCAATTGTAAAGTGCCCGCCGAACTGAGCCAAAGCGAGATACGAGACTTTCATAAAAAGGGGATAAACTGTCAAGGCTTTTGCTCGCCGCAGGGGTGCAGGCATTGCAGGAACACGGGCTATCAGGGCAGAATCGGCATTTACGACCTTCTGCTTCTGGACAGTCAATTGAAGTCAAACATCGTCAAAACCGAACTGACTATCACTACGCTGAAAACCAAGGGAGAGCAGAAAGGCATATCCAACCTGCATAAACAAGGTCTAAGGATGGTGGTGATGGGCATAACAAGTCTTGCTGAGTTGAATCGAGTGATAGGATAAAGTTGATGGTATTCTGGCTTGGGATATTGGTTGGCGGTTTCTTCGCGTGGTACGCGGTGAAGCAGGGTTTTTACGATACGTGGGCAATAGTGTTCAACATCATCGTATCAGTCTACCTCGGTGTTTTTCTCGGGCCGGTGATTGCAGAAGTTGTCCCCGGAGTCGCGGACGTTCCATACAGCGATTTGTTAGCGGTGACATGCACTGCGGTAGGAGCCTTTTTGATTCTGCACCTGGTGACGCAGACGTTTTTCTTAGGTCAATTCAATGTAACGTTTCCGAGGATATTCGACACATTAGGCTCGGCTGTGCTTGGTTTTTTGGCGGGTTTTTTAGTGTGGAGTTTTGTGAGTGTGCTGATTTGCATGTTGGGTATTTCGGATAACTCAATGGCCAGGCGTCTGGGGTTCGGCAGCAGCGCTCAAGATACCAACATTTCATGTATTGAGCAATGTTGTGGTTTCGTTCACAAATTTGCCGGCTGGAAGGACGGCGATACGGCGGTGGAAGATGCCGTCTCGAAATTGTTGAAGGATGTGAAGACACGCAAATCCGAACCGCCTGCTGATTCGAACTCGGTTGCTGATTCGAACTCGGTTGCTGATTCGAACTCACCGGCTGATGCGAACCTGCCTGTTAAGTAAAACCCAAAGCAATACTTATTGGCTTAGTTTTACAGCGGTGCCGTAGGCCAGAAGTTCGGCGGCGCTGCCGACGACGCTGGTTGTCATGTAGCGAACGTTGATTATTGCGTCGGCGCCAATTTTGGCGGCTTCGGCCATCATCCTGTCGGTAGCAAGCGTGCGGGCTTTTCCCATCATCTCGGTGTATTCAGTCAATTCGCCGCCGAGGACGAGCCTAATTATGGCCGAGAGGTCTTTGCCGAGCCAGATGGCATAAACGGTGTGGCCCTGGACAAGGCCGAGAATCTCTGTTGGCAGGCGACCGGGGACTTCTTCGGAATTCAACAGTAAAACAGTGTCTTGCGGCTCAGTGGACAGCGGCAGGTCAGTTGTTGGCTTTATCATCCTTTGTTCGATTGCGACAGTGAGCAGGACAACGAGAATGCCACTGAGAAGGCAGAAGACGGCAATCCTTAGCCACCACGGGACAAGCGGGTCATTCGTATTACACACATACCACGGTAAGCCTGCAAAGATGGCGGTAAAAAGACCAAGGACGAAGGCAAGCGAGCCAATTTGTCGAATTGTTTTCATAGCTTTTCCTTTATAATTATGAACAGAGCAATCCAGGACATCAACCTACTCACAGAAAGAAAATAAGATAAACCATTACCAGTAACATAAGAACAAGGGCAATGATTTTGACGGCGTTTTTTAACTCTGGGTCTTTGATTTTGGCGGTTATAGCCCAGGGCAGGCTGATTGCCAGAATAATCGGCACTGCCAGGAGAAGTATTATCAGATAGACGAGCCTTCTTATCCACGAGGTCTGCTTTTTGAGAAAGACGGCTCGCCACATCTTACCGTAAATGCCTGCGATGAAACGAATGGATTCTAAAGGCATATATGTTGCCAGTGGATTCATTGCTTCATTGGAATCACAATTGGGGCAGTAATTCTGCATCGGATTACACGGCTGAAAACACTTGGGACAAACCGGCTGGGGCTTTTCAATCGCAAAGCCACCGCGGGCCGGGGGCGTTTGCTGCCTGGACGGCCCGGAATCATTTTCCTCTTGTTCAGCCATAATAGTATTGTACTATCCAGCCGTTGTATTTGTACAGAAAAAAAGCCCTCAGTTTTGCCGGGGGCTTTTGGAATATCTTGTTTTTAGATGTTGGCATTCTGTCAGCTTTTTGCCTGGTCGAGAATGAGGTCTTTTACTCTCTGGCTCGGCAGGTTGAGCGCACCATACGCGGCGGCGGCGGCACTGCGTAACTCGGCAGGGGCCTGCTCCGAGGCAATCAAAGCATAAATAGCATAGATGGCTTTATCGTCGAGGAGGCTGGCGTGCATCTTGGCAGATACGCTGAGAGATGCAAAGGCTGCTATACGCACATCGAGTGCACGGGCTTCGTCGAGTGCCATTTCTGCGATAGCCTGCTGAGCTTCGTGACTTTTGATATGCGCCAGTACCTGCCCTGCAATGACCTCAACATCGATTTGTTTGGACTTTAGTGCGGCTATCAGGGTGTTTTGGGCAATGGAAAGGTCAAGCACGGGGTTTCTCGATTGAGCCACTTTCAGCAGGGTGCCGACCGATCTCAGAGCGTAACTGGCGGCCAACTGCTCGTTCCACAAACCGGTGTCCTTGATTTCCTTGGCTGCCGGCTTGCCAAGGGCTTCCGCCAGATTCTTAACGACTATATTTCTTTCGGGAAACGTCTGCTGCGGGCCGGCGGTGGCGATGGCGATAGCAGCACTATACCTGACCGCCCTATCGTTGAAGGAAAGGGCCTGGATGAGGGGCTGTTTGGTACCCAGGCGATAAAACAAGGAAGCTTCTCCGGCATTAACGGCTAGGGCTTCCACGACGCCGAGCGACACGTAAGCGTTCTTATCTTCAACGGCCCTTGCGAGAGCCTGATGGAGATACTGAGGCCCTGCGGTAGTTGCGTAAGTGAGCGCGTCGGCGTGCGTCTTTGTGAAGTAGTTGGGCATTTTATTGTTGGTCGCTTCGGCCTTGAAGTATGCGGCAATCCAAAGGCCGATAGCACGGTCGAATTTCGGGTCGGCTTTTAGTGCCCACTCACATGCACGCATGGCCATCAGCTCATAAAAATAGCTGTAGTGTACTTTTTCACTTATGAGTCTTTTGGCCTGGGGGTTCCAGAACCATACGTTGGCAAATTCGGCCTCGTTGGCAGGTGTCAAAGACTCGTTGTGGTAGTAATAACTTTCCGCCAACCGATAAAATAGTTCTGCGGCGGAGTTATTGACAGCGGCAGCATTTATCTCGCTGATGCTCGTGCGTGCCTCTTGGCGAAGCTGGGCGGAAGGGTCTTTTTCGACGACAAGTTTCAGATAGGCCAGTGCCTGCGGATACTTGATTTTGCCCAGTGATTTTATGATGTCTGTCTTCAGGGTGACACTGGAAGTCTGCAGCGCCGCTGCGAGTGGTCTGATTGCATCTTTGCTGATTTCGGGCAGCGCGCTTCTGATAGAGACCCACTCGCCCTGCCGTGACTGGTCACTCAGGGCATCGAGCATGAAAGGAATGGCGTATTCGCCGGAGTTCTTCAACCTCTGTACGGCTGTGTGGTAGCCACGCTGGCTCTTGCTGAGCCGTTTTACCTCACCTACAATGACCTTGGGATTGCTTCGCTTTAGAAACCTGCCCTGCTCAATTAGCTGCCAGAGTTTTTCACTGAGTTGAGCCAACTGCTTATCGTGGGTGTTTTTCCTTGCCCTTTGCAGTAGCCCGTAAGCCTGCGGGTTATTTTCGCTCAGCGTGAGCAATTCGACAGGGTCGGCCTTACTGTCGATAATGGCCTGTGCGTAAGCCTTGGCCATATCGAGTCTGCCTATAAGCGTGTAATGCAGAAAATCGTTCCAGTTTTTCTCAAGCGTCTGTGCGAAACAGGCATTGATTGAAAGAAGTCCCACAACCAACATTAGTACGACGGTTTTTCCCTTAAGCATCGAAATATCTCCAACAAACTTGTTCGGCTGCCGAACAGATGCAAATGCGCAACAACACCCTCAAATTGATAGTAAACACCGTTCAGGCATCTTCTCGATGGGTCCGGAAGATACCAATAGCTCCGATTTAGCAAACCAGATGCTATCTATATTACAGAAAAAGCAGCTTTGTGTCAATGGAAAACCTTCGGCGAATTGATACTGCACGTAACCGGGGAAAAGCAACTTAGCGAGGCCGTTGGCGTTGAGGGCGGCGCGTTGGTACCGGATGAATTGTCGAGCCGGATGATTCAAACTTATGGGGCTCAGTTCGAAACAAACGCGCCGATTGGGTGTGGAAGAGTGCTGAAAAACGGCGAAAAGGTGCGAAAATCGGCGGGAAAATGGCGGAAAGTTGTGAAATATTTGGAAATATTTGGAAAAAGTGAGAGATTTGAAGAAGTGAAAACACGTTTGATTGATTTTGGGCCAAATGCGCCAAATCCTCGATTTCTTATAACCAACTAAATCGTCGCCGCACAAACCGAGACATCACCCACTGGAAGATACTTGCCTGAATGGATTAGCGTCGTGAGCCAACTTTGCCCGGATATTCCAAAACATGCTTATAAATCTGGAAAACCATTTCGGTCATCTTTTCCATGGTAAAATGATTTTTCACTCTCATTAAAGCGTTGTGGCCGTATTCTTCTTTCAGCTTTTTATTGGTTAAAAGAGTATTTATAGCCTTGGCTAAACTATCAGCATCTTTCGGGGGAACGGTAATGCCGGTTTTGCCATCAATGCTGACTTGCGGGACACCGGTAGCGAGGGAAGTATTCACCACTGCTTTGCCGCAGGCCATGGCCTCTAATTGGACGATGCCGAACGCCTCGGATTTGGCGATCGAGGGCAGCACGAAGACATCACAACTATGGTAGTAAGACAACATTTCTTGATTGCCAAGCTTGCCAAGAAAAACAACTTTGTCTTCCAGTCGGAGTTCGGCTATGACAGATATTAACTTACTCTCCAATGGCCCCTGGCCTATTAACAGCAGTTTTCCATGAATCTTCTTCATTGCTCGAATCAGATACTCTACTCCCTTGTAATAAACTAGCCTTCCAACAAATAAGATGATTCTGTTTCCATGCTCCCGACGAATTCTACCAATTTGACATTCTATTTCATCAGTTATCTGGAATTTTTTCGTGTCGATGCCAAAAGGAATAATTTGACATTTGTTCTTAAATGGGCTCAGGAAATTAGAGCTTTCAATATGTTGAGAAGTGGCTACAATTATCTTATCGGCTCTTTCCAGGAATCGAAGAAGGAAAGGCCTATAAAGTCGTAGGATGTTCTTTTGTCTGACAATGTCGCTATGCCACCATACAACTAATCTGCCTTTTGGTCTGATTAATAGATATGATATGATTCCTAAAGGAAATGGTGTATGAAAGTGCAAAACATCCTGGTTTTTGGCCAGCTTTTTCAATAGATAGGGGAAGCTTAGCGAAATAGGCATGGAAAGGCATATTCCCAGACTACCGGCACGGTCTACTCGTACTCCATTAACAAATTCGCGGTTGCCTCGGCCTCGGGGTTGGCATGTCAATACGCTCATTGTGACTCTACCATTTAGGCCTTCGGCAATATCCTGAGCAACTTTTTCCACACCACCACTCCAGGGGGTATAAAGTTTAGTTACTTGGAGTACACGCACTATTGCTCCTTTGGGAATGACTTAGGGGATGTCATTTTCAAACAGTAAAATATGCTTCGTTTCATCAAGACGCTAACAACAATTGCCAGACCTTGAGTTTCTCACTAATTCTATATTTATGACTTAGAGTTTTCAGAGCTTTCCCTACCTTTTCTCTCTGAACAGCATCATAATTGCTGAAGTTGGAAATCAGATTTTCAATCTCCAGTGCGTTTGAAGTTTCGGCAATAAACGGATAAGACTCGTTAGCAAATACTGTTTCTGTTCCGGCCGTACGAGTGACGAGCACAGGCACACCTGCTGCCATTGCTTCCAGGAGGACAATTCCATAAGGTTCGGACCACTCGCTGACCAAAGCTAATGCGTCATATTTGCTTAGGTTGTTATGAATCCACTCTTTGGAGCGGTAGCCAATATATTTGATTCTTGATGAGGCTCCTTGGCAAGAAATTCCGAGATGGTTTCCTATGATATCAAGACTAAGATGTGCATTCTTTTCTATAGCACCAATCAGTTTATCCATATTCTTGTATTTTACCAGACGACCAATGTAGACGAGTCTGCCTGTGATTGTATAGTCCTTCTTGCATATATATTTCTCAGTTTCTATGCAGTGCTCAACTAATCTACAAACTAAGTACTGGCTCCAATACCGGTAGCTACTGGAGTTTACGCATGCGACCTTTTCTGTATATCGCTTTATTGTTCTCAGCCAGACTGAGGAAATAATTTTGGGACCTACCGCCGCCTTTTCTTTGTCTCCCCAAAATGGCCAAGAAGTGAAAAATATTATTTTATTCTTTGAGAGAAAAGGGATAAGAAGAAAAAGTAATGGATGATAGGGTGGCATTGCGAAAATAACTGTCCTGTTACTAATGAAATTTAAATAAATGATATTAAATAATGCGACACAACTCAATCGAAGACACTTTGTAAAACTTCCACGTTTTCTAAATAAAAAAAGCAAGTAATAGAAAGGGTCAAGTACTCTATAATCTACGCGGAACTCTTCACTTTTAAGAAGTGCTGTAAAATGTTCTGGGCAGTAATATTGATGAGCAATAATTATCTTTTTCATGTGATTCTGCCGCAAATCAACCTGATTTTGTCTGCAGAACAAAGCTTGATGACATTTCTGCTCATTTGGTCCTTAAACTTATTTAAGGCTATAGCACTTCCCTGTATATCACCATAATCCAGCATACATTTCATCGTATAAGGAATATCGAAACGACTCAAATAGGAGGATTTACGGATAACAACCGGCACTCCAAGCTGGAGCGACCTTGCAAAAATTCCCGAAGAATGATTAAATCTTTTGGGATAACAACACCAGATGATATCAGCCAAGTCATACAGGCCTATCAACTCGTCGAATGTCGGTGGGCGACCCAGCACTATTCCTCCAGCATTTTCAAAATCATTTATTATTTCATGATTCACGTCTAAAATGCTGCCGCCAAGAATGAATGAAAAATTCTGTCGAACCAAATCATTCGTCAGGAATAATTCCATCATAAACTCAGCACCTTTGCGTTTGCTGATATTACCGGGCAATACAACTTTTGCCTTGCTGTCAGAGAGTTTCGGGTGCTCTGTGAATTCATCAGGACATATATTTCTATGTCTCCCTGAGTTACAATAGGGAATATCCCAAAACTGTGGGTCGTATATCCAATCATCGGCAATTTCCTTTAATCGTGGTTCCACATAGAAGGGTAAAATACTCACAACTTTAATATGACTATTCTTTTTAAGCAATTCGTAGATCAATCGCTTCAGTTTTATCCTTACTGTTGACGGTTTATAAACAGCTTCTGCTCTAGTAGCAATAGCTACTGATGGACGACCGAGCCATCTACGCAAAAGCGATATAAGAAAAAACCGGATTAAGTAATCATCGCAAGATGAGAAGATAACGGCAGGGAATTTCAAAAGCCTTACAGTATTGGCGAAAGAAAAGCCCGTGATTTGTTTCGCATTCAAGACTTTGGAAAACACATCAGCGTATTCTCCTCGATGTCCAATTGCGTTTTTTTCAAAGACAAGCCATTGCATAATTGCTCCGAATGATCCAGTCAATCCAGGCCTTTAGATATAAGGCTTATTAATTGCCGGCTGAAGATTTCAAGTAATTTGTACATTCGCAGTATTAGTAACTGAGTCCGATTAAAGCCTAAATATTCTTTGGCTACATAGATTGCAGATTGCTTATCCATATGCGATCGTATTGGTGTAAATCTTCTAGTAGTCGTAGCTCCACCACGATGGTTAATGGAAAGATTTGTTAAAACTTTACATTCCCAGTTAAATTTACGAACCATCGCAAATAAGAACACTTCTTCGTAATAAAGGAAGATTCTGTCATCAAATTTTCCCATTTGAGTGACTGCTGTTTGATTCATTATAAAACAACAGCCAAATACCGTATAGCGGTTTCTATTGATGTTTTCAGTTTTAGTATCCAACGTACGCAAAAGACGCCCAACCTTAGAATATAATCCTTCATCATAAAAACGAAAAAACATGGTCAACTTTGAATAATTCTTCCGAAATACCGATAATTGGATAGCTGCATTTATCTTGCGTACTAAAGGTGCGTACAATATTCCCCTGTCTAATGTACTTTGTTTTATAACATTAAGAAAATTAGAGGGTATAATTATATCATCATTCATAAATACAAACAAATCCGAATCAATAATCTCTTTTTGCTCTAATGCCAAGTTGAACGTACTGAAATAACCAAATCTCCCATCTGTGTTTATGTGTATAATACTCGTATAATCTTCCTTTAACTGATTTTCAAAATCTTTCATCAGTACATTGCTAAATTGGGTTACAGTGACCAATTGAAAATCGATTTCAGGTTCTGAACGTGATTGCTTCAGAATTTCCGTAATGAGGCATGTTAACTCAGGCACGATTTTCACTGAAGTGACAATGAAGGAGATTTTCATTTTTTGCCAAGATCCCAAAATATGTTCCATTCAAGGCTTCGTCTAACATACCAGCCTCAGTAGGAACCAATTGCTATGGTTGCAATACCACCGGTAATACTTTGCATCAGCAGAAAATGCTGCTCGCAAAACATGTCTGAAAGTCTGTCATTATTCTGTGTAGCCGACAGGCTGATTGCAGAAATGAAACTCACTTGTGCAAGTTCTCTTTGTATAAAAAGGAATGACTCCTATCAAAAACCAAAGTATACAATTGAGGAAAATACTGCCCGAAAAAAAGGCCGCAAAGAAACTCGCAAAGAGCATAACTGCCAATAAACAATACACACACTGTTGGCTATGGTATTTAATAATATAGTATGATGATCGCAAAGGGAAATACATAATCACAGCAAAACAAAGCAAAGAAATAAATCCGGTTTCTCCTAACAATTCAAAAAAACAATTGTGTGGATCACACCTCAAGCCATCCCTGCTTCCAAACCCGCTGCCCATAATTGGATTATCATAAAATCTGTGCATATATTGCTGAATATAAAAAACACGCTGCCCTCCAATATTCGACAATTCCCCTTTCTTAATAGAATCAATGCTTCGAGTATATTTGTCAATGTTCTCAGTTCCAGAAATCAAAATCTTATTAACGCCAAAACCGAAACAACCTATTAGCAGATACCCGATACATGCCACAAATATGACAACAACTGCAATACGCCTCCTAAATCTTTTATTTATGTATATTAGAAGAAACGCGGTCAAACATAAAGATATAATGTTTCCCATTGAACCAGTAAAAAAAATCACACCCGCAACTAAGATTGTTAACATTGCCCCAAACATAAACTTGCTTATACTACTTAGTCGTGATAAAGAGAAAATGCCATTCAATACAACAAGTGCATAGGCACCCACTACTAGACCAAAGGTATTTGCTCCAATGGTTGCGAATCCTGTAACCCTGTATCTACCATAGGCGATCTCGTGCCAATTGGTTATTGTAGAAATCAAACCGCTAACTATAAGAATTAAGAAAATAGCAACAAACCAACGTTTGTCTATATAACAAAGCTTATCTGAAATAATTAAGCCCGCAAGATACGGAACAACTGAAAAACAAAACATGTAAAAAATGAGTTGGTTAAAGTTATTCTGGTAGGTTGCCCCAAAGATAGCAGTAAGTAGTATCCAAGAAAGAAATAGTAGGAAAGGCATAAAACTCATACCAAACTTATTTCTTTCAATTCGGTATAAGTTCAAGTTGACAGACACAAATAGGACGAGTATCGCCGCGGGCACTAACAAAATATAACCGATTAGGCTTTTGATATAATACCCGCGGAACAAATTTACTAAGGCAGCAATAACTAAAAAACCACCCAACATCGTATAGAAGACCCAATTGTATATTAGTTTAGTCATTTGTCGGAGTCTGATTCGTTTCAGTGTTTTTTTCATAACCCTTTGTTCTTAGCCCACCTTCACCTTTTCGCTGTGAATGAGAGGGTAAAAATAATTGGGTCTGTACCTTTGAAGCCGGATAATTTTCAATTATCGGCTGCTCTTTGATAACCATACGAGTCGTCGAATATTTGGAATTTAAGCAGAAAATCGCAGTTTGTTCCTGGTTTACTCCTCTATCTCAACCAGTTCGATGTTTATAATAGACGATAAAAGTTTTCGTAATTAAAATTTTCCCCACTCGTTTGATACGTCTTAGTATTTTAAATACTTTTGTGAATGTATTTTCAAAAAAAGCAAATCGTAATTCACTCATCCGAATTCCGTTGATTTTGCTTTTTCTTCCTTGGTTTAGGGAAATTATGCTATAGAGGTAAGGAGTATAAATGTGTTTCCGAATTATTTCATTTAACTTGGCACCATAATTACAAAAACCAGAATCGTATAGCGGACCCATTATATGTTTTAACCCTTGAAAATGGAAAAAACACAATTTTTCATTGTCAACGAAGATACTGTTATTTTTTATTCTAAGATTATAATTGTCGATGTTCCATGGAGCTAAATTTGCTCCTTTATATTGAATAACTATAACCCCTTCGAATTGATCCTGGAAGTAATTCAAATACTTTTGGTCTGCGTATCTGCCTTTCTCCACTCTGTCGTGGCACCATTCAATACACTTTGTTCTGTACCAATCTAAACAGGATAAGCCATTCTTGTCCCGGCGAAAAGTCATCCAGCCAACGTTAAACTTGCCAAAAATTTCTAATTCTCTTAATTTCGGAGGAAAGCGATGTGCAATAATCGCGATTGATTTATTTCCTATCTCTTCGAAAATTGGCTTTGGATCTTCGAAAAAATATAAATCAGAATCTAAATATGTAATAATATCTGCGGGATAGTGCTTAAATATATAAAGTGGTAATGACGGTGTAATGGTAAAGTAATATTCGATAAGTGTTCGATTTTGTTTGGCTCGTAGAAGGTCTTCATCTCCTTTCTCAAATTCATCAAGCTGAATTAACTGAACATTATCCAGATTAAGTTCTGAAAGAGTATTATAGCACTCTTTACTAAGGCACAGAACAAAAAGGCGAAAATTTAAGCAACTCCGCACAAGAGAATGATAAAGAGCTAACCCTTTAGGCAAATAATTATGATCAAAATATGTGCAAAAATCATACATAGCTCTAAATTTGTTCCCAGCCCCGTAAAACTTCCGTTACATGTTCTGCTTGTGCATCTGTCATCTGACCAAATATAGGCATACTTACGATTTGTTCACAAACTTTTTCAGTATTTTCCAGTTTCCCTTTTCCTGTCAGAACCTTCTCTTTGTATGCTGGTTGCTGATGAACACTAAAAGGATAATGTATAGCTGAACCAATGTTGAATTTTCTCAAATATCCCATAAACTCATCTCTATTTTTTGTCCTGATAACATACTGATGGTAAACGTGATATGAACCTTCAGCTTCAACAGGATATATCATTGACGTACCATTTATTGTCTGCGTATATTTTTGAGCGATTTTTCTTCTTCTTATATTATCATCATCCAATTTCTTCAGTTTTACGCGCAGAATGGCAGCCTGAAGCTCATCTAAGCGAGAATTAATCCCTGATATTGAACTTATATTCCTCTTTTTCCAGCCATACTGCCTTAATATTAGGACTTTTTCATATAAGCGATGGTCGTTGGTTACAACTATACCACCGTCGCCCAATGCTCCCATATTTTTTGTGGGATAAAAGCTGAATCCTGCCAAATCACCAAATGTTCCGGCTTTTTTGCCATTTAATTCCGCCCCGTGTGCCTGGGCACAGTCTTCAATAACATATAAGTCGTATCTTTTGGCTATATCCCAAATGGCCGACATATCTGCTGGTTGACCATACAGATGAACTGGGAGAATCGCCCGCGCACGTTTACGATTGTTACTTTGATTTATGTATTTTATCGCTGATTCAAGATGGTCTGGCATCATTGTATAGGTATCAAGGTTGATATCAATGAAAACGGGGGTTGCGCCACAACGTTCAATTGCTGCGATAGTAGCCACTGCCGTGTGGGAAACCGAAAAGACCAAGTCATTAGGGCCAACATCGCAAGCGCGAAGCGCAATCTCGATAGCATCGGTACCGCTGGCCACCCCAATAGCGTATTTTGTACCGATATATGAGGCAAATTCCTGCTCAAAAGTACTCACTTCTTGGCCAAGAATGTACCTTCCACTCTCAAGCACTCTGGCAATAGCCGCGTCAATCTCGGTTTTACAAGCCAGATAACTAGCCTTGGGATTCGCCTGTGGTATAAAGTTATTATTTTGCATATTCATATTCACACATAATGCTCCAGATTTTTTCTATAAAACTCAATGGTTCTCCTAAGTGCTTCTTTAAGAGGTACATTTGGTTTCCACGCCAAAGTTTCGCGAATCAGCTTATCGTCACAATAGTAATCGCCGATATCGATTTTCTTCCTGTCCTCTGGGAATTCTTTGATGATATATTCTCCCGAGCCATTAATATCGGTAAGCATCTGAGCCAAGTTTTTGAGACTGACCACGCAATCGCCGCCGAGATTGAATATCTGTCCGTTGGCCTTTTCGCTCTCTGCGGTAAGTAACATGGCGTCGACGCAGTCGTCCACGTAAGTGAAGTCTCGCAATTGTTCTCCGCCCCAGACTTCGAAAGGTTTTCCTTCGAGCAGGAGGCGTATCCATATGCCGACGAAGGTCTGGCGAGCATCTTTAATCCTCATGCGCGGGCCGATAGTGTTTGTGAGGCGCAGGACGCAAGCGCGGACACCGTAAACATTGTTGTAGAGCACGTGGTAACTCTCGCCCGCCATTTTGTTGATACCGTTGACATCAACAGGGCGAAGAAGATGTTTTTCGTCCACGGGAAGATATTCTGGTTTGCCGTAGATTTGGCGAGTACTAGCAAACACAATCTTGATGTCGGAGTTGTACCGGCGGCATGCTTCGAGGATCGAGATCTGCGCGCGGCAGTTAATCTCCATGTCGGTATAAGGGTCGGCCATGGAATCCATGTGGCTGGTCTGGCCTGCCAGATTAAACAGATAATCCTGCCCTTGCACAAGATATTTCATACTGTGCTCATCCCGAATGTCTGAGATATTGACCCTTATCTTATCCTTGATGTCGGAGATATTGAAGAGGTTACCTCCATACTCAGGAATAAGGCTGTCGACAACGGTGATTTTCGCCCTGAGTTCCAGCAACCGCCTTGCAAGATTAGAGCCTATGAAACCCAGTCCGCCCGTAATTAAAACGTTCTTATTACGAAAAACACTTTCTTTTACCACAGCTTTTTACTCCTGTTTGCTAATCTTGATAAAACTTTCTTTGCCGACAGGGTTATCGTGCTTGCGTTATTAATCTTAATTTTTCGCAAAGACTGCCTTTTCAATTCCATAAAAATTTCATCGCTGAATTTATCAAAGCCTTTTTCGGCCAGTTCAAAAGCGAAGCCATACTGTTTTTCTGCGGTAGCGAATACCCAGCCTAAAAGAAAATCTCTTAGTGACAAATTATTGTCTGTAAAGGAATTGAGATAAGTGATTTCTGCCCAGCAAGGAGATTTTCGCAAGTGTGTGTCAAGAAACATCTTCTGCATGGAGCTAAAATAGCTCTCCAGAGCAGACCTCTTGATTCGTTGCGTTCCCTTGACTTTCATATCCGACATCCAGAAAGGATGCTGGTTCAAAAATCTCATAACATCATATAGTTTGTCTTCACCCTCATAGGCATCCATAATCCCGGGCTCAAACTCAGCTATCAGTATTTTTCCAATTATATCGTCCCCCAAACTTCTAAACAGGCGTAAATCAGTGCCTTGCGAATCCGTCTTAAACCAGTCTATCTGTTGGATATTCAACTCATTCAAAACAAACCTTAAATCAATAGTATTTTGCCGGCTGACATCTACCACATCAAACAGAGAGGCAAATGCCCAGTCCTTAAGCTTGGCATGGTCAGGTTTTAACATACTCGAACAAGGTGGTGATTTCGTCAGGTAAAATTTGTTGTTATCAGATTTTTTTTCGGAAACAATTGAAGCATAAACGTACAATTTCTTATATTTGCTATCTTCCTTTTCTATATACCCCATTTTCCGCGAGTCTGCATCGAATGCTATGCATATAGAGTAAGGTGCTATATGTGTCCATTTTTGATGAATCGCTCCTGATGCGCCAATATCAACAAGTACCGGCGGATGGGCTTGCAACTCTTCTCTGGCGAAAATTCTTTGCAGCATATCACTTCCTTCTAATGAAAATGAAACCTTCATCCATCGCCAAAGAAGTTGGCGATTTAATTTTTATTTTGGCAGCCAGAGCATTAAATCCAGCTACCAGAGAATAATTGTTCCTGAATGAACTCAAAAACCGTTCGCGATTGAAAATCCAAGCTGGATAACTCGCTTCATAAATGTGCGGCGGAATCTTTTGGACGGTTAGCCTGTCCCTGCTCTCGGATAGAAGAATTGGGGTGCGGTCTACTATTATATATTCTATCCCGCAATCCAAAATAGCATCAAGCAGTTCATAAGGCTTCCGTAGATATGGCAATACGCTGGACAGTATCACTACGTTAATTTTTCCCTCAGCAAGACACGAGGGAATATCATAATAAAAGCGAAGATTTTCATCTTCAAAATATTGCTTGCCGCATTCTACAAAATGCTTTTGTTCAACGACACACCATCGCAAATCATCGAGCACAGATAAAAAATCTTTGTTTTGATAATAACTGCTTCCAAGAGAACCACCAAAGTCCAGTACGCTCAACCGATTGTTGTTAGTACTCGCAGCACGGAGCAGCCCAGCTAACAGAGGCCAGGAATATTGAATTGTATCGAACAATCCCGAATCGCGTTCATAAACCGCCGCCGACGCCTTGACTTTTAACAAAGATTCCTTTACCTTTTCGAGTATGATGGCTGCATCATAGCCACTACAACTTGCTAATGCCCCCGACCAATGCGAGTAATCTCCCGAATAGCCATACCGACAGAAACTTAGACGCAAACTAAGTCGCTTGATATAACGTTCAACATTTCCTGCTGTACTCAAGTGATAAGCCCTTTTGTGAATCTCACAACCCTATTCCAAAACCCGCCTTTAGTTGCAAGCAAAAAATGGCGAAAAGCTTGATAAGCCTGCTCATCCTCCTGCAGCAAAACGTTTCCAACTTGAATAGGCTCATTGGCCAATACATTATCATAAACTTTGGTCGTGGAACAATGTGTCCCGCTGCTGTCGAGGCCGATATTGCTTACCAACGATTTACATGGATAAAGCGTTAGTTTGTTATTCAAAAGTGCCGAAGCATACCAGCGAACCGCCCACGAGTCATTTCGGTTAGCTATCTGATTCTTTAACATTCGCGAATAACTTAACGCTCCATCAAAATCGAAACGTTTAAGGAGTTTCCGCTTTTTCAACTGACTCAGCAGATAAGTACCATCCGGTTCAAAAAGGTCCCATCCTCGTTTCCAGGTCCCCCATCCCCAACAATCGGCACTATGAAGAAAAAATGTTTCAGGCAGTTTTTTTTCAATGGGATAAACGTAACCATGAATACTAATAACTTGCTCTTCGTCTTTATAAAATTCCAAACCATCGTTCATGTATTTCAGGAAATATGGCGAACTAACCAAATCATCTTCTAAGACTATTGCGCGTCCGTATTTATTTACAACTTCGGTTACTCCGTCAATAATAGAGTCGGCCAATCCCAAATTTTTCTGTCGTTCAATTACTTCCACACTTTTAAATCCATTAATATTACAAATGTATTCCCTGACTTTTGCGACATTGTTCCTGTCCTGTTCGTTTTTTAAACCATCGGAATATATTATCAAGTCACCTTGGTCCGCTAACTCATTTTTTTGCAGAGCTTCTATAGTCTGACGAGTGTGCCATGGGCGATTATAGACAAAAAGAACTACAGGTGCTAATTTCAATATATTTACCTCTTTCTTTCTCTTAACTTCCTGAAACGTTTAATCTACGCCGCGAATCCAAATAAAATACAGTTCTAACCGTTTTCGCGTATAGCGGAGATCCTTTGCCCTTCCAGGTTTTCCCCTAAGCCTTTTGTGCTTCCACATAAACTGTTTCCCACTGTCTATCTTTTGAGTCCATAAGCAACCGTGGATCAGATCCTTGCTTATGTTCAACCTCTTGGATATTAGCAAAACCTGCCTCTTTTAAAAAGCGGCTAAGAAGGGTAATATCCCACACTGATAAATGAAGCCAGTTTTGTGTTAACGATCTAATCGCTTCACAACCTGTCTCCCATTTCAAAAAACTCCTATGCGGCACACGTCCATTATAATAATCAACATATTTTCTTAAATCTGGCACGCCAATTCTAAGCCATGTTTTTGGCTTCATAGTACGATATAATTCCTTTAATAAATTCAATGCTTGGGTAGGATACAAATGTTCCAATGTATGCTCACTAAATACCCCATCCCATACATTGCTACCACAGTTCAAAGGATATCTTAGGTCCAACATCCAGTCGGGTTGCTCACTAGGATACTTTTTCCAAAATCTGAGACCTTGATAAAAGTCTGCATTAATCCAACCTTCAAATTTGTTTCGACCACAGCCTATATGCAACAAATTTAAAGCCTCTGTTAATCTTGGTTTTTTGTTTAGAAAAACCCTTCCATAAAGACCGGTTAACTCAAACCTTACTATTGCCAACAAACTATTCTGGTATTTAGAACTGTAAATCGAAAAGTCTTTAATATCAGACATTTGGTTGCTTTCTTATTGTCACAAAATGTAGCAACTTGTTAAACCTCGAAGTAATATTTCTTACAAAAACCTTTGCGTAAAGATAATATATTCTTCCCATAGTCATTTTAGCTTTCTTTATATCTACGCCCAAATACACAGAACAAACTAGCTGATTTTAGCATCAAAATAGCTTGTCTGTGTGTTTTTGGTATAAATATCATAACAAAGGTTGCTATAAAATATGAGACCACTGTTGTAATTGCAGCACCGTTTATCCCGTATCTTGGTATCAAAATAATATTCAGGATAACATTAACTATCATTCCAATAAATGTCCTTAAAAACGAGATTCTAGTATAATTTTCGGCTACTAAATATTGACCGCTTGCTACTCCCAAGAATACGAATACTCCTGCCCAGATATATATCCTCAGCGTACCCGCGGCATTCCCGTATTGTGCACCAAATAGTAATCTTATAATATCATCAGCCAGGAATGTAGCGGGTAATGCTATGGCTATAGCTGACCAAGTCATTAATACATATAATTTCTGCAATCTTTTATAATATAATTCTTTGCTAACTTTCTTAGCATTTAATATAGCTGGAAACAGTGAATTGCATACAATCATTGGTATAAAGTACCATGCCTCCGATAGTTTCACAGCCGCAGCGTATTGGCCAATTGCCTCGTCATTGAGCATATGTTTTATCATAACCTGGTCAATTCGCATATATAAGGAAATTGCTATCGCTGACAATATCAACGGCCAAGAATCTTTTAATAGCCCGGTTGCCGCTTTGAAGCTGAATTGCCAATTGAATATATTTAATTTTTGTTTGAAATAAACGACCAATAGTCCAATTGCCAGAATCAGGTTTTCTATCAACACTGCCAAGGCAAAATAAATCAATGACAGCCCTAACCAGACAAAAATTAGTTTGGCAATTGAAACCGCTATCAGAGAAACAAATTGGGCAAATACAAAATATTTCGATAAAACTTTTGCCTCAAAGTAAAACTGGATAACATTAAAAGACTGAAAAACCAGACCCGCTGCGATAATAAAAATCATCAAGTTACTCTGTCTATCATCCCCCATGAAATAAAGCGTTATTGAAAGCAGTATTAAAACAAGGCCGGAACCTGCCAGCTTTAATATAAATACTGTGCCAAGAAGTTCTTCTCGTTTTTTAGGAAAGTTAACCAGTTCTCTAACAAGAATGCCATTTAAGCCCAGCGACGATAATGCAGAGAACAAGACGACCACACTCATCGCATAGCTTAGAACACCAAATCTTTCCGGGCCGAGATAACGGGCGACATAAACCCCAACGAACAGTCCGACCGCCATTCGCAATATTTTCTCCGCCATAAGCCACGATGTATTAGCGAAATATTTTTTGAAACCCTTCAATTCAAAAGCGACTGCTCCTTATCTTGTTTGTGCGCATAACCAACCTGGATATGTCTTCTATACTATAAAAACAAGCCCGTGCCGCATAAAACCAACCAACTGTTTGGGAGGTGAACTTCTTTTTTTAACCTCTTATTCTGATGAAGGTTAGTTCATAGTAGAGCAGCTAATCTTCTTAGACTCCGTCCCCGTCGGCTGTTTGTATCATGCCGCTGTATGGAACAATGTCAGCCTTGATGGCCCCTTATCTCAATGGTTCGCTTTCCGGCCGTCAAGCGATGTGAAGGCTTTTCCAGCACCTGCTTGCAGATAACCCGTTCACCCACCACAGCGTTAGGAACATTGACCCTTTGCCTTTGCACAATACTCGCGAATAAAGGCGATAAACACAGCGATAAACAAAGCTGTTATTGCCGAAAGCATAACCATTCGTCTTCTGTTTGGCTTGCATTTTATTTCCGGAACCACGGCCTTATCGAGTATCTGGATCGTCGGCATATTCTTGGCTTCTTCGATCTTGGCAATTTCGTATTCACGGGTCAGAAGCTCATAAAGCATTTCCTTGATATTGGCTTCACGACTCAAAAGGTTTTCGATTTTGCTTAATTCCTGTTGTATTTCCTTCAAACGGTTACCCAGAAATATCCGTTTGCTCGTCGCCTGGCCCGCGGACAACCGCTTGTTCTGTCGGTCCAATTCACCTACATAAGCATTGGCCATTGCCGCGGCTCTGTTGGGGTCCCTGTCTTCGACGCCTACATTGACAATACCGCTTTTTGAGACTTTGATGGACGTAGACTTTTTCAGCTTATTTCTGACATTACTTCTGAACATGGTTTCTCCATAAACCTTCATCAAATCGAAGCGGTTGATTATCGCATCGGCAACAACACGGCTTTCCAGGATGCCTGCGTACATATCCGCGATGCTCGTAACGCCCATTGCCTTCTGAAGAAGCGCGTTCCCACCTCCCAGCCCACCAGTGAAACCACGCTCTCTTTGCATGACATCCATCGGCGGTACGATAGAGGCCGTCGCAGAATATACCTTAGGCAAAAACAAACTCATCACAACTGCCGTTGCCACCGAAAGCACACAAAGGACTATAATCATCACCCGGTACTTGAAAATAACCCGAAAGTAGTCTATCAGATTTATTTCATCGTCATCCAAATTCGCGTTCACTTCTGCTTCTTTGTCTGCGTCAGCCATTAAACTCCCATCCTTTACCATAGCCAGTTACAGCGCAAGTACCACACCGGCAGCTAATGCCATCTGGAACAATATCTGCGTTACGTCTTTGGTCGTTCTAAGCCATAAGAATCTGTCCATCCGCCGCGGTGCCACTATCGTATCACCCGGATTCAACTCGATATTCATAAAGCCGCCGAAAACCCAACTATGCGTCTCAGAATCCCACTTGATGTTACCTGGAATCTTCTGAGCCATGCTTACCACCGAACCATCGGCGCGAATAATACTTACCTGCTTTTTGTCAGCCTCCTTCGTCAAACCGCCAACCTTCTTTAGATAATAACGAACAGTCCTGCCTTGTTTATACAGTATCGCTGTCGGATTGAAAACCTCCCCCACGACATTGACAATCCCAGGCGTTTCCGGCACAAGCAGCTTATCGCCCTTCTCCAACTCCAAATCATACATGGAACCCTTGAAACTGTCCAGCGAAGCTAATTTTATCACGACACGACCATCTATTTTCGCCGCTCGAAGCTTGTTCAGAAGCGCTTTCTTTGCCTCCATAGCTATTTCCTGGTTCTTTATCGCCTCACTGTCAAGAGCCGAACTCATTGCACGGTCCGCACCCGCCAACGTGGCTTCTTCCAATTCCCGCATAAGTTCGTCCATTCGCTGCCGCTGAACAACCTTGGCACTTTCTCGCGTAAAAACCGCACCACCAAGGTATGCACGGTCGGTGTATCCGCCTGCCCTTTCTATCACAGAACTCAGGGTCTCACCCCTGCGTATCGGATACGTTCCGGGAAACTTCACCTCACCCAATATCGTTGCATCCCGGTCAAATTCGAGTTCAGGGATAGGACGCACTATCAAATAATCGTAATCCTTAAGCACAACATTCTGTTGAGAAGCCTCCGCGAGCGCCTGCTCAAGATCAATGTCCATTTTTTCAGTTCGCATCCCATCCTGACTTACATAACGCCGCGTAAGCTCAGCCTTGCGCAAATAGGCATTCTTAGCCAAGCCTCCGGCAGAGTCGATCAAATCTTTCACCCTCATGCCGGAAGCCAGCCTATACTCGCCGGGACGATATACCAGGCCTGAGACCGAAACACTTTTCTTGATTCGCTCATCCCAGCGGAATATATGAACCGTATCGTACTGAGCCAATTCAATATTCTCAGTCACATTGCCCGCCAGCAGCCTACCGACATTGAACGGAATTACTACCTTATGAAAATCCGGTTCGACAAGCCTCTCTATCTCACCGGATTCCAGATTAGCCTGGGGCTGCAGCGATTCATAGGATGAAATAAGCTCTCGAAGTCGCATTCCGGGCTTCAGTTCGTACTTGCCGGGTCTATACACGTGTCCTTCAAGATATACAACGTTTTGCTCAAGCGGTAAAACGGGGAACACCTTTATCACATCTCCATCCTGTATAATGGTTTCCAGGGGCTGCTTTGGGTTGGCTCCGATTGTTTTGCTGGACATATCGAAATCCACGACAATCCGTTTTTGATGCTCTTGTATTCTTTCAACCTGTACACGTTGCAGCCAACCTGCATAGGTTACCCCCCCTGCTAAATCCAGCACTTCAGCCAAAGTCATCGACTCAGACATTTCATAAATTGCAGGCCGTTTGACATTTCCCGCCACGCCGACAACCGAGCCTATCAATGGAACGAAAATCGTATCGCTGTTTTCCATGCGCATATCCTTACTTTTGTCGCCGCCAAGCAGAAAATCGTAAAGATCTATCGTTGTCGCTTCGCTGCCGTTTCTTAACAGCCGAACTTTTCGCAAAGTGCCGTTCTTTGATGGTCCACCCGCCGCAAAAAGAGCATTTATCACTGTCGAAAGGGAACTAAGAGTGTAACTGCCCGGCGTCTGGACTTCACCAACTACGTAGACGCGGATTGTACGAAGCCTCGCCATAGTAACTGCCATCTTAAAATCCGTGTACTTGCGGGAAAACGCATGCTCCAGGTAATCGTGCAATGCATCAAAACTCATACCCCAAACTTTTAGAACCCCCACTTCCGGAAGAGTAACTTCGCCATTGCGATCCACCGCGATGGTGTAGCGGGCATTGGCCCGACCCCAAAGAGTTACCGTAAAGCTGTCACCCGGACCCACAATGTAATCCGGGCCAACCGGAACATCGGTAACCGGTGCAAAGGTAGATACCGGGCCACGAAAAACATTATAACCAAACTGGTTCAGCTTCTTTGATACTATGCCAGCGACATCTCCGGCAAACAACCGTTCAATAGCTGACGGTTCTTGTTTTGTTGCTGTGCCTACTTCACCAACATCTCCGATATTAGCATCTACAGTATGCGTATTAGCATCTACAGCATCTGCTTTGCCTGAGAGATACTCAGGGCGTTTCTGCAACTGCCGCATCAGTTGTTCCTTGGATTGATTACCCGCTATAAGGCCCCCAGCACCCGTGCCGGAACTGAAGTTGACATCTGTAACACCAGTTGCCAGCAAACCATAAGCTGCTGATGCCATTACAACCAGCAAGGTCAGCGCTAATCCAATGAAAAACCCGCGCACCCCAAAGCGTCTGCCAAACAGTAAAGCACCGGCAAACCTTCTGTCGTGACCAACAAATATTTTTTCGCTTTGTGAAATCTCCGGCTCATATACGCCTTGATTTACTCCCACTCTCATTCAATACCCCTTTCATAATTTGGCGAACCTCCGTAACTCCTGTCCAACGAAGGCCGGGTAATCACCATCCATTCTTGCAGAAGACCACCACGGGCACCGTCCTCAGCAGTATATACAAGTTCAACAACAAACACCTCTTGCGGATATAAAGGTAGTCGTACTTTATCTTGTGCTGAGGCTTCAAATCATAAGTATTGCGTATCTGGGCAAGTCCCGTAAGACCCGGCTTGATAGCCAGCCTCATGCCGCGTAAAACCTCATATTGCCTTACAAAATGGGGCCGCTCCGGCCGAGGACCAACCAGGCTCATATCACCGCGAAGAACATTAAACAACTGGGGAAACTCGTCGAGGCGGGTTTTTCGCAGAACCCTGCCCATGGGGGTCACGCGGGGGTCATCTCGCTTTGCCCATACAGGGCCGGTGTGATCCTCAGAATTGCCCACCATCGTCTGAAACTTATACAATGTGAATATTTTGCCCTGCTTACCCACACGTTTCTGCTTATATAAAATACGGCCACGAGAGAATATCTTTATCAGCATCGCAACACCAACCATCGTCGGCATTGCAAGAATCAGAATCGCAAGAGAACCCAAGATATCCAACCCTCGTATCAAAAGCTCCTGCCATGGCGAAACCAGCGAACTTGCAATGGCCGACGAATAAAGCGGCTGCTGTCTGCGAATCGTCTTATCTATGAAGTCGCCACCTGCAATACAAGTCGAGCATTTATCCTTTTGCTTTGATTCTCCTGCAAATAAAACTACGCTGCTGCGTACCATCTGCGGGGTTGCATCTACACGCAATTCCTGTTTCATTTCCTCCCTTTCCAACCAAGAAAAATCTGTTACACTATTCCTACCAACACAGGTAAAAAGGCACACCCCCCAAGGCAGACCATACAACGGGCCGAGAACTCGGACAATCACAAAGCCTACCCTAAACTACCCAATTTCGCCATTCCACCCAAATATACAGCTATAACCTATTAATCCATCAACCACTTACAGCATACTCCCATCATGAAAGAGGCCGCTTATACTCGAAAAGGAGCCTAGTGCCAACTCAGAATTAGCCATTTCCTGCATTACCGATAGCCAGATCACATTCGCTTCGCACCAACAGGGAACACACAGGCCAGTCACCTCACCACTTTTTTCAATGAAAACCGAATTGTGAAAGAGCACCGACCCTACCGTAATAGACTAAAACAGCACCAATATCGCTCAGTTCACCACCTACTCTGTTGGCGGAACACCACCTCAGACCATAGAACGAATATCACTCCACACCTAAGCTGTCAAGATATTTCTTGTTTTTTGGCAGTTTTATCCGGCGCGGCCATTGCAGTTCCAATCTCGAAGAATACCGAACGCACCGCATAGAAAAACGCTTACCCATGCAGAATTTTGCTTGACGAAATGAAAGACTTCATGTAGTTTTCCCCTGTGTTTTGAGTCTCTATATTCCGATGTGCATCAGCGGTGCTAACCATAGTGCAGGACAGTTGCCTTATGCGGAACACTCTGTCTATAATAATTATTCTGGTGTCGGCGTGCTGTTCCGCGGGCTTTGTCTCAACGAATGTCCCTCTGGACCACTGGAGCTATGAAGCGCTCGATCAACTCACAGGCAGAGGGCTTATCGATGCCGCAATGTTAACAACAAAGCCCGCTTCACGCCTCGAAATTGCCGCGGACGTTGCACAGGCACTGGAAAAAGCCCGGCAACGCGGTGAAAAAAACCAGGTTACCCTCGCCATTCTCGAAAGACTCAAAGAGTATTTCCGGCCGGAACTTGTCACTATGGGTTTGCTTGAAGGCAAGTCCGTCGAGAGCTTCTTCAAGCCCGTGGAAGACCCATACGCCAAATACGTATTCGCAGATAAAGAAACAGGCATCGAAAACAGCAGAGGTGACAGCTTCGAAGACAATTCGAATTACAGGCTCGGATTCAACTCCAGAATAGCCTTGTCTGACAGTCTCGCTTTCTATTTCCACCCCGAATACCTCTACTCGTCTTCCGCCGGCGATGCTGATATCCGTCTGATCGAGGGCTATGGCAAGCTGAACCTCGCCAACATCGAAATCGAAGCAGGCAGAGACTCCCTCTGGTGGGGGCCGGCATATCACGGCTCCATGATTATGACAAACAACGCCGAACCATTCAATATGATAAAAATATCCAATCCACGCCCGAAAAAACTGCCGTGGATATTCGAAGGACTCGGAATGTTCAAAGCAGCATGGTTCCTGGCCGAACTCGAAGAGGACAGAACAATATCACATGCAAAACTCACGGGTCTCAGGTTAAACCTCAAACCAAATCCCAATTTCGAATTCGGCCTGTCGCGAGTCATAATGTTCGGCGGCTCAGGTGTACCCAAGGTTGGTGTCACCGACTATATTGATATGTTTCGCCCGCAGGCCGAACAGGCGGAAAACAACCAGTTGGCCGGATTCGATGTCTCACTACTCTTACCCCTGCATGAACAGGCACCCGTGCGGTCGTTGAGGCTCTACACAGAGTTCGCCGGCGAGGACGAAGCAGGTGATTTGCCCTCGAAGTGGGGGAAGTTGTTCGGAGCACAGTTCTACGACATCATGCGAACAGGCAGAACGGACCTGCGGGTTGAGTATGCGGATAATCACGTCTCGGGGCATCCAAATGTTTTCTACACACACAGCCTATACCAGTCGGGATATACCTACAAAGACAGAATAATCGGTCACCACATGGGAACCGACTCCCGCGATCTGTTCATCAGGCTGACTCACTACCTTACCAAAGACCTCATCCTCGGCCTCGAGTTCGACAGCGAAGAAACCAATCTTTCTTCGAACCCGCACCAGAGTCTCGACAAGTATGTGTGCGACCTTACGCTCTTTACCCGAAAAAACTGGCAGCTAAGAACAGCATACCGCCACGAAAACGCGAAAAACAGCGACAACGACAACGACATTGTCAGCCTGTACCTCATGCGGCAATTTTGATAACCAGGGGCGGGGTTACAATCTTCTGTCCAGCTTTCTGTACCCCACAGCTTCGGCAATATGTTCAACTCCAATATTCTCAACCCCGGCAATATCCGCGGCAGTCCGGGCAACCTTGCATATTTTGTCGTGGGCGCGTGCGCTAAGGCCAAATTCAACCATCGCGTACCTGAGCATCTGTTCACCCGCAGAATCCAGCCTGCAGAACTTCTCAACCTGGTTATGATTCATCGTTGCGTTTGTTATCAGTTTGCCGTTACCGAATCGTCTGGCCTGGATACTTCTGGCGCCGAGGACCTGCTCCTTCATCGAAGCAGAGTCAACCTGGTTGCGTCTGGACCGAAGCTTACTGAAAACAACCGCAGGGACATCAATATGGATATCGATTCGATCCACGAGAGGCCCTGATATTTTCGATATATAACGTTCTATCTGGTTGGGCGTACACTTACAGCGTTTCCGGTCGGAGCCGAAGTATCCGCAGGGGCACGGGTTCATCGCGGCAACCAACATGAACTTCGCCGGAAATCGAACCGTCCCCTTCGCCCGCGAGATAGTGATAAAACCATCCTCCATAGGCTGACGAATCATCTCCAGGACATGACGCGGGAATTCGGCGAACTCATCCAGAAACAAAATACCAAAGTGTGCCAGCGACAACTCACCGGGCCGAGGATTCGAGCCGCCGCCAACCAGTGCCGGGCCGCTGGCCGAATAGTGCGGCATACGCACGGGGCGTGTCGCCAAGAGCGCAGTTTCCTTATCCAGCAAACCCACCGATGAGTATACACACGTGGTCTCAAGCGATTCATCCAGACTCAAAGGAGGCAAAATCGTCGCCAGCCGCTGCGCCATCATTGTTTTTCCTGCACCCGGCGGACCTATCATCATTATGTTGTGCCCGCCCGCAGCGGCCACCGTCAGGGCACGCTTAACACTCTCCTGGCCCTTAACATCAGCAAAATCAATGTCGTACGACGAAGCCTGCTCAAAAAGCGCGTCAATATCAGCGACCGTCGTCTCCAGGGGAAGCTGCCCGCTCAGAAACCCCACCGCCTGAGAAAGCGCCCCCACGCCGTAAACCTCCACATCATTAACAACCGCCGCTTCCTGTGCATTTTGCAGGGGGACAATCACTCTATCGAAGCCTTTGGCCCTGGCACTAATGACCATATTCAGCACACCATTAACGCCCCTGACGCGACCATCCAGTGCCAGTTCCCCGATGATGACAAAATCCCTCACGACTGAACTAACCAAAATGCCCTGGCCTATCAGCATCCCAAGCGCAATAGGCAAATCAAATGCAGGCCCCATTTTTTTAACATCCGCCGGGGCAAGGTTCACTAACGACTGCGTTCTGGGATACTTAAAACCCGAATTGATGATGGCGCTTTTGACCCTTTCGCTGCTCTCGCGCACAGCCGCGTCCGGTAGCCCGACTATCACCGGCTTTTCGAAGCCACCGCGAGCCACATCAACTTCCACCTCGCAGATTATCCCCTCGATTCCAACAAGCGTCACACTATGAAGCCTTGCCAACATATCGGTCCTCCCTTGTCACTAAATCCTGTTGAAAGCGGCATTGTAAACCCACATCGGCGCCCCCGCAACAAAATTTCCCAACCCCCACACCGCCGCCTAAACCCTCTACCTGTCATCTCGAGCGCAGCGCAGCCCCTTTATCATCCTAAACGCAGTCCGCCATCAGGATGATCGTCTACGAAGCAGGTGAATCATTCGCACATAACGTAAAGGAAAAGTTCGGCAAAAAGAATTAGCCTGTCTATATCAGAACGGTCTTGCCCTGCCTGGCTGATTCGTAGAGGGCGAGTATTAATTCGAGAGAAAGCCTTGCGTCGGCCGGCGGCACCAAAGGCTCTCGGTTCTGTTGTATGGCTTCTATAAAGTCGCTGATTATTTTTTCGTGGCCCTGAGTTCCGATAGCCATCGGGTCGCTGATACCGCTGGCGTTGGAAATGCTTTCCAGCTTCGGAGCTTCCATTCCTTGCACAGTCCAATCCACGATTTCGCTATCTGTTAGAATAATGCTGCCTTTTTCACCGTGGATTTCAATCCTGTTCGGATAGCCCGGCTGGATAATCGTTGAGGCTTCCAGGACTCCCTGAGCACCATTGTTGTACTTTACGATGGCATGGCCCATATCTTCAACTTCGATATTGTGCGCGACGGTTGCGGTACTTGCGACGACGGATTTCGCGGGGCCCATCATCCAAACCATCAAGTCAAGCGTATGTGCCGCCTGTTGAATAAACGGACCGCCGCCGTCGAGTTTCCATGTACCCCTCCACGCGGCGCTGTCATAGTAGTCCTGGCTTCTATACTTTTTCAGAAATGCGTTTGCGATATAGATTTTACCAAGCCTGCCTTGCTGAACGGCTTCGTATGCCGCCTTGTTATGCGCGGCGGTGCGATGCTGAAAAGCGCAGCCCAGTTTAACGGAGGCGTCTTGACAGGCCTTTGTCATGGCATCTATCCTGTCGAGCGTGACATCAAGAGGTTTTTCGCAGAGGACGTGTTTTTTGAGTTTCGCGGCTTGGATTACTCCGTCTGCATGCAGACCGCTGGGCGTGGCTACTATGACGGCATCGAAGTCCACATTTTTTGCCAGAGATTCCATGCTGTCTGAGAAATGGTCAATTCCGTGGTCTGCGGCGAATTGCTCTGCTTTTTCGGCTGTTCTGGAGACTACCGCCTTGATTGATGCAGCCGGAATGTTTTTAACGGCAGCGACATATTTTGCCGCGATATTGCCGGCGCCGAGCAAAAGAAAGTTAATCATATCGCTACCCATTAAACATGTTCTCCTAAATGACCGGACGAAAGGACTGTTGCATACTCGTGTAATATACCAAAGGTATCATGTGATGTCTATGCCCTCGCGTAACGGTAACTGCCCCAAAGATTGTGGGGGTATTTTTGGGGCTTGGCTGCAAGTTTGGGTTTGATTGGGTTTGTTTTGGGCGAACGCTAAGGGCAAGTCATGTTCATAATCCTTTTGTTCGTAAGAGGTTAGGTTTAATCCGGCGTTTTGAGAATTGGGTTTGTTTTGCATAAAAGGTGATCGGTTGGCGGTGATGGGGGATTGAACGCTGGTTTTGGCCTGGGGCGTGCGGGGCGGGTCGAGCTTTCGGATTAGGGTTAGTCGTTGAAGCTCGGCAATAGTTTTGTAGAGGCTGTTCTCAATTCGGCGTTCGTACATCATGAGGCGGTCGAGGACTCTTGCATTGGAAAAGTCCTTTATGATGGTGCGGCCGAGCGGGGAGGCTTCGTCTGCGTCAGGCTCGAATTTGCCTGCAACCTGACGAACCATGGATTTTGTGAGTTTATCCAACGCGCTGAGGGGTTTTGGTGCGAGGAGGGCATCGATGGTTTCGTTCTGGATGCGTACAGTGCGTTTTAGTCGCCATGAGAGGCTGACGACGCGATCTGCGAGCATGGATTCCATGGGGCCTACGGGGTCGAGTTCTTCGAGCATTTCGTAGCGGTATAGCTCAAAATCAGCGAGGTTTTCGCCGGGGATTACGGTTTTTTGGGCTGTTAGGCCGTGTTTTACGGCGTTTTGTGAGACGGTTGCTTTTCCCTCGGTGGTTCGGGGGCCTGTTGATTCCTGGGCGTTACAGCGGTTTGCGAGGATTTGGGCTTTGGTGGCCATGATTGGTTTCTCCTGATTAAGTGGTTACTGTTGCAATTTTAGTCTCGACACTCGTTTCTGGGCGGTTAGAAAAAGGGCGCCCTTCTGTAATAGGTGGGACCCGCGTGTTTTTGTCGATTTTTTTGAGCGGGTCCTTGGCTCAATTACTGCGTTACGCAGCCGGAGTCCAATGCTCGACGTACCATATGTACGCCTCCGCTTGGGCCGAGACCACAGGCCTTGTACTTGGACCAAATCCCTCGCTCAAAAGCGGCGTTACGATTGGGAAGGGATTTTGGGCGAAAAACACGAATTGAGCAGCAGCGTTTTTGATTGATTTTTGGTTGACGTAGTGGGGGAGTTAGTGGTACAGTTTTGAGTGGATAGTGGTTGCGGGGACGCAGCCATGGTTTGGCGGGCAATTATTAGCGCGAAGTGTGCGCATGTTAGATAAGAAGGGAAGGCAGTTTCTTGGAACCACGAAGAAAAGGAAGAAGTTAATATATAAAAGACAAAACGGATGTTTTTGAACCACGAAGGACACGAAGATCTTGGAGCAGCATAGCCGCAACCAAAAAGTTCGGCTCTTCCGAATAATGGGTCGGTGGATTCGGGGTTCGGAACGCCCGAAAAAAATCGTGCACAAAAAACAAGAAGATACAAGATTGTATTACGAAGAAGGGGGCGGACTGAGGACGGTTCTGATTGATTAGGGATTTTGGGCGAAAAAGGCTGGTGAGGGATGTGCGTTTTGGGGGTGTGAGAGGGGTTTTGCGGTTTTTTTTAGGAATTTTTCAAAAAAAATGGGGGGGCGAGTGATACTTTTTGCGGTTTGGCGCGTCTATATACATTAGCAGGGCTGACAGGTTGCAGTTTAGATGGCTAACATTAGTGATTGTGGAGAGGGCAAATAAGGCGGAGGGAGAGGTAGGAACGAGAAGCAGGACGGAAAACGTAAAAGAGACAATGGAGGTGTTTTTGTTTGAACCCAAAAAAGGTTCCTGACCCCATTAAAGTTCCATTAAAGTTCCTTTTATCGGCCATGGGAGACCTTTCAAATTAAAACTCCTAAGGAACCGCTATTCGTGACTGTCCCTAGTTTTTAGGCAGCTGGTGATTGTCTTGATTTAAGTTGGTGTAGGAAAATAACGAGTACACATATATATAACAATGATGGGCGTTAAAAACCCTATGACTGCAATTGTCTTGCCTGTTATTTGGCCGTTGCTTCGTTTGATTTCCCTTAATGCTTTAATGCTCAAGATAGGACATAAAATTGGACCCAACAGATTCGCAAAACTCCAACACATTACTGCTCCGTCAGATATGTCATTCAAAAAGCCTCTTGCACCTGCAAACCAATAAGCGACAATCACAAGAAGTATACACACGGAAGCAATTGCATATGCTGAAATCTTTGGCTTTTGCCCTTGTAAATTGTTATCTGTTTCGCCCATCTGACATTTCCCATAAACATTCTATATCCTTACTCACCATACGCCACTTAGCCTTATTTCAAATATCGCCAATCCCTATTATACCCCCAAAACATAAATTCTATTACAAAAAAATGAGCATAGTCGGGATAAGTATGACGGATTATTGAAAAACAGTTTCCCTGTTCAACCTTTGCCAGAGTATATTTTGAAACATATCAGTCTGGCAAATTCGGTGTCTTTGCCTTCTTGGTATTTGTGTCCCTTGGTTACAAGGAAGATTCTATTTTTAAGGACAGTAACTAAGTAATTGCTGCTCCTTATATCCTTAAAAACGGCCTGATTAACCACATTGCCGTTGTTATCTAATATATAGAAACGCATATTAAACCTGCCATTTTCTGTGAGTTCTTTATAGGTGGCCATAGTATTAAAGGCGGCCAGTGTATAATAATTATCAAGCGGGGTTAAAGACATCCGTGACACCATTATGTCGTTTCCATCAAAGATATGTGTTGTCCATGCTTTTGTCTTCAGGTCTTTTGAAAACTTCGTTACACATATATTATAAGTACTTACACCTTCATTAGTGTCATATATAACAATAGGATTTTCTGATTTGCTAAGGCAAAACGATGGAATCGTAAAAAAGGCTATGCCTTCGAATTCAGATTTGGCTTTGAAGTTACCATCCGAATCAAGTTTAGCCAACCACAGGCTCGAATCTTTTGACGTAAGCTGAGTATAAGATTCGAAAGAAACACCTAAGACCACAAGCATCTTGTCTGATTCTGAAAAGGCTACATTAAAAGCATTCTCGTATCTCTTATCAGATTTGTAATTTACATCCCAAGCTACATTGTCGTCACTGCTAATCTTTCTTATATATCCGCTGTTGCCGCAAAGGAAAACATCCCCATTTATATTCCTGCACGCTCCGAGTGTTGAAACACTAAGTCTGGTTAGGCCGGGAATCTCTCTGGTTTTGACCTGCCAGTCACTGCCAATAGTCAGTTCCTGAAAATTAAAAGCTTTGTGTTGCTCTGACGGCATTACTCGGCTTCAAATCATTACAATGTTGCTGTCAACCAGTTGTGAATCTATTACCTCTAAAGGTGAAGAAATCGCAATATCTCCTTCATCCATTGTCATCAGAGTCTTGAACTTAGACGTATTGTCTTTCAGGTCAAGGCGATACTCAAATAATTCAGGCTTTTGTATTCTTGGAGCCTCTTTCAATTTATAAATATAAGATACTCCTGCAACACGAACAATACCTTTATCCTCATCGACTACAATCGTATATGGTTTGACTTTGCGACCAGCTTGAGCGATATCCTTTTCCCACAGAACAGAGATACCCGGCAAAGAAGCAAACACAACAGGTGTGACAGCAATAATAATCAGTGTGATTAGAGATACGCTTACCTTTCTCATAACTAAGCCTTTCTTCAAATATCGCCTCTCCTATTATACCACCAGAAGATAAATTCTATCACTACTGTCCCATTAACTTATGAGAGAATTGTTGTAACTTGAATAAATATAGTAGGTTGTGAGAAATAATGATTGGGATCGACTTGAAATCTCCCGTAGACTTTGGCCATAAAACTTT
>Ga0114918_10000153_pt1 | contig 55008 bp, 78 predicted proteins | sample LantaG_FD_87015 | JGI IMG/M metagenome (GOLD analysis project Ga0114918, IMG submission 87015) | Deep subsurface microbial communities from Baltic Sea to uncover new lineages of life (NeLLi) - Landsort_02402 metaG | ecosystem: Environmental > Aquatic > Marine > Oceanic > Sediment | place... | reverse complement strand
TAAAACAGCGTTTTTATCAGTACTACGTAGATTACATTAAAGGGATTGCTTCTGAGAAAGCTGCTAATGTTGAACGCATTTCTACGTTTGATCAGTTAACCTATGCAAGCGTGCCTAAGATGTATGGAAAATACGTTAAACATAGAGGCCAACTGTACGTACGTGCTTTCTACGACCACTACGATTTCGATACTGAGAACCCTCTCTCCATCGAAGAAGTGGCTAAGAAATGGGCACTTGACGATGAACGTCCTGATCGGTGGGGCTCTTTTACGGTTGAGTATCCACTTGAAGAAGTTTGGAAGTACCGTGAGTATGATCGTGTTCCTGATAAGGATAGTATGAAGACAGACGAACAATGGGCGGAGCTTAGTAAAAGTATGAAGGTGTGGGGGTGGGATGAGGATGAGCCCGCTTTGATGATCTTTGGCAAAAACGGTGTCGCCAAGCTGGGAGAAGGGAACCATCGTCTCTGGATTGCGAAAGAGCTTGAAATGGAAACGATACCAGTTAGGTTTGCGGGGTTTTGGCAGGCGGTAGAGCCGGGTGTTGGAAGGGGACCTGTGATCTAATCTCAGACCATCCCGTAATCTTCTTCTGCTATTGCTTTTGCTCTTTTGGCCACCACATTCCAATTAACATACTTTAACAGGTCTTTCAAAGATCTGTTCATCAGTTCTTCAGCAGCTCCGCTAACTTTTGGAACCTTCCTCAAGAGATCTTCTGTTACTACTTCTTTTAGTATGTCCCTGAAGCGGCTGTTTTGACTTTTAGCTTCTTCTAGGAGATCGTGCATCCATCCAGATTCACGTATTATATATTTGACAACGAGATTAGTATTACTGGTATCTTCTGCAAGCGTATATGTACTACCATTTTTCTGCCTACGCTTAGCTTCGTTATAACTTTCGAACATCTCGATTACATCTTCTTGTGTGTGCCCTTCCATCCATTCCCATCTCCACCCTTCTAAATTGTCCACTCGAAGAAATTGCTGTATTGGCCGCATACTTTCATCTAAAGCGTCTACATGAGCAAATTTTTTGCCATCTATGTCTGCCCATCCTGGGTTCCATTTATTATCTGGACCATAGGCGTCACCTATTTCTACTGCCCCTCTCATACGTATTTGCTCATAGGTTAACAAATCTTCGTTAGTATATGCTACCCGAGTATACAAACTACCATTGTATTTTATTGTTCGTGTTTTCATGTAATATAGTAACTAAGCTTAGCTTCTTCTTGACAGATAAATATTTTGTGTCATCTACTGGATTCATCAGGCCCTCGTGACCTAACTGGCTAAAGGTGCACGGTTCAGAGCCGTGATTTCTGAGTTCAAATCTCAGCGAGGGCATTATGGCTACGTGGCCCAATTGGCTAGAGGCGTACGCTTGAGGGGCGTAATGTTGGTGGTTCGAATCCACTCGTAGCTATATTCTACAAGTAGTTTGGTCTACAACCAAGTTGAAAGTTGTAAAGATTAGTAGTATGTTACTACTATATAGCACTACAACCATTCACAAACTTGGAGACCTACTATGGGATTTTCTAAAAAAGACGCCGAAGCAGTAGCAGAAGAACTAGGGTTGGATTGGGACAAATTGAAGTTCTCTTCCTCCGATCTAGCTAAGGGTATGGACGTTGAGCTTGAGCATGGTACCCGTAGCAAAGATACCAACGTCACCGATGATGACCCTGTCACGACCGCAAAGATCGCTCTAGCACATCTAAACGAATTTGCAGATTATTATGACCGCCTGGCAACAATGGAAAAAGAAGCTAAGGAAACTGTAAAAGAGAAAGAGGCCAGTGTGGCACCAGCTACTTATATTGAGTATAAAGGAAGTGTATACAAACTGTTACCATCTTAGACCTTTTATCTAAGTTATAGACGGGGCCAAATGGAAAACGGAAGTTGGGAGCATACAGTATTTTTTATTGGTCTACGTCACATGGGAAACGCCCCACCTATAGATAGGGCTATGGCGGATAATGGAAATGCTCCAGCAGTTTTCCTAGATTACGACGAGGCACTAGCTGCCGCGAATGAAAAATCAGAGCGTTTGGGTATACGTGTAGAAGTTTTTTATGCACAATTGAGTATACCGTTTAAGCAGGATACACAGAGTATGTTGGGAAGCCTACTAGAACTCTGCAAAGGACTCGTTAGGAGGATTTGATGTCAGTTAAGGAAAAGAAGATTACTGAGCAAACTACGCTACTCAAAGGTCTAGAAGGAGACCTCCGCAAAGCAGAAGCTCGCGTAACTAAAGCTAAAGCAGTTGTGGTACGCGCTAGAAGGGATGTACGTGGTTTAAAGGCAAGCATTGCAGAGGCTAAAGAGTGGCTTTCTGCGTTGACAGAAGATAAAACAGACACTCCTCTTTAGGTAGACTTGGTAAGCAGAAAATAGTGTTAGAGCCCCTAAAAAGGTATTGACAGTAGGCTATAGATGCTTATAATAGGAGCAGACAACAAGGAATCACGATTTGAATAGAGGACGGTGAAGTAAGTACAGAAAACACAATGATAGCTCAGTTGGTTGAGCGTCGGTATTGCACACCGAAGGTCGCGGGTTCAAATCCTGCTCCTTGTAACTTCATCACTTTACTTCCGCATTTCCTTTATTCATTTTTTAGTTTTTGATAGAACACAAGATTTTGAGGACTGCAGAGCAAGTACAGAACAAATATCTAGGTTCGAATCCTAGCTTCCCCATATACGGGGAAGTAGCCAAATGGTTAAGGCACCGGAATATAGATCCGGCATTTAAAAAATGTCAACTCTTTGCTCTCACATTTCCTCAAATTTAATATCAATGTACGAGGACGGTAAGGTCGTTACAGAAATTAGCTCACTTGGTTAGAGCGCTTCACCCATAATGAAGAGGTTGCGGGTTCAAGTCCCGTATTTCACAACTTTACTGACCTTCAAATTTCCTCGTATTCTTTTTTTGATTATTTCGGATAAGGGCTCCTCCGTGAGCCCTTTATTTTTGTATCTACAAATGGAGGCCTCTAAAATGCGTAAGGGACTACAAACAACAGAGCTGCGTAGGCTGATGGGCACCCGTGCCATCTCGCAAGTAATCTTCCTTGAAAACACCGATAAGGGAGTTAAGCTTGGACTGCAGATCGGTATTTCTGTGGAACCTGGGCTTAACTCAGTTCCTGGTCCTGATGGGAAGGTACTTGACGGGTATGTGGTCACAGATACCGAGGCGGTTGACTCGCTAGTGGCTGCAGCAGACAAGCAGGGAGTTTACTGTGAGCAGTATAGCATCCCTTCTGTGCCTAAGTTGGCCACTCGTCTTCTTCGTAAGGAGGACCTTGGTTTAAACATGCGTGAGCAGCGCATTATCGGTAGAGTAGTATCTAGCTTCCTGGATATTGCTACAACCGGTATGGGGCGTGGAACGCACTATAATACCAAAGAAGACCAGATCAAAGCTGAACGCTTGGCACATGCTGCCATGTTTAACGTAGACCGCCAGACTTACGGAATTCTGTCGTGTCTTTCAGGACTAACAGATAATGCGCGGAAGCTTGTCTGCTGGTTTCTGTTGGAGTGGCCGGATAACGGAACTCCAACCCAGACAGAGCTGGAAGGGGAACGAGAGCTGGTAAAGGCTCTAGTACAGAGTATTACTGTTCCAAGAATGTTCCAGCTCTTTGAGATGCTATTGGATAGTGGATGTAACAACAGCCGTACTAGACGTGTTATGTTGAGCGCTATTCTAAGCTCTCCTAACATTGAATGGTGGTCGGTAAAATATCGACGTAAGATGCAACGTGCATTGAAGCACGCGTGGGGAAAGCGTCTTGCAAGTACCATTCATACACTTGGACGTAGATTTGCAGATAACGGAGCAAACACCGTTTTAGGACCAAAAGAAAAACAAATTTTACAGACTCAGGTAGTACCCTACTTGGGAGCAAACGATTTGGCAACCGTTTGCGAATGTGTAGCTTTTGTTATCTCTAGAGGGTCTTCTAAAGAAGAGTGGTCGCGTCCACTGTTTCAGTCGTATATTGCGGCTAGAACAGATTTGGCTGCTGGAAAAACTCTTCCTCCAGAAGTACTGGAAGGTATTCGTTCTGTTTACCACAAAGGTACGAAGAAGGAAGAGATTGTAAAGATCTCTGCAAAATCGGGGTCAATGACCGCGAAGCAGAAGATCCAAGTACAAACTCGTGCTGAGAAAGCTGGAGTAACTATTACCTTTGATCCAAACAGCTACGATGCTACTCGTCTGTACCTATATGCTTTTGAGCGTAAACTAGACGATAACATTCGTAAAGCTTTGGACGAGAAAGCACGTAAATCTGCAGCACAACTGCCTATTGATTGTGACGGTGCTGTTGTTCTAGTAGATGCTTCTAGGTCTATGTTTGGTGACCAGACGCAGAAGCTGCGTCCAATGGCTACTGCTTTGGCGATGCGCGATATGTTTATTGCCGCAGGTGCTAAGGCAGTAATCGTCGGAGGTAAGGGAAAAGGTAGGATGGTATTTCCATCTGGGGATACGTCTTTGGCACTCCCCTTTGCAAAAGCAATTCGGGACCACAATCCAACTGCGGTGTACGTAATCTCGGATGGTTACGAGAATACTCCTGCGGGGAGATTTGCAGAGACGGTTAGGGCAGTTAGAAAAATTGGGATTACTATTCCGATTTATCACCTTAACCCTGTTGCAGCGGCAGAGACCGCTTCCGTTAGGCAACTTGCTCCAGGTATCGTACCTACGATGCCTGTTCAGAATCCAAGTGCCTTTGGAGCTTCTTTGCTACGTGAGGCTATGGAACAGGATCCCCTGGCAGGGGTTCGTGCGCTGCTTAAGCAAGCACGTGCTTTGATGCTAGATGCACTTACTGGTAAAAAGGCGCTTCAGGAGGCTACCACTCCACGTAAGTTGTCCACTGGTGGTAAACCATCTAAAGCAGCAGCGGAGGCTGCAAAGGTGCTTTCTCCTCCAATGGCCACTGCGATGATTGAGCTTTACAGAGCCACTCCGGACAAACGTGGTCTTGTTAAGTTCCATGGTATTATAAATGAAAGTACCGTCAGTGCGCTAGGCAGACGTGGTCTTGTAAAAGTTGCTGGGGCAGACTTTGTTAAGCATACGGATATTGGGCGTCAGACAGCCACTATTCTGTCTAGGTAGGAGGTGTGACTATGAAAACAACAATTCGTGAAATTCTTCGTGGTTGCGAAGTTGGCCGTATTCAGACTGTAGGGTCTATGCAGGTAATTCCACTAATTATGGAAGATGAACTGCAGGACTACCGGTTTGCTAACCCTGATATCGTTCGTGTTGGTACTAGCGATTATGGGGTGATGAATTTTTCAAACCCCGATTCTAAGCCGGTTTTGATACCAACTAACGTTGGTTACGTAGTAAAGCAGTCTGCACAGGATCATGCTATGACTACTGCGGCAATCGTTCCGGGGAAGAGCCGTCGTAAGTTTGATGACGCTATGTGTATTCAAGCCACACAGCCTGGGGCAATTTCAGAAGATGCTCATAAGCTTTTGATTCTTCCCTTAGCCCTTAGACGTCCTGCGTTAGAGATGCGCGGTAATCGTAGTTACAACAAACTATGGGGGTCCATTGGTAAACTTTCTAATGAGAATGGTCTTGGAACAGATCGTAACTTGGTTAACTACCTGCAGAATTATGAACGTCAATTGGATGAGTTTATTGCTGAGTTCGAGCTTATCGATAACCAGGTTGGGGCAATAGTCTTAATCAATGGTACTGTAGTAGGTGTTGAACGTGCACCTTCTGCTGAGTATTGGCGTACAATTTGGGAACCTTTGGTGCGTGTATGCTATGGTTCTGCTGCAATTATGGCATCCAAGATGCGTTTGAACACTAAGAATGTCATGAAGACTCGGGCACCGCTGCAGCTAGTTGACTTGTCTGACATGGATTCTTTGTGTACTGCTTTGGCAAAATCAGATTTGGAGCAGGATACTATTGCTAAGGCGCAAGTACGCGAGTTGCTTGAGGATGATTTTGTTGCGGAAGCGGTTGAGACAAAAGAGCGTACGTCGCTTAAGACTTTAAAAAACGACCAATTTTTTGGACAGGTAGCGGTAGACCAGTCTTCTGAGAAGGTTCTATACGTATCCTTGGTAGTAAACGAGGGCTGGGACGAGAAGAGAGGTTGGAAGTTGGCAAAGTCTTTCGATATCTAGCACATAGTTCCTTTCTATTAAGATTTTCTGTCCGAAGATCTTTCAAAAATCTGCATTCGTTTTCTTTTCTCCATCACTCCTAAATTATTGTTACTATATAGTGTAGTTTAACCCTGGTGTCATACTTGCGTCTTTTTTAGCGTGGGTAATAGAACCCATCATTTAGGAGCGAACGAAAATGGCAACAAGAATTGTTAACTCACCTGGAGCGCAGATCACTATCACAAATAGATCAGCTTACCCTTTGGTAGTCGGTCCCGTATTCCTAAAAAATGGGCAGCAAAAGAGTTTCCCGCTTAGCTATCTGTCTAGTAGTGTAGATCGCGCAGAGGAAGTTAAAGCGCTGCTTGGTTTAGGTATGATCTCTGTTTCGTTTAACAACCCAGATTTGGGTTATGTTGCACTAGGTATCACTGATCCTAACTACTTTGCAGCAATTGAAGCACCTACTGCAATGTCTTTGGGAGTTATTCCAGTGTACACTAGTGGACCTGGTGGAACACGCCCAGATGCAAACGATGTACCCGAGGGATTCACTATTTATAACACTACTACTTTAGCACGCGAAACAGCTATCGGCGCTGCAGGCGCACGAGCTTGGGTATAGTAGTCTACTGTAGACACCTGGGATACAGCGTAAATCCTGTGTATGGTACAGGGTGGTACAGATAACCTATACCACCCTGTACTCATACACTTTGTTTTAGGATTCTGTAACATGGCTGTTAGTACTCGAATTAAAGAATCTGGTAGAGGAAAGTCACTTAGTTACAGTGGTGATCTACGTAAGCTAATTGAGAAGTTCATCAAGACACGTGTTTCTGATATTCCTGCGAATGCTAAAGATCCAGCAAAAGATATACGCGAAGAGCTTACCTCATTTAGGTTTGACTACGCTGATTTAGATCTTATACATCGGTTACTTCTACATAATCCATCTATCGGATACTCACATATAAATGAGATTTTTGATAATAAGGGACAAATATCAGAAAATTTGTCCCTTATGAACATAATCAGTGCAGCTGTTGACAAAATTCTGATGACAGAAGCCGAGAGGTGGTGGAAGCAAGAACGCTCTCCAAGTAAAGCCGCATCTGTTACAGCAAATTGGTATAAGTTTCTTGGCGTAATGCCCTTTTATACCGCTAAAGAAGCCGCAGTTCTTTCTGACGTAGACCTTCCTTATAAAGGGGACAGACTACTTAGAGAAACAATTGGGTACATCAAACTGCTTCAACCACTTCTACAAAAAGATCCAAATACTCCTATAAGTAGTTTAATACAGAAGTATAGTCCTGATTTCAACGAATTAGAACTCACTGACCTTATGATTATATTCAGTGAAACCCCCACCTTAGTAGCTAAATCTATTGGTGAACACGCTCTTCGTAATTGGAATGGGACTATCTATGATGTGTTACAAGGAGCAATGGAGGATGCGGTTTCAGCCAATGCACAGCAGTTGATTAAATTGAAACAAGAAGGTAAACTGAAAAAAGTAGATGACACCCCAGTTTCAACTCCTTCTAAGCGTGATGATGTTGAGACGCAAGAGCTTCCTACTAAAAAGCAGGTTAGAGACGATTCTCCTACTAACGCAATTGATGAGGATGCTAATGCTACAGTTCCTGGCGGACCAAAGGCAAAAAAAGTGTCTAGTGTTGTAGCAGATGTTATAGAGTACAAAGGTTACCGGTATACTAGGCAACGATAACATGCATATACTAGATTATCATAGACGCTTGATGGATCGAGACATCTGGAACTCAGATGAGATGAATCTTGCTCCAGCTGCGCGTCTTCAGCTTCAGCACCAAATATCACGTAGGTTTCCTAACGCAAAAGCAGTGTATTTAGTCGGTGCCTTGGTTGGTCATTACTATGATGAACAGTCAGATCTTGATGTACTTATTCATACTGCTGATGCAGATATGGAAGAATACAGAAAAGATACCCAGATTGTTTCTGGGTATTTCCTTTCTAACACCAATCATCCAGTTCGTTTTTATTTGGTTCCAGAAAGTGTTAGTCCAGACGCACTAGCTAGTAGGTTTGGCACTATTTATAATGTTACTACAGGTGTTTGGCATGGACGCCGTGTAACAGATATAACAGAGATGGCACGACCTGAAGCTATCTTACAGTGCGCTCGTTGGCAGCTCTATAAAGCTAAATGGTCTACAGAGTTATTTCCGTATAAATGGACTATACTTAAAACTGCTTTTTCGGAGATAGAGGAAGAAGATAGGGAAGGTATCCTATTCGAGCTTCGTAAGCATGTGCTCGATCTTAGAAAAAATGTACGTAATGTTGTAAAAGCATATAATAAGAAAGAAGTATGGAAGGAAGCCTCAATTTTCGACGAGCAGTTGGAAGAGGACCCTAACGATTTCTTTTTGGCAGAGTATATGGAAGAGGAAAAACTTCCTGTACCTATTATAAAGTCTATACTGAACAAGTTTCGTTATGCTGACCTGTTATTTGAGCTGGAAGACCTATCTAGAAAGTTACGAGATGCTAGAATGGTAAAAGATAGAGAAAAGGCTCCAGTGTTCAACGTTGTTGGAAGTTCTAAAGAGGATTCTCCTCCTAAGGTTATTAGGGTTGGGGAGCATCTTTACAAGATGGCGGGAGAAGCCTCTTCAAGGTTCTTATGGGAACGCTTGAATGCACTAACCGATTTAATTGTTATCCATTCTGGTGGATACGGTCATGCACTTGACACAATATTTAAACTATTTAGCTTTATCTTGGAAAAGAATCGTTATGTGCAAACTGGTGCACGTCAACGTAGAATTGTAATGAGACTGTATCGTAAATTCTATCGGCATATCGATGACGATACAGATGTTTCATAAGTATCACTGGAGAGCATAATGAAGAACATGAACGTAGGGCACGAAAAAGGTTATGCAGCGGTTCTTCTGCTAGGACCAACTTCTGCTATCGAAACGGTAGCTCGTACGTTAGAAGTAATAGGCGAACGTGTAGTAGAGTCTACTTCTACTACGATTCTATTGCAGGACGTAAGAGAAAACCGTCTTCCTGATATTGTAAAACTAGCTGATGCCCATAAGATGACTGTTTCTCCTTATGGAGAAAGAACGTTTTTAGTACAGGTTCAGAAGGAAGTAAAGAAAGCTTTTAAGCTTAACTTGCAGCCTGGAAAGTGGTACTTTGCTGACAATATCGAAGAGGACTTTCCATTTGTACTAATACGTGACGCTAGAATTGAAAAAGTAAATGATGACACTGGAAGAGGTAAGATTGGAACTAACGACCTGGATGAAATCCAAATGATAGATCTTGAGTTCCATTCTGCAAATGGAGACCTACCTATCAGGGAAGTGATGTCTTCTTCAGAAGCTGCCAAGTTTGGACTACGTCCAGCCACAGAAGATGATTTTTCTACCTATGATATGATTCCTCCATCTCCGGAAAGCCTAGTGTTTATAGAGGCCTCTGTTGGATGTTGTGCACCAAGGTTTGATGCACTTTCTGAGTTTTCTAGGTAGCTAATATGACGTGCCCACTTTGTAGCAATTTGCCGTTGCGTACTGTGCGTCAGTTGGATTCCGATATCCGAACTGGTGAGCAGTCGTTAGCGCAGCTAGCTGCGTCTTACGGCGCGTCTGCTGCAGCTATAGATGAGCATTCTGTAGCATGTGTTGATCGAGTAGCTGGTACAGGTTATGAGCTTCTAGATCAAATGCTGCAAGATTTAAATCGTGCTGCAGAAGAACGTAACACAGAGTACAAAGATAATCCTTTAAACTCAGACGCGATGGACCAATACATCTCGTTGATGCGTGAGGCACGAGCTACCATTCTGGCTCGTGAAAAATTGCGCCCATCTGAAGAGATGGTGCGCGAAATAATCCAAAAGATCCTACGCCCTTTAGTAAATCAGTGTGTAGTGATCTCAATAGAGGAGAGTAACAGACTACGTGAGGATATCCAATCCTTTGTCGATCCTTCTAACGTTCGTAAGGTGGATCGATCTGTAAAGCAGTATTTGAAAAGAATGGCTAGCAGACTACGTAAAGATACTTCTGAGCTAGTTCCAAAACTGCAAAGGCTCCTCAACGTAGATGATCGGGTTGGCTTAGAGGATAGCGATGACAATCCGAGTACTGATACCCCTATCTCAGACGAAAAAATAAACTAGAGATAGGATTATGCTAATCTTCCACCTCCATAACTCCCTCCTGATCTTTCAACAGACCACAACAAACTAGGTCTATTTTCTTTCTATAACATTGTAACCGTACGTAGTATGCGTAAATTGCACAATAAAACTTTGTTCTGGTGCAATATACGCCATTTTGAAACAACGAAAAGGAGTTTACTATGAAAAAACTATTGCAATTTGTAACGGTATCCGTACTACTGTTTGGGACTATTGCTTTTGCAAAAAATCCTGTTCCTGTTACTGGTGACCCTGTAGGGTCTATCGCTGTTCCTTCTAGGGACGAAACACTAAACAAAGCCATTTCAGGGGATCTAAAATTCTATCTTCAGTCAAAAGGATCTGTATCTTATCCAGATCCACTAATGGTGCTGAAGCCTATAGTAGTAGATTCCACTAGAAAAACATCTGTTTACCTACAAAGGTACAAGTTGCGTATTAAGGATCTAGCAAAATCTGTGTGGGCTGTTGAGGATCCAAACAATGCGCAGCGTAGTACCTATTACGCGCATCGAATGACACCTCAACGAAGAGAGATGATTGCTACGGCTGCTCTTTACGCTGAGGAACGCACAGGGGTAGACGCAACTTTTCTAATTGCTTTAGCTAGAATGGAATCTGATTTCAGAGGACTAATTCTAGTAAATCCTGCGTGTAAACAGCGTAGAAGCAATCGTTGTTGGGCTGACTGCGGAATGACGCAGCACCATGTACGTGGCAACAGACGTTATGTTTATCGGAAGTGTAACCAGTTGAAGAAAGATCCTAAGTTGTCCTTTCTTAAGAGTGCCCAAGAGATCTCAAGGCATATCATCTGGTGTACATACCCGACGCATGCCAAGTATAACCGACCTATCAGAAGGTGTGTTCTTAATCGGTACAACATGGGTCCATTTTACAAAACAGCAGCTAGGTGCAAACGTCAGTACCCTTGCAGTAAAATCTTCGACCGAACAGACATGACGCGAGAAGCTAAGCAAAAGGTGTACAATCGTTGTAGGCCAAAACACAGAAAATGTCGTGGGCGTGCAGCTTACTGGCAGATGGTGTCCTGCTTTGAGTACGGTGCACGACGAAAGCTTAGATCAAAAAGGAACTGTAGGTATTGTTACAGTATCCCTCAAATTAAGAGGCGCTTCTATAAAGATACCTCCCCTTCTGTAAAGATAGCTTTGGACAACAAAGTGTCCGCTGCTCCTTCCTCCCTTAAATCCCACAACAAAACATCTAATTAAGGTTACTCTATACTAGAGAGATCATGTTAGATTGATCTTTCTTATGTAGGTGTCCTATATAATTAACCTTCTGGATAAAATTATCCAGAAGGTACTACTGCGTTCGTGAGGACTATGCGGATTTACCATCATAGTAATGAACTCAAAGATCTGATACTTCTACAGGTACCAGAAAATTGTGAGCTACACGCAACTGCTAAGCTTAAAGAACAGTTATTAGTAGAGCAGGAGCTGTTTCCAACTTCAGTAATCCAGTTCAGATGGCCCGACAACACCTCTATAGATATAAAAAGTATAATCCGTCGAACGGCGCAAGCGTATGCTAAAGACAACGCATTGACTTACCAGATGATTACTTCTTCAACAAATCAGCTAAAATCTACAACCATTACTCTTACATACGACAACAAACTTCGCACTTCTGATACTGGGGATCCAATTCCTAGTAGCCTACCTTATGTGTCTATAAATGTTTCCGATGACGTGTACTCCATTACAACTGATGATGGTGTTACGTTCTCTGTTTTAAAAAACGGAAAAGTATTGATGGGGGATCTTCCAAGCACCGGGTTTGCTCTTGGTACAGTGTTCAGTTACCTCTTATCCGATCTTTCATCCAATGGGTCTCCAGATAAATCAACTGTTGTAGAAAAAGACCTTACAGCTGATTTTATATATTCTATGGGTAAAATGTTACTGGAGGGTGGTAACTTAAACGAATCAGCGGAACGCTACCTAGTGGACTTTGTAGAGATGGCTACAAATAAAGACTTCGGTGGGGATAGAGTGAAATAGATGGCGTTTGTCCTTTGCATAGTGAGAGGTGACTTATGCCAGATGGATTAGGTGGAGCCGGTTTTGGCTTAGGAGGTGGCGCAGCCGCCGCAGTTGTTGCCTACGTTCTAGATAAGACTTTAGGCTCTGGTAAAACACTATCTTCTCTAGATGAGCGATTTGCAAAATTTAAAGAGTGGATTGAGGTAGATCTTAAAAACCTAACCAAAACTACAGAGTCTACCGCTAAGTTTGTTGAGAGAATATTCGATATGCACAACGTACTAGATCCAGATGACCCTTCTGGTAAAATCTGGTATTTCAGTGTTGGTTTGCGTACGCATATTAAGTCTTTATCAGAAAGAGTTACCAGATTAGTTGATTTAATTGATAAAGTAGTAAATCGATTTGACCAGTATAACACTACATTAGCAAAGCTGATTCAGGTAGTAGATAAACTACAAGCAGATGTGTCCGCTCTTGGGGTAATGATCAGTACAACCAGTAGATAGGTAGGGGAGAGCTACTAATGCCAGAACAAAGTCTTAACGATGACCCCTGTGTTAAACATTGTAGTCTTTGCAAACCTTCTGAAGAAACAGAAACTTACGAAGGATTTGATAGCACTCTAGACATATTTGATGAAATTACGGATGTAGACGTAGATATTGAAGAAGGTCCCACTGAAGATATGTTTATTTGTAGAGCTGCTTTAGCAGAAGTTGAATTGCGCAGACAAGATTCTTTGGTTTTGCGTTTAGGAAAACGTGTACAAGCTATGCTTTCAGATATGATAGATTCTCCTCAAGGAGAAGGTGGAAAATAGTCTAGGGTATTCTTGTGAAAAAAGCATCTGATAAAAAGTTTAAGCCAAAGAAGCGTAAAGCTATGTCGTTGTTGAACGACATTAGATCCGCTAAGTCTGTTCCTAAAGATGCACCTGTTACTAAAGATAAACCAGTTGTTCCAGATACTATAGATACTGCTACTGTAAGTGTGTCTATTAGTAGAACTTCCGAAGCTCCTTTACCCTATCCAGATGACCCTGATGATTCCGGTGACATTTATTCAAGACTGTCTTCATTTGGAGATAACTTAGATGATATTGATGGACTACCCGACCCGGTAGCCATGATTGATAGGGCAATTTCAGCTGATCTGGACCCTTCTATTTTTACTGAACGCTCTTTTGATGTAGCTCCAAATATTGTGGAGTGGTGTAGAAACCCTGAGTTTTTGGGGTATACCGGAGAGATGTTCCCAAAGCAGCTACAAGTACTCGTGCACTTTTTTTCTGATGTATGCCACTTTTGCAGTGACACTGATTATATACATGATGTTCCAGTAGATGCTTCTATGGGAGATGTGTTAGATCGTTTTACTCTGTTGCAATATGGAGTATGCCCTAAATGTAAACGTAATCGAACAGAACTGCTTACTGAGTGGCAACGCGATAGTAGATTTTGGGACCACCATGAGTTTGATAATAATGTAAACATCCGTCCAGTACCTCCGAATGAATTTGTTGGTGTATGGGGACAGAGATCTGGTAAGTCGTACTCTGTAGCTACATTCGCCGCTCCGTACATTTTACATAGGTATCTTTCTCTTCCAAGTCCCACTAGATACTTTAATCAGCCGAACAATGTTGTATTTGAAGCTGCGTTTGTAGCACCTACGTTACATCAGATTAATAAGTATATGTGGGGACCTTTTAGAGAGGTTTACGACTCTTCACCATGGTTTAGGGAGTTTAGGAAATACCTTGTAAGTGAAGGTAAACGTACTGGAGTGCAGCTATATCATTCTGGTAGTACATTTTTAGCATTCCCTAGTAAACGTTTAGCTGTGCATATACTTGCTGCTAGTAGTAGTGGACTTCGCGGAGGAACGCGAATTTTTGCTGCGCAAGACGAATTAGGTTGGTTTAATACGAACGAAGATGGAAAACGTCGTGCAGGTACTAAGGATGGTACTGAAGTATTTAATGCATTATCTAATAGTCTTACTACTATTCGTACACAAGCAGACTACCGTAGAGAATCACTAGGCGACTACAATAGTCTCGATGCTTACATGTTTAATATCTCTAGTCCCTCTTCTATCAGTGACCCTATTATGCAACGTGCCGCAGTGGCGACTCGTGCGCCAAGGATGTTCTATACTCATTATAAAACATGGGAAGTTAACCCAAAAGAAAAAGAGTATGTAATCAGGGAACAGAAGGCTGGAGACATGGAATCGTTTATGCGCGATTTCTGTGCTATCCCTCCTCGTGCCTTAAGTCCTTTTCTTCCAGAACACCGCCTTGTTCAAGATCTTCTACATTCCGCAGGAGAAGAACAGCTGTTCAAATATCATATTGAACGGCAAGAAGACGAAGACGGGTTACGTTGGGTTAGGCCGATACTAGGAGATATATCTTACGATCCTTTCAACCCACGCGTATTAGCTATTGATAATGGAGAAACAACTAACTCATTCGCATTATGTGTTGGGAGGTACCTTCCAGATATAGATGGTATACTATTTGAAGAGTTTGTAGAAGTGGCTCCAGTTCAGGGAAGTAATGTAGACCTTGCTTGGTGTTATGACAAATTTATCGTTCCTTTAGTAAATTCTTTCAACTTTTTACATGTTGGTTTCGATAGATGGAACAGTGCGTACGCTGTACACGATTTACGTACGAATCCTTCATTAAAAGTAGATGCACAACGTTATAGTTTAAAGTGGAAAGATTTTACTCAGTTTAGGGATGAACTTCGAGGAATGAAGGTGTGGTTGCCAGCTCCAGAGTGCCCACCGGATGACCTGTTACAGATACGTGACTTGTCACGTAGGGCAGAGTTTCCACGAGCACATTTTCAATTACAGCTTACTACGGTTAATCAGTTTGGTAATAAACTATACAAACCCGATAACGGTAACGACGATCTGTTTAGAGTTGGTGCTTTAGCACACAGTTTCATACAACGATACAAAAAAGAGTATCAAAAACAGAGTGCACATATATCCAGACGTAAGTCTGGAACAGCTGGATCTGTTGGTATCTTTAGGGGAGCTAGCCGTGGCGGAAGAGGTGGCGGTAGGATGGGCAGCTTCATGGGGAATACCGGTTCAACTTCGGAGAAATCTGCAGGGGCTTACAGGTCTGGTAGAAGATAAGGAGCAGAAGGATGATCCAAAAGAGTCTTCATAACTTAGCACGGGATGTTCTGGCAGAGTTTCCTACTGATATGGCCACTTCTATAGATGAAACCTCTATTGTGGAACGCATGGTAGGCAATCTTCGTGTTTCTGGATTCTCAGACCCTATTTCGTCTGTAGAGGACCATTCTACCGCATGTGGTATCTTGCGCACACTAGTACCACGTTATACGAAGCGCATCGATACTAGCTTGGTAAAGACAGCTGCAAGCAGATCTGAATCTACCACAGTTGTTGCAGCTGATAGCGGTACTACAGATAAATTTTTAGAAATAGAAGCACTAATGAAAAAAGGACTATGTCCACGCTGTAAAACAAGTATGTCACCGGTTAAGCTGTGCAAGTACCAAGTAGCTAATTTCTGTCCTGGTTGCCGAACCACCGTATGGAAGAATTAGCATACATACGTATAAGTACTGCAGATTTTACACTAGTATCCAGACGGCACTCTGTTGCTGAGGCACCATATGTTCAAATTCAGATACGATCTTACTGAGGGTAAAATACAACGGAGGGTAGTAAATCGTACTGCTGCAGTATCTCGTACCCATAGCACCTCTTCAAGGTCTCGTACTAGATACGGTACTGCGATGACCAACGTTACCGCCCCCATGTCTGCTGGGGCTGGTATGAACCAGAGGTACTCTCCTGTTTGGGAGAGAGCAGAAGATCCAACTTTAGCAGAGGATTTTCTGCCAGCAGATCCCCAAACACAAAATAAAATATTTAGAAACTTGATGATGTTTGATGCTATTGCTGGTCCTGCTACAGAGTACTGGAGGGACCTTGCATTCTCACAGAATGTTATTCTATCTGGCGTAAACGATCCAAAAATAATGCAGTTTTATCAAGATGCACTTTACGCTAGTGGTGTCATTCCAATGATGCCAATGCTACTAAGTGATTATCTAACTTTTGGTAAATTTGTATACCACCAACTAATGGATGAATCTAAAGGATACTGGACAGAAACTATCCCGCATGATTTGGATTACGTTTCTATTACAGTATCCCCAGTACCCAGCTTGGATCCATTAATAGATTTACAACCTACAGAAGATCAGCGTACTTGGGCAACTTCTTCAGATCCGCGTATAATAGAACAACGTACTACGCTAGACCCTGTACTAATAAACCTGATGGCCGCAGGTCAGCCTATTCCGTTGGCTCCTGAGAACACAATGTTCTTACCACGGATGACATTTGCTACTGACTACTATGGTACAAGTTATCTTACAAGAATAATGCCATTCAAGATCTACGAGAAGGCTCTCTTAGATGCTAGTATCTCTGGAGCACGTAGACGAGCAGGTCCTCTGTGGCATATTACTGTATGGCCAGATGCTACGGACGATGAGATGTCCGAGGTGTTAGACCTGTTTTTTGCGGCAGAAGAAGACCCAATTGGAGGAAAGGTTGTAACTCGTGAAGGAGTTGTAGTAACTCCTGTTGGGGGAGGAGCTTCTGATTTTTGGAAGCTATCAGATGAATGGTCGTTCTTGTCTGAAGCTAAAATGAGGGCTCTCGGAATAAGCGAGAACTTCATGTCGGGTGAGGCTAACTGGAATTCTATGGAAGTAATTTTATCTACTTTCCTAGAAAAGGTTAGAGCAGTACGTCATTATTTTACACAAAAAATATTAGTAGAAAAGATGTGTACACAGCTTGCAAGACAGCATGGCTTTGTTAAACGCACAAAAGCTGAGATATCCCATAGAGTACGTACTGGTGGTCCTAAAGGAGGTCCTGGAGGACGGCGCAATGAGCCATCATACATTTTACCTATAATTGAGTGGGATAAACCACTTTCTCCGGTAGCCGATCAAAACTTTCTAGAAATATTAGATGGATTGGAAGCTAAGGGAATACCTATTCCAATTCGTATGCGCTCTCAAGTTGCAGGTTTTGATATCGATAAAGCGTTAGACTCATTTGATGCAGATTTAGAAACAAAGAAAAGAATCTACGAACAGCAAGTAGCTTTGACTGAGCTACGTAATCAGTATGGAATTGATGAAAGCGGTGTTGCTACAGGAGAGACATCTTTTGGAGAAGGTGGGGGTATGGGGGACTTTGGCGAGCTAGGTTCAGATTTTGGTACCGACGCAGATTTGGAGGGAGGAGAAGGAGGAGGTACTGACGTTGGTTTAGGAGAGCCCGCAGGAGGAGGAGAAGAGGCTCCACCTGCAGCTCCTGCAGCTCCTGCTGCAGGAGAGGGATTTGGTGCTGGGTTAGAAAATAGTAGATTCAAAATAAATAGACCACATCTTAAGAAGGTTCTTGCCGGTGTCCGTGATGGTACTGTACGAAACCTAATCGAAGAACTAGACAGTATCCCATTGTGGGATGAGGATAAAACCATCTTTGGGATTCCTCAACGTAGGATGGCCAAGATACTCGATCGTATAAACCGTAGTGATCCAGATAGCAATCGTAGATCACGTGTTGCTCAGCACCTTATGCATGAATTAGAAAGCAAAGAAGGATTGAGTAGGCGACAAGCAGAAGCTACTCAGTACATTGCAACACGTTTAGGGATAGTTCCTCCGGTAGATCTACCAGATACATTCTTTGAGCCTATGGTTAAGTATATTTTAGATCGCATTAACGGTAATGGTCTAGACAAAAAACTTTCCAATGAGGTACGCGTGGTATCTCGTATCTCTGAAGCTTGTGGACGAAAACGAAATTTTGGATCTTCTGCAGCTGCACTCTCCAAATTGATTCCTAGGTTCGAGCAGTCGCTTCCGGATAACCAAACTCTTACTGGTATCCTTCCTAACGACAGTCCATTTAAAAAAGGATAGGTGATTTCATGAAAGCGCGTAGCGTTTTATACAAGGGACGAGTGTACGTAGCTGCCGAAGAGGCGGATCCTACGGTAGATTCTATAGAAGACACGGAGATACCTGACGAAGCGGAGATGGTAAAGGATATAGAAGACGAACCTGTATCACATTGGGAAGACTACTTACAGCCAATTATTCGTATTATTCGAGCACAACTAGGTAATGTGCAAGTAAGTCTTATCAACCCAGAAGTTTCAAATACGTATTCTTCTCCTCAGTTCGGTTTTAACATCATAGGTTTTGTAGAATTTCCTCAAGGAACTCCACCAGCCATCCTAGAAGACTTTGGGGATGTTCCTGTTAGGTTCCAAGCTTACGTTAGTCCTACAGGTAAACTTATTCAACCTATAGAAATATTTACCGATACCGTATCATCTTAGTTATTCTATATTAGATCTTTTCTTAAAAGGATACTATTAATGCCATCTAATTGGAGTAGAGTTTTTGGAATTGGGACGAGCGACATGCTTGCAACCTCTTGTCCATTATCTTGTTACAATTTTACAGTTGATGGAAGTTCTTCCAGCAGTACGCTGTTAAGTCAATTCCCTGCTAATATTACAACTTACGCTCAAGTGTTTAATATAGTAGCCGAAGAGCTTAAGAACCGTCTTGGTGCAGATCAGCTTATAGTTAGATCCCCTACTAATTCTGATTACTACTTCGATATTCGTTTAGGTAAACGGAAGCTTGATGTAGTTACTGTAATTCTAAGACCGCAAGGGTACACTGGATATCCAGTAAGCTGTTCGTACTCTTACAAACGTAGGGATAGGACTGGTTCTTCTGGCTTTAACGACTTGTGGCAGCTAGTTGATTGGCTTGCTTCACAGCTTACTTAGAAAAGTTGTTACTAAATATGCCAAAGAATACACCGAATAAGTTATTATATAAAGGACACACCTACCGACGTGCCCATTCTGCGCCACAAGAAGCTGTAATGTGGAAGGAATTTGGAGCACTTGTAAAGAGATTATCTGATACTGCAAATTCTGATAAAATTTCTTCATATGAAAAACAGCAAATAGGTATAGATCTTTGGGAAAAGATTAGGTTTTACGCACAACAGATTGGCATTCGCTAATCTAATATTTACGCTCGTCATTACGCGACATTACTAACAAACACAGACGAGCTTACAGCAACATTAGGAGGCTAGTATGTCGGTATTTTCAAGGAAGTTGCGTCTTCAGACCAACTCGCGTGACGGGCCTTTAGTTACGGGAGACACTGAAGGGGACCGTGGTAAAGAAGCGTTAAATATTGAGTTAGAACCCCCTGAAGTGAAGAAGCATGTCAAAGAGTTCGCAAAAGAATTCCTTGACGAGTACCCACACGGACCACCTAGTTGTCCTTACAAAGGAAAAAGTAAATCCTGTAAAAAAGTAATGAAGGGTTTACCTGGATTACTTAACGACGACAGCATAGGTGGCGATGTTATATCAGAGACTGGTGGTGGATCAGGAGGGCCTGTTGAAGCATCACCTTCTAAGGAGTTTACGACAATGTCAGGACTTAGAGAAAAAATGAACTTAGGGAGTGGTCGTGGCCACGAAGCTAAGCCCCCTAAGGAAATTGGATTTCAGCGTGACGAGGCTGATGCCTACCTGGACCAAGAACCAGAATTTCCAATTGTGGATGTTGATCCAGAGGACATTTCTATCATTGAACTAGTAGACGATATTGCTCCAGAAGCAGAAGACTACGAAGAAGCTCTTGAAGAAGAAGCAGAAGAGGATGACACCATGGAAGTAGATGCAAAAGACGTAGAAGTTTACGAAGAAGATGACGACGACGAGCCTGAATCTGCCATGGAAGTCTCTGAAGATGACGTCGAGTTCATAGATGACGATGAGGACGATGAGGACGACGAGCGTGCTCGTGAGTCTTGTGACAAGCAAGGTCCTCCTGTTCGTGGGCGTGAGTATGCCACTCGTGAGCATGAAGCTGCAGATGCTGAAGAAGAGGCAGACATGGATGACGATGAAGAGATCGTAGAGGTTTCTGAGGAAGAGGTTGAGCCTGTTTCGGAGTGCCCTACTGGTTGTGTTCCTGCTCCTACCTTTGATGAACCAACAGAGGAAGAAGTAATGGATGACGTTGTTGAGGAAGAGGAGCTAAAAGAGGCCGAAGTAGTGGAGCCCGAGGAGAACGCTATGATCTATGAAACCATTTCTTTAGATAAAGTGTCTGCTGGTGCGGACGTTAATGATGTGACCCTCTTTCTCCATGGAGAAGATGGCGAGAACCCCCACTACGTAGTGTTGGTGGATGGTGACCCTGTTGCAAAGATCGCGCTGGCGGATCAGCAGCTTCCCCCTGAGCATTTAGGTATGTTCTTGGATGAGAATTATCCTGAATTTATCTTGGAGGGAATTGAGAGCTTTGGCCTCTCTGAGACCCTGAACAGCGTTCATGCGCGTTACTATGCTGCATCTGCTCTAAAGAGCGACGTTGCGGTAAAGATGCGTGAAGCAGCTGCTACCGATATGGAAGAGTCACGTAAAGTAGCGATGTCCGATCTTAAGGATCACCTCATCAGCACAGCAGCGGTTGTCATAGAAGGTTCTATGAAGAACTACATCACAGATAATCCATTGAAAGATGCTCTTATCCGCCAGATGGCTAGAGTTTCCGTAGATGAGAACACTGCTGTTGATCTTATTGAGGATGCCTGGCGTGAAGCCGCAGTTGATTACGTAACTGCTATGCTGAACAAGGCTGAGGAGTGGCTCGGTGCTCCGAAAGAGGTAATGGACCATCATATCAAGGAGATCACAGGAATGAGCTATCGTCATCCTGGTTACCGCGCTGCTAGCGATGAAATTCCTGAATATGATGATGTTATCTCCGAGAGCCCCATTCGTGAGAAGGTAGCTGCTATGCAGGTTCCCTCTAACGTACCTCTCCGTACCGCTGCACCTTCTCCTACTGGAGCAGGTTTCCATGGTGACAAAGACTACTGGAAGAAGCAGATGAATCTGACTGGAAGACACATGAACCAGTCTTTGGCCAGTTTCAAAAGTAAGAAGTAGCGACAAATCTTAATGTGTGGGGGAGGGAATACCTCCCCCACACATTAATTTCTTATTACCAACTCGCTGCACAGGGATTTTATCCATGAGCCTATTTGACCTCTCTTCTGAAAATATTGTTACTGCAGGTAGAGGCATCCATGTAGGGGATACGTTCTTCTCTAGACGGTGGACCAAGGATCGTTACTACAATGAACCAGTAATTATTGAAGGTCATACTTTAGATGTTAGCACTTCTGGAGGAAGACTCCGAGTAGCTGGTAAAAACATTGATAAAATAACCAATTGTGCCTGCGGTTTTCTAGATATCTCTTGGCTACCCCTAGCTGCTGCAGCTTACCATACAAGTGCAAGTATTTCTGACTACGTTCTTGTTGATGTTCCCATTGTAGTAGCAGATTATCCTAATAGAAATATGGATGCGTTCAACTACGATCAGCTTACCACCTTTAGACCAATTATTGGTAGACCAGCGTATCAAACATTTACAGGAAAACCCGTACATATGGATCATGATAACTCAGATCCGACACGGGCTAAGGGTATTATATTTGATGCCACACTAGTACCGTTTAGGGGTGTGTGGCACACCAAAATATTAAAAGGATTCGACAGAAGCAAAGACTCTCGACTTTCCAATCTCGTGCAGAAAAAAGATAGAATCGGTCATAGTATGGGGGCTCTGGTAGAACGTACTGAGTGCAGTCTCCCATGGTGCAAGTTTCATTCAGATGGAAGAATAACTTGTGATCATATCAGAAATGGTGCCGGAAAAGGTACTATCGAGCGTGGGCATCTAACATACGAAAGTATGCTTGATTACTACTTTGTTGAGTCATCTAGTGTAGAAGACCCCGCTTACCCGATAGCACTTTCTGATAGAATTTGGGGAGTCTAAGGAGACCATATGACTTCTAACAAAACACCACCTAGGTATATAACGTACAATGGTTGTAAGTATAGACTAGCAGAGATAAAGCCACGTATACGAAAAGGGCATGATTTAACTTTATTGTCTGAAGAAGGGAACCCTCTAGAAGGTGAACTTCTTATCTCAGTAGACTATCCAGAAGAAACTCGTGCACTATACCTTGATCCAATATATGGAAGTTTCTTTGCCAAGTTTTCTGGTAAATCCGGAGATAACGTTTTAGAGCTAACGAAAGAAGACGCAAAGAAGTTCTTCTTAGAGCTTTTACGTGCTGCGGGCATACCTAAAATCTCAACTGAGCAGGCACGGCAGATATGGTCTCCTAAAGCATTACCTGAACGTACCTCTTCGTACAAACCTATGCTGTACACTGGCAGAAGATCTGCAGCTGTTTTGTCTATTAGAGATGAGAAACTAAGAGAAAGTGTTGATACTGTTCGTGGAGGATTCTGCTATCCACCTAACTTTGATGTTATTGGTTGGAAGTATGACGTTCCTGATGAAGTAGCGCACGAGTTTGTAGGAAAACTTACAGATATTATCTTAATAGAATACCCACATTTAAACAGTGTAGACATCTCTTTGAAGCGTGCTCCTTCTGGTGGATGCTTGGGAGGAGTTTTCGCATTTAATGGTGTAAGGGAAGTTCGTCCTGTAACGGCCATGCTAGATGATTTAGTATATAATACTTGGCGTAAAGTATACGAAGAATACAAATCAGGTCCTCTTGTTACAGGTTCTAGTAGTCTTGGTGAAAAACTTAGATCCCACCTAGAAGAAGTACGTGAAACTGGTGGGGATATTAAAGAAGATACCTCAAAAGAGTAGTTATAGGGAGAATCGAGATGCCATCTGACAAGTATCGTCCAGCAACAATAGAACGACAAGGGATCTTCTCAGAAGCTGCACGTAAAAAGAAAGATAAAAAGGAAGAATCTACACCTGCTGAGCGCAGGCCTGGTGAGACTTCTCCAAAATTGCGTCGTCGCATGCTTGATCCACTTGCAGACATCTTCTCCGAAAAAGGAGTTGAGATGTTTGACAAGTCTGTAGCCAGTATTCAGGCTTCTCTAACTCAGATATTTGAGGATGGGATAGGTGAACTTGGTGAGGTAATCAAGCAGAAGCTTGGTGAATATGGATACGAGGAGTCAGTAGACCACTTTCGTCCTTGGATGAAAGATGTTGTTCACGACATCTTTGGACCAGGTATGGAAGAGGTTCTAAACTCTTTGGACGGCTTAGTAAGTACACTTTCTGTACAATATACTGAAGAAGATGTTCCGGGTAGTGGAGACTTATTGGGATCTGAGATTCCAGAGATTCCTATGGATGAAGTGGAAGAAGTTACTGATATCGAAAACGAAGAAGATGCTGCTGCTCCAGAGGAAGAAGAAGAAGCAGAAGTAACTCTTGGAGAAGAGGCAGAAGCAACGGCAGCTACTACTAGACTCTCTAGGAAATTCCATCCCAAGAAGCAGGTTCAAAGCGTATTTGCACGTTCAAAACAACTGTATAATCTTCGTACAGCTGCTGCGCAGAGAATATCTGAGTTGAATGCTCTTAGCAATTCAAAGAAATAAGTTTGGGATACTTCTTCCAGAACTTTCGGCTTTATGGCCTAAAGATGGGCACTGGTGTGTTTCTAGCTCTTTACGTTTGTCTACCATACTAAGAAAGAACCATGGAAGTGTTTGGCTACATAAAAAAGGTAGTTTTCCTAGGAACTGCGTGGTTGTGGATACAAATGTTACTTCTGCTAGATTGGTGGCTGCCGGTGAGAGATTAGCCCGATCTTATGCCACTCCTTGGAAGTACCAACACCACTTTGATACTGGTCCATCTAGCCGCTATTCAACTTTAAAAATACGTCCTGGAGCTACTATACCTATAGCACTAAACGGTATAGACACAACAGCACATGTTAATACGGTTCGTAGAATGCGTCACCGTGGAAGTCCACATTTTTTACATATGAACATCGTAGTCGACACAAAAAACATTCCGATTACGTTGGACAGAGAAACACTGTGCGACTGTGTTTACTGTGGAACTCCCCCTAAGGGAGATGAATCAAACTGTAGGGGCTGCGGTGCCCCTCTCCCAGCGTGTTAGTCATGGAAACTATTGGAGTATTAATAGGTCCAAGTACTAAGTTGCGCTTGCAAGATATGGATCGTATTGACTGGTCTATAGATATAGAGTTTGACGATGAGAAGGATAGTGGAGTAGTTCAGAAAAGAACCGGTACTACTACGCTAACAGGGAAAAGATTTCGTAGCGGGAAGTGGATTCTTTCTCCTATAGCTATTCGTATACTGTGGACGTTTGATTTTGATTTATCTGAACGACGTTACCGACTTACCGCAGAAGTTGATAGCTCATCTTCTCATGATATTATTGACCCAGCAGGTAATATATTAAAATACCTTGATGCACAAAGTTTAATAGGATTACGTAACGCAATCCGAAAAAATCCCGTGGCTGCTCCAAAGACGGGACAGCTAACACGGAGGAGATTAGATATGACAAGTCTACCAAAATTCATCAAAGTTAACGGAGAACGCTACCGTCTGGCCGCAGCTGAAGAAATCACTGCAGCTAGGAAGAAGAAACGCCGTGGTAAGCGTCCTAATAAGGGCGCTCCTGCGATTAAAGCGGATGACCGTTTTGATGATCAGTTTTACAAGGGTGACGCTGTTGAATTTGATATAGTCATTCTTACCAAGAGTAGAACAGGGGAAGAGTTGCCTGCAGGATCTAAAAAGGTAGGTCGTTCAATCCCTGAGGATATCGATTCAAAGTTAACTCCTGCACAAAAAGTTGAAGCTGAGAAAGCTAAGGAAAAGGGAGAGCTTTGGTACTACTCTGTATCGCAGGTTGGATGGCACTGGAGGGATAAAAATCCTACTGGTGCTGTTGATTCCGTACAAAAAGCTTTGGATTACATCGATAGGCAAAAACAAAAAGCTTTGGATTACATCGATAGGCAAAAAGGGTCTAAAAGTCCAAGCGTTATTTATTCTTCACGTTTGATTAAAGCTATTGGATTCTCTTCTAGGTAGCACAATGCCACTTCCTGATCTAGTTCCAGATGTACAGGACTTCGACCATGCTGTTGAAGAAGTGTTTAAACGTTTTGAATCTAGAACAAGCCGTAAAAAAAGTCGTGTCTTGGATAGCCAAGGAGGAGTTACTCTTTTTCTACGTCGTTGGGCAACTGCACCTACTTTTGAGGCGGCAACTAGTTTAGTTAAAAGGTTTGAGTTACAAGATGACGTTGGTGATCTGAGTAAGCTGAAAGATAAGTACAAAAAAGTAGATGATGTTTTTGACAAGATAACTTCTGTACTTTCTTCTTCAGTTACTGGTCCTTTAAACCGTGCAAGCAAACTGACCAAACTAGGCGGCTCTTACACTGTTGGATGGAATGGTAGGCAGTTTGGTCTGATGTTCTACGCAGATCCAGAAGAAGTGGAAAAGTTAAAAGATCATTACCGTAAAGAAAAATCTGCCTATACACAGAATGAAAACACCTCTTCTGTACGATGTATTAGAGACGCTCTTCATGACCTGCGAAGAGTAGACATTGAATTTGGTGGAGAGAGAAACCTTATTTTAATGGAGCATGCTTACGACGGGTTAACTCGTTGTGGCATTGAAAATAAAGATATACAGCTAGCTATTCAAAACTATACCTCTCATCCGGAAGTTTCAAAACTTTATTTATACGGTCCTTCTGGAAGGGGTAGCAACCTTGGTGCAGTAACAGACTTAATAAACTTGTTACACAGTCACCTACAGGAGTTGGAATTGTCTTCTAAAGTAGAAGGACATGTAGTGTTTGCTGGAGTAGTATACACTCCTGTAGACTCTGCTGTAAAAGAAGTACTGGCCTATGACCTTCCAGAAAATATGGATGGTGTAGATATCTGTCGTGAGAAGGATATAGATCCTAAAAAAGACATCACAGAACAGAAGTATTGTGTGTACGAGAGCAAGAAGGGCGGCGGTAAAGGCAGGCTTAGGGGCAGGTTTCCTACTAAGAAAAAAGCTCTTCAACACAAAGTAATGATGATCAATCGTTATTGGCAAGGTTCTGGTAAAAACAGAAAAGACAAGCCAAGCAACAAATAGTTAATATTTGTTACGCTAAGTCAAAAATCTACTTATACTATAGTAGCAAAAATAAGCGTCATCAAAATTATTACGCAACATTATCCCCACGGCGCATTCAGTAACATTAGTTTCGGGCATTTGGAATTCTGTAAACACCTTTCACCATTGTCTAACCAAGATTATCAATGGTGGTAGTTGAATACAGCATTCGGATTGAGGAAACAATATTAGCATTTTTAGCCTCAGTTATAGCCCAATATTTTTTGTGTAGTTAACCTGAAACGAAACTCGACTAGATGGAGGACATAAAATGTCAATCCTTCCGAATGCGTCTGTAAAGACAAAAGTCGACATCACTCGTTCCCGTTTCGAGTGGAAGCGACAATTTTCGGTTGCACCGACCGTCAATCTCCTAGAGGAAGGTACCGTACTTATTCGTGTACCGGACGCCTCTGGGTTGGGAGAAGTTGTGCAGCCAAGCACCGCTGCTGCGGCTCTTCGCCCAGCAGGAATTTCCCTGCAATCCCGCATTTCTGCGGTAACCTTCACTGGTGTGGAAGAGATTACGGTACCCTCCGCAGCTCCTTACACAGTTCAGTTGAAGAAGACCACTTTGGTCGACCATCTTGGTGGCGTGCCTGAACTAGCTGCGTGGGATTACACCCTTGGTGTTCCTGCGTATCTGACTGTTGCTGCGCTTCCTGCTGCTGGTACAGTTGGCGCGACTCTGCCTGGCCTGCTTACCTTCGACGTTGGTAATGCTGGCGACAAGGTTCGCGTAGTATACCGTTACATCTTGACCGCCATTGAGCGTGATGAGCTTCTTCATCAGTCCCACGTAAACCGTGGTGCTGAGGATCAGTTTGGTCTTATCACTGTTGCTCAGGGTCATTGCGTGGTTTACACGACCATGTATGACGGCTTTACGCAGTATGCTGTTGGCGATGCGCTTACACTCGATGCCAACGGTGTGTTCTCTAAAGCTGGCGCAACAGCTTTTGGCGAAGTGATCTCTCTGCCGACCGCAGGCGATCCCTACCTGGGTGTTGAGTACATCACCCCGGCGTAACCCTTAACGTGAAAGGAGAATTTGATATGTCTAAGGTATTCAAAAAAGCTTCTCTCCGGGATCGTCAAGGGAATGACATCGCTAATGGGCGTGCATTCAAGGCGAACCCCCGTACGGGGAGTGTAGTTCATTCCGCCAATACCAACCTAGTTGGTGCTGGTGGTGAGTATAATGCTGCTAGCAAGCGTGACCTGATGGAGATCGTTGACGGTCTGGTTAAGCTTGCTCGCGCTGGTGAAATTCATCAGGATCCAGGCGGATTCCCGATGGACGACGTTGCCAGTTGGAACCAGGAGGGACACTTGGTGCAGGCGGCTCTCGCAGAGAAGTCTCCTACAGCTTCCGGTCCTTTCCAGGTTCTTGGTGAAGTCTTCACCGACAGCATTTCTGAGACCATGGGACGCATGGGCTTCACCAACAAGATCCTTGCTCAGCAGGATGTTGCCGAAGGTGGAACCGCTCGTGTCCGCATTCGCCAGAAGGACGTTACTTCTTGGTTGATGCTGTCTGATGGCCACACAGTTGAGTCTTTGATTCGCCAAAAATACATCTATCCCAAGGGTTACAACATTGAGACCCTCGTGATGATGGGCGAAGACGAGATTCACGAAGCTGGTGCACAGATCATCGAAGAGAAATACAACGATGCTCTGGAGTCCACCATGGTTCGTGATGATAACATCACCAAGTTCCTCTTGGATCAAGCTGCCGCGACCAGCAATGATGTTATCGCATTCAACGCGTTCACTCCAAACGTTCTGGTTACCTTGCGTAACCAGGTTTGGCAGTGGAGCCTCCCGGTCCCTCATTGCCTTCTTGCAATCGACCTGTGGGATGACCTCTTCTCCAACGACGAGTGGAGCAAGTGGTACTCTCCAATCGAGAAGCATGAATTGGCAGTAGAGGGTAAGCTGGGCCGTCTAGCCGACATCGAGTTGGTGACTGACGGATTCCGCTATGACACGTTGCAGGTTCTGCAGCCTGGAGAGGTTTATTTCCTCTCCTCCCCTGCAACCCTGGGTGTCAAAGCAAACATGATCGCACTGAACTCCAGTGTGGTCGACCAGCGCATGCTGGGCCGCGCCGCTCGCGGTTGGTTCATCTTCTTGCGTCAAGCAACGGTGATTGCCAACTCCCGTGGCGTTTCCAAGGGTATTCGACTCTCCTAGTTGAGCGTATAACCCAACCCCCGGAGGGACATCCCTCCGGGGGTTTTCTCTGCCTTGGATCGTTTAACCAGCTTCTGTTGGGATCTGATTTAACAATCCAATTTTACTAAGCATTCTGGAGAATTATGATGGGAAATCTTCCTGCACGCATCAAGGTCAATGGACGTGTTTATAAAATTGCAGATCGTAAAGAAGACTACCTCAAAGATAAAGATAAGTTTATTTACGAACTATGGTATGCTTCTAGAGAAATAGGGGACACTCTAAACTTTGTTGCTGATGCCGTACAAAATATAGGAAATAACCTTCCAACAGAATTAGAAAGTATGCTTCGTAGTTTATGGGAAGCTGCACACCGTTCTTGGGTAGAGCTTAAAAACGCTGTAGGAAAAGAACGGCCTGGTCGCCAGGACGCTAAGCGTCCTGTCTCTGTTACACCTCCAATACTCCGACAGCAGAGGGGCGTTGCAGCAGGTAATCTATCACTGGATGAGTACCCCGCAATTAATCCAGAAGATAAAAGAGTGGTACAAGAACTAGTACATAATGTACTAGCGGATCTGAAACACGAGGTAGTCCGTGCAAACGAGATTAAAGATGAGCTACCTATCCACGATCTACCCAGCCAGATTGCTGGCAAGGTAGAATATGCTGTAGAATCATTTAAAAATCTTGTTGAGTTTCTACAGTTTATTTCTAAAGAGGAACCTGAAGAATTTAGGCCCAAGGAAGACGAACCGGAAGAGCCTCTTTACTATGGTGCTTCTGTAAAACCAAAGTATATCAAGGTTAAAGGCCATCTGTACAGACGTGCAGCGGGCTATAATCTAGATGAAGATACTGGTTTAGAGTTTCCGGACATAGGTTACGCTGAGGATGGCAAGCCGTATCCCAGAAAAGATCCTGCTGTTCGTGGAAAAGATATCGCACCCAGTGAACTAATACACACAGTACTAGAAGCACTTAGAGCCGGGCCTAGTGGTGAAAAATTCGTACGTGAGGTATTTTTAGGTAAGTCGACGTCTCTTTCTAGTATTTTGGATGCTATTAAGGAAGTACAAAAACAAAACCTAGATTCTGTTGGTGTAAGTCAAGGCAACGCTGTTAGCCTTTTCTTAAAAGAACTTGATATTATCAGTCCTAGGCGTTAACCATGACTACTAAATCTCTACCAAAGTATATCAAGGTTAAAGGACAAGTTTACCGTTTAGCGGATGCTCCTAAGAAGATGTATATCATGCGTGGAGTATCTGGATCCGGTAAGTCCACAAAGGCTAAGCAGTTAGCTGGATCTGGTAAAGTATTTTCCACAGATGACTTCTTCATGGAAGGGGAGGAGTACAACTTCAATCCTACCAAGCTACAAGAAGCACATAAGTGGAATCAGAAGCGCGTATGGGATGCTGCACATAAGGGGATCACACCAATTGTAGTTGATAACACAACTACACAAGGTTGGGAAGCCAAGCCTTACGTAGTAATCGGTATGACAGAAGGTTACGACGTAGAGATTGTAGAACCTGAATCTCCTTGGTGGAATAACTTTAAGCCCAATATGTCGGAAGAAGAGTTGCAAGAGTTGGCAGAAACTCTTGTAAGTAAGACTGTACATGGAGTCCCTGTTGAAGGCATTAAGAACATGCTCAAACGTTGGGAATTCGACCTCGATCCTATGAAAATTCTTCGTTCAGAACGTCCAGTGTGGACACCTAAAAAACAATCCTCAGTTAGTAAGGAGACCTTAAAGATGACAAAGAAGAACACACCCCCTCAAGTTATTCGTGTTGGTGGGGTAATCTATAAGTTGGCAGCTCATGGTATAGCTATCCAAAATGAGATGATATCATTGAATATCGCTGTTAAGCAACTCGGTAAAAAAGATTTAGAGGGTGGCGTGAAAGCCAGTTTAAAAAGAGACGCCCTTGAGCATATTGAAGAACTCACTGGCCTAATTAAAGCTGTGTAACTGGAGAGCGTTATGGCCCAGACGAAAAAGAAGGTTCCTTACAGGATCCGATTTCGTGGTGCAGATTACGTACGTGCCGACGTAGATCCTAATAGTATCTACCTGTCAAAAGCCGTTAAAGAATACACTTCTCGTCGTTTCAAGCCATTGTTGACTGCTCTTGATGAGTCAGTTGGTCTTGTAGGCGATATTGAACGTGCGTTGGGGCTAGCTTATTTCAGGAAAACTGGTATCCGTGATGTCCTTGATCTTAAGGAAGAGGGTCTTCTTACCAAAGAAGAACTTTGGGATCGGATAGCAACTTTTAATGAGCAGCTTGCTATAGCTTTAGGAAACGTTGAAGTGGTACATCAGTATATGTCAGCTGCTGCTGACATTGCTGTTAAGTACGGTCTTCTTGACCAGAAGTTATTCAACGCGAATGTAGAAAAACAGAAAATCGGTGCGAAGGATTTCCGTCCTGTTACTACTGATGATGAACTTGAGAAGTCTTTTCGTGAGGAAACTAATCTAGAAATAGCTAGAGAGCGCCTTAAGAAAAAGGATGAAGAAGAGGAAGTTTAAGCGGGGATACATTATGCGTTTATGGCTAGATGACATTCGGCCTGCACCCCCAGGATTTGACGTTCATGTCAAAACCGCACAAGATGCTATCCGACTTCTTAAATCTGGAAAAGTATCCGAAGTATCACTGGATCATGATTTGGGGGAAGGATCTGATGTAGGTATAGACGTTGGTACTGGATACGATGTCGCAGTATGGATTGAACGTCAGGCTTTCGATGGAACCGTACCTCGTATAGTTTGGAATGTACACTCTGCTAATCCAGTAGGGCGTAGAAGAATGGAGCTTGCTCTGCAAAACGCAGACAAGTTTTGGGACGCTAACGCTAGTAAGAAAGAAGCTTCCATGAGTACTAAACCTCCAAAAATGATAAAAGTAGGGAACCATATCTACAAGCTAGCAATGGATCCTGAAGTAGCTCTACGTAAAGTACAAGAGCTTGCTAACTCTATTGTGGATGACGAAAACGAAAGTGACGCCGCCGTAGAGATGGCAGGATACTTTTTGGGATTAGACGAGTGGTTGCAACGTGGAGGGTTTTTACCAAAAATTTGGGAAAGATCTGAGGGAGAAAAGTAATGTACAAAACTCCTGCTAAGAGGATCCGTGTTGGGGATGTTCTTTACGAGCTTGTAGAAACAGAGGCTCCTACTGCTGGTGGAACTAGGTTGAAGTCTATGCACCGTGCAGAAGACGACGCAGAAGATATTACACAGTTCTCACAACTTAACGCGGGAGATAAACCTTCGTTGTACATAATCCGTAAGTATATGTTACAACTATCCGATCAGGCCGAAAAACTAAAAGACGCTTATAGCAAAGGGGAGATTGACCCTTGGATAAGTGTGCTAGAAGAGATTGAAAGACTTTCTAGAACGGTCAACTCAGCAGCAAAAGATGAACTTCGCCTGTTGAAGTCGTAACCTATTTTGAACGGAGCACTGGTATGAAAGATACAGCACAACCTCCTGTTATTCGTGTTGGAGGAAACATCTATGTTTTAGCTGAGACTTCTTTGGATCAATACAAAGCAAAGCTCAATGCAGTAGCAGGGGATATCCATGCTATCGCTTCTGAAGTTATAACTATTCTTGATAAGGCTAAGATGGGTCCAGCAAACGAGTTGCTGAAACGTAGGCAAGATAACGTTCCTGGAGAGGGTCTTGACAAAGAAGATGATCAAGTTCTAAAGACCTTTATGAAATTCTGGGAAGATGCCTCTGGTATACTTGGTACGTTCGTTGGCGAGTTTTCAGAAGTTCCTTTTGAAGAGGGTCACGGACGTGATCTTCCTGGAGAGGAAGCAGAACGTAGAGAAGAAGAAGACTATGAAGATGAAGTTCCCATGGACCATCCATACAGCCGGTATAGCAGTTCCATTGGATCACAACTAGCTGCTGCGTATGGTAAAGCGTTAGCTAAGCTAGATGAATTTATGGATGTTTTTGGAAGGATTCTTCCACTGTTACACGGTTGGGATAGACTAGCAAAAGAGGTATCCTCAAAAGATCCCAGTAAAGCAGAGGAGCTAAGTAGTATTCTTGAAGAGTTGATGAACCTTAAGGACCTTGGCTCTAAAGTTGCAGATCTAGCTATGTCGGCTGACTATGTTGCTCTTCAAGATCAAGTACACGCTAAGACTGCAGATGGTAATCCCAAACGTACACTGGTACGTTTCCCACGGTATATCACTGTTGGTGGTACACTATATAAAGCAAACATCAAGAAAACAAACGAGCTGCGTAGGAAGAGTGCAACCACAACTCGTCGTCCTATTAGAAAACGGTCCAGTAGCCTACCAAAAAAGATTAAGTTTCAAGGTGTAGACTACATTTTGGACTCTAAATAGATGCCCTCAAAACTGGTAACAGCAGTGATCAAAGACTGCCGAAAAAAGGATATTGATCCAGATCGTCCTTTGTCCGAGCAAAAGGTTTGTTTGTACACTCATAGTAAACCGCATAGACTTCTCGGTAGACACCCAAATGAAGAGGCAGCTAAGAAGCAAGAACGTGCAATCCAATGGCGTAAGCATGGAGAAGCGCAACCTCCTAAGCGGATTAAAGTTAGTGGATTTGTTTACGAGATAGTACAAGAACCTGGATCCCAAGCTGTAAAGTATCTTAAATACAAAGGGGCTACGTACCTACTAGTAGACTAGATACCAAATGCCAGAGATTGACCAGCAAGAACAAGAAGTTATCCAGACCAACCCTGTAGTCCATCGTCAATACAGACGGTCTATAAAAGACCTAACGATGGAGCTGGAACGCGCAGCTGCTACTCCATCTGAATCTGTTAAACGCGCCTTTGTACTTGCGTGCACAATAGCACTGGCACAACTGGTTATGGAATCTCCTATTCCATATAAGACAAGTTTGAAGACAGTTTACGCTAATGTGATTATGAAGTCGTTGTGGAAGTTACTCTCTAGTGTACGACAGTTAAGGTCGGATTTCTCTAAAGAAATACGCGTTCTTTCAAGGAAGGGACCAGAGAAATACTATCAAAACGCTATTGCTGAGCTTGCAGCGTTACGCCCTATAAGGAAATAGTATGCCGCGTCCTCTTTACATACGTGTTGGAACTCACGTTTACGAACTTTCCCCTGAGGACTCTGTTGTAAACGCAGAGTACAAGTACGCAGGAGAAGACGTTGACGTGTCTAGCGATGAAGTAGTTTCATTGCTGGAAGTAGGACAAGAGGTTACTACACCTCTCGGTCCTGGAAAAATAGTTGATATCGCTATCCATGCTGGGAAGTATGGAGATAAAATTGAACTTGAGCCCCCTGCTGTAATCGTAGAATTAGATGATCCTAAAAGTGGAGATCCAAAGCGCATACAAGTATGCATGTGTAAATTGGGTCTAGGAGACTCTGAGAAGGAGTCCATAATAAGTAAAGAATTCGCAAGGCTGTGGCCACCATTGACTGAAGATATCCCAAAAGATAGTAGGATGCTAGTGGATGTTCAAGAAGAATTCGCCTCTCTTCAACGAGATGCTTATGTAGACTACGTAGATATCACAGCAGAGTTTGGTAGCAGGACCGCAGATACTGTAGAGACCCTAGAGCCTGGAATGGTTGTTACAGAACTACAAGGTATCGACCTTAATGGTGAACGCGCCGTTGTAGTAAAAAAGAACGAAGATGGAGATAGATCAGTAGAGGGTGGAAACATCCGTGTAGTTCTTTACCTTCCTGACTCTGATATTACTAAAGTAGTTAATATTCCATTATCCTACACGTATACTGGATTCGATAACTCGGAGTTAGGTATACCTACTCCTACAGTGTATGATCCTATTCGTTTGGAAAGCCCTGATTTACATACTATTAGGGTGCTTCCTGATTCCTTCTTACCAAGGAACCCAAACTACCCATCTAGTATTACAGATACCATTTGGCGTCCTACTGTAAGGCAGACACCAATTCGTTTCTACAGCACGGATGAAACTATGAACAACACAAAAGATAAATCCGCAGCTTTTGAACATAAGCCTGAACAGGGACCAGGAGCACAAAGCTATTGGCCACCTAAAGATTATGTAAACTACCCCACTCCAGATTTTGTTCCTCATCCTGATGATATGCTCCCCTACGAAAGTGGACCACATATGTATGATGTAGGTGAGGCTGCAGAAGAAGATTTCAAACGCGATAAAAAGAAAGAAGAACTAGCTCTTACTTTTTATCGTGAATACATTTTGAAACAGCAGAAGAAGTTGATGGGTAAACCGTCACATCTTAACCTAAGTGTTACCGACTTTGCCGATATGTTCTCAAAAGATCCAAATCATCCTTTAAACGAAAAGGAGATGGTAGATCTGTTTGTGTACATGGCAGAGATAGGTCTCTTCCAGAAATCCACTTTGGATCTATACTTGGATCACCTTGACGAGTATAGAACCGAACGTCCCTTCCGTACTGAGTATCCAGACGCCTAGCACCATGGGCTATCCTCCAACTAATATACGGTTTCGTGGAGCTATCTATAAGATAGCTGTTGATAAACCACTTTTTACAGTACAAGAATTTGAGTCCAGACAGAAGCAGATAGAGCAGCAGCAGCAAAAGCTTAAAGAGAAGCTTAACACTCGCGGACAAGAACCACAAAGTGAAGATGCAGCTAACCCTTTTGCGCAGCCTCCACTACCTGTAGCGGAGCATGTTAAAGATGCCAATGACCTCGTAGAAAAAGCAGCTGCAGATGCACGTAAGACTCTAGACAAGCATAAAGTAACTTACAAAGAAAACGAGCCTCTTGTTTCTTTAGATTCTGATGGGGTAGAGTTATCTTTTGTAGTTACTGATGGAGAACTAGGTAAGGGTGCGTTTAATAATCCATCTGTTATATTTGATTACGTGATAAAAGCGGGAGAGTCTTCCGGGGGAAGTTTCTGGGAAGGGTTCAAGGATGCCATAGACAAGGGGCTAGGGTATCACTTAAAAGGGTTCGCAGTATCTCAGGTTATATTTGATTTCTGCGACCACTACTTTGGGGCTGAACCGAGTACTAGACACTACGATGAACTACTATCCGCAGTTAGCTTTCTTCAAAAAGGTCTATCAGACGTACGAGCAGAAAAAAGGCTTGAAATACCTAAGGAAAGCGCAGATGTAGAAGTGGTACGTGATTGGGTAAAAGCTGTATTAGTTGACATATGGGAGAACCGAGTTGACCAGAACAGTAAAAAGCCTATAGAAAATTGGCAAGATATCACACAAGTTAGACAGATGATTGAAGCGCTGCAGAAGAACCGTTATATAAATATGGCGCAATCGAAAAAGATAATAGATTACCTAACAACTCTACAAGGTGTTCCCTACACAGATTTTATAAAAGAAATAGAAAACGAAGCAACTGGTAAGTCACCTAAGAAAGTATCTATTAAAGCTAGTATTGAAAGAGCTGTTCGACAACTTACAGCCCATGAGCAGTATAGCGGAGAGGTACGCTACGGAATAGATGAAAAAACTGGTCATATGGTTGCCGGTATAAACGCTCCGTATCAGATGCAGTATATCTTTGATAAGCAGCCTGGAGGTAGGCTAAAGTTCCTTGAGGCTGGTATGAACATCTGTAACCAGACCTTACTTGTTAATACGGAAGCGAACGCAAAGGGACTTTTGAGTTCAAATTTAACTTTAGCGGAAGCTTACAAAGCAGCTGTAAATGTAGAGGATCGCCGTACCAGGAAACCACAAAAAGATGTGTCTGTTGAGTTGCTAGAACTGCTTAACAGAGCCAGCCAAGACACTACTAAATCAGATCAACCTGCAGGTGGAGGAGTTAAGAATCCTCTTGGAAAATAAGTTAGATTCCACCTACTTATGTAGTATCTAACTACATTACCCTCCTAGTTTGTCGTCAATTTTACACTTTCTTGAGATCTCTAATCTGCCGTATCCCCATATTTTTATCATTTAATTCTTGTCTCACCTAGTTAACCCTCCGATATTGTTAAACTAACGTAAAACATAAAAATGTTGACAGGTCGATTTAGCTCAGTATACTAACTGAGTATGCTAAGACAATCGGCTGGGTAACTAACAAAACGGAATAGGAGAGAAGTTCATGCAAGAACTTTTATGCATTCGTGTGCATAGAGCAGTGGCTCATACCGAGTTAGATGCCAAATCCTATGATCGTACAACTAGACTAATAATTCTATATGCTTGCAGGTTTATAAGATCTAGAGCGTACCGTAAAGCTGTCAAGTGGATATTCCCAAAGAGTGAAAAGATCCGAAATGGTCTAATGAGTTTGAAGGATGACCTCGACTACTCTACCTATAAGAATGATCTCTACCGCGCAGCACACCATTTAGCTATACAGCCTGTTTGCTCAATGGATCTGATAAAAGCTACCTCAAAGATCTATAAACTAGAAGTTGAAGATTTGTTAGAACTTAAAAAATACCTTAACACTGCAGAAAAAGCTACGCTTCGCGCACTACCACCTGTTCTAGGTAACTATTCAAAGAAACAAATAGACGATATCATCAGGCACGTTGACCCTATAATACGGAACATAGTGTTTCGTCAGTTAGCTTTTATCTTCCATCATGCCCCTTTAGAAGCAGATGACCTCATAAACCAACTTAGAATGCAAGCTACAAAAATTATTAGAGAGTACGAAGTAACAAATATTACAGAAGATCACATGATCAAGAACGTGGTTGTAGGTATTCAAAATAACGCAGTTAACATTGCCGAGTCTGCTAGTAGGAGTAAGCGGCAATCTTTGATGCGTGTTAGCAAAAAAGATGCCTACAGAGCTGTTTGGTATCTGAATATTCATGACTTTTCTATCAGTAACGTCAAGGTAAGTCCAGACCAAAAGTTACGTGTGAAACGCGGAGATAGTCTTTACGTACTCGTACAGGATTGTGATACTAGCAATGTTTTCTTGGTACCCTGTAAACGGCTGTACGAAACCAAGGATGAGGCAGAAGAGGCAGCAGTTTTACGTAAGGAAGGAAAGTACAGCAAACGTAGTAGGTATATAGACTTTTCTCCTACTAGCTTCGATGAGTTTCAACAGACTTGTGTTTCAATAGACACTGTAGCTAATGAGGAAAGCATTCCGCTTATTCATAAGCTCCCAGATGAAGACGCACGAACAGACGAATGTTCTTGCGTCACAGACGAAAGCAAACATATAATAAACAACCTTACGCCTAAGTTGCGAGAGTTCGCAGAGATTATACTAGACCCCGAAGGTAACGATTTTTTTACTGCGTGGGCAGATCGAGCGGATAAAGTGTTCTCAGCTACGGAGATGAAGAGGTTGGGTAAAGCCGCATGTGACCATTTAGGGCTTACGAAACCAGGAATTAAAGCAGAGCTTCGTAGCACCTCTTCTAAAATTTGGAGCAGACAAGCAAAAAATCTGATTGGAAGGTAACTATACATGTCTAAAACCAGTTCTAGTTTACAACACACTGTAGTACACATTGCAACTGTATCCCCCAACTATAGAGGTACTGGATTTCCTCCCCTTGTAGAACATGTACCTGTATCTGTGGTTATTTTGAAACTCATAGATGATACAACAATAATCACACAAAAGACTATATCTTCCTTGAAAGAGGAAGAAGTACTGGTAAATTTTCTATTTTCTGAGCTGAAACTGCCAACTACTCTGGTTACCTTTCGTGGAAGGTCGTTTACATTCCCTGTAATGGTCTATAGAGCACTCAGGTACGGTGTGGACGCTTCTTCCTACCTAGGAGAAGTAGATGATGCACCACTATCCCCTACAGCGCACTTAGACGTGTCTGATTGGCTGTCTAGCTATGGAGTTGTGCCATCTTCAAGTCTGAGTTCTTATATCCAAATGGTAGGACTTCCTCAAAGACCAGCAGCTAACCAAGTAAGTTCTCAGTTTAGCAGTGGAGATTTCCAAGGGATAGAGGGCAATCTAGCTACCGATGTAATGCTGATAACTTCTTTGTTACTGAGGATTCGTTTATCAAGAGGCATGCTGTCTAGAGAAGACTACTCTTTGAAAGCACGTAGTGTTATGAAAGCCTTCTTTAACCATAATCCGAGTACTAGAGAATATCTGGATGACGCACGTGCGGTTCTTAAAGAGTTCTTTTTGATTCCTACAAAGTAGTTATCATGGGAACACTACCTCCCCCTTCAAGAAGACGTAAACGTAAGCGTTCAATGAAGAACGCCCGCACCACGCTAAACGCGCAACGTATAGAGCAACATAAAATCTGCAAGCACACTAGCTACCGTTTTCGTAACAGTAGCACTGAACAGGTATGCTTGAAGTGTGGAGCAGTACGTAAAGTTAAACGTGACGAGAGATTCGGCAGGGCAGCTGATGGTGATTGGGTAGAAGTAGTCTTAGTTGCTGAAGTGGTTCCCGAAGTACCCGACAGTTCTGATGAAAGTTAATCCACTAAGGCCAAGTGTGATCTAGTCAGCTTGGATTTCCTCTGCGCAGATGCTAGAATCTTTGCAGTCTTCCAACGAGATTTGCAGGACTCACATTTCACGCCACAACCTAGTTCCTTCTTTACCATATCTACATAGTCGTATTCTACCAGGCTTCGATCTTGGTTGCATTCTGGACATTTGTTGTAGTATGCGAGAGCTTCTTTTGACATTTAATCCTCCGTTGTTTCCGTCTCATCCAAAACATAATAACGATTACGGAGTAAGTCAAGAGGGTGTACTAATTTAAAGACTCTCTACGCATAAGTTTGTAGGTATCCACCCAGTTAACTTCTAGAATGTTGGAAAGTTCTTTAACGAAATCCATATCCTCTTCTACTAGAAGCGTAAGGAACACAGGAATAGCCTGTTGTAATGTAACATCCAATGCGTAGTTAAACGCTGCAGCTGCCACTGATGCATGTAGATCTACAGGTATACTTTCCTTGAGAGCCTCTTCTAAGTTTTCGATAAGAGAATCCAGCTTTGGATTACTTTCTACTACATCGAACAGGCGTTCTTTGAACTTTGCAATGAAATCCTCATGCTGCTTCGGGTCGGAAGAACTAGTAAGCATTTAACTTTCCTATTATGGTTACCACAGTTTACGAGATACCTAATAAGTTATACTGTCTCTCTATAGAGTACAGTAGAAGAACAACTTATGTAAGTGTGTTTACAAGATTGGAGTGGTGTTTGGGGCAGCGCGTTCGATCCAATCAACATACGTGGCCCATTGATCTGGAATCGAACTACTTTTGCGAATAGCCTCTACCAAGATGTTAGGCATCCATCTTGGCCTGGTAGGTTTCCTTATCAGTGGCATATCTGCCTCTTCTGGAGTCCTATCAGCTTTTTTGTTATTACACGATGAGCATGCAGTAACTATATTCAGCCAATCGCGCTTACCACCACGACTCTTAGGTATAACATGGTCGTACGTAAGATGGTTCTCGGAAAACTTGTTTCCGCAATACTGACAGCGCCAAACATCGCGTGCGTAGACATGGTATCTGTCAAAGGACACATCAGTACAGTACTTATGGTAACCGTATTTAATACGTACAACTGCAGGGATGTTCATATCTATGTATTTTGATCTTAGTGGTCTATCTGGGTAGACCTCTATTAGGTCCACTTTACCAAGGAACCACTTGGTGATCGCATCTCTCCAGTCGACTAGACGTATAGGTTCATAGCCAATGTTCAGTAGTAGCGTAGGATAATCTAGCATAGTACACCTCTAAAATTTTCCTTCCAAAATAATATCGGTAACACTGTGTATATAGCAGACTGATTTGCACTAGGAAAGTTATTTTGTAGATTGGTGCAACCGCATGAAATAGTACAGTAATACCTATGTCAATACCTTAATTTGTCCATTTCTTTGTATCGATTTTTTTAGGTAATTCTTCTTTGGGCTCCATCCCTTTAGTAGGACAGTCCAAATTTATACGCAAGAATTCGTTTGTTTTGTGATTGCTGACTCCAAGATAGTTACCACTAACAGAAGGGATACCATATAGCTTTTCTGTTCGGATGATATTTGCTATCTTGATCATTCGTATTAGCACATCGTGCACGTTGGTCTGCATATCCGCCGCTAGACCTTCTAGGATGCCTGCCACTTCGTTTTCCAAAACCAAAGTTACTTGCGTGATATCTTTACGTAAAACAGTAAACTGAGTTGTGTTTCCTTGTTGGTCAACAGTCTCAGTTTCGGTTTCCGGAAAGAACCCATGGTATAAAAACTTCACTATACTTCTAAACATAGTTCTACTTCTCTCTTGTAAGAGTTTTCATTATTACGTGCGCTTTAACCGCTACTACCTCGTCGATTGCTAAAGAAATCCCCTTTAGCTGAGGTCCACCAACACCATCGCACATTCCACTTTCAAGTATAGATTTTCTGGCAGCTATCCACCAAAGTAATTCTTCTATCCTACCTGTACGATCTAAGGCGTCTTCTACGTCAAACTTTACGCAGTTTTCTCTAACAAATTGACTTGTGCGTGCATCAACATCTTTTCCATAGAACATACAGCTTACTTTACATCCAGGAGCAGTACAACGTACAGTACCAGAGGAAGGTTCTCCACTGTAGCTTATAGGATATCCGCAGGTTTTACAAAGAAGCATCGTACTCTTTTAGCATTCTAGCGAGTAGCGTAAAAGGAATCAACCTTCTAGACCTCTTGTTTAGTCCGCTACCCAAATGTTCTATCTGTTCATCTCTAATCTGCACAGATACAAGTACAGCATTAGGACTTTTCTTAAAGGCTTCATACACGTCTTTTTCATTACGCGTAACGAGTAACTCATGTAGTTCTTCAGACATAGCTGTTATATCCTTAGTGTAACAATCTTCTATTTTGATCTTCCTCTATAGTATACCCTCTTTCAAAAAGAGTTCTGCATGTTACGTACTCAATTGCTTTGAAGATAGCAGATGTACGAATGATGTTATTCATTACTGTGTGTACAATTTTATTGTCCACTACTTTCCCAAGTTCAACTGATAGAGGATTTATTGTAAGCCCGTCTAATAGTTGGTAAGCCACATGAAAGGCTACTGCAAATCCAGAAAGATAAGTAGACCCTTTTTCTTCAATAGTTTTTGTAATATCCTCTGGGACGTTGTTTATCCCTTCCTTCGTAAGATCGTCTAGTGGACTAGTTGCTACAGATACAATATAATTGTGCAGGACTTCGTTTGGTCGGTTTGCCATTATCATTTGTTCCCCGGTATGATGAGCCTACTTTGTTCAGGTTGTACATCTTTTTTTAGAGTTTTAAAATCAAATTGTGGATCCATAATCCGTTTGCTCAATAAATAAATGATTGTATTTCCAAACTGTTTTAGTTGCATAGCTGCAACAACGTCTTGTTCCGCCATTGCTTTGTGTACCCTACTGGTAGCATTCATGTTGTACGACATTCCAGCTAGGTAGCCCTGTAAGAAATCATCATTTGCTTCGGAAAGTATAGTTAGTATTTCATCTGGTACCACCTGTATACTTTCTTTTACAAATGCATCATTTTCTAGGTCTGCAACGATACGTTCAACAGCCCCTTCTTTCATCGGTTTGAACACTGGCAACCTCTCATTCAAAATATATGTCGTGTTGGTAAAAGGTCAAGACCTATACTTGACGTACCATCTTTATAACTTCGCTATCCATACAGGCAACTACTGCTCCAGTAGCGTCTGCAATATGTTCATGCAAACCTTTTGCATTAGGCCATTTTATTTCTGGAAATCGTTTCCTAATTGCGGCGATAACTTCTTCTTTACTGGCGTTGTTAGCCCCAACAAGCGCTTTTTTAATTGCTTGTGGAGATGCCTGCAGAATAGGAAGATCTTTACTCTCAGCAACTGCAGCTATAATTCCCCAACTAATTCCTATCTTAGCTGAGGAACTTGCATTACGTGGCCAGGATTGAGATTCCATACAGAGCGCTTTGACATCATATTTTTCTAACCGCTTTCGTAGCTCTGATGCAAGCTCTCTGGCCCTTCGTACGTTATCGTCTGACGCACGCACACCGGCCTTCTTGGCACTCTTCTTAGTTACAAGGGTGCGAACTCCAAGTACCCTCTCTACTGTTGCTGTAAGCTCTACTAGGGACAGCCCCATCGTGCTGAAGCCTGTGTCTATACCAAGTACTATTCCCACGTCTACACCACCAATCCTAGTTCGTCTACTACCCATCTCGGAAGTGCTAACACCCCAACATCACCTTGCTCCAATACTTCTGAGTAGATAAGGATGTGGTCTCTTGGTATCCATACTTCTACTTCTCCAATAAGACACATCAGTTTCTCGTCCGTTTCATCTATCGCTTCTACGTCGTCCAGTTCAACAATTTCGTCATCATTATACATGACTTACCCCTAGTTTACAGTATGTACAAGAATATAAACTAGTTTGTCTCGTCATCTATGGTAAGATACCCGCGATCTGCCAACAACTGCACACAGTAGTATGCTGAAGCATCTATGATAGAAACGAGTCGGATAGTCTGGGAGTCTATCTTGCTTAGTTCTTCGTTTGGTTTATACTTATTTGAAATTGGGTCTACAAGAAGAACCGTTGCAGTGTCATGTAAATATTGAGCGCAATTTACAAACCCTAGTAGAAATTGGTCACCTTGTTTTGAGAGCATCTCTTTAACACCAGGATGCATCTCTTTAAGTGCTAGTTTGATTAACGAACTGTCAACAGCCGCTTTGTGTATAAGTCTTAGAAATCCAACACTTAGGGGCTCGTTTAGATCCTCTCCCTCTATTACTTCTGTGTCTTTTTTTGTAGTCTGCATAACTATTCTATACCTTCTTGTCTTTTGGTTTCACCACGTACATCACTACTATGGACATAGCATGTACACTTATTACAGTTACAAGCCACCATTTTGGAAAAAACCAAAATGATATTTTGAATTTAGTAGCTGTGTAGAAAAATGCTACAAATCCGAGTAGCATTCCGAGGGTATAGGCTGTGGTAAGTGAAGATACTAAGAATAGAAACTGTTTTAGGTATACGTAGCCGCTAGAACAACTCCTCTTGCTTCGAGGTTGGTTTTTCACCATCTAGGTAGCATAGTCATAATAAGTTCTTCTTTTTTTGTTATCTCTTTTGCAGATTTCCCATAAATCATTTTTAATACATAGTTTTTACTGATGAGTCCCTCATTTGATAATCCAAACAGCTGTCGATATATATCTATAGTATCTTCAGAAGACAACTCTGGGATGTCGTCCTTCTTAGGAGACTCAACCTCTTCTTCTCTACCGGTGACCAGTAGTATTCGTCGTTGCCATTCTGTTTGGCTCATGTGCTTCCTGCTTGTTTTCGCAATCAATACAGTATTTTAACAGACGTTATTGCGGTACCTGCGTTCCCACCTCTACAGTTAGGACATCCTTTAGGGCCTAGCATCTCTTTAAAAAACGTGTACAAAGAGTACCCAGTAGGCTTGAGCCAATCGACGTTAATTCTTAGTTCTACTCTCTGTCTACACACATAGCAACGTATAATAGTAGTAAGAACTGTTGGATCTGGTGCACCTGATATGTATTCAGTAGCTAAACCGGTAACGTTACTTCTTGTTGAATACAGAGGTTCTGGACTTGCCCTGGTAAATGTTTGCGCGTAGTACTCTATGCTAGATGGTAGACCTTTAAGTCGGTCCAGAAAAGACTGAAGGTTGTTTGGATCAAACGGAACCCCTAAACTTACTTCAGCAAGTCCTTTAGAAACTGCATTTCCCGGTTCCTGTACTACAAGTGATACTCTACGTTCCCACTCATCTTCTACTGTAGCGGAAGTTTTTCCACGTGTAGTTATGTATCCAGAATACGTTCCGGGTGTTATGTATCTACTTTTAGGCAACTTGTACACATTAGTTTGCCATCTTAGTATCGAACTTCTTACCAAGTTCTTTCTGAGCGCGTTTCATCTCCAGGAACTCCATAAACTCTTCCATGAGTCCTAGGACCTCCGTAGACATTGCCATCCGCTCTACCGCTTGTGACAGGATGTACACAAGCTCTTTAGGCCCAGAAGTACGACGAGCTACGTTCATAGTCTCGATGACTCCCATAGCCCTAACCCCAGTCTTGAACAACCTTGAGATTGTTTCCCGTCTACTCTCACTCTTTATTTGTGAAGTAACTGAACGCAGAAATGATCTAGAGATCTTTTCAATAAGTTCTTCTGCAGCATCTAGCTTTTCGTTTATCTCTTTATTAGAGATTACTTTCTTTTTTTCTTCCGCTTTGTCGTCTGACATAACAGCTCCTCTAGTCATTAGAGACCTCACATTTTTAATCGGTTGCCTAAATCTAATATAACCACTGTACGTAGGAAGACAACTCTATTCGTCATCTTCTGCAACAATCTCTGCCACACGTAGCCACCATTCTATGTCCGCATCCGGTTCTAGTTTTTCTACGGCTTCTACAACTTTACAAGTGGGCATCGATACCTTCGTGCGTAAGGGCTTTGCTCGCTGTATCTCTCTTTTTAGTGTTTGCGCCGATGATCTTACTTCGTTGTTCCATGTGCCTACAGAAAACTGTGATTCTGATAGCATACACTCTGGATTTCCACATTTAATCGTGTTATCTCCTGCAGCAGTAGGGGCACAGCCACACTCAGGACATGGAAGTAGCTTAAAGATTGTTTCTTCTTTTTCAGCCAAACCTTTAGCTAACTGTAAGAAGGAAGCCTCTTTCACACGACGGTCGTCTTCCACTTAGTTGTCTTTCTTTGTGAGACCTTTAGGTTTGCCTTCCAGCGCACAAAGTCTTAGATAAGCAGATACAGACATCCGGCGTCTCTTAGCTTTGTCTACAATGCGGGTGTACTCATCTGCATTAACCAAGAAGCGAAGTATCTTGTCCCTTAGCTGCAGAGGATCTTTCTTTGGACGCCCACGGCTTCTAGGAGGGGATGTCTCTATATGCCCAATCTTATGCTTCTTGCGCAGTTGTCGTATCCGTACTAAGGCTGCATCACGTTCTTGGGCCTCCGTGTTTGGATGCTCCACAACTTCTCGCAGCTTTCCTAGTAATGCTAGAGCGTCTCTTCTTGTCATAGTTACCTGTTCGTATTGCTTGATTTATGCAGTCAAGATTCAATCAAGATGCAATCAAAGTCTAGACTTTCTATCAATCAAATCATAGCATGCTATAGAATGATATATGATTGATTGAAGATAAGTTGCCGTAAGCTATACAGAAAGTAACATGGCCATTAAAAATACCATGTACAGTCTATATCATATGTCTAGACTTTGATTGCTTGCTTGATTGCATGCTAGACAGCCTTAGCTTTGCTTCTTGACTTTTTCTTAGCAGCAAGCTTCTTTCTGGCTTGCTTGTCTTTACTTTGCTGGTGTTCTAAGGCTATATAGCTGTTGCATATCCAGTACAGTAGCTCCCCTGCACGAGGGTTATTACCTACCTTGCGCAGCATAAGCTTCTGTGCCTCTTGGACGGTTTTACGTTCCGCTCCATACAGCCAATAAGATACTGTTTTTGGTGCCTCTGTCGGGGAGTCATCAAACAGGCGCATACGCATACGCTCACAGGTTTCATTCTTTGCAACATCTATCCAGGTTTGCAAAGACTCCTTGGTAGCTAGGTGAGCTATACAGTAAGCCTTTGTGCGCCCAACTTCAGCTAGGCTGCGTCGTTGCTTCAAGGTAAGACCCTCTAGCTGTGTCCATCGTGAGATCTTTAGCAACTCGTAGGACGCACTGGAGTTAACATGAAGTTCGATCTCCACGTAATCTTTCCACGTATGGAAGCCCCACTCCCTAAAGCATCTAGTGGAGTGTATTACCGATAACGTATCCCCTAGTACAAACTGTGCTTCATGGGACGAGTTTGCGAGAGATTTTGCTATCTTCCTAAGTTTTCCTGGATCATTTTCTTGATGGGCCATCTAGTTCTCCTTGGTTTGCCTTGTGCTTGTGTCAACGTTGCTGTTCCAAGTGTACTTACCCTTTTCGACACGGGTAATGAATCCTGTTTTGAGCGTACGCTGCAGGAAGTTTTGCATGTTAGGTGCAGATACCTCTTCGTTCGCATCACGTTTAATCGCATCACGTAGCGCGGCGTTGGTCCACACCACCTCTGAGTGGTCACGAAAAAGTCTGTGTGCCACTGGGATCCAATCAGACTTTTTACGACTCGGTCGCTTCTTTTTAGCAGCAGACCTCTTAGTAACTTTTTTGGTAGTCTTAGAGCTGCTACGCGTATTAACCAGAGCGCCAGTAATTGCAGATGGATCTACGATTAGTTGGTATACTCCGCGTTGTTTCGCTACAGCATATTTTGATTTTTTGAGGGCGAATAGAAAGTTTGAGATAGTTTTATAGTTTACATGATCAGGAGAACCTTTTGCACTCTTAACCACTTGTAATACTTCAGTAATTGTTACCTCTTCGGATGATTTCATGTATCCTAGGGCAACCTGTTTCCATGTTTCTAGGTTTCTACTGTCTTGACCTTCACCGAAGCGTTCTTTTAACGACTTTCTAAAGTCAGAAAGTACGCCTGCTTTTTGAACAACCTCTTTAGTTAATAGTTCAACTTCTAACTGCTTTTCGTAAAGCTTCTGCTGTAGCATAGGAAGTTTAGCAGACAGCGCATCGATCATGTCAGTCATTGCTTTTTTAAGCGAGTTATCATTTGGCATTACATCCCCCTTACTTCTGCAGCCGCTGCAGCCACGGCATCTCGTGCTTTGATTACTTTCTTTCGTCGCCCATTAGTCTCGATTGCAATCAAGTCATCGAGTCTCCTCTGCGCACTTTCAAGGTAGGTGACTGCCTCTTGTAGAACAAACTCCCATTGCGAAATACTTTTCACAGCAATGTCTGCTTTTTGGTATGCTCTACTTCCGTCGTCCAACTTGATGGAGACATTCATCACTTTAGGTGTTGTGTCGCCAACCTTCTTAATCTGGATACTCCCTAGAAGAATCCTTCCTTGCTGCTTTCTCCACTCTACAGCAGCAACAGAGTCATCCCACTCAAAGTAGTCATGAAGCGGAGACTTTTTCTTAGCAGCCTCCTTGACTAGTGTTTCTGGAGTGATCGCACCGTATGTGTCATAGATGCGATCAATCTCTTGCCCTACTACATTTGGGTCAAGTTGAACTCTAGACCCTTCTCGCCAAGAATACTCAACAGTGCTCATTAGTTACCCCTAGTTCTCTACCAGCGTAAACGTTCCGAATTGGCCACCCTTTTCGATGCGCCATTCACCAACACCCACACTGAACCCTGCAAGGTAGAGCAGGTTAGCAACTTGATCAGCGGAGATAACATCAGCGTTGTATTGGATCTTGAGATCAGCAGTCCACGAGCGGAACTCTCCTCGGTAGCGAATGTCAGCTACTCCCTTGGCCAGACGCACCATGTCTTCCCTACTCTGAGGCTCGCCCTTGATACGTACAAGGTCAGAGTCTTCCGCCAGTACGTGTACCATCTGTCGGACATCTGTCATGGCCAGTCCATCAATCATTTTGGCTGCTCGAACCATAGCTGCTTTGAACGCAACAGCCGGAAAGCCGTATCCTCCATCCGAAGTTCGATAGAGAGAATCCTCGTAATCCTTCTTGGGATCTTTCTTGGCCCTGGCACCCACGTTCTTGCCCATTTGCTTGTCCAGCATTTCCTTCTTGGCTTTCTCAGACCATTTATGGCAGATTAGCGCAGAGGTGCCTTTGATAGAAATGGAAGCCACTTCCAAATTCGGTCGTTGAATCATGATACTCATTTTACAATTCTCCTGTTCTAAATGGTTCATTTTGTAAAAGTACTTCAAGTTGAACCGTTACCTGAAGCACTAGAAATTGTTTTGCCTGCCGCGCCCGACCAAACCATGCCGCACCGCAACCTACTGTGCCCAGCCTTGCCTGCCCTGCCTTTGCTTGCCTGTACACGCCTATCCAGACCACTCCCTGCCGTGCCTTGGCTGCCTCACCACGTACATTTTTATTCTTCACCCACTATCAACCTAATGCGTGTTTCCCACTCTGTCATCTCCTCAAATGAATTTTTCTGGCCATTTTTATTTACGCCGTCTGTTTTTGTAAACTGTTTTTTAACCGACCATTGGAGGATTGCCACAAAGTGGACACCAAGGTACTTTACTACTTTTGGAGAAATCCCTATCTGTTGACGTACGGTTACTCATCTTCTTCTTCCGACGAGTCTTCTGCAATCATTTGTGCGATAACAGATCCTATAATAATAGCGATGTTTATACCTAGTAGCAGTAGAAACATGTTCCACCAGTTATCTAGTTTTCCTTTATTATACACGTGGGCACCCACACCAGAGGTGATCATTCCAACAATAACACCTACTACATAGGATCTGTTTATATCACGCTTCATAGTATAGTTTTCTTTGCTAGCAGATACATGTCGTAGTTAAATTCTTGTATTCTTGTTTCTCTGTCAATATCAGCTAGAATACGCAAAAGTCTCTCTTCCCATTCTGTAGCACTACTGCTAAGCAGGTTGTGAAAAGGACCAAGATGGTACTCTACTCCTTTATGTTTTCTAATGTCTGTCATACGTTGCCTATCTACTTACTCTTAATAGCTGTTGCTAGCATATCCAATGCGCATGTAATGTCATAAACACCAGTTTCAATCGTACGCGTCACTTCGTTACCGCTACCATTGATAACACTGATAGTTTCTGGGATATCTGATGTAAGCATCCCAGATAGTGTTCCCCCTTCAACTCGTACTTTTATACTCGCATCCCTACCGTAATCATTTTCAATGATGTTACTGATAGTTCGACGGGTTTCCTCTAGCATTAAAACAAGTTTATTAAAGGAAATATCTATGTCACAAATAATATCTAATTTTGAGGAGGCTTCTTCTAGAGATGTTCTTACTATATTTGTACTGTATAGTAATGTCTCATTTATTTCACGTAGTACAGTGGCTACCTGCCCTCCATTTTCCATGTTCCACGCCCGCCGTGTAGCGAACTCCGTAGCAAGAATGTCTCCTAGATTACCGCAGCGTAAACACTCATACTGATACTTTTCTATACCCTTAGAAATTGCAAATGTACCCGTTGGGGTTTTTCCACAGATTCTACAAGGAGCAAGATATACATCTTCTGGAAGAACTATACTTTCAGATTCACGTTCTTCACCTTCCAGAATGTTTCGTACTCGTGTACGCCATTCTGGTACAGTTGTACCTTCTTCCGCTCCAAGTAGCTCAGCTGAAGAACTATTAGTTTTTGTAATATTTGACATAGTTTCTTTGTAGGCTAGCGGTTTAGTTTCACCAACCATAATATAGCCATGTATATCATGGAGTCAAGCTAGATCACTTAAAATAAGGTGGTAACAGGACATTTTTTGTTTCTGTATTAAATACGATACCGCATTGTGGGCACGCGACAACCGTTACAGGTTCACCTCCATCAACACTTTTAACGTAGTCGATTGTTACCCCACATTGTACGCAGTTAGTTTCAGAGGATATACGCGAGAAAACAGGAGTCGGTCTATCTGGACAAATGCCCCTTGCTCTACGTTTTATTCTATTCCTTTTCTTTGACCCTATGCGCATCTTCAGTTACTCTTCTCTCAGTTATGTTACAGGAACCTGCAGCACAATTCATGGCTAACTGACCTTCACGTTGATTTTCAATATCTTGCCGTCGCTCATGACAAGTGTGTATTTAGTCCCTCTTGCTAGAAGGTCGTTGACCTCCTTCTCAAGCTCCATCATAAAACCGTTACTGGTAGTCGACTGTGCACGAGTAACCGCATTCAAAAGACGAACTGCTACTTTTCCAATTGTTGCTTTCATTTTTCCCACCTAATACTTTCCGCCGTGCGAGTAGCTACGGCTGTGCCCTCTTGAACCAGAGCGTACGCTTGTTCCGTTGTTACCACCTTCTAAATTGCAGTCACTGCTTACTGCAGCCCAAACAGCTCCAATGATAACTACGGCTACAATGATGACAAATAGTTTGTATCCCTCTGTTCCCCTTTGTCTGAACGAACTTCTATAAGGACTGTACCCCATCTTATTTATCGTAGTCTAGTACTACAAACCTTACAAATCCGAGAGCTACAACTACGCAACCGTAATCGTCGTCTACTATAAGATCTTGGATTGTATATTCATGGTCTTTTATGACGTAATCAGGGTTCTTCCCATAACGTCGTTCAACAATCCCGTCTAGCGCCTCTTCTAGCGCGTCTTTTGCACGCTCTGGACTTCCGTGCCCTTCATACTCTGCAGCGAATCCTCCAATGTGTACCAGCTCAGAGCGTGTACCAATGCCCAAACACTTACGCTGGTACACATGACAAGTGCCTACTCCTGCGCAGATGTGATCTCCTTGGTTTCCGTTCACCTGGGATTTTATGCATTCTAGCACCATTCCGTGATGCAGGTATCCTGAGTCAATAGCTAACTGTAACGGTATTTCTTCTGCTTCTGGAGGTATTACGCTAGTGTACGCAACAATGTTACAGTTTTCTATTCCAGCATTTAGTAACGCGATATCATAAGCTGCAGTTTCCCAAGGGTCTATTCCAGGACCGAAAGTAGCCTGTCCAGCACCCTTTACTCTGACATACTCTTTGGGGATTCGTGATCCAATTATCATATTCTGTTATCCTTATTCTTCAGTAGGTGTATCCGACTGTGGTTTATCTTCTTCTCGTTTCTGATCTGCGAGTATCTGTAAACTTCCAGCTATGCTCTGTAACGCTGCTACTTGTGCGTCCCCTCGCTCCTCGTACCGTTGCACATGCTGGTCTATCTCGACACCAATAGTGCAGGCTACGTTGACCCACTTTGTTATCGTAGCTACTATGGGACTGCTCTCATCTAGTTGCTGTGAGATGTCCTTGTAAGCTTCCGCCCTACCGAGGTGCCCCGCAGTGATGAGAGCACCATTACCTGTAGCAGCTCCTTGACTTCGCGCACTTTTCCTAGCTTCCAGCTCTTTAGCCTTCAGGAACGTGCGAGTATCCTCAAGAGCGGCTATCAGTGTAGCGTTAGCCTCTTTTACTTTTTCCGACATTTCTGTAATAGACGACATTTTATACTTCCTTTTCTTTTTTCATTTTACACTCCAACTACTGTGGTAATGATCCACCCAACAGTCATCACCAAAGCTATTATTCCAAACGACATGCCAAAGCATATACCTATCATGTACGAAGTGATATAAAAACAATCACCTATAGACCTAATATATTTGTTTTTGCTGTCCATCAGTCTGCTACCAACCGTGTATAATGTGAGTAGCAGAAGCGTAAACACGATTCCTACTATCCACAGGTTAAGCAAACTACGACTGTCCATAGACTTCTCTTTGACTCACTCTGTTCTTACTGTAACACCCTTGAAAGGCCATCCTGAACACACGATTAGGTCTACCTTCTTACCATGAGCGTTTATACCCTTTGCTTCCCACATCGCAGCATCGTGAGAGCTACAACCTCGGAAAGAAACAAATATGTAATGCTTCGTTCCTAGTGCCATCTTTGCGTATCCTTGTTTTTCTACATTAAATAGGGCCTGTAGCAGTTCATCCAACCCAATACTATCTTGTGCAGGTGTTAACTCTTTACAAGAATTACATCGCATTACTAACCCAGGACGCCTACTATTCAAAACCTCACCATCTGGGATAGTTCTACTGATTCTACCGTCACTTAAACAGCTAGGGCAGTACAATAGTCTGGTTAAGCTATCATCATATAGAGCATTGTAGGATTGTTGGATAGAATTATATTCCGAGGTCTCTTGCGATTTGGAATACTCTTTCTTTCCAGTCGTCTTTGCTTTCTGTTTGTTCTGCGGCATTCACCACCTCTTGTGCTTCTACAACCACTTGCGTATAAAATCGTTCCAACTTATCCAATCTTTTTTGCATATTTACTATAGTAGTTTTCAAGTCTTCAGGTATACCTGATATTAGTAGTTTTCCGTCTACTTGAAGCACAACATCTTCTGTGTAGCTCCCTGGGTTTACCGTTAAAGAACCACTTTTATCACTTGTAAAACCAACGTATTCACCAGGGAAATATGTTTCTACCCTATTGTCATCTGGTGGTATTGCCATGATATATCAATCAATATCTTCTACAATGAGAGCCACTCTGGCTTCCCAACTGTCTTCTATCATGTTTTTAACAGCACGCTTAGGACTACGTTTAGGCTTACGTCTAACAGGTTCGTCTTCCTCAAACTCTTCATCTTCCTCTTCTTCGTAGTTAGTTAGTTTGGGTTTACCCTTAGGTTTTTTACGCGGTCTCAACCCTTGTTCTTTTCGTTTTGCCACGCTTAATGGCCACCATCCTCTACCAGGACTAGTGGAATACTGTAAGTTTGTTACAATACGGTCCTCATCCAGGATAAGAATAAACGTCTCAGGTAACGATTTACTATCTGGAAGATCCCTTCTAGTAAACACCGTTCCTATTTGTGTATACAATGTAATAAGGTCACTTAACTTGATAGTTTTAGTATTACCTAGTTCGTATCCAATTAGTCCTTCTATAGGCAATATTGCAGAACTATCAGAAGAACTTTCAAAGTTTCTCCACTCAAATGTTACCTCTCCAACAACTTTGAGTAGGATATACAGTTCTTTGTGACGGTAGTATTTTCCTGTATATGTTTTAGTAGGTTTTTTCATGTTACACACAAATTAGTTAGCTCGCCACGCCCTGCCGGGCCTTGACACACCGGACCACGTTATGCCTTACCTTGCCTAGCCTGCCCTACCGTACGCCCGCTTTAGACTATTTTATCATTACTGCGCCTCTAACACTAATTTAAGACGTGCTTTCCAAGGGTCAATACGTACACTGTTAGAATCTCTGTATTCTTCATCTTTTGCTACTTCATTATCTGAGGTGTACTTTACACGCCGTTCCCACTCTGTAGATGAATCTAAAAAATCTAAATACTCTTTTCTGTACACCGTTATTTCTTCTCCGTAACCATTAACTCTAAGTACATCCGGAAAAGGACTTGCGGTACTCATTCTACTTACGGAAACTCGTATCCTATCCTCTTTACTAATATAAGTTGCTACAAGAGAATCGTCATCTTTTGTTTTTACGGTACTAACACCATAAGACCACGTAACACTTGATAATCCTGTAACTGACGACACTCTTACTGAGCCGACAAACTCGTTAAGAGCCTCTTTATACATTTCTTCAGCAAATAGTCTTCTATCTAGGTCATCTCGCTCTAACCTTGCTTCTACTTTGTCGTAATTGTAACGAGATTCAGGATCCCACCAAGCTGCATCGTTTCGTAACTGTTGCCGGTTGCTAGCAAACTTTCTACGCTCATGGGAGAAGTTAGTACCACGTATTGGGAATGGTTTTCTGCCCATTGTAATTAAACCTCGATATAAAATTTACCAAGCCAAGACGTTCCTAGCCCCAACGAGCCGAACCTAGCCCAGCCCCTGCAGGCCCAGGCTACCTAACAAAACTAGTCGGACCACGTGTTACTACAGAATCGTTGTTACATATTTCTTCTTGCATAGTCGGAAAGGTGTAACTTCCATAAGCTATCTCCATAGACCTATACTGCGTACTCCAGTTGCCATATGAATCTATCGTACCCACTGGAACCTGTACTTCTTTCACCGTTGCGGTGTAATACACCCTAGCTACTAGCTGTATCATCTTTCTTTTCCTCGAACTTCTTTCTCCACCACATTAGAGCATTTCTGAGTTCCCTAACGTTTTCCATCTCTGTAGGGTGACGTCTACCGCAACGGCAACCTCCATTTGTACGCATCCCAGTTAGAGGATAGGCACAAATACAACTAGAATCTCCACAGTCTACAGGGGACTTACTCAGATCATACATTTTTACACCTTTACTAACTTCTATTGTGTGCTCCTGTTCGTGGGCGATGATCCAGTCCAAAATCCTCCCAAGGGCCAAGTCCGCATCACCGTATTGCACCTCGTCATAGGCCCTTTGCAGCAGTTCACTCGGCCCGATCTTGGGCTGGGGTGGGGTGCCTTGAATTGTGCAACGGCGGATTTGTACATGGCCAGTATTTTCGCCCGCGTTGGCTCTGTTGTACCCTTCCTGCTCAGTGGCATACACCTCCACGTCGTGCCACCCAGGCTTGTCCCAGATAACCACCCACACCGTCTCCACGGCCGCTTCGAGCGCGGCGAGTCGGGCGGT
>Ga0114918_10000152_pt1 | contig 55095 bp, 52 predicted proteins | sample LantaG_FD_87015 | JGI IMG/M metagenome (GOLD analysis project Ga0114918, IMG submission 87015) | Deep subsurface microbial communities from Baltic Sea to uncover new lineages of life (NeLLi) - Landsort_02402 metaG | ecosystem: Environmental > Aquatic > Marine > Oceanic > Sediment | place... | reverse complement strand
TTTCATATGATACATAATTTCCATAGCCTTATCTAAAGATTCTTGATTATTATTATTATAAGCATCATCAACTAATCTTTGTAAATATGGAGTAACGGTAGCAGTATTTTGCGTCTGCCTTCCTTGCTCAAGAAGTTTTTGAGCCTCTTGTTTTGGTGTTGTAATTAGCGCACCACCAGTCCCCAACTGTTTTGGAGCATTAATAACGCCTTGATCAGCGTTGACTTCAGCCGTTTCTTCTGGAGTCATTCTTGTAACAGTTCCAGTTTCTCCCGCATCTACGGGTTCTCCACCTGTTGGCGGAACCGCATCTGGTTCCTGAGAGTCAGGAATACCATCGCCATCAGAATCTAAATAATCTCCCCAATCTAAAGTTTCATCTTCTGGTATATATCCTTTAGCGGCATCTTCTTTAACTTTATTATAAGTTTCAGGGAAAATAGTGGAAGCATTTTTCATGCCCTGTGAATATGTACCATCAAATCTCGGAGCGTTAAGTTGTTCCAAAACAGCATTTAATTGTTGACTTACTGGTTTAGTCATATCTTCAACTAAAAGAGCGGCATCTGGTTGTCTAGCTTTTTTATAATTACTTGCTATTTTTGCCATATTAGTTTGAATAGATTTAGCAAAGCCAATTGCTCTCTGTCCTTGACTTTCTGCATTTTTCATACTATCTGCAAATTTTCCAATAGTCTGAGAAAATGCTTTTACAGCATCTTCAACTCGATTATCTTGTAATTTTTGTATGATGCTTTTATAAGTTCCTATAGAAGTAGTAGGTTTATTTTCTGGACCACGTGTATCTTTTGTAACTCTATCTTGAATTCTGTCTCGTCTATAATCTTCTCCTTTTGTCTTCCCTGTAAACCAATCCCCCATACGATCCCACCATCTAAATGATGTTTTAGTAAGTCTATCATGCATATCTGAGTCAGCTTCTTTAAGGTCAGATAAAAATGTTCTATACTTTTTATCAACAATCTTATATTTTTCCTTAGTATCTACCACAGACATCTCATCAAAAATATTAGTAAGACGATTCGCAAAAGAATACATTTTTTTGGAATCTAAATCACTGGCTATCTTAAGAATATTGTCGTCTTTTTCCATTTTATTATATCCTTTATGACGTTATAAATTATTGAGCTGAGACATAACCAGAACCCCTACAAACACAAGGTTTCCATCCTTTTCTTAAATCAGCGCTGCAATATGGGCACTCTTGAACCAAACCATCTGTCTCTAACTCTTTAAAAATATTTTTTAATGAACTATAAATACTGTCCATAACTTCTCTCTTAAAAAATGCAAAATCTCTAGAATTTGATGCACCAATTTTAAATTCTCCTAAATCTAAAATTCTCTTCATAGCAGAGAGAGTTTCTTGGTAAACGGTACCAGTTATAGCATCTTTTTCATCAATTTCTCTATCATTCATTTTTATTCTCCCTTTTATTCAAAATAATTTATCAAATCGTTATAATCAAACACATCTCTTGCACTATGTTCGCATGTTTGTTCGTTAATTCCTTCAATATATTCGATGTTATTATATAAGTTTCCTTTTTTTATAGGAAAAAAATCAAAATGATTTTTAGTTGCAATAATAAGGTCAGTATCATTATTTAACTGTGAAAGTTGTTTTTGAACGTTGTCTATATCTCTTTGAGTTATAGCATAGATCCCAAAAAATTTAATCGAATCGTTATAAATGACACATTCATTATGCCCTCCTTAAAAGTTCATCAATACTCTTTGATTCATCGCCATCAACCGCAACACCAGATGAAAACATGTCTGCAATAGCAACCTTTGCTTCTGACATTTCTTCACTTGATACATTTCCTGAATTCATTCCTCCAGACATATTTGTATCAGCATTTCTATAATCATCTGAACTTATCAATATTCCTTCCTCTTCACCCATAACCTCTTTTCGATTAACGATAAGATTTTCCTGTCTTTCCCTTTTCTCCTGCTCTTTTTTAGCAATAAGCTTTCCTCTAATTTTTGTAATTTCATCCATAGTTGTCATAACTAACATTTTTCTATCAAGAAAAAATTTAAGCTGGTTCGATTTATCTATTCGTTCTTTATCAAAAACAGACAAGTCATAATAATCATAAGGTTCGTCAAAACGCATCTGTAAATCATCTATAGATATTTTTCTGTCAGTATTCGATCTTACTAATGTTGCATTTTCATTAGTATTTTCTTCTTCTAAGATCTGATTTCTCTCAATAATTTTATGTTCTATAAGAGGCAAATCTTCTTCTACTATTTCTGCTTTTTTCATATTTTTCAAACCGGCCACAAGATCGACAAATTCTTTTCTGTTCATTATGTTATATTTTGGGACAAAATTCATTTCTTTAAAATGTCTATAAAATTCGTCTATAAAATCTTCAGCACCATCCAATTCTGATACTTTTATTCTTTTAACGGTATTTTTTATTACTAAAATTAATTCCATTGTATCAATATCTAAAAGAACGAAAGGCTTCATTTTTCACCTCTATGTTTAATTTCTGAATAGATTATTTTTAATCTATCGTACATCCTGTTAACACATTTATTCCAATCATAGTTTTCTTTTATAAACTTCTGTAATTTCCTATTTCTATCCTTTGCAAGCGCATAATTTTCATATACATATCTCATATGTGCCCTTGTTTGATCAATAGAATCTCTACCAAAATAAGCCATTGGCATATCAGTATAATAATATGAAACCCATTCTGCCCCTGGATTTACTTGACATCCTTCCGGTTCCACTAAAAATGAATTATCATAATTAAGAAAATCTTTCTGTCCAGAATAATTAGAAGCTATAACAGGTAAACCACATAAACTGGCCTCGCAAAAAGGCATGCCAAATCCCTCACCCCTAGAAATGCATATGTATGCATGAGCAGAATTATATAAACTTCCCATCATCTTCTCTGGTATAACATCAGCTATTAAGAGTGGAGGTTTTGGTTTATTTAATTTTTTAACAGATTGTTCTATTGTCTTAATATTATCTTTAATTACTTGTTTTGATGTTTTATCAGTCTTGCCAGCAAATCTACTACATATAACAAGAGTTACATCATCATTTTTAGAAAATTCCTCATAATAAGACTGTAAAAGTATATCATAACCCTTACGAAGACTCCAACCAAATACCGTTAAGAATATAAAGCCATTCTCTTTGCCACCAAACGTTACTGGAGGTTTACCTTCGACATAATTCTCAAAATCAACTCCTATTGGCATCTTATAAATCTTTGAACGAGCACCGCTTTCTTTAAATTTTTCTATGCACCAATCGGTAGGCAACCATAATTCATTAGCCATGTTACATTTTTCAATATATTGAGGATGTACTTTTTCAGTTTCCATCATTGTATACAAAATATTATATCTGCCCGTCATCGGTCCTGTTGCCGTACTTCCATAAATTTTTACCACATTTTCACCAACTTTGTTTTTTCTTAATTCATCAAGCTTATTAACTAATTCCTCTTCAACTTGTTTTCTTATTGATAAATCTTTTGGTAAATCAAGTTTTAAATTAACATCATCTTTTTTAGATAATCCGAACATATAATTTCTGTTCATTTTAGCATAGCCTCCTGCATCATAACAATTATGAACAGAACAAAAACCAGCAGTATATGAATTGTCATCTTCAACATCAAGATTATAAACATATTCAGAATATTCTCCTGGTTTCATATCATAAAATGGCACATATATTCCATTATCAGTAAAATCATAAGTTGCCGGTCTATTTTTAACCGTTGTATCCTCCCATTTAAATGATTCATCAACCAAATTATTATCTTTTAATGTCTTAAAGAATTTTTTTAAAGAAAATGATACACAATAATTTTTTCTTGATGGGATATACTGAATTGATGATACAATAGATGATTCAAGAAGTAAAAGTCTAATGCCCCAGGCAATCAATGGATGTCTGGAATATATAACAATTGTTCCTTTTTTATTTGCTTCTTTTTCAAAAAGTATTAACTTCAAAAATCTTTTTGATATATTTTTCTTAAATATAAATGATGGAATCTTCTTAAATTCTGAACCGCAAAAATATTCAAAAAATTTAACTAACGAAAAAGAATGACAAGTATATTTAAAATATTTTTCATACTCTACATACTTAACCGAACTAACACCAAAAATTTCTCTCATTAATGACATAAACTCAAAAAAGAAATATTTATTAATCTTAAAAGAAACTTCTGAATCACCTATTATTTCTCCAGAGTTAATATATTCCCATATAATATTAAGAAAACCATCGGTAAGTTTAATTACAGAACAAAAACCATCTTGCAATTCATCAAAATCTATTTTAACATAGTCTGAAAGTAGAATAAATTTTTTCTCACTCTCAAATGAAATTGGAGGAATAATAAAAGAATCTTCAGAAGATATTGATCTTGCTTTTTTCCATTTTATTTCTTCTATGTTTTTGATATAAAATCTATGGTTTGGAGTACAATTTATACTAATTCCATTAAATAAATTAGGCTTTATAGATAACATGGATGAATTATAAAACTTTATGTGCTTTCCTGTTACACTTTTCCAATTCCCATTATGAGTTAGAACGCGATCATTTATTTCAACATCTTTAATAAATTTAACACCATCTGTGATAATAACTATTGTATCACCAGAAAAACATGGGCCACAATAAGATATATCCATCTTTCCTGTATTTCTAAATTTGTCAATAGAAGAGGTCTCGGGAACCCTATAAACCCTAGATGATATCACTTTCGTTTCTCCACCTAAAATAATGTCTGAGTTAGAACTTTCTGATTGCTCACTGTTTTTCTTAATCTTAGTAGGCTCTTTTAATTGCCTATCTACAACTTCTTGTCTATTTTTTATTGATCGATATACAACATTATCTTCATCTGGTTTATTAACTTCCACGAGACCTCTATCTATATAGTGTTTTAGTGTTGGAGAATTTTTAATATCATAATCTTCCACATCAACACCTTTTCCGTCTTTATCATATACCAGTACTAAATTAATATCATTGAATATTAAAGTTGTTTCTGTTTTATTAATTAATTTCATTATTCACTATCCTTACTCAACAATTGAAGAAGAGTTAGCTGTAATCACAAGCGCCTGGTGAGCACATTTGCCACAGTAGCCCATGTTATCCATTAAATACTTAATAGTATCATTCAATTGTTCTTGTTCCTTTGAGTTAGCGTCGGCAGACGAAAAACCGCTCTTAATCCAACCCAAAAGCTTCATATTTTCTCCTGACTTGAACTCATTTTCAAATACATATTTTTTAATAGCTGCTTGATAAGATGGCTCATCCTTAAGCAATACTAAATGTCCAACACTTGAAATCGCATCACTAAGTTCTTTTCTAAATACTTCCCTGTCTGGCACACCAATATACTCTTCAATTGATCTCATAAATTTTTCATCTGGCTTAACATCTTTTTGAGTAATTTCATGTTTGACTGTTGTATTATGAGCAAAAGCACGAACATGGTCAGTATATTTTTTCCAAGTATTCTCAATTATAGTATCATCTCTTAGAATTGAACTATATACATCATTAGCTATTTGAGAATAAATCCATCTTTTTGCTTGAGGAATAACATTTTCAGTATATTTCTGAAGCAAATTTTTATTTAGAGCATAATTATCTTTAATATCATTTTCCATTTTAAGTAAAATATCCAATGGAGTAACACATGGATTTCTTAACGATATAGAATCCAACATTGTCTGATCTCCACCTTCTTTATTAAGCTTATCAATATTAGCAAGAAACTCATTTATCTGAAAGTGTTCAGTTGTCTCAAAAGTATTTTGTATAAATCTTGGATCAAGACCAAATGTCCCTTCAGATGGTTTTGTATACTTAAATTCATCAATAATACTATTTGCCATATTATTATCTACTCCAGTATCAACTCTACCAGCATAAATTAATGCTTTTTGAATTAACTGTAAATCTTTAGTTTTCTTTGAATCATATAATCTAGACATTACAGCAGCCAAACTAAGCAATTCTAAACTATGAGGAGCTACATGAGCAGTATATTTTTGATTTTTATTCCAACTTCTTGCTTCATTAGAATATGTGAATGAATATATTTTTTCTTCTTCTCTAAAATTTGTTGAAAATGGCATTTCAATAAACATAGTTCTCTTTCGCAGAGCCTCAAAAGCCTCATTTTGTTGGAACATATTATATTCATGAAAATTAGTATGACCTATAATAACACCATTAAATGGAATAGGTGGCTGACCTTCAGGCTTAAAAAATCTATCATGTGTTGCAAAAAGCAACTCATATAAAAATCTATCTGAAAGCTTTAATATTTCATGAATTTCAACAAATCCATTAGCACCAACACAAAGTTCACCTTTATAATCATGGACCAAAGGATGAGATTCACTACCAAATTGTGGAAGTAAAGTATAATCAATATTTCCAACTAAAGAACCTGCTTCCTGACTTTTTTCATCTCTTGGAGTATAAGACCCAATGCCGGTTTTTGTTTTAGCATCAAATATCATTCTCTTAGCCTTAAGATATCCAAGCATTTCAGAAAAAGACAAATTTTTATCTTTCATAAATTCTTCTACAATAAATTGAGATGCAGGAGACATAATTCCATCAATATCTACTGAAAATCCATTATCATAATGTTTATGTGTTTCAAGAAATAATTCCATAGATGATTGATCAACAGAACTATTAAGGGCATTAAGAAATTCTGTTCTTTTATCTATTGAAATAATTTGCAATGGTCTTTCAAAGCACGGTGATTGTATATAATAAATTCCATTCTCTTCAAACATAGATCTACTTTTAAGTTTTGGATTTATGGTTGGAAGAAGCAAAGTATATGTTTTTCCTTCTTCCATTTTAGAATATCTATTAAGACCAGTCTTAATTGCTTCCATTGATCTACTTTTTGCTGAACCAGGAGGTCCAAGTAAAATCCATAATCTTTTTGAAGCTTCATTTTTTCTAGAAGCGTTATAAACTCTTTCAACAAGATTCTCTTTTGCTTTTTGTTGACCAAAAACAACAAAATCTCCAACATATTTAGAATCTTCAAAAAAGTTATATTTATGAGTTGGTGGCTTACCAGGAGTAAGTTTATGAACTACACCACTTGAAACAATCATGTCGTGCAAAAGTTGAAACATATTTCTGCTCACCCATGGTTTTTCAATAACAACATCAATATATTCATCAAATGAAATCACTTCTTTATTATCAGTGTAATGAGCATCCTTGTCCCCAAAAATACTTTTTAATTTTTCATGCATAATTTTTACTCTCCTATTAACTTAAAATTTCAGCGAAATTAATAACTTGTTCTGTTAATGCGTAAATTACCGTTTCTAAAGCCATATCTTTAGAATATCCATTATTTTTAATCATATTATTTATAATCATATCTACCATTTCACGGATTCTAGTTGTACATTTATTATATTTAGAAGGAGAGTTATATTTATAATAAAAAGCTTCTTCAAGAAGATTTATATTAATATCATCCATAACGCGGTTATGCGATAATAATGATGAATATTCTTGTGCGAAACAGAGTTTTAATCCATCATTTGATGAATTAATAATTGAATTATTTTCTCCTATTTTTAATTCTCCAGAATCTTTTAATTTAAAAAACTTTTCAGCCATAGAATTTCTAAAATCTTCACACTGTTCATCAGAAGCAATATTTTTCGAATATAATATTGATTCAATTGATTGCATAAATTTTGAATCATATGAATCAACTCTACTTCCTTTTATAGGGTCTATAAATGAAAATTTATCTATTAAAACTTTAGAAAATGATTTATTATTAGATGCCCTATATAACAAAACATATTGCAAATAGCGTCTTAAATCTACCTCTATCTTTTTAGGATCTCTGTTTACTGATGCTATTATTATCTCTTTCTTAATAATTTCATTATACAATGCAGTCACAAGATCTATCATTTCTGCATAATCACCATACATACCATCTGTTTCATCAAATATAATATCACCTATCATTCTTTCCTCAATAGTTAGATTATTTGTCATTTGAGAAATATATTTATCATTCAACCAATAATGAACAGTTGAACCTTCTATTACAATTTTTGTCAATTGTTTTATAAATTGAGGAACAGTTACTTTTCTTCCGTCAGATGATGCGATTGTGTCTCGCATAACATTTTGAAGTTGCCGAACACTCATTCCATACTTTCCTTCAGACATCTTATTTTCTCTAATTAAAATTCTCATAAATTCATCATCAACCATCTTAATTTGTTCATTTGAAAATAATCCCGTCTCTTCTAAAGGGATAGCATCACTATTAATATGAACTTTATCTTTATAAGATTCCGGATTATTCAAATCTATGCCTAATTTTGAACATTCATTTTTAAATTGATGTAATGGGGGTAAAGAATTGATCGTTTTTATTGGATCACGACATTGCGATGAATAAATAAGAAGTTTCTTTTCAGGAGGAAGTATTTTATAAAAATCTTTTTTCTCCTGAGTCCAATTTTTTGGCAAATCACTATCTGTTTTTTTTGTGGGAAATAGTCTAGTCATAACTGAATAATAAGATGCAACTCTTATTAAATTCGGATCGATATCATATTTATCTTTAATTACAACCATATCTCTATTTAATATTTCCATTTCAGAATTAGCATCAATAAGATAATTAACAGGTACTTTTTCTACTCTATCCAATAATTTCTTTGATGTTAATTCTTCTTCAAGATTTGACATTTCTTCCAAATTTGTAGTTATAAAAACAGTTGTATCTAAAAAAGTTTGAGTTGCTTCAACAGATATTTTTCCACTTCCTAAAAGCATAAGAAGCGGGCGGTATGCATCTTCGGTTTTTTCCTTATTAAACGCATCATGAATATGAAGAATCCCCCTGTTAGAAGAAACTAATGATCCTTCATATGTATAAATATCCATGCCAGGAATAAATTTATCTAAAATTTCTTTAAAAGAAGAACCAATTCGAATTGACTTAGTTTGTGCTATAAGTTTTTTCATATCATCAATATTAGCAATTCCTCTTCCCTGAGCTATAGAAAAATTAGTTCTATCTACAAATATATAATTTTCTAATATTTCTGAATATGTCATACCATAAGATAATATTAAATGATCTAATATATTTAATGTTACTTTATCTAAAGTAGCATTTTTATAATAATTTGGAATTGAAAATTCATTATTATTATTTTCTAACTCAGTTAAAAACTCTTTTCTTGGATAAATAATCTTTCCTTTATTCTCAGATGTTATAGGAATTAATAAAATAGGATGATGCATAAATGGTGAACGATAAATAAATTTCTTTCCATCATCTTCAAAAATTATAGAAAATGAACATACTTTAACATTTTCCTTCCTTGTATATTCTTCAAGACCCCTCGTAATCATGTCAATAATATTTGTTTTTCCACTTGATGGAGGTCCAACAAGAATTATGCCTCGTCTAGGAACAGATTCTTGATCTGCTGAGTCTACAATATCAAGAATTTTATCTATACAAAACTCTTGTCCATAAATAGCATTAATTCCATCTGAAAAGGGATCAGAAAATATATCATAATTAATAACAGGCTCTCCACTTCTAACAACTATTTTATAACCGAAACTTCTAATAGCATCTGAAACAAGAGATGGAGAAGTATAAAGATAAACTTTCGGATTCTCAACCATATTTTTCATAAATTCTGAAAAAGTCTCAGAATCAGATTTTGGATTTACTAAAAACTTTTTATAATCAAAATTCATTTTATTCCGCCTTGAATGGTTTTTTATTTTCAAACATTCTCTCTTTAATAACATTAAAATCAACTGGTGCTATTTCTTTTCTTATAGCTTCCTTTCCAGAAACTTTATATATATATTTGCCAGTAATTAAATGTACTGGTGCTTTCCAAATTGTATTAATATTTCCTAAAGTCGGAGGAATCCAACTTTCTTTTAAATCTCTTCCTTTATGTCTATGAAAAAGAAGTAAACCTCCATCTAAAAAATTAGTATCAATAATATATACTAAAGGTCTATAAAAATCTACAAAAAAATTAAGCATTTGTTTCTTAACCCAATCTTGAGAAAGATATACATATTTTTTGTCTGTTTTAACTATTTTGTCATGATTTTCTGGTGAAAGAAATCCATAAGTAAAAGCTTCATCTGTAGTTATTCTATTCAAATATAATTTATCTATAAGCTCCTTATCTAAAAATCTTCTTAAAAATTCATAATCAGTAATAGTTTTAACTAAATGATCCATTTTTTCTATTGGGTTATCTGTTCCGCCATTATTCCATTCATCTTTTTTTAGTCTTTCTTTTTCTTCAGAAAAATTAAGAGAAATTTTTCCTTTTCTATATAGATCTTCAATATGATTCCACATATAATATCCAACATGATATGGATTTCTAACAAAAAATGGTCTAGGTTTACAAACAGCAGAAAAAATTCTGCAATAATCAATAACATCAGGAACTATTTTTTCAGAAAAGAGATCCATCATAATTTTCTTTTCCCAATACATTGCCCAACCCTCATTCATAATTTGTGTTTTTACTACAAAATCATGATGTCTAGCCACAAAATACATATATTCCATAATATTTGTTTCATTTTCACTGGCAGGAGCAAAACGTTTAAGAAAACCAAGAACATCCTGACAAGGAGCCTTCAATTTATATCCATGTCGGCTTATTGTTTCTCTTTTATTTTTATTATCTTGATCTTCTTTATATATTTCATTTGAATTAAGAGGACTTAATATAGAATCTAATGTAGAAGAATATCCCTTGAACATTTGTCTTTCTTGCTTTTCTTCTTCAAGAGATGATTGTTTAACTTCAGAAAATTCAGTTTCTATAGAATTATCTAAATTATATTGAGAATTTGGATTAACAAGCGGAATAATAGACTCACATGCATTCCAATATTTTGTGTAATTATTGAAACCCATATTTTTAACTGAATTTTCTATTTTTTTGGTTAAATACATAACATACTCTGTTCTGTATAGATTAGAATTCTTCATAATATTTAATTCAGAAAATTCACAATGACCTATAACATGGGACATCACAGATGCCTGAGTAGTAAATGAATTATTTTCATTAAGATAAGCATATGAAGGATTACCACATTGAACGACTTCATAATAAAGTCCTGTTTCTCTACCAATATCACTCATAAAACGTCTTTTAATAACATTTTTTCCTTCCCATACATTCATTGGACTTGTTGGATAAACATTTTTTTCAAGAAGAGATATAAATTCGTTGGCATCAAGCATAAAAAATCTAATTTCCGGAATAATCCTTCCGTAATTGGAAGCACTTTTAAGAACTGCTTCTTCAATATTTTTTAATTCAATTATTTTTTTAGAACGTATCATATAATAACTCCAATTTCATATATTTAATGTACGATGCAAAAAAAAAGGAAAATACTTAAAAAGATATGAATTAAATAGGTGAGTTATCTTAGATCGTATCGTTGCATCATTATACATGAAAAGATCGATTGATAACAAATTTTTGAATATGATTTTAAAAAGTGTAAAAACAAAGGAGAGTGAAATGCCAATCTATGACTATAAATGCAAAGAATGTGACTCTATATTTGAAGTGCAACATGGAATGAATGAAAAACAAAATAATTGTAACCTCTGTGGTAGTTCTAATATAAAAAAACTTTTTAGTTCTATAAATTTTCACGTAATAGGAGGAACTGAAAAATTTAGTACACATGGGTATTCTGGTCGTCATCAAGATCTTGTGAAAAGAATGAAAGGTAATAAAGATTACCGTGATAGTTTCAGAAAAGAAAGAGGACAGGAAGAAAACAAAGGTTTATCTGATTGGAAAGCAGAACAAGAGATGGCTAAATCCCAGGATATTTTTCAAAAGATGAAAGCAGAAGGAGAAAAAATGACTTCTGAAGAGAAAAAGAAGATAAAAGAAGAATACGGGATAAAAAAGGGTATGAAGTCAGGTAAAATGCAATTTTAACTTTCTTTTTTCTTTTATTTTTCTTTTTTCTTTTAAATATTAATAAAGTACAGTGTTAATAGTACTATATGTATAGAACCAGGTCTATTATATATATAGTACTGCGGATCGGTCTAGTTATGTGTAGACTGATGTACAATATTGAGGATCGGTCTAGTTATGTGTAGACCGATATATAATATTGAGGATCTACATTTATGAAAAATAATACAACAATTTCCCCAATGATGAAAGCTTTTTTGGAGCAGACTGATATTGATTCAACTAAAAATGATGCAAGAAATGCTGCCATAGCTAAAATACAGGAAGCTGAATACAATAAAGCTTTAAAACAATTGGCTAAATCCGGTGACATAATTTCTTCAATAATAAATGACGGTGGTTTAAATAATAAGTCAGAAATACACCCACAGTTTAGAAATTATGATCATAGTTTAGAAATGGATAGAGTTTTAGAATGTCAAATAAAGAAAGAAAATTACTCACCCGAAGATCATAATGATTTCAGACCAGTAGAGAAAGACGGAGAGATTGTTATGGAACCCACAGCGACCATTGAAGAGTTATTAAAGAAAACATAGGTGCTGTTACGATAACTGTCCTCAATCTCCCTTAAATATTTATTAACAAAAAACAGGATGATAACTGGTTATTTATGAAGAACAACCATAGGCTCTAATCTATCGTTTTTATCCGAATCATGATTAAATTCAAAAGAATCTTTTCTCATTTTTCTACCAGTTATTGATTTTAAAGCATTTTTCATATTTATCTCCTGTCAATCTGTGTGGAGTTATTCTACATACAGATTGACAAATATCCTTTTTACAAAAAAGAAAAGACCGAGCAATTTCTTACCCGGTCTTTTCTGTTATTTGTTATTATTAGCTTATACTTAGTTAGTTATAGATTTATGAGCTTGAACCAACTTCGACTTCAGCCAAGGCATAATCGTTAATAATTACAATTCCGACCTCTTCATATATAACCCAACCCAGACGAAGCTTTTTAGGATCGTCAGCAGGCAGAACAGTGATGTCCTGTCTAATTGGGAATGCGCCAACGTTGTCTGCTGGAGCGAACAAGAGAGCCTTGTTCGTAGGCATTCTTGAGCTAACATGAATGTCAGCAGTCCAAAGATGCCCAAACAGACCTGAGACCAATACTTCTCTGGTTGTTGCTTCATCAAAGACGTTCTTACCAAAGTTACGGACATCTGCATAACGCTGTGCATGCATGATGATCTTGGCAACAGTAAGATCGTGCTCTTCGATTGCAGCAAAAGCCTGGTTAAGAGCAGTAATTGTCAGAGCACCGCCTGAAGCGAGAACGCTATGAGCGGTTGGAACGGCTGCAAAAGCGGCGGTAAAGATATTGCTATCTTCTTCCTTTTGGATTGCTTCTTTAGCCTTGATTTGAGCACGGTCAACGATATAAAATCTACGTGCTTTGATTTCACTCAAACGAATTTGAGGGTTAGTTGCGATTTCGAATGTAGGTACAAGTACCTCTTCGCCTTCTGTAATTGCATCTGGTACAGCGCCTCTACGAGACAGAACGTATGCCTTTGCGGTAACGTCACGTTCGTATCTTGCCAATGCACCCTGTGGAAGTTCGTCAACCATAAGACACTTTCTTCCGACAGCTTGATATTCAAGCGCTCTGCGAATTGGTTCAACCATCGCCTGAGCTAGGGCCATACGGCCTTCTTCGGTTTCTAGAGCCTGCGCAACTACTTGCTATTTTTCTTCGTCTGTTAGACCTGTTTTTGTAAGAGCCATTTTTTATTTCTCCTTTATTCTTATCAGAACCATTCTATAACAGTTCCAATTAAATATCTATAATTAAATAACCATCTTAAACGTAAGATAGTCTCCAAGGGTAATGTCGCCGTCAACATCAACACCTGGTACGCCAGAAGGATATGCACCTTCGCTTATTGTACGAGCAGCGATCTGCCCAGAACCTGCATCTGAGGTCTGGAGTTTGCCAGATGCGCCAACATACAAAGCTGCGCCAGGGACATATGTGCCGTCTGTGTCATATTGATCTGTAGCAAATTTTCCGCCACTGTGATAAACAGTCATTTTTGCGGAAGCCTTAGTTTCATCAGTAAGACCATCTGAGGCCCTATTAACGAAAGCTTGGGAAGTACCGGATGCGCCCATAACAGCATCATTTGTGCTTGGCATACCAGAAGTATCTGCACTTTTAGTATCACCAGCTACGCCAAATGCATATTCTGAAGCTGCGCCGGTTGCTTGTACTACTTCACCATCGGTGTTTAACTTGACAAACGAACCCATGATTATTTCAGCATCAGCGTCTACTGCTAGACTGTCTGCTACTACGTGATAACGAGGAATTAAAGCCATTTTACTTTCTCCTTATGATTATTTCCTGTATTACTTGTTTTCCTCAAAGTTACGGATTGTCTGTTCTAACGAGAACAGTCCCATAATTTGATCTTTAAGATTTCCAGCTTGTTTTTCTATGATAAGAGGAGTTTCCAAGCCAACCAATTTAGCATCTCTAACTGTTTCTTCTTTTCTTGCTATTTTATTATGTTCTATCTTTTTTGCTCTTCTATTCTGATATCTTTCAATCAGCATCTTCAATGTTTGTACACTACTTGTTGCTAATTTCGACACTGATGTATCGAATTCATCTTGAGTTATTTCTCCGTCCATTAGTTCCAATGCGGCTAAATTTGTAGCCAGTTTCATACGTTGTGCTTTAACTTCTGCTTCTTTTAATTTTGCTTCCATCTCCGCAAGGACAGTTCCCTTGGTTTCGACTGACACATCTGTTCCTACTGTTTCGTCCTCATGTCCCATTCCGCCGTCTCCAGCAGGGACTGATGGTTTCTGCATATCTTTTGATTCATCTGGACCCATTAATTGATTGTCTGTTGGTACATCTGGCTCCTCAAGCGTGTCAGGAGTCAATCCTGTTTCTCTTTCTGCACCCATTTCCATAGTATCTTTTAATTTCTGATTTTTGAGATCCTTACTTTGATCAACAGGTTTAGGATCTTCTACTTTCTTTTCTCCGGCAGTTACTTTCTTTGATTTGGATGACGCTACTCTGCCATCCGCTTCTGTACTAACATCTGTATCTACGATTTCATCTTCTTTCCTCATGGCACCTTCACCAGCAGGAATTTTAGCTTTACCTTCGGGCATCTCTTCTCCTTCTCCCATTGTGCTGCCGCTTCCCCTTTCAGGGACATCTGGATCTTTTGCATCGAATTTTTCTTCTGCGCCCATAGTTTTACCATCTTGATATTTATCTACGTCTTTAGTGTCTTGAGAAGTTACTCTTTCGACTTCCTTTTCCGCAGCTTGATCACTAATTTTTCTATCTCCTAAAAGGTCATTGATCTGCATAGTATCAGCGGTCGTAAGAACATCACCTTCAGAATATCTTTTGATTTTCTTTACGCTCATTTCTTTTGATATTTTATCCAGATCCATAACTTTACCTTCCTTTGAATCATTTATACTATTATTTGAACTTGCCGATTTTTTTCCTTTATCATCTTCGTCTTTTTCTTCATCTTCAGTATCGTCAGGATCTTCAGTATCGTCAGCATCTTCCTTTTTCTTTCCATTATTTTTCTTCTTTTCGTTATATTCTTTTAACGCAGGAGGAAGAGTTCCAGCTTCGGATTCTATTGAAGTTTTTTCATCATCTTCTTCTTCATCATCATCTTCATCATTATCTTCATCATCATTATCTTCATTACTCTTTTTATCTTTGTTAAAAGGACATTTTTTAGAATCTTTTCCTGGCCCCGTACCATCTGGTACTCCAGGAATTTTTCCACCAAATGCTTCATCATCCCCACCGTCACCGTCATCGTCATCGTCATCATCTCCACCGTCATCGTCATCATCTCCACCGTCATCATCTCCACCGTCGTCATCATCGTCATCATCCCCGCCATCATTTATTTCAAATTCAAATTCTACTTCGTCTTCTTCACCATTATCATCTGTAAAATCAACTTTGTCGTCATCTTCACCTTCACCTTCACCATTATCATCTGTAAAATCAACTTTGTCATCATCGTCATCTATAATTAAATCTGTATCTTCGACAATATCTACAGAAGTATCGTCATCTTCATCTAATGCCATTCCGTCAGTTTTGCTACCAACAAAATCTCTCATAACTTCTAATAATTGACGAATTTGATCAAGTAATTCATCTTCTGGAGACAGCGTTACCATATCATCTTCAAAATTATCTATATCATATGAAAGCCCAAAAGTATCTGAATTATCATCACTGAAAGGACAATTTTCTGTTCCCCCTCTAGGCCCTGTTCCATCTGGAATACCTGGAATTATACCGGCAGTTTTATTTATAGGTTGTGAAGCTACGAATTCGAGTTCTTCCTGTTCAGGCATGTTTGCTAAAGCTTCATTTCTAAGTTTTTCACATGTTGCACAGGCTTCCTTAATAGTAATTTTCTTACTAGCATCTCTCATTTGATCTTCAATGCATTCTTCCATAGGATCTTTTTCTGTTAATCTGGAAGCAAGAGCTATCATAAGAGATTGTGAATATCTTCCAGCAGACTTCATTTTTTTACAAATACAATCAACCAATGGTTTGCCAGCACAATCGCCAGAAAGTGCGACAGCATTAAGCCCATAACGTTTTCCAATTTTGTTAACGCATTCTATGTATGGGAATTTTTCTGACCCAGCAGTTTTTACAAAGTCAGGAATGTATTTCTTAGCAATCTTTTCGCCTAACTCTTTTGCTTTACAGTCCGGGCATTCAGGTTTAACTGGAATTGGTTGCCAAATAGTTAGACCCTTAAATTCCCCATCCTTGTGAGCAATTTTTGAGATATAAAGTTGTGAACAACTAAAACATTTACCATTACCAACATGATCTACTTCAGTATTATCGCTACCGCAGTTAGGACAATATTCACCAACATTAATATAACCTTTACCAGAATTAATAGCCTCTTTGACTAATCCTTTATTTATATTATAAATAGATGCTGCCATTGGCATAGCTGTTTCTTCTTCACCTAATTCAGTGCCCAATCCCTCTTCTTCTTCTAAACCCGTTCCTTTATTATCTTCTAATGTACCAGTCCATCTCTTAGTATTCATACTAATAGAAATGTCACCATTGCTTTCACAATTATTACATTCCCAAACACCATTTTCTACATCTACATCATCGGAGCCACATACTGGACAACGAGTTCCTGGAGGTGAAGGCTCATTATCACCAGAAATATCTTCTGCTTCACCTTCTTCCATACCGCTGTCAAAACTTTCGACAGGAGGTGTTTCTAATCCCATATCAGCAGGACCAGGAGGCATTGTAGTACCGCCACCGCCAGGTTCTCCACCAGGAGCTAGGTTAGGAATACCACCGCCCGCAGGCATCGCCTGTGCTTTAACTTCTAAACTGCGTAAAGACTCAGCAATTTTTTGAACTCTTTTCTTTTCACGTTTAGCCATAAGTTCTTTAACTTCATCGCTGTCCATATCTGCTATTTCTGAATTTATAAAAATAGTTCTAAAAACACCATTTTCTTCATCAATTTCTAAAAGTAAATTATCCATATTTTCACTTATTTCATCACCGGCAACTTTTCTAGAAAATTCAAATGCTGTTTTTTCCAAATCTTCTTGTTCAGATGCTTTTTTTAGTTCTTCCAGTGAACCTTCTACAGCTATAAGTCCGTCATTATCTTCATTATCTTTTTCAATAGATGCTTCAACGACATTTTCTTCTGAAGATGCAATAGGCCCTGCTTCAGGTAGAGGTGGGGCTTCTTCGGCTGGCATTTCATTCATATCGCCAAGAGCTTCATCCATTAAAACATCGTCTTCTGGAATTGTCTCTTCTTCAGCTTCTTCTTCTGCCATAGCTTCATCAACAAGTGTGGCAAATTTAGGATTTTCAACGAGAGATTTCAATACATTAACAATAAGATCAGATTCATATGAGCCGCCAATCTCTTCGTCAGAAAGAATTTCTCCACCAACGTCTTCTGGAGATTCCATGTCAAGATCTTCTGGAGGGAGAGGCTCATCCATCATTTGTGCGAGCTTAGTAGCAAGATTTTTCTGTGCAGTAAAATTCTTAACGCTTGCCTTAAGTAAAGCAAGAGTATTTTCTTTTTCTAATTCTTTTGTTTTAATAGTTTTAGCAGTTGCTTTAGCAACTTTCTTTGCGAAAGCAATGGCTTCATCTTTATTAGCAAGGCGTCTAACAAGAACCTTATCATGATCCTGTTCATCACCAGCTAATTGTTTTTCTGTAATCCCTTTAATTTCATCATTTCTGAAATCAGCTTCTAGTTGTTTTTCAGTAATATCTGTTTTTTCATCATCTCTACGAGTACTAACTTTTCCCTTGTCAAGTTGTTTCTGAGTAATAGAATCTCTTTCGTCATCTTCTCTAGGTGAAGTATCTGGATTTGGGTTTTTACCCTGTTCTATTTGTTTCTCAGTAATTGATTTTTGTTCTTCATCAACTCTGGCAGTTTTTTCATATTCGTCATAGCTTTTATCACCAAGTTGTTTTTCGGTGATATCTTTTCTTTCCTCTTCCTCTCTATCATATAAAGGACCGGCATCTTTTAATTGACGTTCTGTAGTTCCTGAAAGCTGATCTTCGTAATTATTATCACCAGCCCTGGCTTCTTTTTTTATTTTGTCTGACATAGCTAATTTCCCTTCTTTGTGAGCGTTTATGAACTCTTCCATAATTAATTCACCGGCTTCTTCGGGATTATTTTCCAGAGCTTCTCTGATCTCTTCATCAAGATCCTCGATTTTAATGCTCTTAATTGGTTTGTCATCTAGAAAGCCAGTTACTTCTTCTTCTGTGACAGCAACTCTAAACAATCCGCTCCTGACACTCATATTATATGAAATTTCAGGATTAGAATTAAAGAGTTTACTAAGCTTATTTTTTAAAGCAGATCTCTTTTTATCTTGTGTTCCAAGCATATTTGTTACTCCTTGTTCCATTTTTTCCTTAAACTATTTTTAAAAACATTTGATAAGTTTTTTTGTTTTGCTTGCTTCATTATTTTTTTTCTAAAGGCGGATGCAAGCGGAGTTGGCATTGTTACACTACCAACTTCTCCCGCAGGCATTGCGCCCGCATTTTCATACTCTATATCTTGTTGTTCTTCCGGATTTTGTCCTTTTTCAATTGGTAAATTTTCTTCTGGTGGAGTAGTTGTTAAACCTGTTTCTTGTTGATTTTGTTGTCCTGAAGAATCTAATGTTTCATATCCCATATCTAATAATTCATCTTTAGTTTCTTGAAGTTTTGCTAATGCTTCTACTAAATCTGTAACATATGAAAGTTCAAGATGTTCCTTTTGATCCAACATTGTTTTCGCAACTTCTTGAATAAGATTTTCTGCTTGATTTAACTTATCTAACTCAGCTTTGCCGGCAATCTTTGAAGCAATTTTTCTAAATCTACCAGCAAAATTCTTAATTTCTGCAACTTTTTGTTTTAAATCATCTACATCATAAATTTCCTGTATAAAACAAGTTGAACATGCTGGATCAACGACAAAAGAAAGTTCAATAAATTTTAAACCAAAATTAATTTCATATACATCTTTACCGTTATATTTACGAGTTTTATGTTCTTTGATGTGTACACAATAATCCTCCTCTTTAGCCGCTTCATTTCCACAAATTGAACACTTACTATATTCCACCTGACAATTATGAATTGCTATTCCGTCTGCTATATAACTTTCATCATTTTTTACTGTCAAATCATATACTGGTTCGTTCCATTCTGTTATAAAAGTATTTTTAACAGGACAGATCATATATTTTCTATTATAAATTGTTGTTATAAAACTTTTACCTGCTTTTATAATAGGAGTAGAAAAAATTGAATCTGAATATTTTAAAGAATTTCTAAATATGTTATAACAATTACTGCCAATAGATAAAGTATGTTCTATAGTTTTAATCTTTACAACACTATTTTTTGATGGAACCCTAAACATTGTACTTATTCTTGATAAACAATCACATGCTATTAATAAATTTTGTATATCTTCAAGAAGAGAAATATTTGCACTTGAAATTTGAAATCCTCCAAATTTATTTCCTCTTACATTTTGATTTATTTTATTTACTATACATCCATCAGTATCCAAATATCCACTTAATAAATATGAAGCCTTTGAATAAGTATCAATATTTATATTAAGTCTTTTATTTTTTGACCCATTTCCTATATTATTTAATATCCATTGTGCTTTTTCTTCGTCTCTAAAACTTATATACATTCCATTTCTTTCAGAACAAATAATTTTTCTTGGTTCTGATTTAAAATATTTTTTTCCAATTTCAATTATTTTATCATGCAATTTAGTTTCTGAAAGTCCAAAACAAAAACAAATTTCATTTTCTTTTCCATATTTATCTCTTTGTAAATATCCGTCCCCAATAAATGCACCTAATAAATAGTAAAAATCATCATCATTATCAATTCTATCTTCTAAATTAAATCTTGACGGAATTAATAAGAAATCTCCATTTTTAATATCTTTTGCTTCTTTAAATACAGGTGAATAACTTTTTGATCTCCATCCATCTTGACCAATAAAATCAAAAGTTTTCCCTTTTTTTCTATTATATGTATTTAAATTTGCTTTTTTTATTGATTCTTTCTTTTCAAAATTAATTTGTTCTTGATCTATAACTAAAATTGGATGTTCTTCAGTAAAAAATGGAGATTTATGATAGGTCATTAAATCAAATTTATACATTTCCTTACCTACTAAAGTTCCATGTACAAATTCTACTTCATTTATATTTCCATTATGAGAAATTACAAAATCACCTGCTTTTATTTCTTCAATTGGTTTTTGTGAAAAGTCAGACATTAATATCATAGTGCCAGCACTAACTGCTCCCATCGAGACGCCACTTATATATCCTTCTGATATTCCTCTAGCAAGTTTTGGATAGGCTCTGGCATCAACTCTTCCTATAATCATCACACCATTTTCTTCATCAGACCATTCGGCATAAATAATAGTTCCTCTAGCTTCTTCTACATCATCATTTTTGTGATTTACGAATAGTGGACATCCTACAAATGTATGATAACTTTTTTGAAGTTCTTCTTTACTAAAAAAATCACCGTTATCATTAGCTTCGTCAGCAACTATAGCCAAAGCTTTAACATAAAGATTGTCAGGATGATCCAGCATATCTTTTTTTAAATCAAAATCTTCTGGGAATTGAAGAGTACCAGGATGTTCTGTAGGTTTTTTTGTTGCGGTTTTAACAAAACCGAAATTCTCATATAAAGATACTTTTTTAGATAAATCATTGCTCATTTTAGCAAAAGGCATTTTTACTCTATTAAGAAATTCAAAATTTCTCATTTGTAAATCTATTTTTGTTTTTGTTAACATAGAATATCTTTCTTTATTTATATTAGTAACTATAATTATATTTTACTTCTAATATTCCTTTATATTTAATAAGCCGTATTGACCCATGAAGGAAATTGAACTATTTTATACAGAGGACCGTTAGGTTCTAATATATAACCTTTACTTTGAAGATCTTTTAATTGTTCCTCATTTACCGCTATTCCTCCAGCAACATTATTAGCAAATTGGTAACTCTGAGCCAATTGGATATCTTCTTCTGTTTGCTGTGACGCTTGTGGAGTTACAGATGGTGTTGTTATAATATCAGTTTCTTTTGATTGTACTTCTTCTATTATTGGTGTATTACTATTTTTTTGTCTTAAATCTTCATTTGCTATTTCAGTGACAATTTCTTTTACTAATTCTTGTGTATTTTCAGTAATAATAATGCTTGGATTTCTTTTATCATTTTCTTTATCAATAATTTCCTGACGAATTCCAATTTCTGAAGATGTTGTCATTTCTTTTATAATATCTGGAGATATAGATTTTATTTTTTTTGATGCCATTTGTTCAATTGAATCAAAATCATAATCTAAACCATATTTTGCATTTGCATATCTATAAACATCCATTAAATTATTTCCTACAAATATATCTTCCCATCCTTTTATTCCAAGAACAGCTTCATCTTTACCGTAAGATTGCATTTTTGCGAGTTCTTCTCTAAATTCATTTGATATTGCTGCTGTTCCTGACGAAATTCTACTTTTACCATATCCTGTTATTGGTACTAATTTATCCCCATCGTGTACCATTCTAGTAACTATACTTTTTTCATCATATCTGTCAGAAAATGATCTCATACCAGTGTACCAAACTATATTAGCATTATCACTATCTTTTAAATTAGTATTTATTCTATAAACAAGTACCCCACCTTTTGCCATTCGATTAAAGAAATCTGAAAGTTCTTCTGTTGGTATCGTTTTTTCAGAAATTTGCCCTTTATCAACAGTTAGTTTCTTAATTCCTCTTTCTTTTGCTTTTTCAATAAGTCGATTAAAAATGTTAACATCTAATAAAAATGATGTATTACCAGAAAAAGCAGTCGCAGCCAATTGTGGTATTTCTGTTCCATAAGCATAATGTACAGATATGATAACTTCTCTCAAATCATCATGAAGAGTTGTCGGTATAAAAGGACGATTAGATTGTCCTTTTATTCCATTAGGATTTATAGATATAGTTCGTCCTCCATTATCGTCTGTAGAAAAAGCAGAAAACCTTAGCATAATACCATCGCCATATCTTTCTCTATTATATTGAAAATATAAATGACACAATTCATCATATAAATAAAAAAAACTATTAACATCAGTATGTGAAAAAGAATTCATATTATCTCTTATATCTTCAAATAAATTTAAAACCGCCCTCGTATGCTTGGCTTTTTTAAATGAGCTTTCTCTTTTTTTTCCTTTACTAATTTTTACAATTTGCATAAAACCAGACAGTTTTTTTCTAAGATATTCAATTGATTTATTTTTACCAGTCGATTGTTTTAAACCTATTGTTTCAATTAATGTTGTGTGAGGAGTAACAGGAAGTTTAGTTCCTGAATTAGATTCTTTCATTCCACCACCTATCCATGTCATTTTTCTTCCTGTTTCAGAATTACAAAAAGTTAATTCAGAAAGATTATCTATTTCTTTATTATCTCCATGATTAAAACCGCGTAGATTAAGTCTATCTCCACCAAGTTGTGGCCAACCTATGGCAACCCATGATGGATATTGAAGAGGAAGTTTTAATTTTTTAACTACGGTCCATGCCCAATTTAAATTTTTTCTCTCTTTTTCATCGTCTATTTCATTAATTTTTGTTTCTATATATCCATTTACATCATATTTTTCATAACCATTATTTTTTGATTTTTTTAATTTATCAATTGATTTTTCAAGCATTTGTATTTCACCCTTATTCGAAACTTCCGGATGATAATTTGCAGATTTTGTATAAAGATTATAGATTCTAAAAACGTCTATTGATGTCATCGCAGGTGCATTATATCCTAATTTTGAAAGTTTTGCTCTATCTATAGAAAATCTACTAGGATGAGCTTCTTCAATCTTATTTGTAAAAATAGGTTTAAAAATATACTCGTTGCTAGGCTTTCTTTCATCTTCTATAATCACATTAAGTGGAGAATCTTTCATTATTCTAATATAATTTTTTGTACGAAATTCTCTTTTTTCCGGTTCAACATCTAACGCTCCAATTTGTGTTGATTTGTAATTAGCTATTTGTGGAATAATATCTTTTGCTATTAGATCTAACTCTTCTTCTCTCATATCATTAATATCACGTAAAATAATAGAATCCACAAAAGATTCTCTAGCATTTTTCTCTAATTCCATTTGACTAAGTACTCTATCATCATTAACATCCATTGGTTCTGAATATTTATTTTCAGCCGCAAAAAGAAAATAAAGTTGACCATCATCGTCAGAATATGTTTTGTTTATATCATCTCTAATTTTTGCTATTCTTGGTGTTGTTTCTTCATTAATTTCTACAAGTCTAAATTTTCTTGCGCCAGCAGCAAAGTTACCAGGCATCATGGCGCGTGGCCCAGTTGCCATTGAATACTTATAATTTTTTTGTTTATTCAAATTGAACATTAAGATTAAGTCCTAAGTTCTTTTGGTTCCATTCTTACTAATGCCAAATGTTCTTGTGTATAGTCATGGAAATCTTTTGGAAATCTAACCGCCCACATATCTCTAGCATAGCTCATTGCTCTTCTAAGAGATCTGAAATATTCTCCATTTGGGCTATATTCTCCTGGTAATCTTCTTATACCAGCAAAAAACATTTTTCCTTTGGTTTTAGAATACCCAGGGCCTACTACTATATAATAATCTTTTCCTGTTGTTGGATCATAACCTTCCCAACGAAAATAACTTCCTACACCTAATTCTTTAAAAAATTTCTTTTTCAAAGCAAGAGTTTTTTTAGTATATTTTTCTTTCCAAACTATACCTCTATCTTTAATTCTTTTTGCTGCATTAAGATTATAACTCATCGGATAACTCCTCTTATTGTTAACTCTCAGTCAGAGAATCCAGTGTTTGTGTAATCGTCCCAATTACTTTCTCTTTTGTTGATGAAGATTCTTTTTTTATCATCTGCATTCTCATAGATACATATTTCATTATTGTTTGTATAACTTGTTCTGTTTTATTTTCGATCTCCCTCTCATTAAATCTTAGAATCCACCAGCCTTTTCTTGCAAGTCTTTGGTCTCTATCAACATCTCTGGTTTTATTTTCATCCAGTTGATGAAGTGCGCCGTCTGCTTCAATTCCTATTTTCAAATGAGGTATAGCAAAATCTAAAACAAATGACTGTCCCTGTGTATTGGCTACTTTAAATTGTGCATATTTTGGAAATGGTATTTCAATAGATGGATCACTAAATAATCTTCTCCATAATATTTTTTCTATTGACGTTAATTGTATAACTTCAGGAAGTTGTTGCTGTTGTTGTTCACTTTTTCTGTCAATTCTACTTTTAGTTTTTCTTTTTAAAATTTTTCCTTCGGTTCCTGGCCCTCTTGAAGCAGAAGATGCTCCTCCTATACCCCCACCCATTTCTCCGCCAGGTGCGCCAGTCATACCGCCCATTTCTCCTCCAGGCATCGGAGGCATACCACCCATTTCTCCTCCAGGCATCGGAGGCGCTCCACCACCCATAGGGCCACCACCTCCCATTGGAGGCATACCGCCCATTCCTCCACCCATTGCTCCCATACCACCCATATTTCCTCCACCCAAACTCATTTGAATACTGACTTCTTCTCTTTTTCTTTCTATTTCTTGATCATAATCTAAGTCAAATATTTCAGAAAGTGTTTGTGTAGAAATAATACCAGCATCATGTAAGCCTAAATATTGTTGTTTTCTTTGTGTGTCGTCTCTTATTTTAAGATCATTCCATTTTATTTCTGGATATGTATAGATAATATCGCCTAGATCTTTACTTGCATCTTCATCAATAAATCCCTGCATTTTTGCTACCGGAAGATAAATACTTTCTTCTATATAATTTTTAAGTTTATTTCTCCAGTTTTCTAATCTGGTAATGAGTATTTCAGCGCCTATTTGAACTCCTTGATACCCCTGCATTTCTGATGTTAATACGGCCTGTGGAAGCATGAGACCATCTAAAATTTCCCCAGTTATCATCTCATATTCTGGCCCTAATTGTACAATTTGTCCTTGAGCACCTACAAATTCATAAGTAAAAGCATGATGAGTTACGAGGGTAAGGTTGGGGTCATTCATGACTGCGGCAATTTGTTCTTGCACATTGGCAATATCAATGGCACCAGCAGGACGATCATCATTTCCTATTTTTATTATTCTAATAGGAAGAATAAGCCTTTCAGCAACAATCCAGTTTGCAGTCATTAATCTATCTTTATATGCGAGTGTTTTAAATAGTCTTCTGATAATAGATGTACCATATGGACTAATTGGTGTTGGCATATGTTTTAAATGAGTAACAGCCCTATTAGAAAGAGGTATCGGCTGTCCTGCCATAACCATTATTCTAATATGTTCTGGAATTCTATTATATATTTCAACAGGCTGTCTATCTGTTACAATTCTTCTTAATTCTTCGTTTGGTTTTAACTGTATATATGGTTCATTAAAAAGACTATTTTCTTTAACATCAATCCAGTCAGGGTTGAAAACTGTAAGTTTAGAAAATGTTCCGCCCTGATGATCACATTCTTTATCTTCATAGACTCCTGAACCGCCGCACTTTTTACATTGAATAGTAAGAAATGGAAAAGCATCGCCCAACAAATAATATTCAGAACTTATAATTGGAAGCCAATAATTTAAACTAAGTCTTTTATTTAGTTCTTCATAATATCTTTTTATTTTTGGATCTCCACATTGAAGTTCGAACCCTTGCATCGGGAACTCCGAATTATGAACCGCAATTCTATTTGCAACGTAAGAATGTTTATTTTCTATTTCTAAATCATATACATCTCCAGAATAATCAAATTCTTCTATTTTTTTAATTCTTCTATAAATATAATTTCCTTTTTTAAAATAAGGAATATTTGTTCCATTTTTTTCATAACAAGATTTATTGGGTATTTTATGAGTGTATTCCTGTAAACATTCACATGCCCATCTTGAAATTCTTATATTATAAATAACCTGTCTATTTTTTAAAGATATTCTTGTTTTTGAATAAGAATATTCTAATCCTAATTTATCACATATATTTGCAATTTGATCACATAATTTTTTAGAAACCCCTACACCTTGGAATCCATTATTTTCTGCAAAACATCCATCACCACTCATAAAACCGCCCAGAATAGCAGTTAAATTTTTATGATTTAAATTCATAACCAAAGGAGAAAATCTTTTTTCTCCATCTTTAGCATTACCTGGGCACAATCCAATTAAATCGTCAGCTATTGATTGTCCATAAGCACATATTTTGAAAGCATTTTTATCTTTTAATTCATAGCTTGTTATGTTACAATCACCATATAATTTTTTTAGTTTTTCTATAATTTTACTTCCAAAAGTTTCCTTTTCGTCAGAATGTATTGTAAAATAAACTCCTTTATAATATTGTCTACTTACTCCTATTTTACTAATATGTTCATATGGTATTCCACATCCCTCGGCCGCATATGCACCAAGAAGCCATGCTAAATCGTTATTTATGAAATTTGATTCTTCATTTCCATAATTAATAGGAGTTAATAAATAATCTCCTTTTTTCAATGTTCCAATTTGTTTAAAACAAATTTTTCCATCTACATCAGTCAAAACCTCGTGACCTGGCGTCATTCTCAATGATCTAATATTTATTCCAGCAACAGATACCTTCATCATTTTTTCGTCAGCATGTCTTACATATTTATTAATAACTTTATTAATGCTGCCGTCATGAGATCTAATATTACTTCCTATTTTAATGGATGATATGGACTTCTGTTCACCATCCGCCATCAAGATAGGAACATCTGGGTCAAAACAATAAAACTGAATAGCAGCAGCGACCTTTGGTTCATTTTCAACGAAAAAGCGACAATTGCTCACATAAAATCCACTACAACAATAACTTCTATCAATTGGAATTTCTATATCATAACCAGGTCCAGAATATAAAAATTTTTCTATTTTTTCTATTGGACTTGCCACAAAGATATTTCCATCTTCTTCGTAAAAAAATCTGAGTTCTCTTGTTGTTTTAGGAATAAAATCTTCTGGCATTTTGTCAGATCTTAAATAGGGTATAATTTTTGGAATCTCAGATGATGAAATAAAAATTTTATAACACCATTTTGAATTGGTTTTATAATGATCCCCATATAAAGGATATCTTTTTAGAGAACATTTTACACCGCACATTAAAAACATCTGCTGTAATTGATCAGACATATTTTCAGAATAGCAATTTATTATAATTTTTTCTTCAGCTTTATTAAAACTACCATCTCCATCAATATATCCTCCTAATACATGCATCATAGATTCTTTGTCTAAATCAAATATATCTTTAGTAAAACATTTTTCAGAGTGTTTTCCAATTGTATATTTTGCAATTTTATTATAATGTTCTTTTTCAGATAATATTATTCTTTTTGATTGTTTACTATTTGTGTGAGGATAATATTGAACTTTATTTTTTGTAAATTTCTCCAAAATAGTTTTTATTTTTTCACAAACAACTTCGTTTTTATTTAATGTATAACATGTATTATATCCTCCATTATCACTATGGGATAAATGACCGTCAGCTTGGAGCAATCCAATACTCCAAGCTAGATCAGTATTAAGTATGATTGCATTTTCGACAAATTTACGAACTGGAATCAAAAGATAATCATTAAGCTTTACGTCTTTTGCTTCTTTTCTAATAACTAAATCTAAAAAAGAAGTCTCTATTTTCGCCCAACCAAGTTTCTTTCCCAATTTTAAACAATATTCTTTATCAGATTTAATTTTTTTTCTTTTTCTATAATCATCCCCGTCAATAACATAAATACCGTGTTCTTCAGAAACAGAAAAATTTCTCCACTGTCCTGTTGAACTAAATTTATAACATTCTTTTTCTATACATTCACGAACGCTAAATTTTGTTGGAAATTCTAAATTACCTTTGCCAGTAATAACATTTTGAGATTCTATATTATTATATAAAAGCCCACCAGTAACAGCATCTTCTATAATTTCTTCTGGTATAAATTCAAAATCTTCTATATTTACATATGTTCCTTGTTCTGTAAGTAGTTGGCCATCAATGATTTGCCACTGATATATTTCTTCTCTTCGACTAGGAATCTGCCAGTTTTGTGGTGTATGTAATGGAGAATAGAAGTGAGGTTGAGTATAAACAGTATTAGAAGAAGCGAATTTTTGTGTTTTTATATCTTGTCTTTCGACACCTTTACTAATTCCGCTACGCCCCTGTCTATTACGTCCTATTGTTTTATTTGACTGAATAAATTTTATAGGTTTGTCCATCTTATTTTTATCCTTTTCATATTCATTTATTAAATTGATTTCGATTTATTATATGGATTGCCAATTTTATTCATGTCTGAACCACATTTTTTGCATTTTTCCTCAATAGGACATGTTACAATAGAAGTGCATTGTTTTTTGAATTTAGATCCACATCCAGTACATTGATAAAAAGTTATTTGAATTTTTTCTTTCATATTCACTCTCCCATTATTTCTGCAAGTTCTTCTTGTTTAGTTGAATGATCAACTTCCATTTGACCATAATCTCTTTCTTTAGCAGGAATACCAAGTGCCCTAAGAGTTTCAATTCTAAAACGCTCTGCTTCGGAAGTAATAATTCCAGACGAAGTTAATCGTATTAAACCTTGTTGTATAAGATTTTCAACAGGAGTTTCAGGATATTGTTTTCTTAATTCATTAACAATAGAAAGCAAAGGATTTTCTGGGGACAAGTCGGTAGATACATTTTCATTTGCTTCAGTATTATTTATTGTGGAGATTCCAGCCTCTTCATTTTCAGGCATTTCTGTCATAAAATCATTTGTTTGAGCTATTTTTTTTTTTGGTTTAGCTCTTCTTTAGTATCTGAAATAATATTATGTTCTTGATCTAACAATAATTTTATTTCTTTGAAAGCTTCTATCTGTTCTTCAGTATCTAAATAAGCAACTTTAGAACCACAGACAATTTTATAAAGTCCACAATCTTCTGAAATAACAATTTCTTCATTTTTAGAAGCAGTGACTTCATTTGTTTGCTGTTCTGTTTTAGATCCTTCAGACAATTCATATTCTCTAAGATTATTATTTCTCATTTCTTCAAGACGCCTTTCAGTTGAATAACTTTCAACTCTATCTGGCGCGCCACGCGTTCCTGGTTTAACATGAAGTGAATTTCCTTCAGTATTATGATGGACAATAAATCTGTCATTAATATATCCGCCCCTGTATTCTCCATCAGCATTAAGTTGTTCAGGATAGTATTTATCCATTATATTTTCTTTATAATCAACCTCTGGAATATAAGCATCTTCATACCATGGAAGAGCATGTTTTCCATGTCTCGATTTATATTGCGGATCTGTCTCTTGAATTACTCTTTCTCGAACGGTATCAAACAGCTTGTCCGCATGTTTTCTCAAATTAAAAGATTTACTTTTTGCTTCCATAACTGGTTCTCCCATTGTATTTGTATTATCCATATTATCTGATTGGGCTATTTCCTCATAATCCATATCTGCAATAGGTCCAGCCAAACCATGTTTTTTTAATATATCATAAATTTTACTTGCCATAACTAAACTCTGTTCACTTCTTTTATATATTAATACGTTTTTTCCTTCTTTTGTTCCTGATTTATAATTTCTACTTTCAAGACTGTCTCTGTACATTTCTATCGGTTCTTTAATTTCATCAATCAGTGCTTGCTTCTTTGCTTCAGGATTTTCTTCTCCAAAACCAACTTTATCAACTATATCCAAAAGAATTGGTTTCATAAATTGATCTAAGTTTTGAAAAATAAAAGGAGCTTTTTCAACTCCTCCTTTTTCTGTACTATATTCTATAATAATAGTGTTAGGATCGGAAAGACGAACATCAAAAACAGGCTCGTCGTTTTCATTTAACACTGTTGTAAAAGAATCTGCTATTGATTGAAATAAAATATTATTTAATTCAGATTCATTTGTTGGTACTGGATCACCGTCTTTTTCTTGACCAAAACTGTCTTCTATTGGTTGCATTGGTTGTTCTTCTGTCAATCCTTCACCTATTCCCATATCTATAGGATCTTGAGGAAGAAATTGAGAATATTTATTTCTTAATGAATCTAATTCGTCACGAAGAGAATGAATTGTTGATTTTATTCCAACAATAGATGCTATTTTGATTTGTTTTTCTTTATCTGCAACTAAATTACAGGCATAGCGAATCATATCGTTTTTTTGCGACTCAATTATTGAAGAAGATTTACTATTGTATGGCATCTATTTATTCTCCAAGCATTTTATCAAAAAAGCCTTTAACTATTTCTGATGTAGTTGTGTTTTTTGAATGATTAGATTCCCAATCATCTTTTATTTTTGTTCTACTAATATTTTCTCTTCTTTGATCTGCTTGACTTTTAAGTTTTTCACCATCCGTTAATTCAGGTATATTTTTTACTTTATCTTCTAAATTATTATCAAATATACTAAATTTATATTCTGAGATGTCCGGATTACTTGCTTCAGTTTCATGAGAAATAGACATAATTGGTCCTTTTGGTTCATAGCCAATTTCTGAAAGACTTTTATGAGTTTCATCTTCCCATTCTCTTTTAGCTTTTGCCTTTTCAACTTTAGCTTCTGCAATTTTTTTATCTCTTGTATCATCTTCTTGTTTCTGCTCTTCTATCATGTTCTTAATTATTTCAGAATTAAAAATAGAGTTGCTAACTTTTGGAATGAAACTAGATGTTCCATCATTTTCGTTTTCTGTAATATTTTTCGCAGAAACAATTTTACTCCCATTCATAAGATCTTCTTCATCAATCTCATCAAATTTGGAAGTGGAACGTGCAAAGATGCTCTTAAGATCTTCAGCGGTTACTCCGTCAGTACGTTGTTTCTCTCTTTCTTTACTGTCTGAAACAAACAATCTATCAACTTCATCAACTTTAGATTGTTTAATATTATGGCTATTTTTGTGAGCGCATTTAATAACTTCAGCATTAGTTGCTGTAATAAAATCTATGCCAGTACAGAATTGACAAATTTCACAATTAACAGTTGATACTAACATATTTTTTAATGGACACATTATTTTTCCATTTGACACAGAAAGAGATGCATATTTTGGAATGCTGGCCTCAACTAAGCCTGTTGCCCATTGAGAATCTTGTTTTTCTTCAGTTTTAATTATTTTCATAACATTATTCCTTTTTACTAATTTTCTCTTCAGGCGCAGTAAAACTTATAATTCCACTGACTGAAAGGCTTGAGCCATCTTCAGATAAATTCATGCCAATTTTTGACATACCAATAGCCGCCAAGATAATCATTAAATTATCAAGACTTGGTTCTCCTACTACATTTTCTATAGCAGATTGTACTTCGTCAATTTTTGTTTTACCAGGAGATTGAGATCCCGCCGGAAGATCAAAAGCACTATCTTTATCTGTAGAAATCCCAGTATCTTCTAAAAGGTCAGCATAAACGAAAAATTCGTCTTCCTGGCCCTTTTGTTTTCCAAAGGGTACTATTTTCATTCTACACCTCCCAGATTAGTATTGAGCAATTAGGGCTTCTACGTAATCAGCAGGATAGTACTTTTTGAAATATTCAAAGAGAAAACCTCTGTCCTGTGAAGAAAGAGCGGCTTTAGATTTGAGTTTTTTCCAAACCGTGCCCAATTTCTCAGTATATTGATTTTTTGCAACTTTAACATTCTTAAGATTGTATTCTTTAGAATCTTTTACTGTCTCTTTTTTTGGTTCTACTGAAGCTTTCACAGTCTTTTCTGTTTTTATAGCAGCTTTCTTAACAACTTTAGCTTCTTCTTTTTCAACAGCTTTAATAGATGCTTTTTTTACAGTCTTTTCTGTTTTTACAGAAGCTTGTTTAACCACCGCTTGTTTTTCTGCTTCTTTTTCTGCAATAATCTCCATTAGGCTCTTAACCTTACTAGGTGATATAATTCTACTTGTAATGAATTTCATATTTGCACTCCTATTTTTGTTAGCTTACTCTAATTGATTAAATCTATTCCTATTATTAATTGGAAACTTTCTCTATTTTATCCTTCAATTCCTTAAGCGCATAAGATCTTAAAACGTTTCGTATGGATGCTCCTGTAAATGGTGATTCTCCTTTTAAAGCTTCCACATCATTAATTAGATTATCTTTAACAATTTTCTTTATTTTAGGAGAAAACGAAGCTTGAACTTTTTTCTTTGATGACAAAGGGATATATGTTTCAAGCCACTTATCTGGATCTCCATTATAAGCATCTTTATATTCTTCCCAACAACTATTCCATGCTTCCCATGCGCTGTCCATCGCTTCAGTCTTTTTCTTCTGACAATTGCAGAAAGCTCGATCATTCATAAGCGCATAGCCTTGCGTTCCAACCTGGTGCGCTATCTTCTGAAGGTTTTCTTTATTTTTCATAATAGCTTTATCCTATTTCTGGCTTATTATTTATATCTTCTACGAATACTATATTGTCTAATATAAATGCTCTATAATCATTCCAATCATAACACCAACTAACTAAAACATTATTTCTAGTTGTTTCCGCATAATATATATATTCTGGTTTTATTTCTCTTTCTATATATATACTAGAGGCATATGTAAAATATCCTATCTTAACATCTTTATGCATCGAAATGGCATCTGATATTCTTAGCTGACTTTCCGTAAGTTCGTCAGTATTTAACTGAATCGATTGAGGATCAGGAGGTCTATTTTGAAGGGCCTCTTGAGCCAACTGTTTTTCCATTTCCTCTTCTTGAAGTTCTGAAACCATTGTTTTAGCATGTTCAGTATCTCCAGGGAATGCATCCATTACTTTTTTATAAATTCCATCTCCCTTTTCAATAACGCCATCAAAAATATTGGCTTTAGTTATTTTATTTAATTGTTCTACATATATAACCTTCATTAGAGACACCATTTTTCCTTTTTTTGTTTATAACAAAAATGTCACTTCGTCTCCATTCACTCTTATAGAACTCCCAGTTTTAATTCCATTATTTTCAAAAAAGTTAGAAGAAACTTCAATTACGCGATTACATGGGATTTCACATTTTACCTGTTTAGTTGATAAAGGAACTATTTTTTTTATATCAATAATTTTATCGTCTTCTATGAAGGCTATGTCAAGAGGTATATATGTATTCATGCCCCAAAAACTAAGAGGCTTTTTACTATCAAAAATAAAAAGCATACCTGAGTCTGGATTAATGCTTTTTCTAAACATTAACCCGGCCTCTTTTTCAGCAGTAGTTTTTGCTAACTCTACTTTAATCTTTTTGAATGTCTCTGACGGCATTAAAATACCAATCTTTCTCTATTTTTTTATTCTTTATAGAGGCTTTTTTTACTTTTTTACTAGTTCCACCATGGATTTTTTTATCTATAGTTTCCATGTTAATTTCTTCTGGTTCCGATGCGTTTTTTTCAAAAGAATTTACTTCAGTTGTAAGAATTATGCTTCTTAAAAGTTTCTTTCCTTTATCAGTAAGAGCATACTTCCCATTACCATCACCTTGCATTAATTCTTTCTTTGTGAGAGTTGATATGGCATCTGAATATTTAGATTCGTTAATGGTAATTTTATTATTATCTATTTGTCCTTCATGATTTTTCCATATTTTCCACATGGATGTAGCTTCTTTATTAGAAAATTCGGGTGATTTTTTAAAAAATTGCATAAGAGGAATAAAATTATAATCTCCCATTGGATTAGTAATAAAAGGAGTTATTAATGCTACTTGCGCTTCTTTTTTCATATTTCCTTCTTTATTTTTATATAATGTTTTTGTTGCTTCTTTTGTCATTGGAAAAAAGTTCTCACGAATAATTGTACAGGCGTCTTTTAAACAACTTGATGTATCCAAATCTGTTTGAGCAGCAAGTAATTTTGCTGTATTTACTGCTTCTTTTATGTGTGCGCCTGAAAATCCCTTAGATAAAGATATAATCTCGTCAGTGACACTAGAACCCATAAGCATAGAAAAGAAGGTCTTGACCTGCTCTTCTCCAGGCAATGGTACTTCAATTTTTCTATCAAAACGACATGGCCTATTGGCTAGTGCTTTATCGATCATAGTAATATCATTAGTTGTCCCAATGACAACGAGCGGTTCTTCCATTTTTCTAATACCATCAAGATTATTTAAAAGTGCTCCAAGAACTTTTCTGCCACTTCCATCACTTCTTTCTGGACTAATTAAATCCATGTCTTCAAAAGCAAGTACCGTTTTACCAGCAAATTTTAAGAAATCAAAAAGCTGTGTTACAACAGCGGGATAAGTAAATGTGTCTGCTGTAGCATAAATTCTAGTTACCGATCCATCATTCATTTGATTGAAAAGGGATTTAACCATCATTGTTTTTCCAGTTCCTGGAGGACCGTACAAAATAAGTCCTCTTCTGTTAATCCCAAGTTCTGCAAATTTTTTGTTAGTAAGAAAATCAACTGTGTTTATTTTAATTTCATTTTTATTTTTAGCTTCCATTACAACGTCATCCCATGCGACTGTTGGAGTATCTCTAAAAATTATATTGTCCTCAGAAAAGAATAAGCATTTTCCTCTATATTGATTTTCTTTGCTCATTTTTTTATTCAGTCCACTAATAAATGATTTTGTATCTTTTTTACTTTTTGCGTAACAATTAATTGAAACAGTACCATAACTTTCTGCAATTGTTAAAATTTTATCCGGAAATACCACACACGCGTCATTAACTACAGTCTCTGTTTTATCAACGTCAACAGATATTTCACATGTTCCTGGATATTTAGAAAAATTGTTTGAAGTAAAGAAAAGAGGCGTTCCTAAATCATCTAATATTCTTGCAAAAGCATATTTACAAATTGGATTCAATAAATTTGAGAAACTTGCGCTTGTAGATTGCAATCCGGCTAAATCAATAAATCTTCCGCCTTCAATAGGAATATGATTTTCAGAAGCTTCTTTTGTATTTGTTTCATATAATACTGGTGGATCACAATTTTCTATTGCTTCTACATTACCAAATTGAGCAGTTTTAACAATTTTTACATCATATTTTTCTGCTATTTTTTCCAACGATTCTTGTGTTATTTTGCTTTTCATCCATTTCATGACTTAAAATCTCCTGTTACTAATGATTTTAGATCCCCATCAAAAGTAGTAATATCTATGCGATCTAAAATATCAAATATATTATATGATTTATTTTCTAAAACTTGTTCTAATCTATATTTCTTCAACATATACAGTGTTCCTTCATAATTTTCCTGAAGCATCTTTAAAACTTCAATTTGAAGTCGCTCTGGAGTATATTTTTTTAATAGAAGGTGCTTATATTGATCGATAGTTTCACTTAAAGAATCTACTATTCTAAAATTATATCTAAGTGAAAATCTTATGGCTCTAAGTATTATTAATGTATTAATTTTAGCCATAACAGATGGATTAATAGCTGATCTTATTAATCCATTTTCAATATCTATAACGCCAAAACCAGTTATATCATAAATTTGTAAATTATTAAGATCTTGAATTAAAGTATTGATAGTAAAATCTCTAGCATAAATATTAAGAGTAAGCGGAGAAACAGCTATGCCATATTTAATAAGTTCAGACATAATTGGTTGAGTTTCGGCCACGGAACCAAGAGTTCCTTGAAATTCTAAATCAACATCCTCATATGTGAATTTTATAGTACCTGTTCGATGGTATATTTCTGGAAGATCTCCAACCAATTCAGAAGCCACAAGAGTCCCTAATTTGGTTGCTTCTCCTGGCCATGCTGAAGCAAAATCCAAATCATGTACATCATCTTTTGTAGTTCCCATAATAATTGATCGCGGATATCCTCCTACCACATAGGAATTTTTAATTCCATATGATAGTGCTATTGATGCAACTTCTTTTACTATTCGTTTGAATTTTGATGTACTTGACATAATATTACCGATATGTTTCCCATGTTGGCGACACACCGCTTTCGCCTCTGTCTGACCACAAATATGGGTTATTTCTTTGCTGATCCCACCAATAATAATGAGTTGGATCTGTTACCAATTCATTTTTAACCATACCGCTGGGAGATACGTTGTGCCTATTCTGATGCTTCTGTTTTCCCTTCATTCTTCTTCTTTTTTCTCTACTCAAATAACGAAGAGGCTTTGTGCGTAATCTTATTCGTGTCTTTTTGAGTAAATCTGGATGTTTTTTAAATTTATTATATCCATCTCTTCCAACAAATTTTTCAGTAGCATGTCCACCGCTATAATCATGAAGATCTGTTCCGTCCATAACTCTATCATACCAATAATCATAACCTCCAAAAGGCGTCATTGGATTATTTCTTCCACGTGGGCCTACGCCTTCTTCCATTCCTCCCCATGGAGAATAATATGCATATTTTAACATATTTTTTATTTTAGAATCTTGATTTGTTTCCTGTATATGTTTAAGAATTAATAGTCTTTCATTTTCTCCAAGAATTTCAGCGTCTGTTGACTGAATTAATATACTAAAATATCCAAGTCTTTCTCTAAAGGCATTATCAATAAAAAATAAATCTCTTTTTAACATTGACATTTTTTTCGATATTTCTTGTAAATCTTCATAATTCTGTGCAATTATTATGATTGAATTTAAAAAAGAAAAAACAAGATCGTCTTGAATTGTAGGATTATAATTTGGTTTTTCAAATGTTAATTGATCTATTTCATCTTCCAAAGAATTCCAAATTGCGATAAAATTAGAGACTTCATTTTCTAATTCAGATTCTAAATATAAGACACATTCTCCAAATGATGAAAATGAAACAATGTATTGTTCTTCCACGTGCCCTCTTGGCAGTTTTTCGGAAACAGCAATTTTTTGGTCAGGTTGCGCATAAACACCTAGCTCATATAGCGTTTCATAAAATTCATTTGAGTATTCTTGATTATTATAGGACATTTATTTTTTTCCTAATTCTTTTTATTGGAATAATATATATTAATCCAGAAGAATCTATTATGCTAGCATGAGTTCCCATAATTTGTTTAATTTTACCTTCTTTAGTGCCGGATATAGAATCCCATTCCACCTTAGAATTTGCATGTAATTTACTTGTTTTAAGTAGTTGCATCAATTATTTCCTTACTTGCTGTTTCCACATTGTTCTTTTTCACAGTGCTTTTTCTTTTAGTTGTTTTCTTTCTTGTGCTTGTCTTTTTTGTAGATGTTTCTTTGTTTGATTCTGTTTTTTTAGGTCTTGTAGTATTTAATTTTACAATTTCTTCACCTAATTCTTTTAAAACATTATCTACATTTTCATTAACTCTAAATTTAGGCACGTCTTCTTTTTCTACTTTTTCTGTTACTTCTTCTATAGATACATCTTCAACAATTTTTTCTGCTTCTTTTAATATATCTGAAGCAGTTTCTTTAGAAATTGTTGCAGTTGAATCAACTTTAGCTTCTATAATTGGTTTAATCTCATTTTTTTCTGCGATTTCAGTAGTATCCTGGATGGCTTTTATATAATTATTTCTAATTGCATATGCAATATCTTCATTGGTAATGTCAGCAGTTTTTATCTCTATTTTCTGTCCTCCTTGTACTGTGCCTTTGATACTATCTAGTGTTAGCTTTCTTTTTTCAGAAAGATTGCATTTAAAAACCACAAAGCTTGGTCTAATATAATCTTTTGTTTCTATGACAAGCGGATCTTTGATTTCTTCAATTACTGTTAATATATTTTTTGAAATAAGAAATTGTATTTCTGGTTGAATAACGTCTTCATTTTTAATGCTAAATATATCCCCATCTTTTATTTTAGATATACCACACGAATCCAACACAACAGTTCTCTTACCATCAATTTTACATTTCATTTTAATCATTTGTCATCTCCTTATATCTGTTTTACAATTTTAGCTCCAGGATGCTTTCTTAATTTTTCAGTAGCATCTTGAAACGTCAAGTCAACTAATTTTCTTTTTTCTCCACTATCTCTATAAACAACCATATACATATCTTTTTCATCAATATCTTGTAATTGTTTTTGTCTTTGTTTTATCTCTCTATGTTTAGTTTTTTGATTAACATCTTGTTCTGTAATTCTATCTCCTGGATAACCAGAATCATAAATAGGATTATAATTATCCGGATTTTCCATTAAATCTATCGAATCTTCTCCTTTTGGAAGAGCTGGTCTATGCCCTTCACGCTCTTTCTCAAGAGCGCGTTCAAATCCATCTCTGTCTGGGCCGCTATCTCTACTAGGACCATTTTCAGGCCCCCATCTTGAAAGTTGGAATTGGTCATTCTTTTCTCGACCACTCGTTTCATCCCATTTTTCTCTGCCTCTTGTTCGTTTATTTCTTCTGTTATATGGATTTTTCTTTTTATCTTTTAGTACTTTTATGTGATTCAATAAACCTCCTGGTCCATCTCCCATAAATGGCTGTTCACTGGGACTGCCAGGTGCAAATGCTTTAGGATTGTCACTATTTATTCTTGCTTCTTTATTATTTTTTAAATTAAATTTTTTGTTAGATGGATTTTTTTTAAATTTATTTTTTAAATTTTTTATAAATTGTTTAGCTTTTTCTAAATTATCCATTCTTTTACGCACAACAACGGCGTCATCTTTTTTAATCTCCAGTTCTACAAAATCTGAAGAATCAAGACGCATTACTCTAATTTTATATCCTTCGACGGATTCTTCCTGAAGAATATAATTTTTCAGTGTTCCAACGATCATATTATGACCTTACAATGTTGTCTCTTTCTTCTACGAGAGTACGTACCTTTTTCTTTTCAGCACTAGTAAGTCTACTCCATGAAGAAGCCATCCACAATTTATCAATTTGTCTATTGATTCCATCCAATCTTGCAAAATTTGCTTTACTAAGATCAAGATTTTCTTTTTTATATTGTTGGAAGTGAGTTTCGTCAGTAGTCTTTTCTCCCCTGTCCTTTAATCTTGCTCTCTGTGCCTCTTCGGCAAGCTCATTAATCGGAAGAGTGTTTGTTTTATGCGTTCGATCATCTCTTTTATCACCATCTTCTAGCCTTGCTTCGGTCGTGCGAGGAGAATCACTTTCTTCTTTATGATGTTTCTTAAGTGATTTTTCCCACAAATCCGTTTCATCTTTATCTTTGTGATTCTTAAATAAATTCTTTTCGTAATTTCCTCCGTCAGGAGATTCATGTCCTCTTTGCTTTCTCTTTTCATCGAGTAGAGCATCAGTATGACTATATTCTACTTTAGCTTTTTTTAGATTGAATCCCATTATATGACTCCTTATGCTTGATTTATCTTTACAAATTCTTAGAAAAATATAAAAAACCCTTTTTTTACATTAACATACCGCCTCCGCCTCCACCACCAGGAGGCGCAGATGGAGTTTGTGGAGTATTTATAGGCAATGGCCCGCGTTTACTCTTTTCAATTTCGTTTATCTTTTTTTTGTATTGTTTTTTAACTGAATGTTTAATTTTTCCATAATATTTTCTATCTTTTATAACTTTATGCCACATTTGTAATTCTCCATCTTCATTGATAAGTTCTTTCACCACCTGTTCAATACGCTCATCTAATTCATCTCGTTTAGCATCTTTTGATACTCCAATTTGATAAATTCTATGAATTATAGTACCAACATTAGCATCAAAAGATGAATTTTTCCATTCATTATAAGCTAAATCAGCTATAGATTCTGCACTTTTTCTAATTTTATACCAATTCATTAGTTGTCACTCCTATAGCCGACAAGCGGCTTGCTGCTAAACAAAGATGGAATCATTCCTCCTAGCCCAACATTCGTTCTAATAACTGTTGTCTTTGGTAAATCAAAAAGATTAGAAGATAGAGCCATATGTGCTGCACCCGCAATGCAATCAACATAATCATCAGTCGGATATTCGCTTTCTGGATCTGGCATTACTTTAAATCCATTTCCAATAAGACGATATTGTAAACTTTTTAACTCACCAATAAGTAGTTCGTCAGGAATTATTTTAAGCCTTTTTTCAATTACCAAATCCCTTAGTTCACCGTATATTAATTGTTTATATGAGCTTCTATATGGAGTTCTTTTTACAGGGAGTCCTTTTTTTCTAAACTTTTGTATTGTACTAGCGCTATTCCAATCATCAAAAGTAATGGAGCCGATATTAAATTTTGAACATAGTTTTATTATGTAATTTTCAACATCAGTAATTCTAATTTCTCTTCCAGGACTAGGTGTCCATTTTTTTATATGATCTATTACTATTCTTCGTTTTCTTTCATGAGATTCTTTGTCAAGAAAAATTTCTTGATGTAATATTACTAACGCATAATTATGGTTTGTCAATGCTGGATCAACATGCATATAATATTTAAAATATGGCGTTCCTCTTTCTTTACAAAAACTATTATGTTCAACACAATCATCAATATTTTCAGGAGGGAAAAATACACTAGCCATTGTAGCACTAAACTCAGCACCATATCTTATCATAGCTTCTGCTTCATTTTTTTTGAATTCTGCTGATAAATCTTCTTTACATTTAATGTTGGGACTACATTCCCATGTCGGAAATTGGAATGACATCATGTTCTGTCCTTCTGGCTCCAAACTAACTTTAAAGTTAGAATAAAAAACGCCTGATTTTCCGGCAGGGGCGCTAATTTCTACGACTCTTGCGGCTGGAGTTCCGTCTGGATGTCTAAAAGCCTTTGTAGCAGGAATTAGGTCTCCATAAACTTTTTGTCCACCAGATTTTCCTGCTCCTTCATTAAAATATGCCAACTCGTCAAAAATTAAACAAATAATACCACTACCCATCAAAGAATTCGAGTTACTATGTCCACATTGAATAATAATGCTTCCTTTAATAAGTTCTTTGTGACGACCGCGTTTAATTAGACTTTCATTAGTATCTTTATCGTATTGTGTTAATAAATATGTATATTCTTCACTACTTGATTCTTGATTAAGTTTGTCCCTAAAATAATGTCCATTTCTAATTCTTGAACGTATCTCATTGTATAGATGTTTGGCCTGAGGAGCTGCTGTTGCTATATTGAGTATAAAAATAGGGTTATTAGGCGCTAATCCGTAATATTCTTGAGGATTGTATAATTCAAGACATTTATAGGCTTCATAAGTTGCTATAATAGAGGCTAATAGCGTCTTGCCACTTCTCCTACCAAGCACCAAAATTAGTTCATATATTCTTATTTTATCATGGTGCTTCTGTAATACATTTCGAATAATATCTTGCTTTTGTTTATCTTTATTTTCGGCCCAATTTTCTAACCATTCTTCTTCAGATTTTGATAGATGTAAATTTTCATTTGCTTCACTTCCTGCGTAAAAACATTTAAGAATAATTCTTTGTACCAATGTTAAAATAATTGGAGGCTGCGTACTAAGAAAACCAAGATAATTATCATCTTCACAAAAGGTAATTATATCTACGACTTTTTGTTTTTTCCCAGAAGAATCAGCGCCTTTTACTCCAGTTTCTTCTTTAATTCTATTGATTACACTTTCAAAGTCTGTAAAATCAAAAACATTCTCTTTTGATTGTTGCTTTGCCATTATTTACTCCCAATCGATTCATAAGGCTGAGTTCCTTCAGGAAGTGATATTGCCCTAGTTTTCCAATATTCAGGCTGATAAATTCTATGATCGCTAACTATAATATTATTGTTTTCATCTCTTTTTAATTTATAACCAGAAAATCTATAAGATCTCGTTTGAATATGTTTAACATCTAGTCCTTCTGACATTTTTATCTCCTTATGACAATCTATAGAAAAAATTTTCTTCTTGGTCATATACATAATATACGTTAGAAGTCCTTTTCATATCATAATTCTTTATGCTGCGTTCTGCGCCATGTTTTCCACTCGAATATGTGTAATCTATTACAATTTGTGAACAAATTTTGTCAACACCGTTAATATAAGAAGGCAAAGTTAGAAATAAAACTGCATACGAAGAATCAGCTAAATGTTTTATTTTTAAATAACTAGCATTAAGTGCATCTTGAGAATTAATTGCAGGATAGGCACTAAGACCATGAAGAACGGCCCTATATCTCCATTGTATTCTATGTATACGATCAAAATGAAATAAAAAACGCTCTCGTTCTGTCCTATAATATATCATTTCATCAGAATCATAATCATAAACAGAAAGATCTCTACTTAATAGCGCGTTATAATTTATGAGATTGACGGCCAAATCATCGTGAGCGCTACCAGCATCATCACAAATAACTCCATGAAGTCCAATTGACCACGTGGCTGTCTCTGTCATAAATTCAGCCACCGTAAGCTTTGGATATATAATATGTCCATCCAAAAGATTCATGAATTTTTATATTTTTCCCATTTAGAAATCATTGCTCTAATATTTTCAACAATACAATCAATGTTTTTTGCTGATACTTCTGACAAATTTACATGGCCAAGAAAAACTTTCATGATGTCTTCTTTTGTCGGCTCGTGTTCTTTTTTACTAACAACAGTATTTATCATTGCTTTTATGGCAATTTCATTTTCATCATTAAGCATGTTTTTGTGGTTTTTACATATAGAAAAAATTTTATCAACAAGTTCACTCATATTTGTCTCCTAATTAAATATTTGAAAATAATAAAGAATTTCCTTTATTTAAGCATAAAATGATTTTTATCATATGCGCAACGTATAATAAAGGCATGAAAAACACAATAAATATTGATAAATATAGATTGCAAGATATTGAATTCCATGGAAATAAATGGGAATTTATATATTCACTTATGTATTTAAAATATCAAAATAAAATAAACATCCTAGAAATAGGAAATGGAAACTATAGCCTACTTTTTGGCATTACCTCAGAACTTAAAGACAGAACTAAAAAAATTCTTTCCATAGACGTTCTCAATAAATTTAAACAAGGCGAAAAAGAGTTTTACGAAAAAAAGAGAATATTCTCCGCCCTATCAGAAAGAAATGATGGCTTTGTAGAACATTTTCAAGGAGATGCGTTTGCTAATGACATTTTAAAAGTAGCAAGAAAATTGTTTCTTGAAGATGAGATTGGACTTTTTGTCATTGAATATATGGTAAATGACGAATATATGGATTCCATTTTTGATACTTATGATTTTTATTTTTCTGAAAATATTGATATTTATTATCATAATCTGAAAAAAAGTGAACATAGTATTAAATATTTTGAAAAAATTTCTAATGGAAAGAAAAAAGTAATACTTGATAATGGTAATGGGACTGGAATTATTAAAATTTAGGTATAATAAAATTGTTAATACAAAAATTAAAGGAGTTTCAAAATGAAAATTGTTCTAAGACAAGCAGAATATGATTTTTTTATTTCTATGCTTAATTTTGTTGATGGCAGATCATATGATCCTGTATATAAAAATTTAATAGAAAGAATAGAAAAAACATGTTTATCACAGGAATCAGATATGGTTATTTTTCTTGAAGAAACAGAAATTTATAATACTCTCGATGCTATAAATGAATATATTGGAGAAGCAGAATCAGGAAATTATGAAGATAATGCAAGAAAATTAAGAATTGAAGAGGCTGAAGAATTTGAAGATTTAATAAATAATGAAACTGGAATAACACTATAATGTCATTAATAGCTCTACATAGTCCATCATGTACTTATTATAAGGGTGAATTCTATGTTGCATTTTATGCTGGCGAGCAAGAATGTGTCAAGCAGAGAGTTCTTATATTCAAAAAAGAGAAAAGTAAACTAAAATTTTTTAAACAAATGCCAATAGGCAGTGGCAATCCTGTTTTGATGGTTTATAATAATAATTTATATTGTTGTTATAGTATGTTTACAAGACCAATGAATAATAATGTTTTTGATCTTTGGAGAACGACATATACATGTGTTCAAGATTTAATTTCAGAAAAAAATGACAAATATGTTCTTAGTACTTACTGTTGTCCTAGAACTAATCCATATTATTTTAATAAAGATTCTCTGCTTCTGTCGTGTTATGATGAGAGCATAAGCAGAGGCATGATTTTTCATTTTGGAAAAGGGCAATTGATGGAGCGATATATGTGCATGAATGATTTTCCTGTAATTCAACCATCAGTAGTTAAATTTAATGATAAATTTTTTGTTTTTTTCAGAAATTTTAAAAAGAATTTGATCTATTATCCAGAAGAATGTTGCTGCCCATTTTCTGAAATAATTTTTAGTACAGCACAAAAAACATTCGTATTTGGAGAAACAAAAATAAGTTCCATTCCAAACCATAATGAATCAATATCGACATTAAATGATAATAATGGCAACCCGTTAATAGTTTATAATGCTGAAAAAAATAGAAAAAATCTTACTCTCGGTATGCTTGAACAAAAAAATGGAATTATGGGAGTTAAACCACTAACTGTATTGAATGATTCCATAAAAGCATCATATCCCAATTGTTGTTTTAATAAAAAGAATCAATTGGTCGTTGTGTATACGTCCTATGAAAAAGGAATTAATTATGGAAGTTCAATATGTGTGGCTACAGTTGCTACAAAATATAATAAGGTTTTAACTAGAAAATATATAACATCCAATGATCTTAAAGATATTACATAGTTATCGAATGAAATAATGAAAAATTTTCTGTTTTAGAAATTTCTTTATTTTCAAATATTTTTAAAAAATCATTCATTTCCTCTGATATAAGACTTATAATTTTATTTTTTGTTATTGGTTTTCTTAATAATAGAATTGCTCCAGTATTTTTTATTATTATTGGATGGCTTATTGATGTCAGTATTATTCTTTCTTTAATGTCTTGTTTTTTTGCTATTTTAATTATTTCTAAGCCATTTGTTGTACAATTTTTAAAAAATATTTCTGTAACAATTCTTGTATAGTAGTTATTTTTTATTAGTGAAATGGCGTCAAAAGGATTTGCAACAAAATCAACTAAATAATTGTAATTTTGATTAATATGTCTTTTATAACATTCAATAACATTAATATTATCATCTACAATAAGAGTCTTCATCGAAAATCCCTCTAATTAAGCAGTGAACCAAAAATATCAATTAACTTAAAAACAAACATAGAAACAAGACCTACAATAACAATAAAACCAACAATAGCAGATACTCCTATGGTCACTATTTTTTTCAAATCAAATTTAAAAAAATCTTTTTTATTACTATCTTCAACAGAAGGAATTTTTTCTGAATTGTCTGAAATAATAGTAGGAGATTGAGTTATTTTAGGATTTACATGTGGAGAAAAATTAAGATGCGTTGTATTTGAAGAATTGATTGATTTTGCCATGTCTTCCAATCTTTTTGAAATTTTAAGCATTTCCTGGCATAAAAATCGTTCACTCTTTGATGAGTCACTATATATTTCTTGGATGACAGTTCTCAACTCAGTTAATTGATCGAAAATATTTTCACACTTATTTTCTAAGCGTTGATTTTTATTTTCTAAAGATATTATTTCTTTCTCAATGTCCATGGTTTATTCCTAAGTTTGAGTTTACTCTTATATTGAATTAAAAACTATTTTTTCCTTTAGTTAATAGGTATAATAAAAGTTGGAGGTGATTTATGCCACAAAAAAATGATGGACTTATAAATTGGGTAGAACCAAATAATCTTGGGTTCTTACCCAAAGACATTGAAAAGGATACGTTATCAGTGCTTCTTAGATTGCTTATAATGAAAGTAAAAGAAGATCATGCAAAACATCAATATAGAAAAGAACTTAAACATTATGCTCCAGATATTGTGGAAATAGTTAAATTTGCAATTCAAAATCAATATAAGCCTCTCGAAGTAAATTTTTCAAATTATAGCAGCGCATATTCTAGAGTTTTTGATGTTTTAGAAGATAATAAAAAAATATCTGTAGATAATAATGAAATTATTATAAATGATATCCCTGGTATAGTAGAAGATCTTTCTGTTCTTGATGAAGAAATAGATTATTCTAAATTGTAAGGAAAATCATGAAATATAAACCTGGTTCAGATTATATATTTGAGTGTGAGATTTTGTGTTCTGGATTAAATGCAAAAGATGTCGAAGACGAATTAAAAAATTGTGTAACTAAACTTATAAAATCAAACAAAATAAAAAATGCTATGATTTCAAATGATTCTAAAAATGCGAGAGATTCTTCATTAAAATTATTTACTATCATAGAAGAACTTCAAAAAATTATAGGTGGAGAAATAATCCATATAGGAAGAATACCAGATTACTGGAAAACACAACTAAAAAAAGAAATGGAAGAAAAGGATGAGATGGATAAAAAAAGACTTCTTCATTTAGATGACTGTATTATGATTGTTACAAAAAGCAAAGAAAAAAATTGTGCAGTTATATTAGACCGAAGAGGCTTATATTCAATATCTTTAAGTCCTCCTAAATGAAATCAGAAGCTCTATATATTTTCCCCCCATATCGTATTATTGTACGTGGATTTAAATTGGAAAATATATGTTTCATGTTTTCTTCTATTATTTTATTTCTAATAAATTGAGCAAAAGAATTTCTTTCAGAAAATTTACATTCTTCACATTTTCCACGAGTTTTTGATTTTAACTTATTGTATTCTTCATAAAAACCAGATATAGAATTAAAAATAGAAAGATTTTCTATAATCATTTTGTAATCTAAAACAGGACTATAAATTTTTTCAGACATTTCATCTCCTTTTATGTATAATTGGTGCGCGTCTGAAAAAATCCTTTTGACACAATGTGAGACATAATGTCACAATAGGCGTCAGAACAAAAAAGCAAGTTGCCATAAAAAAGTTGGCACAAAACTTGCTTAATGTTGTCAGTCGTGTTTAAACATTAAACATTAAATTGAAAGGGAAAAAACATGAATCTAGTAAAAAGAAACTCAGTGTGGCCAAAAAAATACGATCCATTTTTTGACAATTTTTGGAATTGGCCATCAAAAGAATTATCCAATTTTGATGGTTTAGTTCCAAAAGTACAAATTTCAGAAACGAATACAGAACATATTGTCGAAGTAGAATTACCAGGCATTACTGAAGATAATCTGAATGTTACTATTAATAATGGATATCTCACTATTGAGGCTAAAAAAGAAGAACATAAAGAAGAAAAAGAAGACGGAAAAATATATTATAGCGAAATCAGTTCAGGAAGTTATAGCAGAACTGTTCGTTTATCTAACGATGTAGAACAAGATGTGGACAAGCTTACTGCAAAATATAAAAACGGTGTTTTAAAAGTTAGTCTTCCAAAAATTATTAATGAAAAAATAGAAGAACCAGAAAAAAATACTTCTGTAAAAGTTTGTTTTGAATAATTTTTCAAACTTAAAAGAGGCCCGCTTTATGCGGGCCTTTTTTATATTGTTGATTCTTTAAATTTATCCACAACTTTATATAAAAACCCATCTTCATTAATTTGATCCGATCTTAAATCTTCAACATCAGGTATATCAATAAAGAAATTCAAATACATATCTCCAAAATCATTTTCTCTATTTACGCCTTTTCTTAGACCCTTATTTCTAATTCTAAGCACAGATTTATTCTTTGTCTGTTTTGGAATTTTTACACTAATTTTTCCATGTAAAGTAAATATTTCTCTTTCACCGCCAAAAACAGCTTCTTTAACTGTTAATGGAACCGCGCAATAAAGATCTGGACCTTTTGCTACAAAAAATTCAGAATTCTCCACATTAATAACAACAGCGACGGCCCCATATTTATCTATTTTTGGAATATAATGTCCTATGCCACCTATTTTCATAACATTACCAGACATTGCTCCTTTTGGAATTTCTATATCAATGCTTTTTATTGATTGCAAAACTCCATTTGTTTTACATTTACTACAAGGACTAATAATTTTTTCTCCTCTTCCACCACAATAAGAACAAGTTCTTGTTAGTATTGTTGAACCCATATTCGCAAATCCAACTTCTCCAGATCCATCACATACATTGCATTTTTCTGTTCTACCATCTTTATCATGTCCTTTTCCATCACATTCATCACATTTCTCTAATACTTTAAATTTAATAGTCTTTTTACACCCATCAAATGCTTCTCTAATTGTTATTGATACTTCAGCAACTGCATTGTCAGCAGTTTCATTAAAACCAAATGGAGATCTGTTATTAAATCTACCAAAATTAAAATGATTCCAACGCATTTCTTCATTTCCAAATGGAATATTATTTTCCACGGTTCCAAAACGATCATATTGTGATCTTTTTTTATTGTCTGAAAGAACATTATATGCTTCTGTGACTTTTTTAAAATTTTCTTCCGCATTACTATCGTTTGGATTTTTATCAGGATGATATTGTTTTGCTAATTTTCTATATGCTTTTTTAATATCGCTATCATTAGCATCTTTTTCAACACCAAGTATTTTATAATAATCATTTTCCATCTAACTCGTTCTCCTAACTTTGTATAATGAACTGTAACAAAGGAGCAAATACAATGACATACATCTGGAAACAAAAAACATTAAATACATCTTTATTTAAAAATCTTTCTACTACAATCAAAGATAATCTTACATGTACTATAGCCTCGGTAAGAGATTATGGAATAAAAAATATTCATGATTTTAACTCTTTTATAAATAATAATTTAAATGACCTTCAATATCCCGACATAATTCCTAATATTAATGAAATTGTTGATATTTTCACTAATCCACCAGAAACTGTTTATATATTCGGAGATTATGACGTGGATGGCACATTCTCATCTTTTATGCTCAAGAACATATTATACAGCGGAGGATGTAAAGATGTTAATTTTTACATTTCACACAGAAAAACAGACGGTTATGGATTAAATAAAAAATCTATTTGGAATTTTCTTGATGTGATTGAAAGCAAGCCTGTGGGAATGGTTGTTTTTTTAGATTGTGGAACCAATTCCAAAGAAGAAATTGCAATTCTAAAAGAAAAACACAACAATCCATATGTTGTTGTTATAGACCATCATATTGTTGATGAAGAAAATTTCGCAAGCAATGCAGATGTAATAATTAATAATAGACTCGCAGAGAATGTTCCACCATATAGTACTGGAGGACTCATATATCAAATAGCTAAAAAGCTTGATGGTAAGTTAAAATTTAATCCAGACAAATTATTGCCATACGCAGCTATCACAACTATTGCTGATGTTTCTCCTCTTTATGGAGACAATAGAATAATTGTAGCGAATGGATTAAAACAAATGAATGCAGTAAAAAATCATGGATTAATTGAACTTATGAGAGTGAGTGGAGTAGATCCAGAAAATTGTTCTGTTGAGGATGTTTCATTTAAACTCGGTCCAAGAATCAATGCTAATGGAAGAATAGAACATGCTAAAAAAGTAATCAATCTATTAAATGAAAAAAATGAAGATGAGGCATTTGGTTTAGCCCTTGAAATGGACGCACTTAACGAAAATAGAAAAAAATTACAAAAAAAAATGGTTGAATATGCAACTAAAGAAATAGGAGATAATCTACAAAAACAAAGCATACTTATTTATAATGATAAATGGGAAATAGGAATAGTCGGAATTGTTGCAAGTAAATTAACTGACAAATACAGTGTTCCATCACTCGTATTTGGGAATCACGATAATAAAATAAAAGGCTCTGCACGTTCCGTAAAAGGAATTAATATAAAAGAAGTTATGGATAAAGTTTCTTATATTTTTGAAACTTACGGTGGACATGAAATGGCAGCAGGCGCTACTCTCAAAGAAGAATATGCCAAAGAAGCTCATAATATATTTAATAAAGCAATTGTGGAATATAAAGAACAAAATAATATAAAAGAAGAACCAATCGAATATGATATACTACTAAAAACAAATACGTTTAAAACAATTAACGATGACTTCTGTGATAAAATACAGAAATTCGGTCCATTTGGACAGGAAAACAAAAAAATATTATTCAGAACAAATAACATAAAATGTAAAAGTATAAATGAATGGGGAAGCGGCTCTGGAGCTTTTGTTGCTTTTGATGGACTTGATTTTGATTGTTTTATCTATGAATCAAACGCCAAAGAAAAACTACAAGATAAAACAATTGATATATTATTTGAAATAGGTGAAAATTTTAAAGACGACAAAAAATGGGCTATTATTATATCAAAAGTAAAAGAATCGACCTACACTCCAGAACCAATAAAAGAAAATACTGCTCAAAAGAATCTAAACACTGAGGAGCTTAAAGAAATTATGGAAAACACAAAATACTATGCCGGCATAGGTTCTAGAAGTACGCCTGATGACATTCAGGATTTAATGACAAAAATAGCTGAACACTTTAAGGTAAAAGGATATGTACTACGGTCTGGAGGAGCAGAAGGGGCCGATTCGGCCTTTGAAAAAGGTGCTGGGGATCAGAAAGAAATATTCCTGCCATGGCCAAATTTTCAAGATAATAAATCTATCTATGATGGTGAAAATTGGAAATATAAAAAGATACATCTAAAACTTGCTGAAAAACATCATCCTAACTTTCAATATTTTAAATACGCTGTTAAAAGATTGATGATTAGAAATTCTGCACAAATCATAGGTAAGGATTCCCAAGATACTCCTTCTCAATTCGTAGTGTGTTATACAAAAGACGGTAAAGCAAGTGGTGGGACCGGACAAGCAATTAGATTAGCACAGTCTATTGGAATTCCAGTTTATAATCTTTATGACAAAGAAATTCAAGAAAAATTTAAAAAAGAATTACAAGAGAAGGGGAGGTCAAGCCTCCCTCTTCCCTAAAATTATTACAGAAGTGTTGCTGCTGCTTCTGCCACATCGCTTCTTTCACCATCTGTAAGAGTGACGTGAGCATAAAAATTCTGTCCTTTAAATTTTTTTATCAATTGAGAAAGACCATTTGAATGCTTATTCAAATATGGATTATCTATCTGAAAAATATCGCCAGTAAATACTATTTTTGTTCCTTGTCCAACTCTAGTAACAATAGTTTTTATTTCCAATGGAGAAAGATTTTGACTTTCGTCTATGATCATAAAACTATTTATAAGACTGCGGCCTCTTATATAACATAATGGAGCTATATGTATATAGTCTTCTAATTTTATTGCAGTATTTATTTTACTTTTTCCACTTTTCATATCTGTGTCTCTAATTAAATCAATTGAATCGTAGATCGGTTTTATCCATGGGTCCATTTTTTCTTCCAAATCACCAGGCAAAAACCCCAGTTCTTTTCCAACTGAAATCGTTGGTCTTGTAATTGTAATTCTATAATAATTTTCATCAATAATTGTTTGTTGAATTGCTGAAGATGTACATAATAGTGTCTTTCCTGTTCCACTTATACCGGAAAGTGTAACAACTTTTATGTCAGGATTTAATAATGCATCAAGAGCAAATGATTGTTTAACATTTTTAGGCACTATATTAACAGCTTTTAATTTTGATTTTATTGCATAAATTTTTCCTTTTCTATAAACACCTATTCCCTTGTGTTGATCATTATTATTTGAATGCAATATAATATATTGATTTTCAACAAGTCCATAATCTTCTGTTAAACTATATCCATTTTCATCAGAATGTATTTTATTTATAATTTCTGATTCTAAATACAAATCTAAAACTCCATCATAATTGGTTCCATTTCCTTCTGATGGCTTTTTATAATCTTGAGCATCAATTCCCATTGCGTCTGCTTTAACTCGCAGATTAATATCTTTTGTTATAAGAATAACACTTGTGCCATGATTAAGTGTTTTTAAATAGGAAGAAAGTTGAAGCAATTTATTGTCCGGGTATTCTGTGGATAAAGATGAATCAATTTTTTGATCTGAAGAACTTACAATAAGCGTTCCTCCTGAATCTAATGGAACCCCTTCTGAAAGTTTTCCACGAGATCTAAGCGAATCTAAAAAATTAATTGTTTATCTAGCATTTACTCCTAATTCGTTGGGATCTTTTTTAAATTTATCTAACTCTTCTAATACAACCATCGGAATATGTATTTTATTGTCTTCAAACATAGTGATGGAATTAGGATCATAGAGCAACACGTTGGTATCGAGGACGTAGTGTTTAGTCATAAAAATATACTCTCCATTAATTGTTATTTACCACAGCATTTTTTAAATTTTTTGCCTGAACCGCAAAAACACGGTTCATTTCTGCCAGGTAGCCTTTCTTCTTTTTTAATAGGCAGATCTTTAAGTATTTCTTGTTTTCCATCCAGATGATTAATTTCATGTTGCCAAACCTGGGCTTCATAATCATCTAGAAATTCGTTTTCTATAAAAGAACCATCTTGATTCCAATAAGAGACTAAAATAGACGGATATCTCTCTGCAATAATTGTTCTATTGGGCCACGTTAAACATCCTTCTTCACATCGAATGCTATCACCCTTTATGCTTTTTAATTCTGGATTTATAATAATTTTCCAATGACCAGAAGATTTTGTAGCAAAAAATCTATCCATAATTCTATTGCCACGGAAGGCTATTTGATTTGAGGCCAATCCTACTGCATTTTTTAAATGAAAACAGTAGGCCAGAAAGGTTCTGAGAATAGTTTGATTTTTTTCTATCCATTCTTTGGTATTTTCGGTTGGATTAGTACAGGGGGTTTGTTCATTTAGTATTATCCTTAACATCGGAATTGATTTCTTTTTCATTCTTATTTTCCTTGGCTTCTTTTTCCATCTTTGCAAGTCTCGTATAATAATCGTCAATTTCGCACAAATGATCTATGGCTATATCCTGAGATGTTTCAAGAATCTTTTGATTTTTAAAAGTTTTATTATTTTCATCAATTTGATTTTCAACAAATTCTCTGATAATATTACTGGGAATGCTCACTCCTTTTCCAATATGTTCTAACTCTACTTTAATTCCCATAATTAACTCTTCTTTATCAACGTCTTTAACCTCTACATTGTCGCCCATTCCGCCTTTTATCCTGTTAACTCTAGCTTTTCTATGTAACAATTTTGATCTTTTGCTTGAAAAGTTAAATTGAAGTTGTTCAGGAGGCTTTCGTTGTGGTTGGGGTTCTTCTTCTACTGTTTCTTGCGGTTGATTGGTTTGAGAATTAATTCTTTCTTGCGATTCTTTTCTACGTCTAGCCAAAGGAGTAGTTAATTTTCCTTCGTCTTTTAATTTTATAAATATAGATCCAGAAGAACCTAAATTAAGGTAGGAATTAGAAACTGGCTCTCTTGTCATAAGACGGAATGTTCCACCAGGTCTGGTCATATCAAATGTAATATCGACAGTTCCGTCTCTATATTTATCAACATAATGACGAACTGGAAAAGCCCTACGATCAGAGGCGCTAACTTTGATATTTTTATACCAATTCATGATGAAGCCTTTTCTACTAAAGATTTATAATAAAGTTCTTCTAAAAAATTAAAAGACCTTCTATTTTTCACCTTCAGCTAAAGCAAATATATCTAAATCTTGTTCTTCTTGTGATAATGTTTCTTGCATTTGCTCTTTAAATGAAATTTCTGCACGTTTTTCTTGTCTAGTTATTCTAGAATCATTAGATTCCCATTTATTTCTTCTTGGATTTCCACACATAGAACAAGAGCATGGCTTTCTTGTGTTTACCATAGATCTTATATATTTCTTTTTTTCTTTAAAATCCTTTAGATAATCATGAATTCCTAGAGATGACCATATTTTGAGAACCTTAAGAGCTTTCAATACTCCACGGCGTCTTCGACAAGGATTCATATAAGCCTCCTTATGGTGAAATTTTGGTTCAATATATATTATACATTTCTTCATTTCACAAAAATTCCTCTAAATTTTTTTATGCAAACAAAAGGAATTATAATGAATAAAAAAGAATATTAAAACAAACAAAAGGAAATAAATTTTATGTCTAATTCATTCTCAGTTAATGATATTGTTCTTGAATCTAATATAACAGAAGGTAATCTTATTTCTATTGATAGAATAAGCGGTAAAATGATTATCATAAAGGATTCAGGAGTGTCTTCTAATTATTTAACAACAGTATGTTTGAAACTAGATCAAACAACACCTCAAACAGTTTCTAATGGAACGCCTATCTTTGATTCAGGAATTAATACAATACAAATAGAAGGAATGACAACCCCTCTCTCAATTGCTCAAGGCGGAACGGGCTCAGCGACTGGACCCGATGCGTTGACCGCATTGTTGGCTCAAGGTGCTGCTGTCGGTACTGCGCTTCCAACTGGTGACAGTATTGTAGTAGGACAGATATTTAGATTAACAGCACAAGATTCAACTACCAAAGCAGGACAGGGCTTGTATATGTCTCCT
>Ga0114918_10000151_pt1 | contig 55142 bp, 46 predicted proteins | sample LantaG_FD_87015 | JGI IMG/M metagenome (GOLD analysis project Ga0114918, IMG submission 87015) | Deep subsurface microbial communities from Baltic Sea to uncover new lineages of life (NeLLi) - Landsort_02402 metaG | ecosystem: Environmental > Aquatic > Marine > Oceanic > Sediment | place... | reverse complement strand
CGAAAACGAAAACGAAAACGAAAACGGAAAAAAAAAAAAAAAAAAAAAAAAAACCCCCCGCCCCCCCCCCCCTCAGGGGGGGGCCCCCCCCCCCCGCCCCCCCCCCCCCCCCGCCGGCGGGGGGGGCCCGCCCCCGCGGCGCCCGGGGCCGCCCCCGGCGCGCCGCCCCCGCCCCCCCCCGGGGCCGCCCCGTGTGTTTTTTTTTTTTTTTTTTTTTTTTTTCCGTTTTCGTTTTCGTTTTCGTTTTCGTTTATTCTCGTTCGAAAGTTTCATCTTTTTCTTCCGTCGTCTTCACCTCACCTTATCTTTAAACCTTTCCATTTCCCTTTGATCTCTCCCGATCCACCACAACAGGCGCTTCATCCACGGCGAGGGGATCCAGACGATCGACAGCTGATGAGAAGAGAAGAAGAGAGAACGAGAGAGAGAAGAGTTTTAAAATTTCTTTTGACTGCCTTGCCTTTTGTTTTTCTGTTTTCCGTTTCACACCTTTTTGCTTTCCAGAAGTGTCAATAAGAGAAGAAGAAGAATCTCCCCCCGAAATTGTGAAAAAGAGAGAGAGAGAGCAAGGATGGAGCTTGGGCGAGCAAGGCAGGGAGGAAGAGGAAGAGGAAGAGGAAGAGGAAGAGGAAGAGGAAGAGGAAGAGGAAGAGGAAGAGGAGGAGGAAGAGGAAGAGCAGGGAGAGGAGGAGGGTTGGGTGTCGAGGTGGGAAGAAAGGAACGAATAAGCGCTCGGCTCGGTTCGGCTCGGCTCGGCGGCAAAAAGATCACATCCAAACTCGACTCTTTTCTTCTTCTTTTCTCGTCTTTCCCCAAGACCTGCGTCTCTTCTTTCTTTCCAGCTTGACACAAAGCAAGCGCCCCTGGCATCCGGGAAAGCACTCCACCCCGTGGAGAGAGATAAAGAGAGCGAGCTAGCGAGAAGAAAGCTCGCGAACGAAGTAGAAAAAAGCAAGCGCATCGTCGGGATGGCTTCTGCTCTCTCTTCGCCGTCAGTCGAGCTCCTCGGCTCGGCGCTGGCCGGTGTCCCCCCCGAAGTGCTCGAGACCGCGCTCTCCCTGCTCCAGGCCTCCAGCCCGCTCATCGAAGGGATCAGCAGCACCGGCAGCGGGGCCTCTGCAGCGGCCGTGTCGACGGCGGTGGCGGCCCCGTCGCTGTCGAGCGAGGACCGCAGGCTCTGGCTCGCCGCGGTCGCGAGGCTTGCCATCCGTGCCGCCGCCGTTTTGGAGGGAGCCGACGACGACGAAGGCGAAAGAGGAGGCGACAGAGACGACGAGCAGCGTGTAGCGGCATTCGAGCGGCGCAAGCCCGCGGCTGCGCAGCCCCTGGCGCTCACTCTTTCGGCGCTGCTCTCGGCGTTCGATGTCAGGTGCGTCTTCTAGGGTCGGAATTGGCGAGCGAAGGCGAGACATCTGCTCGCATTCGGGGTCGCGCGGGGAGGGAGGGAAAAAGAGAGAAGAGAGAAGAGAGGAGGCGATCTCAAAAAGAGAAGGAAAAAAAGCTCCAGCCCGAGCCCCCACTCGACCCTCCACTCTCTCTCTCTCTCTCTCTTCTTTTTTGCCCCTTTGGGGGGGGGGGAGAGACGAACTGACGCGCCAAGAATTTGCTCCCCTCCTCTGACTCGGATTCTTTTTCTTGGTTTTGTTTTTGGAAAAATCCTCAACCCCTACTGGAAAAAAAAACTCACTTTTTCTTCTTCTTCTTCTTCTTCTCCCTTCCTTTCCGCTTCCCGCTTCCCGCCTCCACCCCCTCTCCATCAAACAGGCTCCCGAGCTTCCTGAAAGAGCTCCCCGTCATCGCCAAGCGCCTCGAGCCCGTCGCGGCCCCCGTCCTGCTCTCCCAGAGGCAGAAGGCGAAGGCGAAGGCGACGAAGCCGCAGAGGAGCGGCAACGGAAACGGCAACGACACGAACCAGAACGAATCCTCCACCGCAGCAGCCCCCCTGCCCCCCCTGGAACGCCTCCTCCGCGTCAGGGAGCTCCAGGCCACCTACGTCTACGCCGCCGTGCTCGCCAAAAAGTGCAGGGACGTGCTTAGGCCCTGGCTCAAGGACAGCAACAGCAACAGCAACACCAATGCCTCCGCGGCGCAGCTCTGCTGGGCGCTCTTCCTCTCTGCCAAGAGCTCGTGCCTGCCGCCGCACCCGGATTTGGTCTCTTCCTTCGAGCTGCTGCTGTGCTGCGCCGCCTGGACGGTCGCGCACGCTCCCGCCGCGGCGCTGGTGGAGCCTGAGGCCGCGGCGAAGCTGCTGGCGGCAGGGGCGACAGCAGCAGCAGCAGGAGGAGGAGAAAACGGAGGAGAGAAAGCCCAACAGCAGCAGCAGCAGTCGCTGCTGCTGCTGCGCGCGCTCTCCGCCCTCCACCGCGCGCCCTGGCGCGAGGTCTTGCTTCTGGCCGAGGCCCTGGAGAAGCACGTCTGGAGGGTGCTGGGCCCCGTGCTCGGCGGCGTCGTGAAGAAGGAAGGAGGAGAGGAAGAGGAGGGTTCGAACAAAGGCGGCGAAACCACCACCTTTTCGCTCGCGGCCTTTGCCCCGTTTTCGACATTCGAGGGCGTGCTCCCCGAGATCACTCCCCCTCGGACTCCGCTTTCCTCTTCCTCGTCGCCGCCGGCCAACCTGCTGGCGGCCTCGACGCTCGCCGCGCTCGACGCGGACTACGAGCAGGCGCACGGCGCGGCCTCGGAGGTCGACGAGAGGCCCTTTCTGGACTCTTCTGCTGCCGTCGCTGCCGCTGCTCCTGCTGCGGCGGCCGTCGCTTCTTCTCCGGCAGCGTTTGCTGCAAAGGGCTCTTCCGCTGCCGCCGCCGTCGCCCCCCCCGCGCCCCCGGGAGGCTTCCTCTCCACCAACAACGGGGGCCTCCCTTCGTCCGCGACTCCCAGGGCTCCACCTGCTTCTCCCTGCACTATGGCGCTGTCCCCGGCGCCCGGGAGAGCCGGCGCTGGAAACGGGACCGGGACCGGGTTTTTGCCGCCGTCGTCGCCGGCGGCCTCGAAGCTGCTGCCGTCGTCTCTGTCGCTCGCCGCCAAAGCTGCTGCTGCTTCTTCTGGAGCAGCAGCCCCGCAGCAGCCGCCGCCGAGCCCGATGAGGCTGCTGCCCGGAGCTGCTGTGACTGCCGCTGGCGGCAACGGAGGCGGCCTCTTTGTCCTCCCGGGGGCCAAGGCGGCGCCCTCGACCCCCGTCGCCGCCGCGACGCCTAGCTCCCCCGCTCCGCCTCCTTCTTCGGGGCTCTTCCCGATGCAGATGACCCCGGCACAGCAACAGCCTTTCCCTTCCGCTGGCTACGGGCTGGGAACCCCCGGGGGACTGCTGCAGCAGAGGCCCCCCGTGGCCCCCGCCGCCGTCGTCGGCCCTTCGTCCATGTTTTCGACCCCGGCGCCGCCGCCTGCCGCGGCAGCCTTTCCGGCAGGGGGCTCCTCTCCCCTTCCTCCCGGCACGCCCGTCAGCGACACGATGGCATGCCTCGCCTGGCTGCGGGACGTCACCGCCGAGGAAGAGGAAGAGGAAGAGGGAGGGGAAGCGGGGAGCGGGCAGCAGCCCCTCTCGTCGCTGGCGTCTGTGCTGGAGGCCGCGGCGGGAGGCGGCGAGGCCGGGCGCGCGTTTGCCTCGGCGACGCTCGAGGGAGCGAGGGCCGGCGCCGCGCGCGTCTTTGATGCCGCAGGAGGATCAGGAGAAGAAGATAAATCCTCCTCTTCCTCCACGCCCGTCGTGCTCTCCAACGAGCGCGCCAGGGAGGCCGTGGCCCTCTACGCGAGGGCCGCGGACAGCCTGCTCCGCTCCGAGGCGAGGAGCAGCAGAAGCGGGAACGGAGGAAACAACGGCAGCAACAACGACGCCGCCGCGCTCCGCCTGGCGCGTTCCCCTCGCTTCCACGCCGCCTTGCTGGCCCTGGCCTGCGAGAGCGTCGCCGCGGCCTACCGCTGCGCCACGCTCCCGTTTCCCACCGTGCTCGAGAGGCTCAACCTGCCGGCGTTCGAGCTGTGCAAGGCGGTGGAGCCGTTCGTTCGGTCTTTCTCGCTCCCTTCAATTTCTTCTTCTTCGGACGCCGGCGGAGGAGAAGGCGCCGCCGCGGCGCTCGCTGCTTCTGCTCCTTCTTCTTCTTCCTCCTCTCGCGTCCGCCCCGTCCCGCGGGAGATCAGGAGGCACCTCTTCGCGCTCGAGGAGCGCTGCCTCGAGAGCGTGGCCTGGGCCCCGGGCTCGCCGCTGTACGCGCTGCTTGTCGCGGCGACCTCTCCTCCCTCTCCCTCTTCGGCGACGGCGGCGGCGACGACGGCAAACGCAAACGCAAACGCCGCCGAAACCCCGGGCTCCCCTCCCTCTCCTGCCCAGATGGGCAACGCGAGCCCGCACGCGACCCCGACCAAGCGCAAGACCTCGGGAGCGGAGAACGGGGACAGGAACGACGGCGGCGTTTCTTCGCCCGCTGCTACGGCGGCAGCGGCCGGCGGAGGAGCGATCCAGAGGGAGGAAGGGACGCCGACCAAGCGGAGGGCCGCGGCCGGAGCTGACGAGTCCCCGGCCAAGGCCCCGCCCGCCGTCGTGGACAACAGCAACAACGCCGATGTGCTCTCTCCTACGCACGCCAACGGCAACGGGAACACGGCGGCGGCGTTTGGCCTCTCTGCGCTGCTCTCTCCCCCTCCTCCTCCTCCTCAGCCGCCGTCGCGCGCGCCGCCCGCTCTCTCTTCTCCTCCTGTTTCCGCCGTGCCTCCAGACGCCTTCGGCCCGCCCGACGGGCCCTGCCCCCCGGGGGCCTCCCCGGCCCGCCGCGCCGTCGCCGCGGCCTTCCTGAAGAGGGCCCTGCGCCTCGCGGCGATGCGCGGCGCCGAGCTCTGCTCGAGGCTCGACCTGGGAGACGGCAGCGGCAACGGCAACAACGCCGAGGCCGCGGCCGCGGCCGCGCTCGTCGCGTCGCAGCTCCATACTCTGCTCCACCACGCCATCTTCGGGGCGACGCACCTCTTCTACGCCCGCCACGTCGACCAGATCATGCTCTGCTCGCTCTACGGCGTGTCGAAGGTGCAGCGCCTGCCGCCTACGTTCAGGGACATCATCGCGGCCTACAGGGGCCTGCCGCACGCGAGGCCCGACGTCTTCCGCTGCGTCGCGTTGGAGAGAGAAAGCAAAGACGGCTCGCTGCGCACGACGCGCTCTGGTGACATTATTGAATTCTATAATTCTGTCTTTGTCTCTGCGGCGAAAGGGTATTTATTAGACCTGGGAGCTGGGAAGCTGCCGCTGCTGGGCCCTCCGCAGGGGTCGTCGTTGTTGTTGCCCTGCGGGAGTGGTGGTGGAAGCGGGAGCGGAGGTGGAGGAGTTGCGGCGACGACGATGGCAAACGGGGCCTCGACGCCGCTGCGCGCGTCGAGGCCCGCGGCGCCGCCTTCCTCGCTGCTCCCTCACCACTTGCCCCCGGGCGTCTGCACGACCCCCGTGGGTCGCTCCCCGGCTCCGAGCTATTTGGGATACCAGCAGCAGATGCAGCTCTCGCAGCAGCAGCAGCAGCAAAGTCCCATCGTTGGAGGAGCTGGGGCTGGAGGAGGAAGCAACGGCGGCGGCGGCGATGGTCGTGGTGTTTGGGTCTCCCCGATGCCGCTCCCGCCCCCTCCGCCGCCGTCGCCGCTCGCCCGCGGAGGAGGTGGAGGAGTCCAGGAGAACAGCAAGGGGGCCTTCCCTTCGCTTTCCTCGCACCGCTCGGCGCAGGCGTGCGCGGTGGCGGCGGCGAGACTCTCTCTGTCCCTCGGAGGAGGTGGAAGCGGAGTCGGCGGCGGAGGGGGTGGAAGCGGCGGCGGCGCGGGAACGCAGCAGCAGCAGCAGCACCAGCAGCACTCCTCGCCGAGGCAGCAGCTCGCAGCTCTCAACGCCGCCCTGCAGGTCTCGAGCGACAACGCTGCCACCGCTGCTGCTAATGCCGCTGCTGCTGCGGCGACTGCGGACGCTCAGCACCCGATGGAAGGAGGAAGCCGCCTCGCTTCCTCGGGCTCGCGTGGCTCCGGCGGCTCCTCGGCGAGGAAGACGCCGCCGCCGCGCTCGCCCGCGCGCGTCGCAACTGCCAACGCTGCCAACGCTCCCAACAACCGTTCCCCGGGGAGGTCGACGGCCGCAGCCACCGCGGCCGCCTCCGCAGCGGCGGCCGGGCGCAGGAGGGAGGAGGCCGCGGCGGCGGCGGCTCTGAGCAGCTTCGTCGCCGCGGCGGCCTCGGTCGCCGCTTCGACTGCCAAGGAGCAATGAGCAATAAAGCGTTTTTTTCTTTTCTTTCTCCTCGATTTCAAAAAACCCCAGAACGACAACAACAACTCCTTATTCTTTTTGCGCCTGCGGCAAAAATTAGAGAGAGAAAAAACTCAAATATAGTTTTCATTTTTTGTATCAATAAAATCCTTCATTTTTTTTCACATTTTCCCTCTCTCCAGCGCCGCCCTCGCAGCCTCCACAATCGCCTCCCGCAGCCTCCCTCGCTCCGCGGCCGCATCAAACTCCCAGTAGGGGAGGATCGCTGCGGGAAAACCTGCGCGGCGGAGCCTCTTTGTGACGGAGGTGAGTGTCGGAGAGGAAGGAGAAGAGCGAGAAGAAGAAGGAGAAGAAGAGCGAGAAGGAGAAGAAGAAGAAGAGCGAGAAGGAGAAGAAGAGCGAGAAGAAGAAGAGGCTTTTCTCACCTCCCCGCTTCTGTCTCCGTAGTCCCCCGGGAGCCCTATGAAAAGCGCCACGGGCTTCTTCTCCTCCTCTCCTCCTTTGAGGACGACCTCGAGGTCGACGGGCGTGCCGGCGAAGGAGGCCAGGGGCCGAGCAAGCTGGAGGAGGAAGTCGGGGGAAGCAACAGCAGCAGCAGCAGTCGCTTCCGCCTCAGCTCCCACTTCCGCAGTGGTTGCAAGCGCTGCCACCGCGGCCCGGAAGCGGCCCCTTCCCGCCGACAGCCGCGCCCTCGCCGCAGGGTGGCGCCACGCCGCGGCCCTGCTGGGGGAAATCAGAGAGGAAGAGGAAGAGGTAGAGGTCGAAGAAGCTTTCGCAGCGAGGAGGAGGAGCTCGGCGACGCGGGAGAGAGCCGAGGCCGAGAGCGCCCCCCCCGAATCACTTCCCCCGCCTTCTCTTCCTCCTCCTCCTCCGGTTCTCGGCTTCAGCATCCTGTAGGCCTGCCTCGCGGCCTCAAGCGTCTTTGTTCCCGGTGCCAGAAGCACCCTCCAGTCCCTCGCAGGGAGCGTTGAGAGAAAGGAAGCAGAAGCGGAAGCGGAAGAGGAAGAAGCACGAGCCGCCTCCGCGACAATTCGCTCCAGAGAGTTGCCGTGCCTGGAGGCGAGAGTAGAAGCCGCCTTCCGGCTCAGCCCGGCGCCTCTCAGGCCAGAGGAGCCGCATTCGGTGAGCGCGGAGACGAGGAAGGAGCAGGGCTGCGGAGTCGAGGCTGGAGAAGACGACGACGACGACGACGACGAAGAAGAAGCTTGCTGGAGTTGCGGCGGCGGTCCGGGCTCCGCTGCCCATCTCGCAGGCAGGGAGAGCAGCAGAGAGTTGGACGACGATGCAGAGGCCCACCAGCCCTTGTCCCCGCTGGCGACGGCGACTCGAAGAGGAGGAGGAAGAGAAGAAGCGTCTTTTTCTTTTTCTTTTTCTTCGCCGTTGCCATCGCTCGCCTTCTCTTCCTTCTCTCCTCCTCCTCCTTGTTCTTCTCCTCCTCCTCCCTCTCTAAAGAACACGCTCTCGAGCAACTGAGCCAGCGCGTCGTCCGCCTCGAAGCCCGGCCTGGCAGCGAGAGGCAAGAATCCGGCGGAAGCGGCCGCCGCGGCGAGGGCAGGCGGCGGGCCTAAAGAAGAAGAAGAAGAAGAAGAAGAAGCTTTTCCTCATTCTTCTTCTCCCTCTCCTTCTCGCTCTTCCCCTCCCCGCCTCTTTTTCCTCTCCGATGCCCTTTTATCCCTCCGAGCCAGGTATCGAGGGTCCTCCCCTCGACGACCCGAGGAAGAAGAAGAATAGGAGCTCCTCCGAGGGTCGAACAGCGCCACGCGGGCGCGGGGCCAGCCGGCGGAGGCCGAGAGCCACCTGAGAGAGCCCGCCGTCGCGCCCGCAACGGAGGCCGAGGCCGCGTCCGCGCCCTCTTCTTCCGTTTCTTTTTCGTTCTCGTTCTCGTTCTTCATCCTCCGCCGCCTCCACCGCTTGGAGATGGCCGCGGCGCCGCATGCGACGTTGGTGGCGTCGACGACCAGGAGGTCTATTCGTGGAGGTGGAGGCGGAGGCGGAGGCGGAGGCGAAGGCGGAGGTAGAGCTCTTCCTCTTCCTCCGCCGCCTTTGCCGCCTTTGCCGTTCTCGCCGCCGCCGCCGTAGTCAATGCCCGCCCTCGTTTTCGGCAATTCCGGCGCCGTGACCCCTCGTGCGCGCCCTGGCGGTACCAGAGACGACGGAGGACGATGCCAGCGTGCTTGCCGCGCGGGAGCAAGGCCTGCGGATGCCGTCGGGCCCCCTAGAGCCCGCATCGGAAAGTTGCGAATGAAAAAAGTGAAGACGAGCAAGCGAGAGTTTTTTTTCTTCTTCTCTTGTTCTTCCTCTTCTCCTCCCCTGCCTTTCTCCTTCGACTTTCATTCCTGACTTCCGTGGCCTTTCTAATACCCCCGGAAATTCAGTTTTGACAATCCCTTTTTTTGCCTGCGTGCATGCCCGAGTGGTTAAGGGGCGGGTCTTGAATACTTTCCTTTTCAGGGGTAGGGGCTGCGGCGTTGTTGTTCCGGCGAAGGCGCGCGGAAGAGAGAGAGGCGGAGGTGAGAAGGGGAGAGGGGGAGAGGTGGAGGTGGAGAGAGAGAGAAAAGAGTTATTGAACCTCTTGTCTCTCTTTCCTCTCCTTCTTCCTCTTCTCCTTCTCCTCCTCTTCCTCCGTCCTCCTCCTTCCGTGCTTCTCCGGGGGTCCTCCCGCAGTCTCAGTAGCAAACCCGTGTCGCAAGACGCCGAAGTTCGATCCTTCGTGTACGCGCTCAAGAGTTTTTTTTTCTTCTTTTTTGCTGCTCTGCTCTCTCTCTTTCTTCCCTCTTCTTCTCTCTTGCCGCTGCCTCGAAAAAAAAAAAAAAACGAAACCGAAAAAACTTTTCAATCTCTGTAATGCCCGCTCTCTGCTCGACCTCGCGCGCTCTCGCGCCGCGGAATCCCAGCGTGTCGGTCCGGAGGGCCCGTCCCGTGCCCCAACGGTGAGAATTGGGAGGAGTGGAGAGGTGGAGCAGGGGCGGGATAGGTCGGCGCGGCGATGATGAAGGAAGAAAAAGAAAAAAGCAAACTACCGCTTGTCGCGCTCCCGGCGGCCGCCGCCGCGGAAAAATGAAAATCAGTTCCGTCTTTTTCGACACCCGCAGAAACTTGTCAAGACGAGTCGATATCGCCTTTCTATTACGACGGGAGCCCTTGTTTCTTAGACGTTAATCCAATTCCACAAAAAGGAAGCAAAGATCTTGCGTGGAAGAGGGCGCACGAAAGGGGAGATTCAATTGCCTTTTCACTTCTTCCCCCCTCTCTCTCTCCCACTCACCTTCCAACAGAAAAAACCAAACTGCAAAAAAAAAAAAAAAAAACTCCTCCAGCCCGACCCTGGCCGCCCGCGCCTCCTCGAGCAACGACAACGACGACCAGTTCGCCCACCACTCCCACCCTCTCTCCGCCGACGACCTCGGCGACTGGCGCGCCTTCCGCGCCGCCCTTGTCACCTCCGAGCGCGGCGCCGGCCCCCCCCCGACCGTCGGGGCGCTGAGCGAGCCGGCGCGGGCCGCGGCCCGGTGGGCGCACGCCGTCTCCGCGCCCGAAAAGGGGTGTCTGTTGCTGGCGGCGAGGCCCGACCTGGGCCCGCTGTTCACGCAGGCGGTGGTGCTGATCGTGGATCACGGTAAGAAGAGAGGAGGAGTTTTTTTTCATTTAAAAAAAAAGCAGAGAGAGAAAGAAGTCGATTTTTTTTTTTTCTCACTCGACCTCCTCTTTGATCGAAAAAAACGAAAAAAAAATAAAAAAATCTCTTTCTCAAAAACAGACGACGCTGCCGGCTCCGCCGGCCTCGTCCTCAACGCCCCCTCCCGCGGCCTGATCGGCGACGTCGGGCTCGACCACGCCCTCGCCGGGTCCTTCAGCGCGCAGCCGCTGTACTGCGGCGGTCCCGTGGCCCAGAACTCGCTGCACCTGCTTCACGGTGAGAGAGACAGAAGTTTTGAACCCGAATTTTCGGGTTTTTCGACAAAAAGAGAGGGAAAAAAAAACGCGAAAAACTCACCCCTGCTCTATTTTTTTATCCCCTTTCTCTCCTCTCCACATTCACAGGCGCCCCGGGCCTCGAAGGGGCCCACGAGGTCATCGGCGGGGTCTACGCTGGCGGCCTCCCTTCGGCAAACTCCCTGGTCTCTTCCGGCGGCGCCAGCGCGGGGGCCTTCCGCTTGCTTTCCGGGTATGCGGGTTGGGAGCCCGGGCAGCTCGCGGCCGAGGCCGAGAGGGGGGCGTGGCACGTGGTGGCCGCTTCGACCGCGGTGGTGCTGGACGCGGTGCAGGGTAAGCAAGGGAGAGAGAGAGGGAGAGAGATGGAAGAGAGAAGAGAGAAAGAGTTTTTTTCTTTTTTTCCGTGCCCGAGTTTTTCTTTTTCTTTTCTTTCTCCGCCTTCCCGACCTCCGCTCCCTTCCATTCTTTCTCCCTCTTACGCCTCTCTTTCTTCTCTATCTCATCAAATACCATCAAACCACTTCAGGCCGCCTCCGCGACGCCCACGGTTCCAGGGAGAAGGTCGGGACCTGGGCCTCGATCATGGCTCTGGCGGGGATCGAGCTCGAGTCCGGGCTCGGGAGCTTCGACTCCTCGAGTTCTCCGCCGCAGGGAGGGAGCAGCGGCGACAAGAAGAGGAGAGGGAGGGCGCAGGGCCCGCCGGCGTTTGACTGAAACGAATGGAGCAGGAGGATTCTTTCTTTCTTTCTTCTTTCTTCTGTCGGAGATGCCACTTTCGTCCGGCGTCACCACCCCCACCTTCCTCCTCCCACTATTAACAACTCGTCTTCCATCTTCTTTATTTCTCGATAACCGCATAAAACACAACGCGCAACACCAAAAACGAGAGAAAGAGAGAGAGCGAGAGAGAAAACGAGCTTCAATTTTGAACCCCCCTTCCTCCCCCCCCCAGTTGCGCTTTTCGCTTATTTTTCCGTTTCGTCCAACCCCCGCTGCTAGCTAAAAGAAGAAGAAAACAAAAAACTTCCCCTTCTCCCCTCCTCGCACGCACGCCGCATCCCCCTCCCTTGTCCCAAACCCTTTGTTGCCGATTGTCTCTGTTTCCCGTTCGTTGTTTTTCGCACTTTTGAGAGAGAAGAGAATTTATTCTTTGCAATAAAAAAACACCACCACCACAACCGCAAGGTCTCTCTTTCTCTCCCTCTCTTCTCACATTCCCTCGATCCCCACGAAGGACCCGTCCTCTCCCCTCGTGACCTTGCGCTCTTTTACGACAGCAGACTTGGGGATCCCTGCATACAAATGAGGGAACAGCGTTTCTGTTTCTTGGTCTTTTCCTTTTCCTTCTTCTCCCTCTCCTTCTCCTTTCTGCTTCTTCTTCAGCTCCTCCGAGGGCTGCGTCTCCCCCACCGGCGCCGCGGGCTCGTACCTGACCTCCCGATCTCCCAATTTAGAGACATCCAGGTCCAGAAGGAGCCAGTCGTCTTTGCTTCCTTTGTAGAAGGAATTACCGACGGTCAGCAGCAGCGCAGGGACTGCTGTGAGATGCGTGAACCCTCCGTCGAATTCGAAAGTCTCGGGGAAATAGTCTTCTCCGGCGGCGACGGACGTCCACCTGGGCACCGGGGCGAGGTGGTAGAGGATCGGATGCGGGGGCGGCGGAGGCATCGGAAGAGGGAGAGAGAGAGAGCGGCAAAGGAGGAGAGAGCGAGATGGGGGGAATCGATCGATCTCTCGAATGCGATGATGATCGAAAGAGTGGTCTCCGAGGTCGAGGTCGAGGTCGAGTTTTTTTTCTCTTCTTCGCTCACTCTCTCGCTCCTCTTCTTCTACCGACTCGTCTCTCGACGGGCACAGCGCTCACCCCTTCCCTCGCGCTGCTCCCAACCCAAGGCTCAGGGCCAGAGGAGCCCTTCCTCTTGCCTCCTCGCACGGGCTTGAGCGCGAGAAAGAGGCGCTGAGCAGCCTTCTTGGAAAGACAAAGAGAGGGAAGGACGAACGGGAGACATTGAAAAAAAAGAGCCGAACAAAAAGCAAGCAAGATGTCCCCTCCTCCGCGCCTCCCGGGCGAGCGCCGCGTTGCCCTGTGCGTCAAGCAGTGGTCCTCTGACGCGTCGCTCGTCACCTGGGCGTTCGTGAAGAACTGGTTCTTGAGGGTGAGCGTAGAGAAAAGACTTAAAAAAGACGAGATTTCGACGAATCAGCGTTTTGAAAAAAACAAAACGCTCGAAAAAATCTCCCTCGACCTCGCCCTCGACCTCGCCCTCGACCCCGACTCCAAAAAAAAAAAAAAAATCCTCAAAAACCCGCTTCTTCCCAGAACCGCCCCCCCCCGGCTGGCCCCAACGCGCCCTCCCCGCTCGACAGGCTCTACATCGTCCACGTGAAGAGCAGTAGCAGTAGCAGCAGCAGTTCAGTGGGACTGACAGCGACGGCGACTGCAGCAGCAGCAGCAGCAGCAGCAGCAGCAGGAGCTCCTTCTCGCTCTTCCTCTTCTTCCTCTTCTTCTTCTCGCTGGAAGGACGGAGGACCGCTGCTCCCTCCGCTGTCGGCGGCCCTCGCTCACTACCCCCACTCGGTTGTCGAGCTCGACCCTTCCCCCTCGAGGTCGCAGGCCATCCTCAACTTCGCCCTGGCGGAAGGGATCGACGTGTTGATTTTGGGCGCGAGGGAGAAGAGTTCTTCTTCTTCTTCGAGTTCGGGTTCCTCTTCGAATTCTTCGGCGACAGCTGCAGCAGGAGCAGGGGGCTCTTCGTCGTCGTCGTCGCTGCTGCATCCCTCCTCGATGGGCGGCGTCGGCCTCAAGGGAGGCGGCGGCGGCGGCAGCAGCGTCGTCGTCGGGGGCGCGGGCTCGGGGACGGCGGACGGAGTCAGGAAGGGCCTGCGGGCCGCGGCGGCGAAAGCGGCGGCAAAGGCGGCGGCGGAAGCGGCGGCGGCGGCAGCGGCAGCGGCAGACGACGGCGGCGGCGGCGGCGGCGGCGGCGACGACGATGAAAGAGCCAACGCTTCCGCACCTTCCCCTTCTTCCACTTCCACTTCCACTTCTTCCACCTCCGACGCCACCGGTCTGCTCGTCGTCAGGCCAGAGTGCGCGCGCAACGATCGGATGAGGATCAAGTCCGAGGTCGATCTCGGGGTTTATCTCGGGGGCCTCGGCGGCGCCGCGGTCGTGGAGAGGCAGCAGAAGAGGCAGCAGCAGCAGCAGCAGCAGAGGGCTCTGTCTCCTCCACCCGCCGGCGGTGGAATCAATGACGCTGTTCCTCCTGCTCGAACAACGGGAAGGCGCGTGCTGCTCGCGTTTGCCGGAGCCGCCGGCGGCGGGAGCGACAGCGAGGCCGCGGCGCTCGCTCGCTGGGCCGCGGCGAGGTGCTTGTTTCCCGACGACGACGTCCTCCTCGCGGCCTGGCTTCCCAGGCCCCCGCGTGGGGCTACCGGGAGGGCGGCGAACAAGAAGAAGGAGAAGGAAGCGGCCGCTGCTGCTGCTGCGGCTGCTGCTGCGGCAGCGGCAGCAGCTCGGGCAAACGACGACGATGGAGCTGCTCCGAAACCTCCTCTTCTTCTTCCCCCTCCTTCCGCCGCCGCCCGCGCCCGCGCCGCGGCCGAGGAGGCGCTCCGCGCGGCCGCCGCGGCTCTCTCGGGCTACGCTATCGAGTCTTCTGACGTCATCGGAGGCGGCGGGAGCGGAGGAACAGCGGCAGCAGCAGCAACGGAGCGAAGCGGCGAAACAGCGACGACGACGGCTTTTCCCTCGGAACCAACTTCTCCTCCCCCTCTTTCTCCTCCTGCTCCTCTTGCTCCCGCTCCTCCCTCCACCCCTCCTTCCAAGCCAAGCCTCTTCCCGGACCTCGACCCCAAAGCCGCGCTCGTCGCGCACGCCGCAGCAGTCAGCGCTCAGCTGGTGGTCGTGGTCGGGGGCCCTCCACCGACGACGAGGCTCCGCACGGCGCTCTCGGGCTCCTCGACGCTCGGGGGCCACTTCTCGAGGCACGGCCCCTGTCCCGTGGTGGTGCTCCCTTCGCTGACGTCGCCTGCCGCTGCTGCTGCTGCTGCTGCTGCTGCTGCTGCTGCGGGCGGTGCTGCGTCTAAAAGCGGCGGCGGAACAAAGGCCGCGTTTGGAAAAGGCCGCGCCGCGGCCGCGGCGGCCAGAGGCCGCTCCCTCGTCATCGGAGGAGGAGGAGGAGGGTTGGCGAACAGCAGCCGCCGCCGCTCCGTCGACGGCGAGCAGCAGCAGCAGCCTCTGTCTCCGCTCTCCGGAACTGAAGGAGGAGTTGTTGCGACGACGGAGGACGAAGCGCAGCAGCCGCAGCCGCAGGCGCAAGCGCAAGCGCAAGCTCCAGCGCCGCTCCGCTCCTCTGGCGGGTCGCTGCCGCGCGCCGCCGCGCAAATGCTCGCCGGCCTCCGCGGCCTCCGCGGCATCGGAGGAGGAGGAGGAGGCAGCTCCAGCGCCGCTGCTTCTCATGCTCACGAAGAAACGCTCTCTCCGACCCTCAAGGGGATTTGGGGGAGCAGCAGCAAGAGCCGCGGCGCCTCCCCCTCGGCGTCGCCGCTGCCGTCGCCGTCGGCGGCGCTCGCCGCCTCTCGCGGAGCAGCAGCAGGAGGAGGAGGAGGTTTCCCGAGCCCCTCCCCGCCTCCTCCGCAGCTGCCGACCTCCTCCCCGCTGCACCCAGTCTCCCCTCCCACGCTGTCTGCTGCTCCAGTCCCTGCATTCGCGCGCACGCCGCCGCCGATCGCTTCCGGCACTGCTGCCGCGGTTTCTTCTTCTTCAACAGCAACGGCATCTGCAACAGCGATCTCCGTCCCGCCTCCGGCGCCCGTCCCGGCCGACCCCGAAGCAGCGCTGGCGGTGCTCCGCTGGCGGCTCTCCGAGAGGGACAGGGAGGTCGCGGAGCTGCGGGCGCGCGTGGCGGAGCTGGAGCTGGAGGCGAGGAGTAGTGCTGCTGCTGTAGCGGCGGCGACGGCAGGTGCTGTTCCTTCTGCGGAGGCCGAGGAATGAAAAAGAAAAATTGTTCGTCGCGCTACTGTTCGTCGATTTTGTAAAAAAAAAGTTGCAAAAAAAAACTCAAAAAACGAAAAAACTCCATCTACTCTCTAAAGCTCGTCCTTGCCCGCGCTGGGCAAGTCCAACCCCAGATCCGCCAGGGAAAACTCCTCGCCTTCTCCTTCCTTGCCGCTCTCCGGGCTGAAGTCCTTGCCATCCCAGGGTTTGACTTCTTTACTCGCGACAACTTTCTCCGGATCGACCGAGGACGCGCCGCCGCCGCCGCCGCCGCGGACTTTTTCCACAAAGGAAACGATCGATTTCGCGTCGAACGCGCCCTTGAGGTGCACAGCCCGCGCTGGCCCTTTCCGTACGGCGTCCGGAGGGATGTAGGCCACGAGCGCGGGGAAGCCATACTGGAGCGCGAAGGCAGATTCGATCCTCGGGTGCGCGCCGGCGGGGGTCCAGGCCAGGAAGTAGGGTCTCCCGGCGAACCTGGCTGCGACTTTCCCGAGCTCCTCGAGGTGGCTCTCGCGTGCTTTCGCGGAGGAGTCCCGGAGGTCCGGGACGAAGGCGAAGAGGCAGAGTTTGGGCAGGGAGGCGGCCTCGTCGGCGGTGAAATCCCCGTTGCTGTTTCCGGCAGGAGGGCAAGACTCTTGCAGGAGGTCGTTGCTTGTCAATTCGACCACCTCCGCGGGCTTCTTCGGGGCGCGCTCCGCGATGAACGCCGCCAGGCTGTCCGCGTCACGCGGGCCGCGGTAGTCCTCTCCTGAAGAGGAACCGCCCTTGAAGAACTTGAGCGTGGGGAAACCCTGCACGCCCTGTTTCGAACAGACCTGCTTGTGCATGTCGCAGTCCACCGCGGCGACCCTCGCGTCGGGGTTGCCGTGCTTGGAGGCCAGGATCTGCGGGAGGCGCTCGTAGTCCGGGGCGAGCTGCTTGCAGTGGCCGCACCAGGGGGCGCTGAGGGAGGGTAAAAGGTTGAGAGTGAGTTGAGTCGAGTTAAGGAATTTCGAGAGGTGAGTGAAATGAAAAGAAGAAGAAAAAAGAAAGTTTTTCAACTCTCTCTCTTTTCTTTTCTCTCTCTTCTTTCTCTTTCTCTCTCTCTTCTCTTCCTCTCTCCCCTACTCACTAGAACATCACCATCGTCCCCTTGGACTCCGAGGACAGCACGTTGGCGTCGAAGGTGGAATCACCCAGGGCGTCGATGTCGGGAGAGGAGGAAAAGTAGCCCCCGCCCTCGTTGACTCGGCCCGCCTTTCTCTTCTTCTTCTTGCCGTCGTCGCTCGTCTTCTTCTTGTTCTTCGAGTCCTTGGTCTTTTTCTTCTCATCCTCTTTCTTTTTCTTCTCTTCCTCCTTCTTCTTCTTCTTCTCGGCCTTCTTAGCCTCCTCCTTTTTGGACTTGTCCTTCTTCGAGGAAGGAGAAGACGAGGAAGAAGAAGAAGAAGAAGACCTCGAAAGCAGCGCCGAGGTTTTCACATCCAGCCTCGACGCCGCCGCGGCGGCCAGCGCCTCGAGCGCCACGGCGGCGATCGCGGAAGGGTCCGCCAGGGGACCGTCGTCACCTCCTCCAGGGCTCACGAGCGCCTCCCCGCCGGCGGCGACGTTTGTCGGCCTCCGCTCGCCCTTTTTTGCTCCTTGCAAAGTAGAGAAGAACGCGCGCACGGCTGTCTTGCCCGCGCCGCCCCCCTGCACCTTGCTCAGGCCCTGGTCGGAGACGGCGTTGATGGTGGCGGCCTGGACGCCCAGCCCTTCGAGCGCCGACGCGGCTCGCTTGAAGGCCGCGGAGACGGCGGGGCTGGTTTCGCAAAAAGAATGAAGTTTTTTTTTGGTTGAGGTTGAAGATTTTTCCGCTTCGAAGATCGAAGATCGATGGCGGGGGGACAGCAATGCTCTCTCTCTTCCTCTCTCTCCCAATCATCTCTCACCTCTTCTCCTCGCCCTCGAAGAGCACCAGCGTGACGGCGTCCTCGGGCTCGTCCACCTCGCCGGCGATGGTCTTCTCGAAGTTGATCGAGCTCATCTTGATGATCTCGAGCTCGTCGCCTTCGCCTTTGGCGCCATCGACATCGGCGCCGCACCCGCTGCTTCCTTTGGCCTTCTCCTTGCCGTCCCCGGCGGGCGGCTGCGTGCACTGCCCCGACGCAGAGGCGTAGAGGGTCGACGCCGCGGCCACGCCGAGGAGCGCGATGATCAAGGGAAGAACGCGGGAGCGCTTCATTCTTGCTTGCTTGGTTCCAATTGCGATCGGTGAAGAAAACGGAAACGGAAAAATGATCGAAAAGAAGGTGCGCTTCTTCTTCTCGACTTCCTTCTCTCGCTTTTTCTTTCTTTTTTCTCAACCCCGACCTCCAAACTTCTTCATTTTTTACAGCGTCAGCCCCCTCGGAGCCAGCACAAACCGCTCGATCGCGTCCGCCACTCCCCCAACCGCATTGCTCGGGACCACGACGTCGGCTGCCTTCATCGCGGTGCCGCTGGCGTTCTCGACCGCCGCGCCGATCCCTGCCAGCAGCAGCATCTCGACGTCGTTCTCCGCGTCTCCCACCGCCAGAACCGTCTCCGGTGGCAGCTCTATTTCACCTAGATAGCGAAGGAGCCCGTCGGCCTTGGAGGCACCGGGGGGCAGCACCTCGGTCATCCCGGGCAGGGCGCTGGTGAGGGAGACGGTCAGGTCTTCTCCACCTAGCAACGCTATAATCGAGGCCCGGAGCTGCTCGTCGAGCCCTTGGTTCTCGTCGCTGTCGGCGTCGAACATCACAATAAGCTTGTGGATCGATAAGTTGTGTTTCGCGGCGTGGTCCGAGAGCGCCGTGGCCCCCGTGGAGGCACCGGGGAGGGGCGGCACGGGCTCCGGCAAGGGCTCGCCGTAGAAGACGAGCCGCTCCGCCCTTTTGTCTCCCGCGGGCCCACTCGAGAGGACGCGAGACCGCACGGGAGAAGACGAAGGCGAAAAAGACGAAGAAGAGGAAGTGCAGTAGGCCGTGAGGGTGAGCCTCCCTGCGTTCGCCTCCACCAATTCGCCGACGGCCTCGACGACGGAAGCGTCGAGAGTTCTGGAGTAGAGCACTCTTCCGTTCTCATCTGCGACAAACAGCCCCTGCATGAACACGCCCGCCCTCTGTTGTTGGGATCCTGACCCTCCCTCGGCAGCCAGGAGTTTATCGAGCCAGGGCGCTCCCGGCGCCTTTCCGGTTGCCAAGAGCAACGGAACTTTGGCCCTCTGCTCGCAGGCCCGGACGGCGGCGGCGACGCGCGGGAGCAGGGTCTGCTTCGGGCAGAGGAGCGTGCCGTCGACATCGGAGGCCACGAGGCGGATGGTCTCCGGGTCCGCTGGGGCCGAGGCGGCCGAGAGCGGGACGGCGCGGAGAAGGGAGGTCGAGGTCGAGGTTGAAAGGTCGACTAGCCGCCGTCGCCGATGCGGAATGCGCGGAGTCGAGGCGGTTGTGCTTCTTCTCCATTGAATGGGAGATCCCGCTGGCGGCTTCGAGAGACCGTTAGTGAGCCCGGAGGAGCATCGGGGGTCGAGGAGAGGAGGCATGGGGGAGGCAAGAGAGCCTTGATGGGAAGGAGAGAGGAAGAAGAGAGGTTGAGAAGAAGGAAGCAATTGAGAGTGGAGAAGTTGAGCGATGACGACGACGACGACGACGCCCACTCACTTTCTTTTTCTTCTTCTTTCGACTCAATTGGGCAAAAACACCAGCCCTTCTCTCCACTCTTCTCTCTTACTCCCAGCGACACAAAGAGATGAGGCGCGAGGTAAGCATGCTGCAGTCACGTTGAAGAGAGAGAGACAAGGCCCTTTGCGAAAGAGAGAAGAGAGAATAAGAGAGGAAGAGCGAGGCAAGCTGCCTGTAACTCCCGACTCTTCTTCCTTCAACAGCTCTTTTTTCTTCTTTTTTCCGCCGCTCAATTCCTTTCCTTCCCTTTCCCCTCTTCCCTCTTCCCTCAGGCCCGCTCCCCGTTCGCCGAGCGGCGCAGCAGCAACGGCGCGAACGCAGACAAAGCAGCGACGACGGCGGCGACGACCCCTGGGCGCTGGAACCTCTTCCGCCGCGCCCCGACAGCGGCGGCAGCGCCGACGCCGACAAAGCCAATGCCCGCCGCCGCCGCTCCCCCCTCCTCGGCCGCCGACGACCTCGACCTCGACGAAAACAACAACTCCTCTTCGGACAACGAGGAGCTCGCCATCCGCAACCTGCTCCGCGACGCCGACGCGCGCGCAGAAAGGTGGCGCGCCAAGTACGAGAGGGCCGCCGTGGCCCTGCACGCCGCGGGGCGGCAGGCGGCGACGGCCGACGAAGGGGCAGAGAGGGCCGCCTCTGCCCTGGCGGGGCTCTCGGGGGAGGTCGACGGCGCGCTCGAGGCCGCCGCGGCCCGCGAGGCCTCGCTGGCGCAGGAGGCGCAGCTGGCTCGCCAGGCCGAGCAAGAAGCGAGAACGGCGGAGGCGAGGGCTCTCGCTTTGCTTAAAGACGTGACGAGGGAGAGGGACGCCGCCCTTGCCTCTGCAGACGCCGCGCTCGCCGCCGCCTCCGCCGCTTCTCGGGACCGGGAGGCCACCTCCCGGGACCTCGGGGCCGCTTTGGACGCCGCCACCGACGCCTCCACGACCCTGGAGGTAGCCCTCAGGCAGCGCGACGACGCGATCTCCTCGTGTTCTCAGCTGAGAGAAGAGCTCGAACAAGTGCAGCGAGAGGCCCGCGAGAGCAGGGAGGCGGCGGAGGGGGAGGCCGAAGGCCTGCTGGAGAGGGCTGCCTCTGCCGTCGCCGAGGCCGCAGCCGCCTCGAGGGAGGCAGCGTCCGAGAGGGAGGCCGCGAGGAGGACCGTTGCCGAGGCGCAGCGGGCGATCGAGAGGGAGCGCGAGGCCGCGGCGGCCATGGTCGAGAAGGAGAGGAGGGCTTGCGCCGCCGCCGTCGCGCGGAAGCACGAGGGGGCAAGAGCTGCAGTCGCCGAGTCCCGCGCAGCGACGGAGAGGGAGCGCGAGGCTCTGGGGGTCGCGGTGGCCGAGGCGCGGGTTGCCGCCTCGGAGGCCGCTGCCAGGGCCTGTGCCGCCGAGGAGGCGAGGGGGGCCGCGCTGGGCGCCGCCGCCGAGGCGGAGCGCCGGGCCGCTGCTGCTGCCGAGGCTGCTGCTGCTGCCACTGCTGCTTCTGAGGCTGCCTCGCGAGAGAACTCTAAAAAACGAGCCGCTGCCGAAGCTCGCGCTGCCGCGGCAGAAGAGCTCCGAAGGAAAGAAGTCTCCGAACTCGAAAAAAAGCTGAGAGAGGAACTCGCCGCGGCCGAGCTCCGCGCCCGCGCCGCCGCCGCCGACGCCGCCGCCGACGCCGCCGCTGCCGCCGCCGCCGCCTCCGCCGCCGCCACCTCCAGGGCTTCCGCCGAGGCCTCCGAGGCCACCCGCAGGCACCAGGACGACGCTGCCCGCGCGGCAGCAGCCGCTGTCGTCGCGGCCGTGGCCCTGGAGCAGAGCAAAAACAGGAAGCAGCTCGAGCTCGAAAGAGAGAGGCACGAGCGGGAGAGGGAGGACCTGCGGGCCAAGGTCGAGGAAGAAGTGGCGCGGAGGGAGGCTGCCAAGAAGAACGAGAGCGCTAGTGCTGTTGCTGCTGCTGCTGCAGCTGCTGCTGCTCGAGGTTCTCAAGCCGAATCTGCTGCCTTGGCTGCTGCGCGCACCGAGATTGAGAGCCTGAGCAAGCAGCTCTGCGACGCTCGGATGGCGGCGGAGGAGGCCGGCGGCAGGTCGGCGGCACTGGCCGCCAACGCGTTGGCGGTCGCCAAGGCCGAGGCCGCCGCGAAGAAGACCGAGGTAAAACTAGAGGCGGCGGCTGCTTCCCTCGCCGCCGCAGAGTCCCAGCGCGACGTCCTGGCGTCGCGCCTTGCCGACGCCGCTGCCGCGAGGGAGGCCGCGGAGCGGGAAGCGAGCGAGGCGCGAGCCGAAGCCGCCGCGGTTAAGGAAGGGGCGGCGGCGACGGCGGCGACTGCCGCCGCTGCGGCGGCGGCTTCGACCTCGAACAAGGAAGAGCAGCTCGCCGCCGCCGAGTCCAAGGCCGCCGCCGCCGACGAGCGCGCCTCCCTGGCCCTCGCCGACGCCGCCAGGGCCCGCGAGGAGCTCGATGCCCTGCGCCAGCGAGAGCGTGAGGCCTCGGCTCTCTTGTTGAAAGAAACCGAGTGCCTCCGCTCGGAGCTCGCCGCCGCGAAACGGGCAGCAGAGGCGTCGCAGAGGTCGCTCTCGGGGGCCGAAGCCTCGGTCTCTCAGACCGAACAGGCGCGCAAGGCGCTGGAAGCTGAGGCGGCCGCCGCGCACGCCGAGTGCAGGCGGCTGACGGAGGAGGTCTCGGAGGCTAAAGCGCGGGCAGAGAGGGCCGAGAGAGCCGAAAAGATCCAGAGAGCCGAGAGAGAGGCCAAGGTCGAAGAGCTCGAGAGGCGGCTCGCAGAAGAGAAAAAGGAAAAGGTTTCTTCCCTGGCCGCCTCCGAGTCGAAGGTCGCTGCTGCCGTGGAAGCCGCTCGCGCTGCCGAGAGCAAGGCGGAGGCGGCTCTGGTCGCGCTGGCGAATGCCTCTTCGAAGAAGGAGGAGGAGCAAAGCGGGAACGAAGCTGCTGCTGCTTCTGCTTCTGCTGCTGCCGTCGCTTCTGCTGCCGCCACCGCCGAAGCCGCGCTCTCCCGCGAGCGAGCCGACTTCCGGCAGCAGCTCTCCAAGGCTCTCTCGGAGCGCGACGAGGCCCTTGCTTCTCTGGAAAAGGCGAAGGCGGAAGCTGCCAATGCCGCTGCTGCCTCGAACAAGGAGGAAGAGAAAGAGATCGAAGATGAAGAAGAAGAAGAAGGAGAAGAAGAAGAAGAAGAAGAAGAAGAAAAACCCGACGTCGAAAGCTCCTCCAGCGAAGAACTCTCCTCCCTCCGCTCCCGCCTCTCCGAGCTCGACGCCGCCCGCGCCGAGGCCGAGGGCGACGCCGCGGAGGCCTGCTCCCGCGCCGCAGAGCAGCGCCGCGAGGCCCTCGCCGCGGCGTCGCGGGCGGAGGCGGCGGCGCTCGAGGCCCGCGGGCTCCGCTCGGCGCTCGCCGCGTCGCGCGACGAAAAGGAAAAGCTGCGGGAAGAATTGGTCGAGGCCCTGGAGGAGGTGCAGAGGCAGCACGCCGTGGCCGCGTCCGCCGCCGTGGCCCTGGACGCCGAGGCAAAAGAGGAAGAAGAAGCGGAGTTAAAGGCGAAGGAGGCAGCAGCGGCAGAAGCGAAAGCAGCAGCGGAAGCAACAGCAGAAGCGGAAGCGAAGAAGGAGGAGCGCGAGGCGGCTCTGGTCGCTTTGCTCTCGAGCGCCCTGGGGAGGGCCAGGGCCGCCGCCTCCACCATTTCGGGGAGCGGTCAAGCTCACGGAGACGAAGAAGACCTCGAACAAGATCGCGGGGACCGCGCCGCCGCCCTGGCCGCTGCCCTCGACGAGCGCCTGCGGGGCGTCGAGATCGCCGCCGCCGCCGCGGCCGCCCGCGCCTTCTCGACGGCGGCCTCGGCCTCTGCCGCGGCGCTCGCGGCGGCAGAGACAGGGAGGCTGGTGCCGGTCCCCGCTGCTGCTCCCTGGACGAGCTTGCCACCTCCTCCTCCTCCTCCTCCTCCTCCTCCTCTTCCTGCTGCTGCTGCTGTCGAGGTCGCTGTGACGATGCCCTCGCCTCAGCAGCAGCAGCAGCCGTGGCAGCAGCAGCAGCAGCAGCAGCAGCAGCAAAGGGCGACGACGAGCAGCAACACGCTGCGAGAGAGGACCTCCTCTCCGTCGCCGGCGCCCCTCCCTCCTCCTCCACCTTTGGGCAGCGAGACCGAGCAGCAGCAGCAGCAGCTCCTCCCCCCTCGCCCGCCGATGATGCGTTCTTTACTGCAGCAGCGCCCTTCCTCCCCCGCGGTCGGAGCAGGAGGAGCGCCTTCTGCCGCCGAGAGCAACAACAGCAACAGGCAGCAGCTGCAGCAGCAGCAGCACAAGGCGAAAAAGGTTCTCGCCTCTTCTCGCGGCGGCTCGCTGCCCCCGGCACCCTACCTGAAGCTCGCCGCCGGTGTCGGCGCCGGGGTGCTGATCCAGCTCGTGGTCGCTCACCTGCTACTGACGCGCGGGTGCCCCACGGTTTGAGAGGTGGTGTTTTTTTCCTTCTTGTTATTGTAAGTCCATTTGTCGCGAGTAAAGAAAGAGAAAGAAAGAGAAAAGAGAGGGAGGGAAAAAAACGTTTCGTCTTCTCTCTCTCTTTCCCCCTCTCTCTCCTCTCCGACCGACGACAGGAAAAGAAAAACCACACCAAAAAGACGGGGGAAAAAAAGATAGTTTTTTTTGGCGCTTTCTCTTCCGACACTTTTCTCTCTTTTCCCCTCGAAGAAAAAAAAGAACTTCGATTGGGTTTCAAGCCCCCGCGCGAAGCTCATGGGCACGACTTACCAGGTGAGTCCCCGGAACGTCTGCACGCAAACGGTCTCTCTCATCGCCTCGGGGGAAGGGAGGCGCCGTTGGCGCAGCGCGAAAGAGGCTGCGGCGGAGGGCGCATCTCTGTCTCTGTCTCTGCTGTTTTTTCCTCTGCTGTTTTTTTTGCTTTTGCTCCTCTTTTCTTCCAAATCCATCTCTCCGCTAACGCCCTCAACCCGCCCCTTCCTCCTATCCAACTCCCCTCAAAAAACAGACCACGCGAGACCCCGGGATCCAAGAGAAGGAAGAGAAGAGGAGGAAGAGCAAGGCGATGCCTGCGAGCTCCAAGGGCAAGAGCAAGAGGCTCCGGCCATCGTCGCCTCCGTCGTCGCCGCGGCTGCCGCCGGCCGGAGACGAAGAAGAAGCGGCCAATCAACAACCCTCCTCCGTCGTCGTCGTCGTCGCTCGCCCCGCGCCGCGCCGCGTCCCGCGCCGATCGCAGCCTGCCAGCCCGCCGGATTCCTGCGAGTGGGAACGCGTCAGCGGGGCCTCGTATTCTGGCGGAGACGGAGGAGCGTTGAACGGAGGGAGCGGAGGCCAGAGCAGGAGCTCCGGCGCGAGCGATGGAGGAGGAGGAGGGGGCGAGAGAGGTACAGCCGAAGCGGAAGCGGAAGCGGCGGCGGCGGCGGCGGCGGCGGCGAAAAAGCGGCCGCTCGCTCGACCTCCGCCTCCTCCCCTGCAGCTGCGCTCCTCCTCGACCTCGACCTCGATGAGGAGCAAGAAGCCCCTCCTCGTCCGCCGACGCGTCTCCAAGGCCACGGCCAGGGACCGCGCCGGCGACGTCGACTCCTACCTGATGAGGATGGTGTCTTCGTCCTCCTCTTCGGAGAAGCAGCAGCAGCAGCAGCAGCAGTTGAAAACGCAGGCGCAGGCGCAAGCGCAGCCAACGGAGAGCAGCAGGAAGCAGCCTCTGCTCCCGCCGCTCCACCCGCGGAGCAAGCGCGGCGGGGACGCTGCAACAGCCTCCGTCTCGACGGCCCCCTCCGACGCGGACACGGCGACGCTGATGCTTGGCGGAGGCGGAGGGAACGGCGGCAGGGGAGGAGGGAGCCAGCAGCAGCAGCAGCAGACGAGCGGCGCCCGGAGCCACAGCGACACCAGGAACGGAGGAGGAGGCGCCTCCGCGTCGGACATAGCGACGGTGGCCGCCGCGGCGACGACCTCGATGCTGCTGCTGGGCTCCTCTGCCAGGAGGAGCCTCCTGTTCGAGGCGGCAAAGACGACGGCGACGGCAGCAAAGACGGCAGCAACGACGACGGCGACGGCGACAGAGGTCCACCTGGGGAACGACACCGGCGCCTCGTCCGCCGCGCCGGTAGCTCTGCTGGGCCCCGGCCCCTTCAGTGCTCTCAGGGCGCTCCTCGCCTCGCAGAGGGCGCAGTTCGCGGAGCAGGTCGCCGACCTGCACAGGGTGGTGGCGCGGGCGAGAGAGGAGGCGGAGCTGTCCGCCGCGGCGGAGGGGAGGAGGCCTGTTGTTCTTCCTGCCTCCGGTCCCGGGAGAGCAGTGCCGCCGCTGCCGCCGCTGCCTCCGCCGTCGCCGGCCCGAAACGGAAACCAGAGCGGCGGCAACAACGGCTGCTTCCCCCCGCTCCACCCGCCGCACGCCTTCTCCGCCGCCACCGCCGCCGCGGCCGCCGCGGCCGCCGCGGGTGCCGGGATGCCCTGGTGGAACGCGCTCGGGGCGCTGAGCTCGGCCAGCGGGCCCAGCAGCGGGAGCGGGAGCCGGAGCGGGAGCAACGGAGGAGGAGGAGGAACTGCCGCCGCTGCCGCCGCGGCCGCTGCCGCTGCTGCGGCTGCTGCTCTCGCCTCGCGCCCGCCGCCCTTGCCCACGCAGCCGCCACCGGCGATGATGATGCCCCCACACGTGCTGATGCAGCTGATGGCAGCGCACGCAGCCGCGGCCAACGCCGCCGTCGCCGCCGCTTCGAACCAGCAGCAGCAGCAAGGAGCGAAAGGCGCACAACAACAGCAACAGCAACCCCAGCAGCAGCCTCAGCAGCAGACGCAACAGCAGCTCCAGCTCCAGAACTCCATGCCCCTGGCCGCCACCGCGGCGCACAAGTGGGAGGACGTGGCGCCCTGGGCGGCCGCCGCCGCGGGCCTGGAGCAGTGGCAGCGGTCGGCGGCCGCGGCCTCGGCCGCCGTCGCAGCAGCGCAGGCGGGCTTCCCCGCCTTTGGAGGAGGAGGAGTCTCCGCGGCGAAGGGCAACGGCGGAACCCAGCAGCAGAGCAAGCAGCGTCGCCAGCAACAGCAGCAGCAGCAGCAGCAGCAGCAGCAGCAGCAGCAACAGCAGCAGAGGCAGAAGCAGCAGCAGCAGCAGCAAAAGGCCGCTGCCGCTGCCGCTGTGGCCGCGAGGAGGGCGCCCTCGGAGGAATCGGGCGACGGCGCCAGTGCGAAAGCAGCGGAGGAGGAAGCGAAAAAGGCGGCGAGGTCGAAAAAGGCCGTTGTTGCCGCTTCGTGAGAAAGCACCACTTGTACACCTAGTTTTCTACCCCCCCCCTAGTCCCATTCAAACAAACAAACGAACAAACGATGCATTTTTTTTTAGTTTAGATTTCCCCTCTTTCTAAAAAAAAGGGGAAAACAGGTCTTGTCCCGGAAACGAGAAAAAAAAGAACGAGTAGTTTCCGTTGTTTTTTCCCTCTTTCCTCTTTCCTCTTTCCTTTATCCTTTGCCTTACCCTTCTCCCCCTTTGTTCTTAGTCGTCGTCCCATCAAACCCTACGTCAAAGAGATTCGGCATTCCCATTCGCGTGTAAACAAAACAAACAGAAGAAAAAAAAAGTAAGGACAAAAGCAAAGCAAGCAAGAAAAGAGAGAGTTGAAAGAGAGGGGAGGAGGGTCGAAGGAAAATATTTTTTTCTTCGTTGTTCCTTCGTTTTGCTCCCACATTTCGTCTCTCTCTCAATCCCTCTCGCATCGCTGGAGAAGAGAGGCGGCTGCGCGCGCTTCCGTGGCCGTACTCCTCTGCACCACGATGAGGCCCGTGCAGCGCCGCCGCACCGCGTACAACATAGACTACGCGGCGCTGAACGAGGGCGTGGGCGATGACGACAACAACGACTTTGACGACTTTGACAACGTTGGCGGCGCCGGCGCCGATGGCGCCAACGACGAAATCTCCGCCGGCGAGGAGTCGCTGTTCAAGCAGCAGGACCCGGTGCTGCTGCGCAACGCGACGCTGGAGACAGAGTGCGCGCCCGCGATGGTAAGGAGGAGAGACGAATGGATAAAGCAAGGAAACGAGAGGAAGAGAGAGAGAGAGAGGGGACTGCTTCTTCTTCTTCTCCGTCCCCCTCTCTCGTCGCTCAACCTCTTGCCTCTCTCTCTCTTCCCTCCCTCCCTCCCCGAACCCCAACGATAACAGCAAGTCGCTGCCTCCGCAGTCTCCCGCGACTGGGTCGAGGCGCTCGAAGCCCCCGCCGTCGTGCGCAGGCAGCGAGGCGAGACCGTCGAGGCCGCGGCCCGGGCGATAGGGCTGGCGCTCCCGAGCTTTGACGACGGACGAGGAGGTCGTCGCCGGAGCCGTCGTCGCCGCCGTCGCCTTCGAAAAACCTTCTGGTTTCTGCCGAAACACCTCGCCACGCTCTTGGGAGGAGGGGGAGATCCCTCCGGCGGCTCCTCCTCCTTCCCGCGCTTCCGCACGCTGGACCCGCAGGGCAACGAGGCCTTCACCAAGTGGTCCCTGGGCGAGCAGTGGGCGAGCTACTCGATGGCGCGCGGCGGGGCCGCGGCGGCGGCGGTTGAAAACGGAAAGCTCGCCCGCGGCCGCGGCGGCGGCAACAACGACATCAACAACGCCCCGGAGACGACCGCGGCGCTCGCCGGCGCCGCGACGCCCGCCGCCACCGCCGCCCTCGCTGCTGCCGCCGCCCTTGCCGCCCCCGCGGCGGAGGACGGAGGCGGCGCAGGGAAACAGCAGCGGCACAACGAGGGAGGAGGCAACGAAGGGCAGGAGGAAGAGGAGGACGAGGAGGCCGACGAAGCAGACTCGACGCGGATCGTCAGAGGGGGAGCGACGGTGACGACGACAACCGCCGCCTCCGCCGCCGCTGCTGCCGCTCTCCCGCTCTTTCCGAAACCTCGCGCTGCCCCTCCTCCCCCACCACCGCCTCGTTTCTCCGCCAAGGGGATCTCCTCCGAGTCCAAGAGGCGCCTGCTCGTCGCCGAGGTGAAGCTGAGCGGCGGCGAAGGAGGAGAAGGGAGCAGCTCCTCTTCTCTCTCTCCTCTCCTTTCGGCTTCCCGACCCCCTGCGGCCATCGCCGCGGCCGACCTCATTTCCGAACTCCTCCGCCTCCAGCCGGCCAACGAGGCCGCCACCTTACTCCAGGGCCTCTCCCGGGCCGAATCCAAGCTGTCCTACCACCCGGCAGGCGGCTTCAGCGACTGGAAGCTCCCGGCGGCAGGGGCAGCGGGCTGGCGCTTCGCCCTCGGCGGAGGAAAAAGCGAGAAATCTTCTTCTCTCCGAGTCGTCCTCGCCGCGCCGCTCTCGGCGGCCAACGCCGCGACCTTCGCCGCCTGGGCGCGCGGCGCCCCTCGCGGCGCCGTCGCGCTGGTGAGGTCTCTGGAGGGCGTCGTGAGGGCCGACCTTCGGGCGGGAGACGCCGTTTTCTTGCCTGCGGGGTGGCTGGTCTGCGAGGCGACTCCCTCGAGGGCGCAGGCGGCGGCGAAGGAATTCCAGAGCGGGGAGGAGAGCGAGGAGGACGAAAGCGGAAATGAAGAAAGCGACGACGACGACGACGACGACGACGACGACGGCGACGACGACGGAAGCGAAGGAAGCGAAACCGACGACGACGAAGACGACGAGTCCACTCTTTCCCTCTTCGGCGGCTCCGCCTGCCTCTCCGGCCAGGCCTTGCTGTGTTCCGGTTGGCACCGGCACGCCGCGGCCTCCCGCCTCGAGGACGCCCTGGGCGTGAAACCGAAGGAGAGGCACCCGGGCTTCGAGCGCCTTGCGTGGGTCTCGGCGAACTGCTGGGCCAGGTCTTTGAAAAGCGCTCTGCCTTCCGCTGCCAAGCGGGCCGCGCTGGGGCTGGCGGTGGCCGCCCTGACCGCGAGGAGGAGGCGGGCGAGGCAGGAGGCGGAGGCCGAGGAGGCGGCGCGAGTCTTGGCCGGGGCGCTCGGAGGAGCAGGGAATGGAGGAGGAAACGATGAAGAGGAAGGCGCCGTGCCCTGGGCTGATGACGACGATGACGAAGGCGGAAACCAGCAGCAGCAGCAGCAGAGGCAAAAGACGGGCCTGAAGGTGAAGCTCGGGGGTCTGCTGAAGAGCAGCAGCGCTAATGCAGCAGCGGCGGCAGCAGGGGCAGAGGCAGCAGTGACGGCGGCGAAGGAGGAGAAGAAGAACAAGAACGACGACGACGGCAACAACGGCAATAACGGCAGCAATGCCGCCGCCTCGAGCCCCAAAGTCTCGGTCAAGCTGAAGCTCCCCGCGAAGCCGCTGCTCGCCCCTCCCGCCGCCGCTCCTGCTCCTCCGGTCGCAGCTGCAGACGCCGCTGCTGTCGCTGCGAGGGGTGGTGGAGAGAACGGGGACGGCGGCGGAGCAGCTGCCGTCGCTTCTCCTCCCACCACCACCACCACCGCCGACGCCTCTTCTTGTCCCTCGCTCGCAGCCCTCCGCCCCTCGATCACCTCCGCGCTGCCCCACCTCGCCCAGCTCCTCAGGGAGTGGTCCCTGCTCGCTCCCGAGGTGCTGATCGCGGCTTCGGCCGGGCATGCCGACCCCCTGGCCGCCGCGGACGCGCTGGCGGAAGGGGTTCGAGCAGTCGCCGCCGTCGTCGCAAAGGAAATGACGACAGCGACGGCAACGGGGACTTCGACTTTGACGGCGGCCAACGCCTCCTCCTCTTCTCCTTCGCTCTCGCTCCTGTTCTCCTCCCCCGCAGCCGCGGCCGAGGCAGCCGCCCTGGCCGCTCTCCCGCCTCCCGTGGTGCTCCCCGCGGCCTTCGACGCCGACGAGGCGGTCCCTATCCTGCCGTTCAGGTGGGGCGAAGAGGAAGAAGGAGAAGACGAAGATTTCGACGACGGAGGCAACTTTTACGAGGAGGAGGCCGGAGACTCCTTCGACGGCTTCGACGGTGGCAGGCGCAACAGGAAGAGGCGTCCCTCGAGCGGCAAGAGCTCGCTGCTGGGGGGGCAAGGAGCGCGGAAGAAGCAAGGGCAGGGGCAAGGGCAAGGGCGAGGGCAAAAGCAGCAGCAGCAGCAGCAGCAGACGAGACCGCGGTCGGCGGTTGGAGAGACGACGCCGGCGACGACGGCGGCGACGGCCGCGGCGGCGAGGGCGTTCCTGCTGAAGAAGCAGTTCCCTTCGTCTCCGAAGCTGGCCTCCAAGTCCGTCAAGGACAGGCTGAAGAAGAAGCTCAAGCTTCGGTGAAGAAGTTGAGTGGAGTTGTAAAAAAAAACAGGAAGAAAAAAACAACCAAGTTCCTTTGCTTGACTCGATCTCACTTCCGTCAATTTTTTTCTCCTCGTCATCACCCGAATCGACGCCTTTTTGCCGTCTTCCTCCTTCTTTTCTGCCTTCTCTCCGCGCTTGAGGCATCCTTCACGCCTCGCTCTCCTCTCTCGAAAAGGAATCAGCCCTCGAAAAACAGAAAATGCAGGCGACGGCCTCCGCTGCGTCGAGGCGATGCGTCGCCTGGCCGACTTCTTCTTCTTCGACTCCTCGACGCTCGACCGCTGCCGCCACGGCCCCCGCCGCCCGCGCCCGCTCCCTGACCGTCCGCGCCTTCGGCCCGGGCAGCGAGATCCAGGAGGGCGTCGAGGTCGGCGCGCGCGTCAAGGTGACCAAGCCCATCAAGGTGAGCGGCGGGAAGGAGAAAGAGAGAGGAGAGAGAAGAGAGAGAGAGGGATAGGAATTCGAGCGATCAGAGCCAAGCGAAGGAGACAGCGATTTTTTCTCAACCTCTTCTCTTCTTCCAAAAACACCAACGCCTTTTCAAAAAAAAAAAAAACAGGTCTTCCACGTCCCCAAGAAGCCCGAGCTCGACCTCCTCGGGCGCACGGGGACCGTCGCTGAGGTCGTCCGCTTCCAGGACGGCGCCGAGCTGTCGGCCACGATGCCCTACCGCGTTGTCTTGGACGACGACGACGAGGCCAAGGCGGCGCTGGCCGCAGGGGGCAAGAAACTGATGAAGGTGACGGTTCACTTGTCCGGCGGAGAGATCGAGCTGCTCGCTTAGAAAAAAGATTTCATTTTTTGGATGTACAGCGCGAAAAAGAGAGAGAGAGAGAGAGCGAGAGAGAGCGAGAGAGAGCGAGAGAGAGAGAGAGAGAGAGAGAGCGATCTCAGTTTCAGGTTCGAAAGAGTGTTAAAAAACAAAAAACAACAAATTTTGATCACATTTTTCGTTTTTTTCTTTCTAAACTCTCTCAACAACAACCGCCCTCTTCTCCCTCGAAGGGGGCCACTTGGCCTTCCTGAGCTTGCCCCCCGGGGCCATCGACCACGCCCCTCCGTCGACAAGCGGACTGAGCTCTGCCAAGTCGTGCGTGACGCAGAGCACGCAGCACTGAGCTTTGGCCGCCGCGAGCGCCGTCGCCGTCTCCTTTCGAGCTCGCCAGTCGAGCCCAGCGAGGGGTTCGTCGAGCAGCAGGGCATCGGGAGAGCGGGAGAGCTGCACGGCCAGGGCCACGCGGCGCTTGTACCCGTCCGAGAGGTCGCGGAGGCGGGCCGAGAGGGGGAGGTCGTCGAGGGCCAGGGCCTTGAGCACGGCTTGGGCCTTGGCGCCTCGCGCGGCCCGGAGCGCCGGCGCCTCGGCGGGGGGCCAGCCGAAAGTGAGCTCCTCGACCAGGGTCTCCCCCAGGAAATGCCTCTCCGGGAACTGGAACACGAGCCCGACGCGGGCAGGCTTCGATTTAGAGATTGAAGTGGAGGGAGTCGAAGTCGAGGTGGAAGCGGAGGCAGAGGAAGCGGAGCGAAGTGAGTTTGCGCTTCCGTTGCTTCCGCTTCCGCTGCTTCCACTTCCTCCTTCGACCCAGCGCACGCTCCCTGCCGTCGGCGTCAGCAGCCCCGCCACCAGCTGCAGCAGCGTGGTCTTCCCGGACCCGGACCTCCCGAAGATGACGCCCAGCTTTCCTGCCTCCAGGTCCAGGCTCGCGCCGTCTACGAGCGGCGCGGGGGCCCCCGGGGGACGGTAGCTGATGCCCCGGACGCGGAGCGAGGCCCCTCCCGAAGTCTTTCGACGCTCCTCTTCCGCCGCGGCCTCTGCCGCTGCTTGGAGGCCCTGCTGTACCGCCTGGAACAGGGCGCGGAGGGCGGGCGTGTCGCTAGTTCCTTCGCCGTTGCTGCTGCTTGCCGCGCGGAGGAGAGGACGAGGAGGAATAGGAAGAGGAGGAGAAAGAGTCTTTTGCCTTTGCCGTCGTCGAAGGGGCGTCGTCGTCGTCGAACAAGAGGACCCTCGAGCCCTCGTTATCATCATCATTTATGTCTATATTTCTATTTCTTCAAAGCCCCAGCGCCCTGCTCATAGCCTGGCGCGCCTTCTCCGAGGCCTTGCTGGTCAGCGTCGCGCGGAAGTAGCCCAGCGCGGCCTCGTTGTCGTCGCCGGGTTTCTCCGACGGCAGCGGCGGCGGCAGCGGCGACGAGATCTTCGCCTTTGATTTCGACTTCGATTTCTTCTTGTTCTTGTTCGCCTTTTTCGAGACCGATGCTGCTTTGGAGGGCTTGGGCTCGAGCGCGGAGAGGCGCTCGAGCTGAGACTTGAGGAGAGACCGGCCCATGCAAAAGGGAGAAGGGAGAGAGAAAGAGAGAGAGAGAGAGAGAGAGAGAGAGAGAGAGAGAGAGAGAGCAAGGGGGAATCGAAATCGAGAGAAAGAAAAAGAAGAAAATGGAAGCAAGGCCCCCCAAAAAAAAACTCGAGTCGAGGCGACCCGCAAGTGTTTTTCCCGACCGTTTCGTTCCGGCCCTTGTTTCACACGGTCGCTTTTCGTTCATTTTCGTCTTCCACGAGAGCTACCAGATCCACAGGGAGCAATTCGCGTGGTTTGAGGGCAATCGAGCAGCGGTTGAGCGTTGCCGCATCAAATGGAGAAAAGGGAGAGGGAGAGAGAGCGGGGTCTAGTAAGGAAGGAAAGAAAAAAAACGCCTCGAGTGTCTTTCTCTCTCTCTGCTTCTTCTTCTGCTTTTTTTTGAAATAGCAGAGAGCTGGAAAGCCAAGAGAAACCAAAGAAAATCAGAGAAAAAGGGTAAACCTTGGCTCAGAAAACAAAAGAGAGCTTCTCTCTTTTTGGTTTTTCTTTTTTTTTTCTTTTTTCTTACCCATTCGCTTTTCCTTCTGCCATCCCCGCGCGCGTGCCTTGCAGTGCCCGGCCCGAGGCCCTCTCTTTCGCAGAGAGAGAGAGAGAGGAGCTCCGATGGGAGCTCCGGAGCTGAAGGAGCGGCGGCCCGAGAGCGCAGGAAGGGACGGCGGCGACGAGGAAGAGGACGTTGATGCTCCCTCGTCTTCGTCGGGAGCAGCAGCAGCAGCTCAAGTCGAAAAGGTCGAAGAAGGAAAAAACGGCGAAAACGAAAACAACGGCGGAGACGAAAGCGAAGAAAAGCCGACGACGACAACAGGAGGCAAAGACGACGACGACGACGGCGACCCCGGTCAAGCGCAGGAGGGCGAACCCGCCCCGCGGTTCAAGGGCGTGACCAAGTGGTTCAACTCGCAGAAAGGTAATTCGAGGAGGTGGCTGAATCGCCTGGGAAGGAGAGCGCGCGGGGGGGCAAGGAGCAATCGAAGAGACTTGATGCTCACCTTTCGAGAGAGAGGGTCGAGCGGCGTTTTTTTTTTCTTCGTCGCTCGTCCTCCACCAGCAAAAAAGATGGAAAAGCTCCTCAATTCCACTTTCTCTTTCACCCCCGCGCGCCGGTCTTTTCGGTCGCGGCTCTGCCCCTTTCTCACACGACACGATGCTCACGTCCCGTCTCTATCTTCTCGCGCGAACGAAACACCAGGATTCGGCTTCATCACGCCGGCGGACGGATCCGACGACGTCTTTGTCCATCAGGTAAGAAAGAGGGAAAGTTTCGGCCCTTTTTTCTTTTTTTTTTCTTTCTTCGACCTCGCTCTATCTCAAAAGAGGGGGGGGGGGAAGAACAAAAAAAACAGTGGTACCTTTTCTCGTAGTATCTTTTTTCTGCTGGACAAGCCTCGGCCGTGTGAGGGAAGGCCTCTTCGCCGAGAGGAGAATTGCGCCGGCGAGAAATGAAGGGGAAAGGCGCGCTTTCTCCGTGGCGGAAAGGAGAGAAAGTTTTTTCGACCTCTTTGCCTTTTTTTTTCCCCTCTCTCCTTCTCTTTCTCTCATCTCTTCTGTCTCTCTCTCTCTCTCTCTTTCTCTCTCCCGAACTCCAAAAACTCGAAAAACCAACGAAACCAGTCCTGCGTGGTCCTCGACGGCTTCCGCTCCCTGGGGGAGGGCTGCCCCGTCGAGTTCAGCCTGGGGAGGACCCCCGACGGGAGGGTGAAGGCCGTAGACGTCACGGGGCCGGGAGGGCTCCCGCCTCAGGGCGCGGCGCGCCCGTCGTCGCTGCCGCCGATGCCGTCGCAGCAGCAGCAGGGGCAGCAGCAGCCTCTCCCTCCGCTCCCGCTGCCGCATCTCGCGCATCACCACCAGCAGATGCAGCAGCACCACCAGATGCATCAGCACATGCAGATGCAGCAGATGCAGCAGCCTCCGCCGCTGTCGCTTCACGGGATCCACGGGCAGCAACAACAACAACACCACCAGCAGCAACAGATGACCTTTTTCCAGCAGCAGCAGCAGCAGCACCAGCAGCAGCAGCAGCACCAGCAGCAGCAGCAGCAGCAGCAAAACCCGGGAGGAGCAGCGCTCTCCAGCCAACTCGCCGGCCTCAGCCTCGCCGGCGGAGGCGGGACGCGAGGTGCTCCTGCTCCTCCTGCTGGCGATCCCGCGGCAGCGGCCTCGGCTTCTTCCGCCGCTCGAGGGGGAGGAGGAAGCGGCAACGGCGCTTCCTCCTCCTCTGGCGTCGCCGCCGGTACTCCAGTGGGCCACGGGGGCGGCGTCCCGGCGCCGGAGTCCCGCTCGCCCGCGCGGCCAGCAGCAGCAGCAGGAGCTCGTGGAGGAGGAGGGAAAGCGGCAGCAGCGAGCGGCGGCGGCGACGGAAAAGCAGGGGCGAGCGACGGAGGCGGCGGTGGAGAAACGGGCGGCGACAAAAGCACCCCTGCCGTCGTCGGCCTCCCCGTCGCCGTGGGGCTCCCTCTGGGCCCTCCGGGAACGGGGACGGCGGCCTCTTCTTCGGGTGGCGCTGGCGGCGGCGGCGGAGGAGGAGGAGCAGAAGACGGAAGTCAGAGGCCGAGCAGCAGCAGCAGCAGCAGCAGCAGCTACCCTCCGCTCTCGATCCCGCCGGCGATGCCGCAGGCGAGCCCCGGAAGAGGAGGAGGCGCGTCGCCGTCTCAAGTTCAGCCTCAGCCTCAGCCTCCTCCGATCCCCTACCATCTTCTCCAGCAGCAGCAGCAGCAGCAGCAGATGCAGTTTCACCACCACCACCACCAGCAGCAGCAGCCGTACCAGCAGATGCAGCGGGCGATGCTCCAGAACCAGCAGCAGCACTACTTCCCCGGCGTCGGCGGCGTCGTCGGCATCGCTGCGATGCCCGGCGGGGGCGGAACCCTGTTCCCTTCCCCGCCCCTGCCCCACCACCACCTCAACATTCAGCAGCACTCCTCCCTCAACCGCAGGCCTCCACCGGGGACCCCCGGAGTCTCGTCGGGCGTCCAGGTCGTCGTCCACAACCTGCCGTGGTCCTGCACCTGGCAGACGCTCCGCGACGCGTTTGCCGAGCGGTGCGAGGGGATGGAGCGCGCCGACGTGATCGTCGACGGCGCCGGTCGGTCTCGAGGTTTCGGCACGGTCCGGTTCCTGAGCCCCGAGGCGGCCAAGACGGCGGTGGAGGTGATGAGCGGGGCGGACATCGGGGGCAGGGCGGTGACGGTGCGGATCGACCGGTTTGCTTGAAAGAAAGAGGAGGAAGAGGGACGAGAAGAGTAGGAGAAGAAAGAGGAGGTTGAGAGAGAGATCAGAAAAGAGAGAAAAGAGAAAAGAGAGAGAAAGAGGCGTCAGATGAGAAGAAAAAACAACAGCAGCAGCAACAACAACAAGAACAACACCCCCCCACAGCTCAGAGACAGAGAGAGACGAGAGACAAGAGGAAAAAGAGAGAAGAAAACCTTTTCCTCTTTGTAACAGTAGACGAGAAATTCCAGATTTTTTTCCCCCATCTTTCTGTCTCTCTCTTCTTTCGCTCTCTCTCGCTTCGCTTCGCCGCGCCTTTCCTTTGCTCTCTTTCTCTCGTATTTTCTATTTATCTAGCTTTGTTTACTCTCTTTGACTAACAACAAAGAAGGAGAAGAAAAGAATTCGCTCTCTCTCTCTCTTTGTCCCTCTCTCTACTTTCTCTCTTTCTCTCTAAAAAAAAACCCGAGTCTCAAATCCAGAACTCCAAAACTCCTCCTCCTCCTAACTCATTCAATCAAGCCGCCACCTTGCAAAACACCCTCAGCTCCCCGCGCTCCCCCCTCGTCACCCTCAGGTCCCCGTCTAAATACAAAACGTCGAACGAGCTCGTCCTCTGCTCCGCGCTGGGACGCAGCGGCGCCGGCAAGCCCGGGGGCAGCGAGAGAGCCGGCAGCGAGCCGAGCAAGCCCGAGAGCCCTCCGTCGGCCTTGACCTCGGCGCCTTCAAAGGTGATCGTGGCAGTGGGCCCGCCCGCTCCGAGCTCGAGGCTGTGGCGCAGCGTGGCGGTGACGAAGACGGGGGCCGGGGAGGAAGTGGAAGCGGAAGGAACCGTCGCAGTCGAGGAAGACGAAGGAGGGCTTCCTCCACTGACGCGGGCGACGGCGCCTTTCAGAAAGCCCGAGACGGCGGAGGGCAGCGGCGGCAGCGGCGGCGGCGGGGCCACCAGCTCCACAACGTTGTCGAGCGTCCCGCCATAGGGTGAAACGACCTGGAAAACCTGCCCCAGCCTGAAAATGCCGGCGCCGGGCCCTCCACGCCTGCCCCGGCGGGCGGCGCGCGCGAACGCGGAGGAGTAGAGCAGGCGCCACGTGCCAGCGAAGTCGTCGACGGAGGAGCCCGAGGAGCCCGGGATCGCAGGCAAGGAAGACGCAGAAGAAGTAGAGGGCTTCCCTGCTTCGACGACGCCGTCGCCGGACTTCCAGCGGAGGTCGACGGGCGCGAAAGAGCTCGCGGCGGCCTCGACCAGCGCCGCGGCGGTCGCCTCGACCTCTGCCGCGGCTGAGGAGCTGGCCGCGGAGCCCCTGTCGAGTCCCGCCACGGCGGCGAGCAGCCTGGTCTTCAGGTAACGCAGCGCGTGCGCGCTGTCCCTCTGGGCGGATGCGGGGACCTCGAGCGGGGCCCTGACCAGGGGGAGGGCCTGGAAGCGAGAGACCGAGGGAGGGGACGACAGCGACTCCGCTGCGGCACCGAGAGCGCCCCTGGCGTCCGCGGCCGCCTCCTCCAGAGTGGCCGCGGCGTCCGAGGCGGCGCTGGACAGAGCGTCTGCCACGTCCTCGATGGCCTCCGGGGCGCCCTCGATGGCCGCGGCGAGGTCTTCGGCCCCCTTCTCCAGGCGAGCCTCGGCGTCGGCGGCCGCGGCGCGCACGCCCGTAGCCAGGTCCTCGGCCGCGGTCTCCGCGGCCCTGGCCGCGTCGGCGGCGGCGCCCTCCAGCTGGCTCGCGGCGTCCGTCGCGGCGGCCTCGACGCGGTCGGCGACGGTCTCGACGTTGGCCGAAAGCTCCTCGGCGGCGGCCTCGATGGCGTCGGAGGCCTCCGAGGCGGCCTCGACGACGGTGGCGGCGGCGGCGTCCGCGGCGTCGGTGACGGTCGCCACGGCGTCGCCGTCGCCCCAGTTGCCGGACATCGTGACATTGATGGGCTGGTCGAGGTCCGTGGGGGGGACCGGCGCGTCTGTTTGGTGTTTGTTGGGGTTGTTGGTTGATGAGGGGGAGAGAGAAGGAAATGAGAAGAAGAGAAAGAGAGAGGGGAGGGAGACGCAAGAGGGAGCTTCTTCATGAAGAAAACGAATGTCTTCGATCTTTGCTCTTTGCCCCTTCTTCTCTCGCCACCAACATGACGCCAGGGCTCACCATCGGAGCTGCTACTCCCGCTGCTGCTCGACTTCTTCGAGCCCTTTTTCGCGGCGAACGCGGTGACGTTTGGGCGAGCGACCGCGGTGACGACGACGACGACGACGGAAGGAGCGCGGCGATGATGATGATGACGACGTTGAGATCGGAGGCCCGAAGCCGCGGGAACAGCTGCGCGGGCTGCGATCGCGGAACGCATTATCGATGCTCAAGGTCGGAGGACGGTGACGCTCTTGAAGAGAGAGAGAGAGAGAGAGAGAAAGGGAGAAAGCGGGCTCCTTGGAAGGGAAAAGGCGAGTTGGAAAGATCGAGAGAGAGAAAGACAAGTGAGCATCGTGGACGAGTCGAGAGCGTCGTTTTCGTCGAAATTCGACAACGACGACGACGAGTGGAGGCTTTTGCTGCCCTCCTCTCTCTCTCTCTCAACCCCGACCACCTTTCTCTCTCTTTCTCTTTCTCTGAATTTCCCCGCACACGCTCGTGATGATTCTCTCTACACCTCTCTCTCTCTCTCCCCGAAACTAAAAAAAAACAAACGAAGGGAAAAAAGAACAACCTGCTGTAAGAAAAATAAAAAAACGAAGAATGGGAATTTTGGAAAAAGAAACAGAGGTCTCCCCCCTCTTTCTTCGAGGTGGGTCGAAAGAAAATTTCTTCCTCTTCTTCCTTTTCCCTTTCTCACTCATCCATGGCCTGCGCCGGCAGCACAACCCCACCAGCTCCTCCACCTCCTCCACCTCCTGCACCTCCTGCACCTCCACCACCACCACCACGGCTGGGCCTAGGGCTCAGCGCCCCCCCGCCCCCGGGAGCGGCGGGCGCCGTCTCCGCGAGCAGCTCGAGCGCCGCCGCGACGTCCGCGGGCTCGTTGACGTAGAACGGCGCCCTCGAGGGTTTCTGGCCCACCGTGCATGCAAACACCTCGGCCTGCACGTGCGGCGAAAAAGAAACGTGCCCTTCCATCGCGGCGAACATGTCCTCGTCCGATCGATCGTCGCCCACACACAGAACGAACCCGGGCGCGTTGCCCTTTGATGCCAGATCCATAAGCACTCGCTCGGCGACGCCTCCTTTCGAGACGCCGCGGGGTTTCACCTCGACGATCCCGGCGCCGCTGGTCGCCTCGGCGTCCTCGGTCGACAGCACCCCTTCAAGGTGGTCGAGCAGCTCTTTCGCCTGCCAGGAGCCGAAGTCAGGGTCGGCGTTGGAGTAGTGCCAGACGACTGCGGACTCTTTCTCCTCGACCCAGGACCCGTCGGTCGACTCCGTATAGAGCCGGAGGATCGGGACGACGATGCCGCGCCATCCCGGGGCCATGGACTCGTCGTTATTGGCGTTGGTGTTGGCAGCAGCGTCCTCTTCTGCTGTTGCTGTTGCGGAGGAGGTTGCTTCCTCGGCGGTCCCGCCCTTGGCGCCTCCCCGCGTGATCCACCCATCGTCGATCGGCCTCGACGAGATTTCCGTCCCACTTCCTCCTCCGCTTGCCGCCTTCCCCCCGGCAGGCCTGAAAAAGTACCCGTGCTCCGCCGCGATCCCCAGGGCCGGCACGGTCGAGAACCACGCCCCGAGCTCGGCCCTGGCCCGGCCCGAGACGACGTACACCGAGTTCCTCTCGGTGTCTGCGCACAGCGCGCGCAGCGTGCGCAGCGTCGCCTCTGTCGGGGCAGCAGACACCGAGTTGGCGGCGTTGAGCGTGCCGTCGTAGTCCAGCAGGAACAGCCGCCGCTCGGCCCGCGCGTAGGCGGCAGCCAAAACGGAAGGCTCCAGCCTGCGGAAGGCGCTCGTGAGGGCGACGCAGCGGAACGAGTCAAGTCCCAGACCGAGGCCGTAGCAGCGAAGGCTCGCGTGGCCCGCGGTGAGCCTGCGGAGGTCGGCGGCAAAGGACTGGGCCCAGAAGCGGGCCGTGTGGGAGGAGACGTACCTGGAGAGAGAGACGGAAGAGAAAGAAGAAGAAGAGAGAGAGAAGAAAGAGTGAGTGGAGAAAAAAAAAGAGAAAAAAAACGAAAAAATAATTAAAACCTTTTTCCTCTTCTTTTCTCCTCTTTTTCTTACCTCCAGTGCTTGTCGTGCCTCAGCGCCGCCTCGGCCCGAGGAAGCGTGATCGCGGAGTAGAGCCCGTCCGCCACCGCGTCGACGGACCAGGGGTTGACCCTGATCGCTCCCGAAAGAGAAGGGGAGCACCCGACAAACTCGGAGACCACCAGCGTCGAGGTCGCGGCGCCGGGCGCGATCGACGAGCCAAAGCAGGGCCCGCTCGGTCTCGTGAGCCGCTGCAGCTGGTTCTGCTGCTGCTGGTTCTGTTGCATCTGCTGCTGCTGCTGCTGCTGCAGCTGCTGGGAGTTGGAGGACAGCGGGCGGGGCAAGGCCGAGATGGCGGCGAGAGCCGCCTCCGCTCCGGCCTTGGCGGCGGCGGTGGGGTCGGAGCCCGCTGCGAGCGCGGCGGCCGCGGCCGCTGCCGCGCCCTGGCGGCAGACGACGTATCTGGAAGTTTTTGTTTAGGGGGGTTTTGAGTGATTGTAAGGGGGGTTTTGTAAGTGGAGAAGAAAAAGAGAAGAAGCAAAAAAAGAAAAGAAAAAAAACCCGAGTCTCGAAACGTCGACGGAAAATCGAAAAAAAACTCAAAAAAAACTACTCACTCGTAGGGAACCAAATTCATCCCGTCCCTCGTCGCCGTCACCACCACGACGTCCGCGGCGCAATAGAGCGCGACGCGCTCGTAGAGCGGCGCGGTCCGCTGCAGCCAGATGATAGGGGTGTAAGCCGGCGGCGGCGGGTGTGGCGGCGGCTGTTGAGACGTTGAGGTCGAGGAGCCTCCGGAGATCGACGACGGCAGCAGCTCCGGAGCCGGGGTCGAAGACGGACCAGCGTCTCCGGCCTCCCCGTCGCTCCCGCTATTGCTCGCCCCGCCAATCACCCCGCCGCCACCACCGCCCCTCCTACCACCCCCTCCGCCGACGCTGGGAGCGCCGTGCCTGCGGTTGACCCTCTCGACGACCTCTGCGATATAGTCGAGCAGCTCGGCGACGTCCCGGCCCGGCGCTCTCGGAGCGTGCGAGACCTGCACCAGCGTCAGCCGCCCGCGCCACTCCGGGTGCGCGTCCAGCACGCGCTCCACAGCCAGCATTTTCAATTCAACTCCTTTAAAGGAATCCAAATCGTCGACGCCAAGTAAAACAGTTTGCCCCTCCAAAGCAGGAGCGAGCTCCCCGCGCCTCCAAGTGGTGTCTGGCCAAGAGACCGCCGACAGGAACCTCTCGGGCTTGACGCCCGTCGGCATGATCTTCAGGCCCACCGACCGCCCGTAGTACTCCAGCATGATGCTCCCTCGGCTGTTGACGTGCTCGAGCCCCAGCATGCGGGAACAGCACGACAGGAAGTGGCGGGCGTAGTCGAAGGTGTGGAAGCCGACCAAGTCGGCGTTGAGCATCGAGCGAAGCACCTCGTCCCTCCTGGGGAAAGTCCTGAAAACTTCTGACGACGGAAAGGGGGAGTGCAGCGACAGCCCCAGGCGGATGCGGTGCAGCCTTTTACGTAAGAGCGAAGGTAAAACCAGCAGGTGATAATCGTTGACCCAAACGAGATCCCTCTCGACGTTGCCGACGACCTCGACGACGACGTCCGCGAAGGCCTTGTTGGCTTTGACGTAGCTGCCCCACAGGTCGGCGTCGAAGCGACCGGCAGACGTAGGGGACAGCGGCATCAGATAATGCAACAGGGGCCACAGCTGCTGCTTGCAGAACCTCCTGTAGTGCCTCTCTCGGAGCTCGGCTCCAAGAAAGACGGGGCAGCACCGGAAGCTGGTGTAGAGCTCGAGCGCGACGACTTCTTGTTCCTGCAGGGTGACGTCGTCGGAAGGGAGGCAGCCGACGTAAAACACGTCGACGTCGTCACCGACGCCCTCCTGTTGGTGGTGGAGGAGTTTTTTTGTTTTCGAGGAAAAGAAAGAGGTGAGAGAGAGCGAAAGAGAGGGGGTCGAGAGGTCGAGGAGGAGGACGACGACGAAGAAAGATCGAAGATCGGACGAAAAAGAAAAGAAAAAACTCGTCAATTTTCTCTATCATCATCATCTCCATCATCATCATCATCATCATCATCATCATCATCACCATCACCATCACCATCCCTTACCGCGGCCTGCGCGATGAGCGCGTCCTCGTCCCACTCGAACGCCCACTCGCCCGAGGAAGCGGAGCGCTCCATCTTGATGGGCAGATGGTTGGAGACGAGGATGAAGCTGTGTTTTGAGATGATATTGAGTTGAGAGAGAGAGAAAGGTGAGAGAGGTGAGCGAGAGAGCGATGGGAGGAAATCGGAGTCAGCATCGATAAGGCTCGGCGCTTTTTTCTTTTTGCTTCTTTTTTCGCGTCGCCTCTTTCGCCACCCGTTCTACTTCTGAACACCTTCTCCTGCTCCAGATCGAGAGAATTAGAATCGCTCTCTGGGCACAGAGAGGAGCATCGAAGCAGAAACCGAGGGCCAACAAGCGAGCGAGAAAGAAGGACGAAAAAGAGTTTCGACGACTTCCATGGCCAGCTGCGAGCCGATCTTGCCTCTTTCCTTTCGCTGATCTCGATTCCGCCTTCCCTTCAAAAACCAACTCACCGCGAGCTCTTCCTCGACGCCTCGAGCGAGTCCATGGAACCTCTCGACCCCCTGGCACCCATCCCGCCGGGGAAGCCCCCGCCGCGGCCGTCGCCGACCGCGCGCAGCGGCCCCCCGGCCTCGAGTCCGTCGCCGTCGCCGAGGATGCCCCCCGCCGCCGCGAGCGCCTGGAGGTTCCTGTAGCTGCCGCTGGCCGAGGCCTGCGCGGGTCCTCCTCCCATGCGGCGCATGGTGTTGTTGAGCGATTTGAGTCCCGGAGAGGAGGGAGGGGGAGGGCAGAAGGGGGAGGAGAAGAAGAAGAAGAGAGAAAGAAAAGTGGAAAGTCTTGACGCCGAATTTCCTTTTTTTCTTCTCCGAAGCGGCGGCGGCAACGAGCGCCGAAGGAAGCAAAGGAAGAAAAGTGAGAGAGAGAAAGAGTTTCTGTTGCCTTTTCTCGTTTACAAAAAAGAAGAAGAAAAAACCCGAGTCACCGCAGCAGCACTGGCGTCCCGTCCCGCCGGAGATGCAGCACGAACTCGCTGGCTGGAGCGGAAGAGGTTGTTCTTCGAGGAGGAGGGGAGGTGGCGTCGAAGAGGGGCAACGAGGAGGAAGAGGTCGAAGTCGCCGTCGTTGCCGTCGTCGTTGCCGCGCCCCTTCCTCTCCCTCCTCCTCCTCCCTCCTCTTCTCCTCCGCTTCTCCTGCCAAGCTCCCCGACCTCCTTCAGGCTCACGGGAACCAGCGTCGCCGTCCTCACCAGGGCCTCGAAGGCCTCGAAGTCGGCCCCGGAGGCCACGGCTCTCTTTTTTGCCGCGTCCCTGGCGGCGGCGGTTGCGGCCGACACTCGGGCCGAGAGCGCCGCGGCCACCGAAGCGTCTAGGATTCGGAAGAGAGCAGACTGGGAGAAGGAGGAGGAACGCGCCTGCGAAGGAGGAGGAGGAAGCGGTGGGCTGTCGTCGTCGAGGTCCATTTTTCTCTTCGAAGGAAGTGGGCGCTCGGTGGAGGAAGAGAGGAAGGAAGTGAAAGGAAGAGGAGGAGGCGTTTTTTAAAAAAAAATCTTTTTTTGTGTTCACTCCTCCTCTTCCTCTCTTGCTAATTGCCTTTCTCTCTCTTCCCCTCTTCGACACCTTTCCTCCGAAAGCAAAATGGGCCTCTTCTCCTCCCCCGCCCCGGCCGCCGCCGCCTCGCCCGCGGCCCTCGCCCTCCCCGTCACGATGCTGACGGCCGCGGCGCTCGGCCTGCTGCTGGTCAAGCTCAGCCTCGTCATCATCGGCGTCCGCCGCAAGAGCCAGACGTCGATCGGGGACGGCGGCGTCAAGGGGCTCGCGAGCAAGATCCGCGCGCACGGCAACCTGGCAGAGTGAGTGTGTGTGGAGTTCGTGCGGATTGGAATTGGTTGGGGAGGCAGTTGTCGTGGAAAAAGGGGAGGAAGGCGTGTCGAAAAAAGAAAGAGAGGAGGGGCCTCAAGCAGAAAAAGAAAAAAGATTATTCGACAGCGGCGGCGTGGAACGACGACGGCGGCGACTAAGAAGAAGAAAAAAATCACTTCCTCTTCCTCTTCCTCTTCCTCTTCTCTCTCTCTCTCTCTCTCTCTCTCTCTCCGACTCAAAAAGGACTAACGAAAAAGAATGACAACAAATAATAATGAAAAAACTCCTCCCCCCAGGTTTGCCCCGCTCTTCCTCATCGAGCTGGGACTCGTCGAGGCCTCGGCGCTCGTCCCGCGCCCGGCGCTGGCGCTCGTCGCCGCCACGTTCGTCGCGTCGCGCCTCTCTCACGCCAACGCGATGGCCTTCGACGGGCCCATGCACCGCAGGGTGCTCGGGATGCACGGGACGTTCTACTCGATCGCGGCGCTGAGCGTGTGCTGCGTCGCGGCGGCGGTCAAGGCGCTGAAGAGCTGAGAGAGAAACGGGGAAAAAGAATTTTTTTTCGAGAGAAAGAAAAAAACCCGACTATCTGTGTCCTTCGAGACCTTTCGTTGTCGTCGTTTGCCTCTCCTTTTACTTTCCGCGCGCGCGCGCGTTCTTCGCTTCTTTTCGTTCTTCTTTTCTTGATTGGTCTCCCATCCCCGTGATACTGGAGAAAGAGAAAGAAAGAGAGAGAGAGACGGCGCCGCCGCTACTAGTAAACAAAATAAACTCTAATTTTTTTCTCATTTTTTTTTCATTTTTTTCTTTACAGTTTTTTTCCTCTCTGTCTCTCGCTCTCTTCCCTGCTTTCTTTCGCTACTTCTTCGCCGCCGCCGCCGCAGCAGAAGCCACCGTCTCCGTGATCAGCCTCCTCCCGACCTCGTCGCAGAGCAGCACCACGGCCAGCAGCACCAGCGACGCGGCGACGACGGCCGCCGTGAGCCTCGCCACCTCCCTCGGGCGCGGGAGCACCGCGATCAGCTCGGGCCCCTCGAGCAGCCTCGAGTTGTGCCTGCCTCCACTTCCGCCTCCGCTGCTCGCGCTGCCGACGGAGACCTCCAGCTTCCACGCCGGCCTCCTGCCGAAGAAGGCGAGCAGCAGCTCGACCGCGTGCGAGACCGCCCGCGCCGCGGAGGCGACCCCCGCGGCAGCGCCCGCGGCGGCGGCCCTGAGGCCCTCGAGGTCGTCAAGCACCGAGGGGAGCTTGTTGCTGTTGCCCCTGCTGCTGCTCTGGCGAGGAGGGAGTGGAGACGCTGTGGTGAACTCTGGCGGCGAATCCTCCTCCCCCTCCTTGTTGTTGCCCTCGGCGATCGGGTCCAGTCGGAAGGTGACGTTTTCGCCCCCTTGGAATTCATAGTCGTCGTCGTCGTCTTTGCCGTCGCCGTCGTCGAGGCCGGGCGGCCGCGAAGAAGAGCAAACGACGATCGTCGGCATTCGCCGCAACCGTCGCCTGGCGAGCAGCTCACTGCTCTGCTTTATTCGCTGCTGCTGCTCCTGCTGCTTCGCCGGCGGCCTCGCACGACAGCTCTCGAGGCGCACGTGCCTCGGGGAGTACAGGGAGGCTCGCATGGCGGAGGTTGAAGGGGAGAGAAAGAATAAGCGTTTTTTTTCTTTCTTTCGAGATCAATTCGTTTCAAGTGTGTTTTTTTCGTTGCATTTTTTAAAATTTCATTCAATCACTCCCCGCTTCCACCTTCTCCTCCTTCCGCCTCCACGACGACCAGCGACAGGTTCTTCCAGTACCCTTGAGACGTCCTCCTCTCCGAGCCCCCCTCGCCGTGCCACTGCCGCATCTCTGCTCGGATCTCGTTGTCGCTGAACTCGCTCTCGAAAAAAGGAGGAGAAGAGGAGGAGGACGAAGACGACGACGACGAAGAGTTTTCTGCCGCTGTTGCCGCCGCTCTCCCTAGCTCCCGGAGCGCCGTCCTCGCTACCCTCGACTTCCGAAAGGCCCTGAAGACCTCGCTCTCGTGGCACCTCCCCTTGCGTTCCAACACGGTCTTCTTCCTCGCGGGCGGGGAGAAAGGGTCCACGTCCCCTTCTCCGCGGGCGAAGCTCTCGAACGCAGAGCGCAGCGCCTCTGCCCTCTTTTCCGCCTCGCTCCCGCGGAGAGGCGCCGCGGGCGGCCTCCCGACGGCGAAGAGCAGTCCCGCGGCCAGGGCCCCGAGCCCGCTGGAGATCGACCAGGTGGGATCGCCCAGAGAGAGGTCGAGGGAGCAGGCGGTGAGTACGCCGGCGGGGAGGAAGAGCAAGAAATAGGAAAGCAAGGAAGCAAGTTTCCGCCGAGAGAGGTCTTCTTCGACCGAAATCTCTTCTGCTTCTCCTTCTCCTTCTTCTGTCTCTTTTTCTTCGCCTTCGCCTTCGCGTTCTTTCCCACCCGGAGACGACAAGAAGTTCCGGATCAGGAGGTCCTCGGCCCAGGCAGTCGGGGCCTCCCCGTCTATCCTCCCGATAAAGAGCAACAGCAGCTGTGCCGGGGAGACGAGGCGCCACCCCAGGGACCAGAGCACAGACCCGACCGCCGAGCCGAGACCCAGAGCGCCGCCGCCGAGGCCAAAGCCTCCTCCCTCGCCGCCAACGCCACCTCCCAGGAACGCGGTCCCGAGCAGCCCGTTGGTCCCGTCGTCGCCGTAGAGGAGGTCTTCGAGGTCGACGCCGTCGACGGTGGCGAGGGCGGCGACGGCGGCGGCCCCAAAGACGGCCAAGGCGCCGACCTTGGCCGCGCTCTTCGTCGAGGTCGAGTTTTTCTTCGTTGCGCCGCCATCGCCCTTCACCGCGCTGACCCGCAGGGGGAGACGGCCGCGCCTGGGCCCCTGCAATCGCGCCGCAGCAGCAGCAGATGAGCCCCTCGTCATGATCGACGCGCTCGATTGCCGACGAGGCGCCGCCTTGGCGCTCAATATCGCGCGGGATGCCATCGGACTTTCCATCAAAGTCGATCGAAGCAATACACGTTGTGGCGAAGAAGAAAGTTTTTTTTCTTCGTTTTTCATTTTTTTTTACATTTTCCTAGAGCTCGTCTCTCGACCCCGCAGCAGAAGCACCACCACCATTGCCCGCAGCCCTCGCGGCAGCAGCGGTCCTCTCCAGCCCGTCCAGCGCCATGGCGGCGTGCACGGCGGCGCCGACGGCAAGCTGCTCGTCGTCCATCAGGAACCTCGAGGTGTGGAGCCCGTGCCCGGTCCCCTTTTCGGCATTCCCGGTCCCCAAAAAGGCGAACACGGCGTTGGTGGTGGCCGAGGCCAGGAAGCCAAAGTCCTCGGCTGCCATCGTGGGCTCCGCGGCGCGCTCGTAGGAGATCTTTGAGGAAGAAGAACTTTCCGATCCTTTTACTAGACTTTCGCCATCATCTCCCTCGCCGCCCAACCTAGCCACGACCCGGGCCAGCGCCAGCTCCGCCCCGGCGTCGTTGCTCGTCGGGCCGTACGGCTGCGCCTCCCACTCCACTTTCCCTTCGCAGCGGTGCGTCCTGGCGACGCCGGCGACGACCTCGTCGACCCTCCGACGCAAAACCTCGAAGTCCTCCGAGGTCAGGGCGCGGACCGTGCCCGCGAGCCTGACCGAGTCCGGGATCACGTTGGAGGCCCCCTCGCCCGTGTTGAACCTCGCGACGGTGACGACGCCTAGGAGGGAAGGAAGAGAGAGAGAGGTTTGTTGTTTTTGGTTTTGTTTTGAGAAAGAAAGAGAAGCGAGAAAGATATGAGTTTTTTTTGATTTCGCTTTTTTCGTTCGCCGTTTTCGACCTCTTCGGGGGGGAGGGGGGAAGAACGCCTCTCCCCTCTTCTTTTCTCACCTCCCGCCGTCGGCCTGACCTCCCTCGCCACCAGCGTCTGCAGCGCCATCACCACGGCCGACGACGCCACCACGGGGTCTTTGGAGAGGTGCGGCATCGCCCCGTGACCCCCTCGACCTTTCATCTCCGCCTCCCACCTGCCCGCGGCCGCCATCAGCGTCCCCGGGCGGGAGCTGACGAGCCCCGAGGGCAGGGCCGGCCACACGTGTAAACCCGAGAGCCCCGCGTTCACCCCCTCGAGCTCCCCCTCGTCGGCCATGACTTTCCCTCCGGCGCCGCCTTCCTCTGCCGGCTGGAACAGGAGCCGGACGGAGGCGCGGAGAGGGAGAGGGAGAGGAGAGGTTAAGTTTGAGTTTGCCGACGACAGCAGTCTCGCCTCTCGGTCTTTCAGGAGCTTGGCGGCGCCGAGTAGCATCGTCATGTGGGCGTCGTGGCCGCAGGCGTGCATTACCCCTTTATGCCTGGAGTGGGAAGGGTAGGCTGACTCCTCGAGGATGGGCAGGGCGTCCATGTCGGCGCGGAGGGCGTAGACGAGGTCGAGAGAGGAAGAGAGTTCGTTCGTTTTCGATTTCGTCGATTTCGATTCCGTCGATCTCGCATCTCCCCCGATCGTCGCGACGATCCCGTCGCTCGCCTTGCCCCTCCCGCGCCTGTGCTGCACTCCCAGCTTCTTCAGCACATTGGAAACTTTCTTGTGCGTCAGCGGGAGGTCGAAGCCGAGCTCCGGGGTCTCGTGCAGGGACTTGCGGAGGTCGGCGAGCCATGGCGAGAGAACGCGGGCAGCGGCGAGGAGCTCTGCCTCCCTCGATGGAGGAGGAGAAGAGGCTGCTGCTGCTGCTGTGGTGAAAGAGAGCGCTGCTCCCGCTGCTGCAGCCAGCAGCGAAAGGAATAAGAAGAGGAGGACGCGCATTGCTCTGGGTGTGCGCGAGAAAGGCTCTCGTTTACTAGGAAGAGAGAAGGAGGAAAAAAGTGAAAGAGATCTTCGCCCTCAGAATTTTTTCTTTTTTGCTCGCTCGCTCGAGCGAGAAAAGGAGAAAAGACCATTTTCAAGATGCTCCCTCCTCCTTCTCCGCTCCCTCCCGTGCAGACGTTCCCTCCTCCTCCGCCGGACAGAGGCGAAGACGAGAAAAATGACGAAGCGTATGATGACGATGACGATGAAGATGAAGACGACTCGCCGGTGGTGGTAAGAGAGAGAGAAAAGATTATTTTCTTTTCTTTCGATCGACGGAGGCATCGATCTTTTCGTCTCAACCTTTTCTTCTCCTTCCCTTCTCCTTTCTTCCACAACAAAACACAGCTCCGCCCGCCGACGCCACCACCGGGCCCGACGGCCTGGGACGACGTCCTCGCCGACGAGGTCGCCGCCACGGCAGCCAGGATAGTCAGGGCGCAGCTTCCGAGGCTCGACGCCGCGGCGTCCGCTGCAGCGGCGACGGCGGCGGCGGTGGCAGCGGCAATAGCGGCAGCTCCTTCTTCTGAGAACGACAACAACACTTCCACCGCTGCCCCCGATTCCAACTCTTCTTCCCTGCTCTTCTACGCCGGTGGGTCGGGATTTGGCGAAGGAGGAAAAGACCCATTGGGCTTGGGGTTAATCGACCCTCGCTCTCTGAGCTTGCTGCCGCTGCCTCAAGACGAAACGGCAACGACGGCGACGACGGCGACGACGACGGCAACTTCTTCTTCCGCTCCTTCTTCCGGGGGGAACAAGCTAGCGGCTGCCGCCCGCGGGGCTGCGGCCAGGGCCAAGAGCTTGGGGCACAGGAGTCTCCCCTCTCTGCTGCGGAGGACGGCCTCGACGGCGGCGAGAGAAGGCGAAGAAGCGGAAGGAGGAGGAGAGGAAGGAGAAGGCGGAGAGGGAGACGGCGGAGGAAGAAACCTTTCCGCTCCTCGCTCTCGCCCCGCTCCTCCTCCTCCTCCTCCTCCTCCTCCTGCCCTCGTCCAACTCCCTCGCCTCACCGCCGAGGACGCCGCCTCCCGCCTCGAGGAGGCCGCCCTCGCCATCGGGGCCCGGACTCTGCCGGAGCTCCGCGCGCGCTCCTTGCCGTCGAGCCGAGGGTTCGAGCCCTCGACTTTCCTCGCCACCGTCCACCGCGAGACGCCGCTCGCCGCGCTGGCCTCGGGCCGGAGCTCCGCCGCTTCCGCTGCCGCCGCCTCCCGCCGCGCGCTCGCCGCGCTGGTGCGGGACAACTTCGCGAGGTTCATAGCGTGCTCTGCGGCCGTGAGGGAGGTGCACTCGAGGCTGGCTGCGCTCGGGGAGGTCCCGGGGAGCGGCGGGAGCGGAGGAAGCGGAGGAAGCGGAAGCGGGAGCGGAGGAAGCGGAGGAAGCGGAGGAAGCGGAAGCGGGAGCGGAGTTGGAGCAGGCGCGAACGACGACGACAAGAGCCGAAGAGGAGGAGGAGGAGGAGGAGGAGGAGGAGGAGGAGGAGGAAAAGCGAAACCTTCCTCGTCTTCTTGCTCAAACCCGCTCATCTCGGCCCTCCCCACCACCTCCTCCGCCTCCCTCGAGGCCTCGATCTCCGCTCTGCAGAGGGAGGCCGACGCCCTCTTTTCTCCTCTGCTGGCCCGCGCCTCTGCCGCCGACTCCGCGCGGGCGGCGGCTGCGGCGCTCCGGGGGGCCGCGCCGCTGCTGCGGCTTCCCGAGAGGGTGAGGGAGGCTGCCGCCGCGGCGCTGGACTCTGGAGGAGCAGGGGGCGCGATAGAGAGGTTCGCGGCGGAGGTGGCGGCCGCTCGCTCGGAGCTGCTCTCCGCCGGGGCGACGACGACGGTGAGAGCGACAACAGCGAGAGCGACAACGACGGCGACGGCGACGGCGACGGAGGAGGTCGAAGGAGGAGGAGCAGCCGAAGGGGAAGAAGGCGAGCAAACGGCGCGAGCCAGCCCCTGGGACCCGCTTCTGGCCTCTGTCGACGCCCAGGCCGCGGAGGCCGCCTCGGCGCTGGCGGCGCGCGCCGCGGCGGGGCGCGGCGGCGGAGCAGGAGGAGGAAGAGGAGGAAGAGGAGGCGAAAAGGGGAAGAAGGAGAAAAACAACGACAGAGGAGGCGGGGGCCGCGCCGCGGCTGAGTGCTCCCGCGCCCTCTCCCTGCTCCGCGCCTGCGGCGTCCCCGGGCTCGACGGCGAAGGCGACGACACGTCTTCTCTTGACCCCCTGGGCTCGTGGGTGCGGGCGCGGGCGCGGAAGCTGGCAGAAAGGCTGGGAGCGGCGGAGCGGCGGGCGGAGGCGAGGAGGGAGAAGGGGGAGAGGAGGAAAAGTCCTCCTTCTTCCGCTTCTTCTTCTTCCGTTTCTGCAGCTCTCCAGCTCCTCGACTCGACCTCGGCGGCGCTGCTGCGGTACCTTCCCGGGATCTGGGAGGCCGCGAGCGAGGCGGAGGGGGAGGTCAGCGGAGGGAATGGAAACGACGAAGGAGAAGCTGCGACTGCTGCCGCTGCTGCTCTCTCATCTTCTTCCTCTCCTTCCTCGTCGCCCTCTGCCCTTGCCGCTGCTGCAGCAGCGACCTCCTCTTCGCTCGACCGCTTCGTGGCCGCTTCGGTCAGGGGGCTCGAGGCCGCGGCGCGCGCCGAAGGAGGAGGAGGAGGACAAGAGGTAACAACAACGACGAAGAGAAAAAAGGGCCCTTTCCTCCGAGCTCTCTTGTCGTCGCTCTCTGCCCTCGCCTCCCTCGACGAAGCTGCCGCCGCCGCGTTCGCTCCTCCTTCTTCTCCTTCTCCTTCTTCTCGGAGCCTGAAGAAGCAGAACAAGGCGACGATAACGATGACGAGGGAAGCTTCAACGGCGCGGCTGATCGGGAGTGCGAGGGGAAAAGTCCTGGGAGCCGCGCTCTCCGCCGCGGCCGCCGCGCTCGCTTCGCTCTCTCCTTCTCCTTCCTTTAATTCTTCCTCTTCTCTTCTCGCCGGCCCCGCCGACGCTCTCAGCCACCGCGCAGGGTTTCCCGTGCCTTCCGCGGCGAGCGGGCTCGGGGAGGCGGTCGCGGCATGGCTGGAGAGGGCCGCGGCGGTCGCCGCCGCGGCCGAGGCCGAGGCGGCGACGGCGGCCGAAAACGCCGCCGCCGTCGCCGCCGCCGCCGAGGCAGCCGCGGAGGCGGCAGCAGCAGCGGTCGAAGCCCAGGCTGCTGCGACGACAGCGAAAGCCGCGACAAAGAGCTTTTGGAGCAGAGGAGGAGGCGGCGGCGGAAACAGCTCCAGCAGCCGCTCTGCTTCGCCGTCGCTCTCCCCGCAGCGGCAGCGCTCGCCGGCCGGGGGCAGGAGGAGGAATGGCGGCGACGACCCTTCTTCTTCCTCCTCCTCGCTCGCCGCCGCTGCCGCTGCCGCCGCCGCCACAGCCGCTGTGCCCAGAAGGTGCCTCGATTACGGGGCGCGTAGGCTCCGCAGGGCCCTGTTCGGTGCCTGGAGCGCCTACGCCGCCGCTGCAGAGGCCGCCGTGGCGTCGCTCTCGAGCAGAAGAGGAGGAGGTGGAGGAGGTCAAGGTGGAAGAAACGACGACGGCGACGACGACGAAGACGAAGAAAGCGAAAGCAAAACCGAAAACGACGACGAGACCCCGCGCGCCCTCCTTCGCATCGCCACGGGCTGCGCCCACGTCAGGGACGTCTTGCTCCCCTCTCTCGCGAGGAAGCACGCGGCGCTGCTCGCCGTTGGCGGCGTCGGAGGAGGAGGAGAAGAAGAAGGAGAGAGCGACGACGACGAAGGCGGCGACGAAGACGACGACGAAGACGACCTCGAAGAAACTCTGCCGCCGACGATGACCAACGGCGCCGCCGCGTCCCGCGCCGCCGCGGCCCAGGCCTCCCAGCTCCTCTCCGACGCCGAGTCCTCGGCTTTGTCCGCCTGGGTGTTCGCCAGGGCCCGCGGGCTCGACGCAGCGCTGGCGGCGTGGGAGCGGGAAGCGAGGGAAGCGGCGACGGCTGCTGTGGCAGCAGCAGCGACGGCGACGACGACGACGGCAGCAGGGACGACAACTCTTCCTCTTTCTCCTCCGCCTCCGTCTCCACCTTCTCCTCTCTCCGCCACCTTCATCGCCCTGGCCCTGATCCGCGCGGACGCGGACGCGGCCCTCTGCGCCCCGGCGCTGCGCTCCTCGGGCAACGCGGCCCTGCGGGAGAGGCTGGAGGCGCGGGTGGAGAGAGTGGCCGCGGAAGCGGCGGCGGCGGCGGCGGCGGAAGCGGCGGCGGCGGAGGTTGAGGAGGAGGAGGGAGCGAAGAGGAAAAAAGCGAGCGAAACAGCGGCGGCGGCGGCGGCGGCGGCAGGAGTCAGGGCTCGCTCCGCTCGCGCAGAGAGCTTGCTCGCGGGGCTCGAGGCGCTGTGCGCCGCGCTCGGGTACGGAGGGAGCGGGAGCAGCGAGAGCGGGAGGGGGGAGGAGGAGTTCGGCACTGACAGGCAGCAGCAGCAGCAGCAGCAGCTCTTCTTCGCTCTGCCTCCTCGCCTCCTAGCCGCGAAGAAAGCACTTGCTCGAGCGGCATCGGCAGGCTCCTCCTCCTCCTCCTCCTCCTCCTCCTCCTCCGTAGCCCCTTCTCCGTCGTCTCCCAAGAGCAGCAGCGGCAAGAAGAAGCCGCCTGCCGCCGCTCCCGTTGTCCTCTCCCGCGCCGCAGTGGCGCTTCGAGCGGCGACAGCTGCTTCTTTTTCTTCTTCTCCTCCTCCTTCTTCCTCCTCGCTCGTCGGCGGGGAGTCCCCGCCACCTCCGTCGTTCTCTTCTTAATCGTGATTTTGTTTTTATAATTGAAGGAGACGATGTTTTGGTCTCTCTCTCTCAGTTTTTGTGTGACAATAGAAAAAAAGCAGAAAGAAAGAAAAAGAAAAAAAAAGAAAAAAAGTTTCTTTTTCCTTCTCTTGCTCGGCCTTCTTCTTCACTCACAGTTCAATCCCTTTTTTTATCGACCTCTTTTCTTTTTCTAAGAAAAGAGAACCCCCCCTTTCCCTTCCCCCCCTTTTTCCGCGCAACCATGCCCCTGTACCAGGTCGCGATCCCGGCCATCGTGCTGGCGCACGTGATCGGCCTCGCGCTGCTGCTCTACTCGCTCGAGAAGGTCAGCGGCATCGTCTCGAGGACGACGAGGAGACTGAGCTGGAAGAAAAAGGGCTCGACGGCCTCTTCTGCCTCCGCGGCGGCAGACTCGTCCGCCGCCGAGGCCGGGCGCGCCGCGGCCAACCACTCCGTGCGCTCCTTGCAGCCTAGCCCGTCCAAGTCGATCCACAACACGGTCAAGACGAAGGGGTGGGTCCGCGGCTGCGCGTGCACGGTGAGTTTGGAGAGGGAGAGAGAGAGAGGGATGGGGAAGGGAATTGGAAGAAAGAGAAGCAAGCAGAGCGAAGAAGCGCGAGCGAGCGAGCAGCCATGCCTGTCGACAGTTGGGTTTTGTCTTTTTGCGGATTCCGAGACTCCCGTTCTCGCCCTCCGTCTGTCCAAAAGCGCCCACTTCTGCTCATATTGCAGCAGAGAGATCTTCGTTCCTGACCGTTTCAGGGCGGAATTGGCGCGAGTGGAGTTTGGAAACAGCGAGAAAAAGAGAGCAGCGGAACGGATTGGAAGAAGAGGAGGAAGAAGAAAGAGAGAGAGAGCAAAGCGGCTTGAGCCAAGTTTCTCTCTCTCTCTTTAGCTCGCTCTCTCTGCTCTCCGCGTCCAATGAAACGGTTTTCGTCGGCCATTCGAGCTCGTTCGTTGCCGTCCCCACGTTCCTTTCGCGACCTCCGTCCGGTCACAAAGGAGCCTACGGCACGTTTAACGACAGCCGCAGGGAGAAAGGGGCGGGAGAAGGGCCGCGAAGAGAACAATGGGGCACGAAAAGCGCGTGACAAATTCCTTCAAAGAGAGCAAGCAAGGGAAAAACATGGCGGCGGAAAAAAGCTCTCTCGCGAAAAAAAAAAGCAACCCAACTCCTCCTTCGACCTCCTTCTCTTCTTCTTCTCACCCCCTTCTTCTTCTCCGTTTCCTTTTCCTCCACCACCACCACCGCGAACAACGACAACAGGAGGGCTGCGTATGCCAGACCCGCTGGGTCCCCCCGGGGCCCCGCGCCGGCGCCGCGACCAACACCAACAACGGCGGAGGCGCTTCTTCGTTCCGCCTGGCGGTCCCGTGCCCGGCCGACCTCTCGTGGCACGACATCGTCTGCTGCGTGAAAGACGTGCAGACGATGCAGCAGAAGCAGGTGCTGCACCCCTGCTCCGGGATCGCCGTCCCCGGGGAGACCGTGGCCCTGATGGGCCCCTCTGGTGCCGGCAAGTCGACGCTGCTCGACGTGCTGGCGGGCCGCAAGACGGCGGGCAAGCTCGGTGGCGGGGTCAAGATGAACGGCAGGCCGTGCGGGACGCTCTTCAAGAGGATCTCGGCCTACGTGGCCCAGGAGGACGTGTTCGTCCCGACGATGACGGCGTGGGAGACGCTGGTGTTCCACGCCACGCTGACGCTGCCCAAGGTGAGTAGTTAGAAGTGGAGTGGAGAGAGAGAGAGATTGGAGAGAGAGAAAGAGGTTGAAGAACTTTTTTCTTTCTTTTTTCTTTTTTCCGTCGTTCGACCTCGACTGACTTTTTTTTCTCTTCCGTTTTCGGGGGAGATTTTTGTGAGTTTTTTTTTTTTTTTTCCCCCCCCCTACCCCAAAAAAACCCTAAAAACCGCTCACCCCCCCCCCCCAAAAAAAAAAAAAAACCGCCACCACCACCAATCCAAGGCGGTCGACGCCGAGGAGCGGAAGGCCCGCATCGAGGACGTCCT
>Ga0114918_10000150_pt1 | contig 55342 bp, 61 predicted proteins | sample LantaG_FD_87015 | JGI IMG/M metagenome (GOLD analysis project Ga0114918, IMG submission 87015) | Deep subsurface microbial communities from Baltic Sea to uncover new lineages of life (NeLLi) - Landsort_02402 metaG | ecosystem: Environmental > Aquatic > Marine > Oceanic > Sediment | place... | reverse complement strand
CGACTTTCGCAAAAATAAATTGGGAATTGATTACATAGTGGATTTGAACCATTATCGCCCGTTTTTAAGGGGCGAATTAACCTAGAAGTAATAATAATCGTAGCCAATTTAATGTTGTACCCCCACTTGGACTCGAACCAAGATTATACTTCTCGTCTTCACTTTGTAAGAGTGAGATGTTTATCCAATTACACCATAGGGGTGTTTAAGTTTCATACTGTTTAAATTTTCGTAAATAATTATTTCGTTTAGTGTTCTTTTTTTTATGTTTACATTTTGATGTTGGCATTTGTGAATGACAATTAGGACATAATAATCTAAGGTTTTTTGGTAGATTATTATCTGAATTTCCATCTATGTGGTCAACCTCTAATATTAATTCCTTTTCATTCCAGTTATTAGGTTGTTTACACTCAAAACAATAATTACCATATAAGTTTATTAATATTTTTCTTAATGTTGTATTTTTTGATACATTGCCGTCATTAAATCTTTTTAATGTGACATTTTCAAACTTATAAAGATTAGAACATTTAGAGTCACAAAATTTGTTATGGTATTTTTTTTCTTTTAATAATTTTTCTTCACATTGTAAACAAAATCTATCTTTTTTTTTGTGATATCGTGGATTATTATATTTTGCAGCACAACTACTAGAACAAAATATATTTTTTTGATTTTTTAATTCCTTTTCACATTGTTTACATTTTTTCATTTTTTCGAATTTTAGTGTATTGTTATATATATAAATATAACCTAAAATTTGAAAAGTGCCGTAGTGATGGGTGGATTCGAACCACCGACCTTGATCATATAAGAATCCTGCTCTACCTGACTAAGCTACACCACCATTTTTATACCCTATCAGGTATAAATGAGTGAGTATTCATTCATATTCTACCCGATAGGGTATAACGCAATAATTTTAATGCAACATTAATCAATTCTTTGGTCGAATTGATGCCATTCTTTGTCTTCTGTTTGGAATCTCCATCTTTTCATATTGGGGATTTTATGATCTTTCGGAAAACTTGTTTCCATTTTGATAATTTTATTATTATCAATAAATGCCTGTACCTTTTCATTAGGTGGTGTAAATTTGTGTCTCATTTTTTTTAATTTTAAGTTAATAATTGTGGGATAGGAGAGACTCGAACTCCCCGGCGAGGGTTTTACAGACCCGGCCCCTGTCCTGAGCTATCCCAGATTGTTTTCGGCTACTTTATCATGGTGTTCACCACCCACCACAGGTGGCTACGGCCTTTCAATTTCACCAAGGAAACTTCGCCTTCAAATGGTTAAGAATCCAACTACTAACCTTTGTGCCCATAGAGAGAATCGAACTCTCGAAAAATGGTTTCTAAGACCATCGCGTAGGCCAACGTCCGCCATACGGGCTATTACCGCCGGTGTGCACAACCCTTACACTTCACTTCAGTACAATTACCATGGCTCGTACCTTCTGTGCTTGGACTCGAACCAAGTCTACCCGCGTATCTTTAATAACTTTTTGCTGACTGGGTGAGACTCGAACTCACATCTTCTCGGTTAACAGCCGAACCCTTTACATTAAGCTACCAGTCAATTTGAGGTCCCCGTGGGATTCGAACCCACATAGTCTTGATTAACAGTCAAGTGCTTAAACCATTCAGCCAGAGAACCATTTAGTGGAGGGAGCAGGGGTCGAACCTACAATAGTCTATTAAGACAGTTAGTGTACAGCTAACATTGCTTTCCAACACACTTTTCGCGAAAATGCATCCCTCCGTATTAATTTTGTCGAGTAGGCAGGGATCGAACCTGCGTTTTCTACATCCCAAATGTAGCGGATTACCTACTTTCCCACTACTCGATTATTGTTTTGTCTGGGTGGAGGGATTCGAACCCCCGAAAACACTCGCGTCCAAGGCGAGGCCATATAGCCATCTGTGGAACACCCAGTTATTAAAATAGTAACCCCAGAGGGACTCGAACCCCCACGTAACAGGGTAGAAACCTGTCGCACTATCCATTATGCTATGAGGCCATAAAAGTTAAACAGTCATCCATTTTATATACACCATTATACACCTAATAAAGTTTCAGATTGTTTAACTCAATATTTTTTTAAGTTGTCCGCCCTTTGTGTGGGTACGTCATGACCCTAAATACCGTACTACTGCGGATTGTAGTGGTAACCACAAAGGCAACTTTTCTTTTATAATAATGTGATCCTGACTGGAATCGAACCAGCGAAAAACAGGGTTTCGTACCACTATAATTTTCATTACTATTATTGTTTGTGGTCTGGACTATTCCTTAATCATGTCTAAAATTCCATATGATTTACACCATTTTTTTACGGCGTTATCACTTACAGAGTAAAATTCCCCAACCTTTGTAAATGTTTTTAATTCTTTAAATTTTTTTATTAACTCAGGTACTTTAGGAATATTAATTTTTATATGTTCTCTATAACATTTGGTTGAACAATATTTTCTTTCTTTATTTCTATTATAAAATATTTTTTTACAATTTAAACAAATATGTTCATCTTTAGATTTAGATTTACCGTGTCTAGTCTCTGCACCTTCTTTTGTTAAAAAGCTTGGCTCAAGATTGCCATCACCATTATGTGTTAAGGTTTCCTTGAATTTACGGTATTCTACTTCTTTCTTTTCAGAAAGAGCACTCTTACCTTTTCTAAAATTTGGGGTATATGAGTGACAATTTGGACATAGTAGTAATAAATTTACTAGTCTATGATCGGTGTTATCACCATTTATGTGATGAAGTTCTAAATTGATTGGGTTATTAATCCACGTTTCTCTAAAACAGTTTTCACACATTCTTTTTTTAACCCCCTCCTTTATTAATCGTTTTTTAAGTGAATATGTCGACCTATATGGAGAGTTTTTTATTAATACATCTTTTAGTTCGTATTTTTTATAAGGTTTAAATTTTAAACCAACATTCCATCCTTGTCCAGTAAAATGATCAATATTAATATCCCATTTTTTGAACAATTTTTTTACGGTGTCATAATTCCCTCCAGATGGTCGTATTTTTAATTCTCTACAAACTTGGGCAATAGAAAAACTATTTTTTACTGCTATTTGTACTTGTTCTTTATTATATTTATGTTTCATATAGTATAAATATAACTTAAAACACATAAAAACACCCCCTCTGGTTCGATTATTAGAATTTTACGGTATTTTATTAAAGTCTGTTGCGTATTCCAACGTCCGCCACAGGACCGTATGGTGAAATAAAATTTTGGCATAAATTATTCCACCTATTGTGTTATTATTTTTTTTTTCACAGTATGTCAAAGAACCCTTATCATAAGGTTGTTGCCTTATAGTGTATCATTATAAGGTTGTTGCCTTATTATTTTATTATCTAATAGAAACAAAAAAACCCGAACTTTTTTTTAAGTCCGGGTCTTTTAATTAAAATTTCTATAATTTCTATTGTCAAGAATCCGAACCTATCGCATCATTTAAAAGCGTAACTGTTCCTGTACCATTATATGGTCTATATGAACTCGGCTGTATGTACGATAAATTTTTCATCTCTATTAATAATTATTGCAAATATACAAAAACTTTTTGAATTACCAAACTTTTTTTAATATTTTTTTCATTTATTTTCATTTTTCTTGCGGAAGGCTAGGGACTCGAACCCCAAACGGGTTTTAAACCGCTACCTGTTTTCAAGACAAGCTCCTCATCCGGCCGGGTGCCTTCCATATTATAATATCACTTAAATCAATGATATTTTCAATTATCACTTAAATCAATGATATTCGGTCTTTTTAATAAAATTTCAACTTGGGAACGTAATGCAAATTGTTGTTTTGGAAGCTCCTTATAATATATAATCTCCCAATTGTCACTACCCAATTTATTTAACTGGTCAGTTAAATCTTTATGGTCTTCATATAAAATAAGTGTTTTGTAATACTCCCACATAATATAAGTAAATATAAATAATGGTATAAATACCCCTTAATTTTACAATTACTTATATAAATATATATAAATAATACCAATTTATTTTGTTGCGGGAGAGGGATTTGAACCCTCGCAAGCGGATTGATACCGAATCTAGGTTATGAGCCTAGCGAGCTGACCTGACTGCTCCATCCCGCGATGTGAGCGGGAAGAAGGACTTGAACCTTCGCTTACAGAGGTGACCTCCAGCTCTTTCTCTGAGCTATTCCCGCTTTTTATTTTAAAGAACTTTGCAAATATACATAATTTTTATAAATTACGAAAGAATTTATAAATATTTTTTCTAGTGCTGTCTGTTCCTGACATTCCTTGTAATTTTTTAAAGAATTTTTTATCCTGATATAATTTATTTAAATATGTTTGAAATTTATATTCAGAATTATCTCCTTTTATTCTTTTATGTGATATCCACATTATAAATCCATAAAGAAATTTATTATAATTGTTAAAAGGTTCAGTTAAATAATCATTTGATTTTATTATTTCTTTAAAATCATTTATTATGTTTTTATTGTAAAAAAGAATAGCTAAATCATCTAATTCATATTTAAACATATCACTATATTCTCTTTCACGTATAAAATATTTTTCTAAAACATCTATATCTTTATCGTTTCTTATTCTATCGTAATAATCAATGTTAGTGTAATCATATAGTTTTATATCAAATTTACTATATAAAAATAATCTAAACCCCCTATCTAAAAAATTCGTAATTCTAAATGAATGAACTCCTTGTGTTTGTAATTTCCAAGTATTAAGCATAAACATAATAGACATTAAGTGATTATCTTTTAACTCCCCTACTAAAACTTTCAAATAAACAGTTGTGTCAACATTAATATGACCATAATCAGTAAATAACCGATTAAACCCATCAAGAAGATGATAAATATTATCTTCTTTATACGCAAAAAAGTAATTACATAAAATACCGGTTTTTTTCATTTGAATTAGTTTATTCGAATCGTTATCACCAATAAATCTATTATCAAAATCATTAAAATTAATATCTTTATACCAAGATTTTGCTAATTCTTTTAATTCAAATAATTTTACAGAATATAATTCATAATTACATTTAATTATTTCATCAAAACCTTCATCAATTTTTAACATTATAATATACTTTAAAATTCAAATGCAAATATAAACAAAAAATCATTATGTTCGACATTTTATTTATTTTTTTTGTCCCGCCCTCCAGATTCGAACTGGAACACTTCACCTTATGAGAGTGACGCTCTACCATTAAGCCAGGGCGGGATTTAGGGCTGCATCAGAATCAAATGCTTCAACGGTACGTATTTTCCGAAGACTTGCTTCTCCACAAGTTTACACCCTATGTTATGTTGCACACTCGTAGGGATTCGAACCCTCACCTATATTGCTACTCAAAAGAACGGGGTTGGAGCCCGCAGGTCACGCCAAATGAGCGAGTGTATTATTTGGGTGAAAGATCGGGGTCGAACCGACAATCTTCTGATTCACAGTCAGGTGCTTTACCAATTCAGCTACAATCACCATATTGAGGTCCCGATGAGATTCGAACTCATATAAACGGATTTGCAGTCCGCCACCTTAGCCAATCGGACACAGGACCTGGTATGGGGGTTTCATTAGTTTTCCCCCATCTTTGATCTTAATATCACCTTTACTACTAAGTTGCGATATAAGAACCACATAATCGGAATTATTCCGATTAACTGTTGGGATTAGAAGAATCGAACTTCAACGGGGGGTGCTACCCAAAACAGTTCATGATACTGTCCCTACCCAAAATCCCAATATATAGTGACCCTAGAAAGACTCGAACTCTCATCTTAACATCCGTAGTGTTGTGTTCTATCCATTGAACTATAAGGCCATTTATTTTTTGCAGGAGTAGAGGGATTCGAACCCCCATCTATGGTTTTGGAGACCATTATTCTAGCCGTTGAACTATACACCTGTATTAAAATTGAAATATAACCGGGATTCTGTATTATTCTATCATTTATCTACTTGCCACTACCTCGTTATAATAGAGTCGCTCACCCTCTAAACTGTTTTGTGTTGCATCCTCGGTAGTACAAACGATAATATCACAATTTTTGCTTAATATCATAATAAATGATATCGTGCATTTTTAATGATATTATCTTCTACCTTAAGCGATGATGTCCCGAATTTCCTCTCCGTGGAGCGATAGAAATTTCAATATATTTTGTTAGCTTGGACATTTGCTTGGACATTATGTCCAAGCTACCCTAAAATGGATAAAAAATACCATTTGCATGGACACTTTTTGCCAGATATTACCGGATAAACTTATAATCGGTTGATTATCAACAAGAATTTTTATTATTTATTACCGGATGATGCCGGATAAAGTTACTAAGTAGTGCTCGAATATTTTCACCACCAACGGGATTCGCACTATGTACAGTAAATTTAGGAACACTTACATTATTGTTTATACAATAACTTATTAACCATTTTGCACAATCCATACCTGTTTTTTCTCTAAAATCATCATAATGTTTATTATATACATCTGGTGTTTTATACATATCAGGACTATAATGTTCATCCGCCAAATCGTGGTCAAAACTTATTTGGTATGGTAATCCATTTTTAATTATCCAATCTATAAATTCATCATAATTTTTAACCCATATTATTTCGAATGGTTTTTCTATTCGTATTGAGTTATATGCTAACCAATTTGATTTTTCATCAAATGGGTCCCTAAAATCGTCTAACCATAATAATTTTTTCATATTTTTTTCTTTTTTGTCGACAATGTTTACTACTTTTACGACATAATATAACATAAAACATTAATAAAAACAACTGTTTCCTAATTTTATTTCCCCGACCCCCCCTCGGGGGATTTTAAAAATTGTGGGCCAGGATGGGTTCGAACCAACGACCTTCACATTATGAGTGTGCTGCTCTGACCAACTGAGCTACAGGCCCAAAATTATGTTGCGGGGAATAGAATCGAACTATTCTTTCCGACCTTATGAGAGTCGTGGCTTACCCAGAGCTCCCCGCAATAATAAAAAATTCTTTGTACTCCTGACGAGAATCGAACTCGCATCTGGGGATTGAAGGTCCTCTATCCTGAACCATTAGACGACAGGAGCGTTTTGTCAGCTTATATGTTTACTTTTTTAAATTTTTGTCAGCTTAATAACCTATTTCTTGTTTTACTTTTTCAATTACTTTATAGTCTGGTTCTTCATATTCCAATTTTTTTAATGGGACAAAACCATCTAATTTTTTTTCTTTTACATCATCGAAATGCTCTATGGTATCCCATCTATAAAAGAACTTATTTCTAATATGCATAAATTCTTTTCCATCCCAAAATGCTAAATTTGCGTTGCGACAAAAACCGATATACCAACCGACTTTAATGTCTTCTTTTTTAATGTATTCCATTTTATTAAAGTTTAAATTTTTATTCTTTTTTAAAGGTATAATTTAAAAATACTGATAAACACTAATCAGTTGCTTTCGTTTGCTTGCGTTTCTGCTGGGCGTGTCTTCATACCCCGACTCACTAATCACATTTGTCAACCAGCGGGACTCGAACCCTGATCTTCTGAACCACAATCAGATATTCTACCATTGAACTACTGGAGGGATGTTATATTATTCTATTTTTAATAAAGCCGTCCCCGTGGGATTCGAACCCCTCTACAACCGTGACAGGGTTGCGTGCTAACCTGGTTACACTACGAAGACGAAAATTCATATCGTTTGTTATTCACCAGATGAGATTCGAACTCATATCTTGGGATTAAGAATAGCAAATGCGTTCCCATGTTCTACCCATTGAACTACAAGTGCAAACGATATGTCTACTAACTTAACTACTAACATCAATTACTCATTTAATTTACTTATGTAGTTCCAATTTAATTACCTGTCAGACCCTTCCTCTGCTCACGGTTTTTTTCGCCTTTGCTATTGTTATAATTAAATTTTCCGTACACTTTAGATTAAACTTTTATATCAGTTTTCACTTCGTGTTCGAATAGTTACGATGACAAGATTCGAACTTGTGCCTCCGCCCTTTCGCTGGCGGCGAGGTAACCCCTCCCCCACATCGTACAACATCAATTTTATTGTACAATTATTATTTGATGTTGATTATAACCTTCCGATTATAATATCTTATGTTACCCCAGTAGCATATAAACGGGTATTATACGATTATATGCTAACCTAGTAACTATTTTTGCAGCGGTAGCAGGATTTGAACCTACAGCCACCCCCTCGCACGGGGGGATGCTCGCCCACAACACCTTACCGCTAACATATATAAATTTCATATGCATCTTACTCTTTATATATGATTATAACCTTCCGATTATAATGTGCACCCGATAGGATTCGAACCTATGTAACCCACTTTAAAAGAGTGGTGCCTGACGCTTTCGCTCCGCTCGGTCACGGGTGCATTTGGTAATCCCGGTGGGGCACGATCCCACGACCCTTAGATTAAAAATCTAATGCTCTACCAACTGAGCTACGGAATTATTTGTGGAGTGTACTGGTATCGAGCCAGTTCCTTTGGTTTTTCAGACCAACGCAATTACCTAATCTGCCAACACTCCGTTATGTTCTAAATAATGTAATTCTCTATGACAATTCGCACATAAAGGTACACATTTAGTAAGTTCTTTTTTTAATTTTTTCATATTCCCCCTCTTTCCTAAAAAACTTATTGTGTGTTTCTTATTTTCAATATGATGAAAATCTAAAACATACCATCTATCATCACCACAATTATTACATTTTTGTTTTTTCTTATATTCTATATAATATTCTCTAACTCTTTTTACTTCATCATAAGAACGTTTTCTAATTTTATCTTTTCTATTATTTCTGTTTTCGTGATAACTTCGTCTATCTATTTCACGTTTACAATCTTTACAATTAGAATGTAAAATACCTTTTTGTTTATTCTTAAAAAAAAATTCACTTTCGTTTTTTTCATTCTTACATTTTGTACATATTTTCATAATATATATTTTATATATAAATACTAAAAAAACATATAAAAACTGAAATCTAATATTTTTTTTCAGTCTACTGAGCTACATCACCATATGTCGGTAAGGTGGGATTCGAACCCACATTTTCAACCAGTTACCTCGCTCCTGCGTATCAGGCAGGGGGGATACTTACCGAAAAGACCAAGATGTCAAAGATCGCTTTGTAAGTTGTTGGACATTTTTGTTAAGTTAACTTTACAAAAGTACCTAACAACTCACGGTAATCTGATAATTCTTTGGTAGATATTATCTATTTACCTATTTTGTGGAGCCAGGGGGATTCGAACCCCCGTCCCTGCCTTGCAAAAGCAGTGCTAAAACCGGGCTCAGCTATGGTCCCATTATTTTAAAGAACAAAAAAAAACCCCGGAATTTTGTTCCGAGGTTTTGACTAATATGCGAATTTTTATATTATCATATAAATTCTTTTTCAAAACCTCGGCACAGGGCAAAATCACGCTCATCTGTCCACTTTGAACACGCCATCGAAATTTCTATATGTACTGTTGGTCTCATTGAATTTTATTTTATCTTTTTTAAATAACTTTTGCAAATATACGTATAAATATTATAACTGCCAAGAAAAAACGAAAAAAAGTTTGTTTTTTTTTATTAATAACCGTTTCTTGTGTAATCCCTAACAATAAAAAAGTGGGTTTACGGGAAAGTTACTATAAAATTTTCCCCATATCTATACACTATTTCATTAAAAATATGTAAATTAACAACGAAATATTTATAATAAAAAGTGATTTTATGGAAAGCACAGTTAAACAAAGACAAAGATATGTCGTGCGTGGAACGGAAAACGACAATGTTACATTTAAAACCTGGATAATTAATTTATTTGAGGATGAAAGGGGTGAAACATCAATAAAACCCGTTATTGCTTTTGTTGGTTCAGTATTTTTATGTGGTGCGATGTTAGCAAATAGTTTTTATCCTAATTTCATTCCAGCCGATTTTCTTGTTGATGCGGTAATGATTATAACCGCCATTGGTATGGGGGCTGATTCTGTCGATAAATTCTCATCAAGGGGTAGTGGTTATCGTGGTGGTTATGGTGGCGGTGGTTATGGTGGTGGTTATGGTGAATCGTATTATGAAACCGAGTATGAAGGGTATCAATTTAATTCAAGTGATTCTGCTAAGGAAAGTGCTACTGACAGTAATATTGGGGATAGTTCAAGTGAACTATTGTAATTTTTTGTATATTTTCATAATATGAGCACATGTTTCAAATTCTTCATTATTTTCATAATATGGTAATATGAATGTCATAAGAGCTTTTGTGTCACTTTTTTCAAATATTAAATTTGCGTCCCATTTGTAATCAACAATTATAGATTTAACAACTATTTTCAAATTTTGATTTTTAGTTCTACCAAATTGTTCATATAATGATATTATACCTTTATATATAGTATCTTTATTTTCTTGATAAAAAGTTTGGAAATCAGAATATGATTTATTCGCGTCTATTGTTAGAAATGTTTTGACATCATCTACATCTGTTATTATCTTTGATTGTGTTCCCATATTAGTAAATATATTAAAAATAATTGACAATTCAAAATAAGCGATAAAAAAACCCACAACATATGTTGCGGGTTTAGCCATATTATATTTTATTTTTACTATAAAAGAGGAAAAAAATAAAATTTGTTAGTGTATATAAATATAAAATATTTAGGGAAAAGATATTAATATCTAAACTATTTTTTGGTTATTGTTAGTTTATTATTCTTATATCTCATTATTTGTTGGACATTTTCTTTTAATTTACCTTTTAGTATTTCTTCACTTAAAAAGTCTTCAACTAAATTCTGAATAATTCGTTTTATTGGTCTTGCTCCGTAATCTTCTTCAGAATTAAGTTCAAATATTCTATCTGATACTGATGTATCAAAAGTTAGGTTATAGTTTTTTTCCTTTATTCTATTATTAAGTTTTGACAATTCGATGGTTATAATTTTTTTAAATACATCATCTGTTAATCCATTAAATATTATGGTGTCATCAACCCTATTAAGAAATTCAGGTGTAAAATGTTTTTTTAGTTCCCTTTGGATAATTTCTTTTTTATTATTGTCTTTGTTTTTACCTGCGGAATAACCAATTCCAGCACCAAATTCTGATACTCTTTTAGACCCGATGTTGGATGTCATAATAATCAAGGTATTAGTGAAGTTAACAGTTCTACCAAATGAATCCGTTATCCTACCTTCATCAAGAATTTGTAAGAATATGTTAAATATATCTTTATGTGCCTTTTCTATTTCATCAAAAAGAATGACCGAGAATGGATTATTTTTAATTAATTCTGTAAGTTGACCACCTTCATCATACCCAACATATCCAGGGGGTGCACCTACCAATCTTGAAACTGCGAATTTTTCCATATATTCACTCATATCAATACGGATAATTTTATCTGGGTCACCAAACAACTCTTCGGCAAGACATTTCGCTAAATAAGTTTTACCGACACCGGTTGATCCTAAAAACATAAATGACCCAATAGGTTTATTACTATCTTTTATACCAACACGGTTTCTTCTAATGGCTTTAGATATCGTTGATATGGCTTCATCTTGACCAATTATTTTTGTTGATAAACTAGCTTCTAAATTTAATAAATTACTTGATTCCTTGGTGTCTAATTTATGTATAGGGACACCTGTTGATTCGGATACTATTGAATATACATCTTCAACTGATATAGGCATCTTGTTATTCTTTTGCTTATTTTCCCATACTTTTTTTTCTTTGTCTAATTTTTTTAATAAATCTTGTTCTTCGTCCCTTAGTTTTGCTGCTTTTTCGTAATCTTGGTTTTTAACTACTTTAGTCTTATCTTGTTTTATTTTATTTATTTTATCTTTAATACCTTCTATATTAGCGGGGATTTTACCTGATATTTTTTTCTCCGAACCTAATTCATCTAAAACATCAATTGCTTTATCAGGGAATTGTCTATCCGTAATATATCTACCAGATAACATAACAATTGTTTCTATTACATTTGGTTCATAATACACCTTATGATAATCTTCATATGTTGATTTTAAGGTATTTAAAATTTCAATTGTTTCATCTTTTGTTGGTTCTTTTAAAATAAGCTTTTGGAATCTTCTTACTAATGCACCATCTTTTTCTATATGTTTTTTAAAATCATCAAATGTGGTAGAACCTATACATTGTATTTCACCTCGTGCTAATGCGGGCTTTAATATATTTGCAGCATCCATTGAGCCTGTAGCGTTTCCTGCTCCAACCATTGTATGTAATTCATCAATAAAAATTATCACATCGGATGTGTCTGTTAATTCATTTATAATTGCTTTAATTCTTTCTTCGAATTGTCCACGATATTTCGTTCCTGCAACTAATGATGTTAAATCAAGTGCGACAATCCTTTTATCTAATAATGGTGTTGGACAATCTCCTTGCTCTATTTGTTGTGCTAATTTTTCGACTAATGCTGTTTTTCCTGTTCCTGGCTCACCAACAATAACCACATTATTTTTTTTCTTTCGTGATAATATTTGTGATATTCTTGTTACTTCTTTTTCCCTACCTATTACGGGGTCTAATAACCCTTCTTTCGCTAATCTTGTTAAATCTCGTGAAAAGTTGTCTAATATAGGTGTTTTTGAATTTGTCTTCTTACCTTTCTGCCCTTGTTTTTCTGGACTATCAAAAAATTCTACTCCGCTCATATTTTATATTTTTATTTATGGTACAAATATACATCTTTTTTATTAAAAAAAAAAATATGACAAAATGTCAATATTTTTTGTGTGGTAATATTTTTGTAATCTTATTATTATAATAAATAAACCTTAAAAAAAAATAAAGCTTATGTTAACATTATTTAAAGATCCATTTTTTAATCCCTTAGAAGGGGTATTAAGTAAGTATCATTATGATAACTTACCAGATGCTAATATCGATAAAAATGACGATGGGTACACATTACAAATGGCAGTACCAGGATTAACAAGTGACGATTTAGAAATAAAAGTTAAAGATGATATACTAACGATATCATACGAAAACGAAGAAAAAAATGAAAATTCATATTTTATGTCTAATTTTGTGAAATCATACAGGTTACCCGATAATATTAATTCTGATAAAATTAAAGGAAAGGTAGTAAATGGTTTACTTAAAATTGATGTCCCATTAAATAAAAAGAAAATGAATGAAAAACTAATTGAATTAGAATAACAAATCCCCGAAAGGGGATTTTTTTTTTTGGATATATGTTATATTTATATAAAAATATGTATCATGGCTAAGAAAATTAAAATAACGGAAGCTCAATTACAAGAAATAATTAAACCAATTATTAAAGAACAATCTGGAACGGATATTTTACCATCAAAAAATCCAAAATATGAAGTTAGTAAAATAAGAGGAAAAGATATTTCTATGAATGACTTACCAAATATAGATAAACTTAATGATTGTGCAAAACACTTAGATTATTATAATAAATATTTAAATCGAAAAGACGCTATGTTTTTGGCTAGATTATTCGCTAGGAATTATATGAATATGTTAACCGAAGGTGTTATATATTTAGCTGTTTTACATCACTCTCCACACCATTATAAACGAAAATTATTTATATCAGATATGTATAATCCGCAAATACTTGGTAGAAGTATGGTTGAAGATCAAAAACATATGAATAATATGTTAAAATTAACAAATCAAGATGAAGAATTTAAACTTAATTTTGCTCCCATTCAAAAAAAACTAGGGTTAATTGATAAAGGTCATCCAAAACTATATTCAACATATCCATCATATATTAGTAGGATATATAATACAATATATTTTGATTTTGCTGCTAAACAAAAAAAATAAAACAATGTCAAAAAAAATTAAAATAACAGAATCACAATTACAAGAAATAATTAAACCGTTTATTAAAGAAAGTTATAATTTACTAGAAGAATTAACATATAACGAATTTCAAAATAGTCCAAGGTTACAATCATTGCGTGAAGCAATTAATAATAATAAGATAGTTGGGGTTGCGTTTGTTAAAGTTGATGGTACTGTTAGAGCAATGTGTTTTAGAAAATATTTAAAATCTTATATCCCATCTGAAAAAGAAAAAACAGAAAAACAATTAGCTATGAGCGAGACTCATAGTCAAATACCTGTGGTTGACCTTAATGTATATAATAAAGCGTTAAGGGAAACAGGTGATTCGGAAATGGCATCAAAAAGATGTTGGAGAAAAATAAACTTACCAAATGTCCTTGGATTTATCGCGGGCTCAATATTCGAAGATTTAAGAGGACCTGAAGATAATAACATTTTAGAAAGATATGGTGAAGAAGTGTATAATTCACTAACAAAATCTATGGTTAATGCTATTGAAAGAAATCAAGCCGAGAATGTTGCAATGGCGGTAGAAGAATTATAATAATCACCTATTTGTTTTTTCATAAAAATTATATATATTTTATCATATGGAAAAAACAATTGGATATTATTTCAAAAAATATTTATCGGATAAGAACTTAAATGGGTATAGTCCTGTTTATGATGAATATTTTGGCCCGCGAAGAAATGATAATATTAATTTATTAGAAATCGGGATAGGAACATTACAACACACAAATTCAAATATGGTATTTTGGAAAGATAAATATCCGAAATATGAGCCTGGAGCATCATTAAAAGCATTCAAAGATTATTTTCCAAATGGGATGATATATGGTGTTGATATCCAAATTGACTGTATGATTAAGGAAGATAGGATAAATACATTTTTATTTGATTCAACAAATAAATCAATTACTAATCATTATTTTAGTGATATTAAACTTGATTTCATTGTAGATGATGGTAGTCATTATTGGGAGGACCAAATAAAAACATTCGAAAATTTTTTTCCTAAATTAAATGATGGTGGTGTTTATGTACTCGAAGACCTTGCATATCCAGACGAAATTAAAAATTATTTTAATAAATCAAATTATAATTACCAATTCTATGATGGGTTGGTAGTAATTAAAAACTAAAAAATTATGTCAATTATATCAGAAGAAATTAAAGGTAAAATTATTAATGTTACTATAAAATCAAGTAACACACAATTTGCATCATATAATACAGAAACCGAAGTATTAACATTAACATTTAATAATGGTTCTAAGTATGAATATTATGATGTACCATGGAAAGTATTTACAAAATTTAGGTCGGCACCATCACAAGGAAAATATTTTACAACTGACATTAAAACTAAATATAAATATAAACAAGTATAAATTATATTTTTCTAAATTTATGTGTTAGGATATTATTATATGTGTCAAAAACTTTATCATAATATCCTTCATTTTCCAATATATCAGTAATTGTAGTTTTTGGGGTATCTTTCTTTCCGTGTTTTTTCTCATTAACAATTTCGTTTAATATACTTAAATTTTTACCAAATAATTCAACATTTTCCTTTTGTATTAAAGCATCGAAATGGACAATTTCATAATAATTATCTTTAATTAATTCATCAAATATTCGATTCCAATAGATATAATAAATCGTGCTATTTATGATTTCACTTTTATTTTTAGTGTCGATATCTGGAATATAATTGATTATATATTGTACATATTCATTTTTTTTTCTAAAAACACCTAAATCAACCCATGATTTTATTACATTAATTGGGTTTCTAATAAGTCTAATAATGTTAGAATTTAAATGATTATTTATATGTGGTGTTGCTAACCAACTACTTTCAGAAGAAAAAGTTGCTTTTTGACCAAATCCATAATGATGTTCATGTCCACAGTTAAACCCATTTTTTATGAGTAATTTACTCATATAACCCGTTCCTGACCTTCCACATCCAGTTATCAAAAAATCAAAATTTACCATATATAAATTTATTTACCACCATGAGCTCCTCGTGGACTTAACTCCATATCACCTTTTCTACTTGGTTCGACATTCGGTTGTGTTAACATAATACCTTTTCCAGTGAATGTCCTATCTTCATTTTGTTTAAATAATAAAAATTGTTGGATATCATCATATTGTGTTAATGATTTCGTTGAATCTAATGCTGTTAATAAATCGTGTTCAACATCTTGTGTTGTTGATCCACTAGCATCAGTAATAAAATAATCACCTTTAGGTAAACCACCCATATAATTAAAAATATCATTATTATTTGGTAGTGGGTGAAACCCATCATTTTTTAATGATATTAATAGTTCTTCAAGTTGTTCTTTAGTGATGGTTATATCTGTTTGTGCAATATTTTCGTTAAGATATTTTCGTATCTGATGCTCCGTTAATATTATTTTCATAACGATAAATATTAAGAAAAAGATTGTATATTGTATTTAATTAACTGATTGGAAATATTTATATGTATAAAAAATCAAATTTAATGGATAAAAAGGGACTAGTTGACGAATTAATAGAGTATAAAGAAGTTGACCAAGATATCATTAAATCCTTTTATTTAAAGGAAGAGTTATCACCTGATGTTTTTAATTCGGTAGGTAAATCATATAAAATGATTGATACTGTAAGAGAAAAATTATTAAAAGCATCGAGTACATTTATTGATTATCTTGGGGTCGATTTTTTCATTTATGATGTTATTTTAACTGGTTCACTTGCAAATTATAATTGGTCCGAGTATTCTGATGTTGATTTGCATATACTAATGAATTTCGATGAAATTGTTGGTGATAATACAAATCCAATAAAATTTAATAAGATATTAGAAGAATTTTTTAAATCGAAAAAGAATAATTGGAATAGTACCCACACTATTAAGGTCAAAAATTATGATGTTGAGTTATATATCCAAGATGAAACAGAACAACATTTATCTTCTGGTGTGTATTCCGTTTTAAATAATAAGTGGGTTGTTGAACCTGTTTATGGTAAAAAGGGTATTGATGAAAAATTAATACTAACTAAGGGTGAAGAATTCGCAACATCAATTGATGATTTAATTGAAAAAAATGAAGATGGTATTGACATTATACCTGAAATAGACGACATCAGAGTGAAGCTGAAGAAATTCAGGCAGAGTGGATTAGAAAGTGGTGGGGAATTTTCATATGAGAACTTAACGTTCAAATTATTAAGAAGAAATGGGTACATCGGAAAACTAATTCAACTAAAAAGAAGTATAATAGATAAAAAATTATCTGTTACTCAATAAGAAACAGAAAATTTTTTAACTTCTCTTTGTATTTATGATTAAGAATAACATTGTTTAATATAAAAAAAAATGGCAGAAACTAAACCACTAGGAAGTGAAAAATTACAAGGTGACGAAAAATTAAACCGAATCCTTGAATTAACTTATTATAACGCAGATAAGCCTAAAGTATCAAGCCCAGTTAATTCGGAGTATATATCTGAATCTAAAATTGGGGTATATGGTATAGTTAAAGAAAATAACGACTACTATGTAAAAAAAGGATTAACTAAAGAAAATCTTGATTACATTGGCGGAATGTTTATGAAAAACAAAAATAGATTTTCATCTTTCGCTGAAGCACTTAAAAGATTAAAATTAATCGAGGGTCAAGAAGAATTAACATTACTAAACGAAGACACAAAATATGTGTTAAAAGTAAAAAAACCTACACCCGCAGCTCCTCCTGAAACACCAGCCGAAGCACCCGCACCGATGGCTTCAATGCCAGATGCAGGGGCAGAATCGGGAATACCACAACCAGGAGATATTCCAGACGATGTTGGTGGTGACCTTCCACCTGACAATTTAGGGTTAGATAGTGAAGATGGTGGTGTAGAAGATGAGTCTGATTATTTAAAATCAATTCAAAAGTTAACAGGTAAACTTGGTGAAAAACTAAGAGAATATGACGAACAGATTGAAAGTGACGATATTAAATATGTTATTAATTCCGTAATTTCAGCGGTTAATTTAGATAAATTAGAAGATTCTGACAAAGAAGATATTGTTAGTCAATTAGAAGACGAAGAAGACCTTGGTGGTGATGAAACAATGACCGATTATGATACTGACCCTAATTTACCTTCTGGTGATGAAGAAATGAGTGAAGTAGAAGAAACAGATGGGGTAGATAAATTGGAAGATTTGATTAGTACATCTTTTGATTTTAATGACGATGAAGATAAACCATATCAAGATATTACTGAATTTGATGATGAAGAGGATGAAGGAGTAACTTGTACTGATTGTCGTGGTAGAGGTCAAAAAAATGGTGAAATATGTATGAACTGTAATGGTGAGGGTGTGGTATATGGTGATAGTGGTGATGATGATTTAGAATTATCAGACAAAACAACATTTACAGCGGAAGACCTTTATGGTGATGATGTCGATGCTTTTGGTAATAAGCCAGATGATGGATATTATGATGATGAAGAAATGTTTGAAGATAGTGAAGTTGGGGAAGAATATACAGGTGAAAATGTTTTTGGTGCAGATGACCACGCAGATGTAGATAATATACCTGACGACCAAGGTTTAGAAGATATGTCAGATGTTGAGCCAGGTATGGATGATGTGGATGATACTGAAACAAAAGAAATAGAACTTGATGAATTAACGAATATGGTGAATGACGCTGTAAAAGAAACATTAAGTAAATATTTTGAAGAAGATGATGAAACTGATATATATTAATGAGTTAGGAAAAGATTTTAGAGAACAACATCAATATGAGTTTATATTTAGTAATAGTCTTGTTGACAAATTAGAAGTAGAAAACCCATATATTGTTGATTTTATACGAGAAGAATGGTTTCATGTTCCATCATCAGACAGATCAACCCCCCCAAATATTGATGATATTGATATGGTTGGACTACTTAAAAATTCCGATTTAAAATTAGATTTAGTTCAAAGTTCGGATTATTTTGGTGTAGTTGACGCTGTTGAAGGTATTATAGCTCTTGGATGGGAGCCGTTTGATGAGGAAGCTGATGAGTGGGCATATAAAAGATTATCGTTTCATTTTGGTGAAGATGTTGATAGTGTGACCGAAAAATTAGCGACAAGAGCATACCGATTAATAAAGGAGGAACTTAAATACAAAATTAAATGAAAAGAAGTGAAATTATAAAAAGATTGATTGGTGAAGGGTTTATCCAAAATACCTTAATGAACCTCCCAGATAAACAACTTAATGTACTAGCGAAAAGAATATTGGGTGAGGGTATTATAAACATACCTAAAGACTCTAATCCAGCAGATATCGAAAATCTTAGAAGAGAAAAGAAAACATTCGAAACATATGAACAAGAAACGGTTGATGGTTCGTCAGAATCACTTGTTGAAGAAGCATTAGATTTATATAGACAATTATATGAAGGTAAGGATACCTTATCTTATGAAGAAAAGCGTGACCTTAATATCCGTATTATGGAACTAAGAACAAAATTAACACCAGAACAAGAACAAGAATTTAAAAATGGTAGAGAATCTATAAAATCTAACGAAATTAATAGTGAAGAAGAACAAATAGGAGAAGAAGAAGTAGAAACTAAAGAAGCATCAAGAACATTTGCTATGGGAAGACGCGGATTATTATCAAAAAAAGTGGATTATGCGGGTAAAGATTGTCAAACACCTCACTACGAAAAAAAAAAAAGAAAAAAAAGAAAAAAAGGAAAAGGTAAAAGAAAAAATAGAAATGAAAGTAAGGTTGCAAAACTATTAGAAGCATATACAAAGGGTAAACAAAAAGAATGGGTTAAGAAATTAGTAGAAAATAAATATCACCAATCAACAACCAAAAATGAAATACTTGAAATGGTGAAATTTAAATTAACGGAACAAGAAGTAACTAAGGAATCCGGAAAATTACGTTGGACAAAAAAACTTCAGACTATTTTTAATCGTTTATATAATGCAAATTTACCTGTTGATGGTAATTGGATGGATGAAAAGTATAACCAATATAAGAAAAAATACTATGAAGATAATGATATATTAGTTTATGTTTGTAAAGAAGGTGATACTTTTTGTGACCCCGGTGAAATAACAACAAGAGGAAGAAAAAGTGTTGAAAAACTAAATATGGTTGTTGATAGGGATTATCGTAATAATAACACCAAACTATATGAACAAGAACCAGCGATTAAAGAACCTAAAGTAAAACCTAAAACAAGACCTAATAGAGAAGTAACACCTGAAAAGACACCATACCCAAATCCTTGGCAACCACCTGAACCAAATAAATTACCCGATCCAACACCAAAATTTAAAAATGAATTACCAGATTGGTTAACATATGATGCTATTATACAAGCGGTAGGTAATAATAATGTGGTTGAAAATACAACATCTAAAATATTAAAAAAAATACAAGAACAAGCGTTTAATAAAGATGGCGAACCATTAATGACACATAGTCAATATCGTGATTATTCAGAACCTTCAGAACCAGAATATGATGATAGAGAACCTGACCATTTTGATGATAGTCCGAAAGCATATTTAGAATATGAACTAGAAGGACATGATATATTATTAGAACCAGAGGGAGAAGATGAATATTCTATTCGAAATAAGGGTGATGTAGATTTTATGGTTTGGTTCGATAGAGGTAGAATACATGTTGATATTGGAAATGGAGTTGAAGATAATAAACAAGTGTTTGATGATGAAGAAAAAGCGTTAAAATATATCTTAAAGTTTAAAAAAATATTTTTATCAGCAGATGAATCACAAAAAGAAAGAGAGCAAGAAATGAATATTGATATGAGGGATTCTCATAATAATAAAATGGAAAGATCGGCAGGAAATAGTGGATATTAAAAATTAAAAAAATGGAAAAAAATAAAGAAAAAGATGACGATTTACTTTTAGGTCAACAAAAAATAGAACCAAAAGAGCAAATGAAGTTTGATGACGATAGTAGACCTGACCCAAGTAATGAACTAAGTTTAGGGGCAAAGGAAACTCCATTTAAATCTGTTGATTTCCCAGACGTACCTGAAGGTCATACTACATATGAAGAATTATTAGGTTCAGAAGAATATAAACACGCATTAGATAAATTAGCTGAATATACTGGTCAAAGAAATATCGGGGTTGGTGTAGATGGTGCATATGGTCAATTATCAAACCAAGCAATGACTATTTTACAAGAAGTAATGCAAGCTGAAAATACACACGAACAAGAACTTGAAGAATTAGCTGAAAGAGTACTTCGTGATTATTTTAAACTTCCCGAAAATGCGTTACAGTTTAACTTAACATTAATAAAACAAGCAGCAAAACTGAACAATAAACAATCTAAACAACAACTTCAACAAAAAGAAGAACAGTTGATGGATGATGTTAATAATTTAACACCAGAAAGAGCGAAAAGACGATTAGTTAATGCAATGACACAGGGACACTCAGTAGACCAATCATATTTATTTCAATCAGTCGGAAATGAACTTAGACAAATTACGGGTGTTGATAATATAGTAGAAAAATATTCTATTTTTGTTGCAACAATGATGTTAGGTTATTGGCAAATGCCACCATCTGCGATAGAAGCAGCAATGGGTGGGGATAATGACGATGAAGATTCTGGTAGTGCCGCGGGTAAAACTGGAATTGATACAACAACAAACCCACCAACAGTAAACGCAGGGGCGATGATATTTCCATTTTTAATTCACGAAGGTGTTAAAGGTGTTATGGAATATTTAGGTAAAGAAAAGAACCCTGAAGACCCAGAAAAATCTAAGGCAGCGATGGAGTTGGAAGACCAACCACAACACGAAGAATGGGATATTAAATTAGGTCCTGCGATATGGAGAAGATTCACAAGTTTATTCCCAGACGCTATTGTTCAGGATGAAGATAAAAAGATAATTCAATATTACATTTATACTAATATCGTTAATCTACCAACTAAAGACTTTTTAGTTTTAATGAAAGAGGTAATGGCTAAAACAGAAGATGGTAAAAAACTTATCGATTCAATGTATTATGATGTTTCAAGAAAATTAGCTAATGAAGATGTTGGTAATGAAGATTCAGAATTTAGAACATTACTTGACCAATTAATGGCAGGTTCAAATGACGAAGATTTATCATTATTTTTAAATGATCTTGGAATAGATTTAAGTTAAAAACAACCATAATAAGCAATAATAAGGGAAGTGGTTAGAAATAACCGCTTTTTTTTGTATTTATAGGTATGAGTCAGAAAATTGAACAGTTAGTCGAGCTTGCTCGAATTATGAAAGATACACCGTACGCGTTACGTACATATCTTCAAACATATGATAATACTCAAAAAAAATATGTTCCATTTGATTTATTCGAAGATCAGGTAAGACTTATTGAGGACTATGAAAATTATAATGAGAATATCACTAAGAAATATCGACAAGCAGGGGTTACTACGGTTACCGCAGGGTGGATATCTAAAAAATTACAATTAGCAGATGAAAGTGAACCAGAAAAAGTATTGATTTGTGCTAATAAAAGGGATACCGCAATTGAAATGGCAAATAAAATTAGGGGATTTCTTACCCAATGGCCAGATTGGCTTAATGTTGGGTTCTCACCAGATAAAAATTCTGAAAGTAGATATAAATTAAACAATGGAAGTGAGGTAAAATCGGTTGCAACATCAAAAGATGCTCTTCGTGGTTATACACCAACAATTCTTATATTTGATGAGGCCGCATATATTGAAGCGGGAGAAGATTTTTGGGCTGCAAGTATGGCTTCATTATCAACAGGTGGTAAAATTATTCTAATTTCCACTCCAAATGGTTTTGACCCAATATATCACGCAATTTATAGTCAGGCTGTTGATGGTTTTAATGATTTTAAAATAACTGAGTTGTATTGGTATCACGACCCAAGATATACAAAAGATTTAGTGTGGATTAAAGTTGATGATGTCGTTCATTATATGTTAAATAGGGGCGATTATAAGGACGAAGAAATAACAGTAAAGGATGTAAAGAAAGAAGATTATCCAAAAATGATTGAAGATGGTTATAAACCATTTTCTAGTTGGTTTGAGAAAATGGCTAAAAAATTCAAGTATGATAAGCGTAAAATTGCTCAAGAACTTGAATGTGACTTCCTTGGTTCAGGTGATAATGTAATTCCAAGTAAAACACTTGATAAAATATCTAAAACCACGGTAAAACCACCAATTGAGAAGTATATGAGCGGATTAATGTGGCAATGGGTGGAACCGGTTGAGGGTCATCGTTACATTATGGGGGTTGATGTGAGTAGAGGGGATAGTGAAGACTTTTCTTCAATTAATATTATAGATTTTGATACCCAAGAACAGGTTTTAGAATATGTAGGAAAAATGCCTCCTGATGATTTGGCGGCGGTCGCATATAAATGGGGAATATACTATAAAGCCTTTATTATTGTTGATATTACGGGTGGAATGGGCGTTGCAACATCGAGAAAATTACAGGAATTAGGTTATAATGATTTATTTATTGATGGTATCAATGTAAAAGATATATGGAAATATGACAAAAAACTAAATGATAAAATTCCTGGGGTTAGTTTTAACAATAAAAGAACACAAATAGTTGCCGCGTTAGAAGAACAAATAAGACATGGATTTATTATTCGTTCATCTCGTCTTATAAACGAATTAGGTACTTTTGTTTATATTAATGGTAGACCTGACCATATGAAAGGTAAACATGATGATTCTATTATGGCTATCGCGATGGCAATGTATGCTGGTGAAATTTCCTTTGCACAATTGAAAAGGAACGATGCTAAAAATAAAGCAATGTTAGATTCTTGGGCATTAACGGAAAGGTCATACGAAACGGAAAAAACATTTTATAGTTATGGTGCTGCTCTTGATGCTATTGGAGCTATGTCATCACAACCACACGAGCAAATATTTCACGAACAAAATCCATCGAATGTTGGTAGGGAATCGTATAGGGAATATGCGTGGTTATTTGGTAAACCTAAAGATTTAAATCTTAACCATTGATTTTTATGATAAAAATATTTAAATTGTATTAACTAATTAACTTGTATTTATAGATATGGCAGATAATAACTTAACAGTATATCAAAGATTGACCAGAACCTTTGGTTTTATGGGGCAATCAGCGGAGTACCCACCATCGTTTAATTTTTCAAAAGATGAATTATTAAAAACGGATAGTAGAGAAGAATATGAACAGGCTTTATTAAAAGCTCAGCAATCACAATTCATTGCTGATAGGTGGAAAAGAATTGACCAATCATTATATAACCAATCGGTATATTATGAACCAAATAGGTTGTCAGCATACTATGATTTTGAGAGTATGGAATTTACCCCGGAAATATCCGCGGCATTAGACATTTATTCTGAAGAATCAACAACAATGTCAGAAAAGGGTGAAATATTAACAATACATTCAGAATCTAAAAGAATCCAAGCAATTCTTGTTGATTTATTTAAAAATGTTTTAGACATCGATACTAACTTACAAATGTGGTGTAGAGGAATGTGTAAATATGGTGACGATTTTGTTTATTTAAAAGTTGATCCAGATAAAGGTATTGTTGGATGTCAACAATTACCTAATATAGAAATAGAAAGAATTGAAGGTGCTACGTCAAATAGTATTAGTTTAAATATTATTAATACTGATGATAAACCAAGTAGGGAATTAAGATTCGCGTGGAAAAACAAAGACTTGGAATTCCAATCATGGGAAATCGGTCACTTTAGACTTTTAGGTGATGATAGAAAATTACCTTATGGTACATCAATGTTAGATAAGATTAGAAGAATATGGAAACAACTTCTATTATCTGAAGATGCGATGTTAATATATAGGATATCAAGAGCACCTGAAAGAAGGGTATTTAAAGTATTTGTTGGTAATATGGAAGATAAGGATATTGAACCTTATGTACAAAGAGTTGCTAATAAATTTAAACGTGACCAAGTAGTTGACCAACGAAACGGTAATGTTGATATGAGATATAATCAAATGGCGGTTGACCAAGATTATTTCATTCCTGTACGTGATACATCACAATCAAGCCCTATTGAAACATTGCCAGGAGCACAAAACTTAGGTGAAATTGCAGATATTGAGTATATCCAAAAGAAACTTATGGCGGCACTTCGTATCCCTAAAGCATTTTTAGGATTTGAAGAAGTTGTTGGTAATGGAAAAGACTTAGCGTTAATGGACATTCGTTTTGCAAGAACGATTAACAGGATCCAAAAATCATTAATCCGTGAGTTAAATAAAATTGCTTTAATACACCTTTATTTATTAGGATTAGAAGATGAGTTAAATAATTTCTCATTAGCATTAACAAATCCATCAGCTCAATCTGATTTATTAAAAATTGAACAATGGAAAGAAAAGATATTATTATATAAAGACGCTACATCTGACCAATCACAAATTGATATCTTACCTGTTTCACATACATTCGCTAAGAAAAATATTCTTGGTATGAGTAATAATGAAGTTATCCTTGACCTACAACAACAAAGACTTGAAAGAGCAATTGGAGCGGAATTAATGCAATCACCAATGATTATTAAACGAACAGGTATATTTGATGAAGTAGATAAAAAATATGGTATTCCTGAAGATGAACGAGAAAAGGTTGAAAATGCTCCTCCAGGAACTGAAGGTGGCTTAGGTGCTGACTTTGGTGGCGGCGGAGGTTTTGGAGGTGATGTGGGTGGTGACTTTGGAGGTGATATGGGTGGTGAAATACCTGAAGCCCCTGTTGGTGGTGAAGCACCTTTAAGTGAGGAATACAAGACAGAAACAAAAAAGAATAAAATTTTGTCGATGCTAGGTGAAGAAACTACTAATTTTAATGAATTATTTGATTTCGATAAAGCAAAACAAAATATTTATGAAATAGAAACTAAACTAAACGATTTAACAAAAGAAGATGAATTATGAAAAAAATAGGTAATTTAAAAAATCAGGTATTAAGTAAACTAACTGAATCCTATTCAAGAGGTAATAAAAAAGAAATTAAACAAATGATTTCACTATTAAAAGAAAATAAAGATTTTCGTGAATTATATTTGTTTTATGATGAATTCGAAAATAAAAATTTTGATAGTAAGGAAAGTGCGACATTATATCTTGAGTCAGTTATTCCATTTTTACAAGAAAACTACAATAATCTTTTAAAATCAAAAGATTTTTTCACAAAATTAAATAATTTAGTTGAAGGTATTGATGTTGAATGTGATTCTTTATATGATGACTTGGATGTTCTATTAGAAAAGAAAAAGATTAGTAATATTGATAGGAAGATATCCGCTAAAAATACACTAGTTGAACACTTGACCACTAAAAAAGGTGAAGTAGTCTTAAAAGACATCCCAGTAGTGTCAAATGAAGGTTTATTCTACTCTATTCTATCTAATAACTTTAATAACTTATATGATAATGAATTAAATGAAGAACAAAAAACTGAATTAAAAAAATTCATTTCAATATCAGATGAAGATTTAATAACGAATATTGAAGAATTAAAAGAAAATGTAATCGACAAGATTTCAGACTTATTAGTTGAAAGTACTGGTGATGTGTCTACTAAGTTAGAAGAAACTAAAAAAGAGGTGGAGAAGATGAAACCAACAAAATATAACCTATATAAACTACAACAATTAGAAAATGGTCTTTAAGACCATTTTTTTTTGCCCATACAAAATTTTTTTGTTATTTCCAAATTTTTTTCTTATATTTTACATATAACCAATAAAAGATTGTAAATATGAGTAAATTAAATGAAAACTGGAAAATTTATACCGATGGGATACCATCAAAACGTAAAGATAGGATATGGAACAATAGACCATAAAAATTTAAAAACAATATATATTACATTAAATTCTTGGATTATTCCAGAATCAGATGAAAATTATGATTCCGTTATATCAAAAACAAGAAATGAAATAAGAAATTATATCTATAACTTAAATGCTGATAAATTCAAAAAAGAAAGTATAGTAGATTTAGATGTACGAACAAAAGGTGTTAAATTAGAAAAAAAATCCTTTATGAATCTTGAAATCACCCTCTTTGCTAAGGAACAGTTTGATTTAAAATCAAATGATGTGAAATCGTATATCCAAGACTTGTGTGAAAACATTATTAACAATAACCTTATTAATAAAAACCTTTTTAATTTTCATCGCAATAAAAAATAATTACTAATATCAATGTATTTATAGTTAAACTATAAATGAAGGTATTAGGACCAAATGAAGTTGGTAAGGGAATTCTCATTGAACATGATGGGTTTATTTCCCCTGATGATGCTAACAATAAGAAAATTATTTCCGAAGCAATGGCAAATTTGGACTTCAAAGAAGACCTTGTTCTTTTTGCTGTGCTACAAAAATATGGAGTACCAAATAAAAATGGTAGGATATATCCAAAAGATATTCTATATCGTGAAAACGAAAAATATCAAGAAATTATTAAAAAAGGTGGGGCTTTAAGTGAATTAAATCACCCATCATCTTCACTTATTGATTTAGATAGAGTTTCACATTCTATTCTTGAAACTTGGTGGGAAAATAACATCTTAATGGCTAAAATTAAAATATTCACATCACCGGGATGGAAGAAAATGGGTATTATTAGTTGTAAAGGTGACCAAGCGGCAAATTTATTAATGAATGGTGCATCTTTGGGAATATCTTCTCGTGGTGTTGGGTCATTAAAGAATGTAAGTGGACAGAATATTGTACAAGATGACTTTGAAATTGTTTGTTTTGACCTTGTATCATCCCCATCAACACCCGGAGCATACATTTTTGCCGATTTAGCTGATAGGGACCAATATCAGGAAGAAGAAATGAAACAAGAACCAATTGAAAACGATAGAATGAAATCATTAATGAATAGTTTAAATGGATTTTTAGGTAAATAACCATTTTTATTGGACTATTTATACTAATAATAAGACTTTTTATAAAAACATAATATTTATACTTAAAACAATAACACTTATGACTCAAAAGAAATCAATAGTAGAACAAGCATTGCTTCAAATTGAAAATATTGAAGATGCAGTAAAGCAAAACGCAAAAGGTATACTTGCTTCCACAATGAAACAAGAGCTAAATGATTTGCTTAAAGAACAAGAGGATGATGACTTCATTCCTGACGAAGAAGAAAATGGTGTACCAGAAGACGGTGACGAAACAACTTCGATAACAGACGAATTACCAGATGAAGATGAAACATCAACAGAAGATTCAGACGAAGAACCATCATTAGATGGTGAATTTGGCGATGAACTTGGTGATGAAGCAGATTTAGATGGTGATGACCTTGGTGATGACCTTGAAGACGATGACGAAGTACTTGATATGACAGGTGCATCATCTGATGAAGTCGCTAAAATCTTTAAAGCAATGAGTCCAGAAGATGGTATTATTGTTAAAAAAGACGATGACAAAATTGAACTTAATGTTGAAGAACCAGGCGAATATATCATTAAACTAAATGAACAAGAAGATTATTTTGATGATGATGATATTTCTGAAGAAAACATCTACGAAATCGAATTAGATGAGGACGATGAAGGATTCGAAGGTGAATTAGACGAAGACAAGAATGATCCATTCACAAAAGGTGAAGGTGAAGCTGTTAAAAGCCCAAAATTACCATTAACAAAACCGGAAAACAAACAAAGCGGTGGTGGACCAGAAGATGATCCATTCACAAATGCTGAAGGTGAAAATTTAAAGAAAAACCGTAAAGAAAAAGGTTTATCTACAAGTAACCCAATGGGTAAAAGTAGTGAACCAAAAGGTGGTAAAACTAGTACACCTTTTGAAACTGATAAAGGTGATAATTTAAAAATGACCAGAACAGATAAAGGTTTAACAGGTAAAAAAGGTGAACAGACGGAAGCCGCAAGGAATAAGTCAACTAGACAAGGTAATAAGAACGAAGCACAAAAAAGATCTGGACTTGGAACAAAAGATGACCATAGTAGTGGTTCTAAAAAGTTTAAAGCAGGTTCAACTTCGTTTATGAATGAAGAGGTCACTAAATTGAAGAAGCAAAATGCCGAATATAGAAAAGCATTAGTTCTATTCAAAGACAAATTAAATGAGGTTGCTGTGTTCAACGCAAACTTAGCTTACGCTACAAGATTGTTTACTGAACATACAACAACCAAAAAAGAGAAAATGAGTATTTTGAAACGATTTGACTCAATTTCTACCATAACAGAATCGAAAGGTCTTTATGGACAAATTAAAGAAGAATTAAGCAATACAAAACCGATTACGGAAGCTGTTGCTGATAAAATCGCTTCACCTACTAAAACATCTTCTTCTGGAGAAATGTTATCTGAATCTAAAGTTTATGAGAATGAGCAATTCAGCAGAATGAAGACTTTAATGGGACTTAATAAATAATAATAAAACTTAAAAACAAAACAAATTTTAAAATGGGAGCATTATTAGAATCAGGGATGGTTGGAAACATTGGCTTAAAGCACTTACGTGTTATTAAAGAGGATACCATCCAAAAATGGAATGACCTAGGCTTTTTAGAAGGTCTTGATGGTCATATGAAAGATAATATCGCTCAATTATATGAAAACCAAGCTTCTTATTTAATTAATGAAGCATCTGTATCTGACTCGTCAGGTTCATTTGAAACCGTGGTTTTCCCTATAATTCGTAGGGTATTCTCAAAACTTTTAGCTAACGATATCGTATCGGTTCAAGCTATGAATTTACCAATTGGTAAATTATTCTATTTCATTCCTAAAATACAGGATAGAAATCCAGTCGACAACACTCATTATCAACCATACAAAACTCCGGGTAATACGGATGAAGCAGAAGTTGGTTATGACGGCCTAAACTTATATGACCGTTTCTATGAAATGGGAACTGACAATGATGGTAACTCACCAGATACAGGACTTTTTGATTATTCAAAAGGATCATACACTGGCGTTACTTTAAGTGGTCACAGTATCGTTACTTTTAGTAGTGGTACAATCACAAACGCATCTACCGCTACTGGCGAAGCTGCAAGTATTATCATTGCATTTAGTGGTTTCACTAAAGATGGTCAAGGAAAACTTATTGGACCTAATGGTTCAGTAATGGATACTGAAGAATTCTTAGCATCAGCCGAAATTTATTATGGTGGTAGTTCAAGAAACTTTAATATCGTAACACAAAAATTCGGTAAAGGTATTATCGAATATGGTGGTAAAACATCAACCGCATATCCTGGTGGAAAATATCCTGACATTTGTGACGAGGAAGGTACTATCTATATTAATGTAGATGTTACTTCTTACACACCAACATCAGGTTTTGCTAACGCAACTTTTTCAACAACACCAGCAACTGACTTTACATTAACTTTCAGAATTTACAAAGACATCGAATTTGAAGATCACATGGGTGAAGTATCATTCGACCTTCAATCCGTTACTGTTTCTGTAACTGAAAGAAAATTAAGAGCTAGCTGGTCACCTGAATTAGCACAAGACGTTAGTGCGTTCCATAACATCGATGCTGAGGCCGAATTAACAGCGTTATTATCTGAGCAAATTGCTGCTGAGGTAGACCGTGAAATTCTTCGTGACCTTCGTAAAGATGCAGCTTGGAGTGCAAAATGGGATTATAACGAATGGAGATATGGTAACAATGGTTCAGCTTTTGCTGGTTACACACAAAAAGACTGGAACCAAACATTGGTTACAAAAATTAACCAGTTATCAGCTCAAATTCATAAAACAACTTTAAGAGGTGGAGCTAACTGGATTGTAGTTTCTTCTGAGGTTTCAGCTGTATTCGATGACTTGGAATATTTCCACGTTTCAAACGCGGCACCTGAGCAAGATCAGTACAATATGGGTATTGAAAGAGTTGGAACATTATCTGGTCGTTATCAGGTATATCGTGACCCTTATTTCCCACCAACGAAAGTTTTAGTTGGACATAAAGGTAAATCACTATTGGATGCTGGTTATATCTACGCACCATACGTACCATTACAATTAACACCAACTATGTACAACCCATTCAACATGACACCGATTAAAGGTATCATGACGCGTTACGCGAAAAAGATGGTGAACAACCGGTACTTCGGAATTATCACAATTAGAGGTATTCAAATCTTCAATCTTGATACATTAAGATAAGATTGTTTATCTTGTATTATATAAAAGGGGTGATTTTCACCCCTTTTTTTTGTGCTTTCATTTTTTTTTCGTATATTAGACATAATAAACATTTTAAAATAAAAAATTATGGGAGAAAAAAGCGTATCAGTACAATTAATTAACCAAACAGACCCTATTGTATATTATGATGTTATTAATGTATATTGTGATATAGGTATGGTTTATATTCGTGTACTAAGTGGGGTAACATTTGCTCATTCATTAATAAATGTATATAAAATAATTGACACACATAAATAATAATATTATGGAACGAAAAAAAATTTATGAAATTATTGATGGTGAAAGAGAATATCAGAACACCATTAGAAAAGAAAATGAAGGTGAAACTCAAAATGATGATGAAAAAACAGTAGCGGATTTCCTGCTTTATATGGATAATCAATTAACTGCGGCTAAATATGCTCATTATAAATTACAGGATCCTCGCGAATATATCAGAAAAGTAATTGCTTTAGGTGTTGCTTGTGGTGAAGCATTTGGGTTACCAGAAAGGAGAAAATAACATGAGTTTAATAGGAAAAAAAATTAAGTATGTACATACTGAAATGAAAGAAGGTGTTTGGATTGAACATTTTCATATGGGAAAAGTTTTAGACAAATTAAATAATGGTAATTCTACATCATATCTTATTGAAATGGATAATGGTGAAATTGACATAACAATACCTCATAATATAAAAAAAATAATGACAGGACAATTAGAACATTTAAAAAAGTAAAATGGAAGAAAAAGTATTAGATACATTTATTAAAACAACTTTTAAAGGTGGTAGAACATACGTGGAAATATATCACCCAACAGACCAAGAACCTATCCCTATCACTATACAAACCTATATACTTACATCAGCAGTATCATTATTAATTAAAACAACCGAATATTATGACATGGAAGTTAAGGATTATGAATTAATGAAGGCTGTAGTTAAACATTTGGAAAGTGAATTTGGTTCATTAGATGCTTTTTCTGATCTTGCTCTTAATACAACTAAAATTAAGGAAGGATAATATGAAAAGATATAAAACAAAATATACTAAAGGTGAAAAGGTAGTTTGTAAAAAAGATTATGTTATCAATGAAACCGATGATGCGTATTATTTAATATTAGAAAAGGGGAAAAAATACGAAATAGATAATGTTGTTTTAACCACTTCATCACACGAAACGGGATTACTATATAATGTGTATTACCGAATAAAAGATATTCATTTTAAGACTAAAGAGGTATTTAATGATGAATGTGAAAATCATGGTATTCATGGAACAAGCGGGTCGCCTGGAACTGGTAATAACTATTTTGATGAATATTTCGTAAAAGATATAAAAGATATTCCCATGGAATGGGATAATTATTTTATAAATCTTACCGAACAGATAAAGTTAAAATCTAAGGACAAATCTACACAAATAGGTGCTATAATAGTTAATGATGACCACCAAGTGTTATCTACGGGTTATAATTCTTTCCCTCGCGGGTTAAATGATGATTTAGATGAACGACAAGAAAGACCTGAGAAATATTTTTGGTTTGAGCACGCTGAGCGTAACGCTATTTATTCAGCCGCGATGAATGGTATACCATTAAAAGGTTCGACTATGTATTTAAGTTGCAGTACTCCGTGTATGGATTGTGCAAGGGCAATTGTGAATGTAGGGATAAAAAGAGTATATTGTAAATCCGAAGATATGACAAAAAATAAAGAAAAGTGGGATGAACACGCAAAAAGAACTAAAATGTTGTTTGATGAATGTGGTGTTGATTTAATTCTTTATTAATTAATGGTGTCTTTTTTAATAGATTTAAGTTGTTTTTTTAGTTCTTCATTATTAGCTCTTTGTTCTAATTGTCTACTTTGACTTTCTTTTTTAAAAGTATTAGTATCTTGAACATTTTGTACAATTTTGATATTTTTATCTATTGGTTGTGCACTACTACCACTTATTACATATAACCCAATTATTATACATAAGAATACTATCCATTTTATTAAATTACTAATTATTTTATTCATGTCCCATGTTTCTATGTATATTTTTATCTTTCATGTGATATGTCACTTCATCAAGGATTTGAGTTGAAATATCTTGAAATTCTGTAAGTTCTCCTAATTCATCATTGATGTTATTTAACGAATTATTCGTATTTGTTATAAGATTTCTTAGTTCGTTTTCGTGGTTATTCTTTGTAATTTCTCTATCTATATACCAAAGAGCAATTCCAGCAACAATCGTTACTATATAAATAATATCTTTCCATCCAAATTTAATTTTTTCAAATGCCATAATTTATATTTTTGTATTAGTTTAGTAAAAATTCAAAAAAATGATTACTTTTTAATACATAAATATCTTCAGTTCCCCATTTAACATATAAATTAAGAATTAAATTTGTGTCATTTAATGTGTAATAAACCTTTACCTTATCACCATACCCATATGACCCTAAATAAATTTCTTTGGGGTTTTCTGTTAAATGATGAAAACTATCGTCTATCGGGTTTACTATATGTTCGTCTGTAAGTTTGTTAATATGTACGTTATAGCTCATACTCGCAGCGGAACTATCAATCTCGACTTGATTACCTAATGTGTCGGTTAATTCATATGTGATATATAAATCCCTAAATTCCGTAGGTTCTTTTTGACAAGAAAATAAGGAAAATATAACAGTTAAAAATAATATTATTTTTTTCATAATTACCTTTCTGAAACGATTTCAAATTTCATCGATTCTTTATAGAATATTTCTTCAGTATGTGTTTTAGCTTTTATTTCTATATAGTATTCTCGAGGTATTAAATAATTTGTGTCTAATAGAAATGAATTTTCGTTAGTCTTGTCTAATTTTGTCCAATCAAAAACATTAACTTGTGTTTTTCCTTCTCTTACATATACTCGATAATAAACCTCATCAAATAAAATTGCTCCAAGTCCATTTATCGATCTAAAATTAACAATAATTTTTCTAACACTACCTCTTTTTATTTGCTCATTCATACGAACACCAAAAAATTGTATTGAATATCTATCTAATTCTGTTGGGTTATCTCCTATTGTGATTCCTTTTGTATAATCTGCGGGAACAAATTTTTGAGTAACATCATCTATTACAACCCCATCAATCATTAAATCTTTCCACTTATCGTAGAAAAATCTTTCGTTATAACAAATTTCGCCACTAATTCCAAAATCTACTTTATAGATTCCTTTTCTAACTTTTGTTGTTGTTAATCCCGTTAATCCAGTAATTTCTGTATTAGAACTATCTAAAATGTCAACTGTTGGTAAATTATCTAAGTCATAAAAATTAGTTCCTTTTGTTACATACAAATATAATGTGTTGGTTTGTTCGGCATAAAATGTTTGTCTATCATCTTCGATAATATCATCAAATGTTGTTTCAAGAAATGGTTCATAAAATGTTTGTGTATACTTTGTAAAAAAAGCTACGGACTGATCAACAACACTATCAATATCTATATATCCGGGTTCAAACGCTAATCCTAATCCATAGTTTGTTGTTTCACCCGTAATAATAGAATTAATATATTCTGTTAACCCTGTTGTTGATACGCTTATGTTTTCATCGCCATTATCAAAATGTATAGTTGCAAGTGTTGTGTCGGGTGTTATAACATATGTGCCAGGTTGTGACCACTCATCTAATGTTGTTCTATAAACCCAGTTCGAAGGTCTTTCATCATATGTTTTATTACCTAGTGTTGCGTCATATGTGTATTCATAGTCAAATCCAACACCTTCATCCCAATACTCATCAATTTTAAATAATATTAAATCAAATGATGTTGCTCTATCACGACCTTTTCCATTATTTGCACCTAAAAATATTTCATCACCAAAAATGGTGTTTGTGATATGTAATGTATGTTCCGTGTTTTCATCAAGAACATAATCCCCGTTATCTATTTTAGATTTAAGATCATCCAAGTCTACATGGAATATATATCTAGATTTACCTGACCCATAATATATTTCCGTATTTGGGTTTTTTGCGGTGTTAGTTAATAACCCCTCATCACCAGTTGATAGGATAGTATTATTTTTACTGAAGTATGATCGATAGTATGACATTTCTTTTTATTTATAAATATTAGTTAGTTCGAATTTGTTGATTAATTAATGATGTTTCCATTGTATTAATCACATTTTCAAGTTCTGCGACTACCTCAGGTTTATGAAGGGGCATATCATTTAAATTATGTTTATGTTCTGTTAAAAATTTATACATTAAATTTATTAATTTTATTAGGGCCTCACCCCTTACAAGTGCGTAAGTGTGTGGTTCGATAAGTGATAAAAAATCCTCTCTTGTATATTCATATTTATCCAATTTCGTGAAATCTATATTTGCCTTATCTCCTTTATTTGTGTCGGTAGAAATTAAATATATTTTATCTGCGGTTGTACTTGCGAATGTTTGTTCTTCATTTTGATTTACAACCTTTAATTTCGTCACACTTATTGGTTTTAATTTTATAGGTGGTTCTTTACTATTCATTTCAAAATATATCCCCTTACGTGGACCTGCTTTATGTAATTTAACTTCGTTAAAATAGTTTGCTTTAGTATTTTTTTCAGTATCATTTGTGGGTTTTAATAGTCTAAACTCACTTGTAGGTCTAAAATATAGTGGATGTATATTTTCTTTTGTATATTTTGGGTTAATTTTATATAAGGTATCCTTTTGGATTGTAGTTAAAAATCCTCTTGTTTCGGAATATAAAGCGTTTATTGTTGCTCCTGTTATAGTTATAGTAGGTGTTGTTGTTGTGTTATCGATATTTATTAGTTTAACTTCTGATTCATATATTGGTGTTGTTTCATCAAAAGTATCGGTATCGAATTTTTGTCCGTATGATGATATTACTTTATACACATAGAATATTACCATTGTAGGGTTTGATAAACTATCTAATTCATATTCTATAATGTAGTTGATTTTACCAACAGTAGTTACTTCGGTTTCACTTGTTTCAATAACCGCTTCTAGTTTTTTAGGGTATTTTTTTAAATTAATTTTTGCTACTTTATCTGAAAGTAATGGTATTTCTTGTAACTTTTGTCTTGTTTTAATTACTTGATTATCTTTACTTATAAGTTTACCACCCCTAATCATTACCCCATTTTCGGTAAAAATCACATCCGCCCCATAATTTCCTGATATTCCATTATCTGTTAATTTTGGTAATGAACCATTGGACCTTTTATCGATATAATTACCGGTTACGCTATCTCGAACTGCGGGTAATTTTTTAGTTATAACACCACCATATGTAGTATTTTTATGTTGTGTGGTAAATGTTTCACTTCCAAAGTCGTGTGGTGTGGTAAATGGACCGACAATATATTCCACATTTTGTGTATCTTTATCGGTATCGTATTTAATTATCTTTACCGCTTGTCTTGATTGTGGAATAATGTTTATATGTGATGGTAAAAATGGTGTCGCTATAAATTGGTCATTCTCGTCCCAATCCTGATATTCTAACGATTTTTCTAAGGCACTATTAAACACACCAAATGGTCTATAACGAATTCTTCCGATACCTTGTGGGTCGTTATTATTTAAACATATACCAACATCAATTATTCTCATTATTTTACCCTATTTCCGATTTCTTTATTAATTATGTTATAATATTCTTCTATCACTTCTATATGTCTTGTTAAATTAACAACAAGGTCTTTTGTGTGGTTGAATTCATCTAAAAGTGTTTTTTGTGCTTCAAGTAAATCTTTATTTGATTTGTTTTTCACATCTTTTGCAATTTCTATAATTTTATCTTTGTCCATATTAAAATAATTTTCCTACGCCAGATACTAATGGGGTAATTACTGCCCCACCTGGTCCTGATGGTATAATTGTTTGTTTTAACGCAATTTTCACATATGAATTATCGTCAATTTCTTCCGAATTACCATCAATAACACTCTTAACAAGTGAATGTGTTTTATTTTCAACACCATATATTGGCTCCATATCAACCCCAGCAGCGGATAATTTTTCTACAACATTCATATATGCTCTATCTGTGCTATATCCAGCTAATTGGTCAGAAAACGATAGTAATACCGAAGGTATCGGTAAATTCGTTTTTGATGACAACGCACCCTCAATAACCGATAAAATCGCTTCAAAAATTTCCTCACAACTCTGTAAATCAGTATTTAATACTTGTTCTAATAATGATATTAATGCTGATAGTATTGATTTATATCTTTTTAATTTATTCGTTAATATTGTAATTGCTGTATCTTGTAAGAATTTAAGTAAATCTCGTTTTATAAAGTCCCATATACCCTGTAAGAATTTCCAAAATATATTTTTTATTACTTCAAAAAACAGATTTTTAAGTTGTTTTAATATTTCATCCGCAGATAATTCCAATCCCTTTAGTGATTTATATGATACAACTATCGGAAACATTAATTTCGGGGATATGACACCAGCAACTAATGCCTTAGCGGTATTTAAGATATATTTAAAATTTAATGATATTTCCAAATCGTTAACTGAAAATTTATCATCAGAATCATCCGCGGCTTCTGTTGCGATTGAATTAAGTGTTGACGATACCATATCTTCACTATTAGTCACAGCTTCTTTATTTATGAAATAAACAAAATCTTCAATATGTGATTTATCAATAGGTGTTTCGAAATTATCACAACTTTCAAATTTTAACACACCCCTTCTTCTAGCATCTTCATCATCTATATCTATACCTTCTACATCATCAAAATTAAAATACCAATCAAGGTCTATTTCTTCTTCACCAATTAAGTTAACATCATTTTGGTTTAAATTTTCATCCGTTTGTTTTTGACCGCAAATTGAAAATACCTTATCTAATAGTCGATTTAACCAATCCATTCGTATAATGTAAGTTTCGGATTCTGTTCCATCACCTTGTATTGTCATAGACATTGCTTGTTTTAATGTAGTATCAATATCTACTTGTTCAATTGTACTATAATATTCCCTAATAAAATTCGCTACGGTTACCCCAGTTGTTTGAGTTAACCCAGTAATATAATATTTTTGAAGAGTATCATCCCAAGATAGATTAAAAAGTTCATCACCATCATTTTTAGTAAAAGAATATGTTCCATTATCAAAAGTATTATAAAATTCTTTATTCATTTTAATAAATCCAGTATCAACATCTGTTTCATACATAATTGAACCCATTGTTGTATCAGGAGCGATTTTTAACATATCAAAGAAATCAAATTCTTTTGGTGATATTTCTATTAAATCTTCTGGCATTTCATTATTTACCCCACAAACATTATCCCCCGCAAATAATTTATTTTGTACAGCATCCATCAGAATTTGTTTTGCTGATTTTAGTGTATCACTTGCCGAATCTTTAGCATATCGTACAAGTTTTTTTTGCACAAGTGGGCTATCATTACTATTTTCATCAGTTCCTAAGAACCCTTCAACAGTATCTAAAAGACTTGATAGGACATTGGTTACTTCAGTTTTTTTCGCTTTTATCTTATCTTTATAATCATCAACCTTTCTCGCAATAGCACCATTTTCTAATGATGTTTTTGTTTTAAAAATATCAAAAGTATCGCCAATAGTTTGAGTTGGACTATCATTTATCTTTTTGATAGCCTCTATTTTTGATTTTACCTTACTTTGCGTTTGTTTGGCTTTTGATTTTCCCATTACTCTACTGAATATGTTCCTTTATCTGGTGTAGTTTTATTTGTTTCACCTACAAGTTTCGCTAATATTTCCTTATCCTCATCTGTTAATGTGATTTTTTGGAAACCTTCTTTTCCACCTCCGGTAGATTGTTTTAATAACACACTTTGTAATTTAACAAGTGATATTTTTTTTTCAGTACAATCGTTTAAGATTTTTTGTTGGTCTTTAATAACAGGACCGATGACACTCATGTCTTCTGATTCCTTCATAAATGATAACATTTTTCTTGTTATGGTAGACGCTATGTTCTTTTGTTCAACAATGTCGTTATATATTTCTTGCATTACCGCTAATGCTGAGTCGACATCTAATGATATTATGTTTTTTCTTTTTCCCATAACTATAAATACTAAATTATGTATTTAAGGTATCAAAAAGGGTGTCGGTATAGATTTTAAGGTATTTTTTCATTGCAGATCTAATTTCTTTGGTACTTAATGATGTCATTTCTCTTAATGATAATAAAATTAAATTTTTATTAAACTTGTTTCCTTGTCCAATTTGGAATATGTCTTCGAAATTATCAAAAATTTCTAATAAAGCATACCCTAATTTTATTTCATTATCATTTAACTCGTTAGTTAACATAAAATCTTCCAATTTAATGGAAATTTTAGCAATTACAATTTTATAATCGACTGCTGGGTCGTCCATAAAATATGTTAATTCTGGGTCATTTTCTAATTGGGACGATATGTCTTCGTATGATACAGACCTGTTTGTTTCTTTTTGGTCTTTCTGTATTGAGCCCATTAAATAATTTTTGCATATCGTCCCAAAATATGAATATGCTTTAGTGTTCTTAGACGGATCAAATTTTGATGTCTTTGTTAGTAAAAAAGACATCGTATCTGCGTGTTGATCATCAAATGTAAATCCTTTTCGGTAAAGTTTATAACGGCGAATTATCGATTCTACCATTATAATCAGGGGCTCTTTTAAATATTCTTCGAATATCTTGTTTCTTTCTGTTTCGGATTCGGATTCTAAGAATCGTATTACCGCTTGTTCTTGAGCTTCCCCAAAATATAGTTTTTGGGTTCTCTTTCTCGGCATTTATTCCTTTACATACGTAATATCACGTTTATTTTTAAAAAAATGTTCTGTTTTTGCTGTTTCTAACCAAAATTTAACATCATCTTCAGTTAAACTGGTTTTTTCACCGTTTTTATATAACCAAAATAGTGAATTTTCCCTAAAATTAACATGTTCATACCCAATTTTTGGTACAATCATTATTTTAGTCCCGAAATGGGTTAATCGTAATAGAAATTCATAAGTAAATGTTAATTCTATGTTATCTTTTAGTTTTCCAACCTCAATAACTTTAGCTGTTTTATACAATCCTCCGCTAGTTTGGTAGTTTTGGTATTCTAATAACACTTCGTTGTCAATAAATCCCTGTTTTTCGGTAAATCCGTACGCCCAGGCGGATTCATTTGTAAAAGAAGTGAATACCCCTTGGTCGTTAATATCTCTCACCACAGGTAAGAAGACATCCACGTCTTTAAATTCGTTAATATACTCGTTCATAGATTTTAACCAAACTTTTTTGTATGTGTCGTCAATTTCCATTATTGAAAACCATTCTGTATCACAATTATCGATACCTAAGTTGATTTGTGTAACAAAATCGGTAGAACCTGTATTTTCTAAGATTTTCACTTCAAGTTTTTGTCCAAAATCATAATCGTCAAAACGAGTTTTAATTTCTGGAGGACAAATAATTGATAATTTAGTGTCATTGTGAAAATCTTCTATCGATGTTAACGCATTTGCTAACATTTTAGTTTCATCTTCGTCCAATTTATAAATTGGTAATAAAATAGTTATTTTTTTCATTATTTTTCTTTTGTTTTTGGTTTTTCTTCAATTTTAATATCTTCAACCTCATCTGATGCTTTTTTCGCTTCATTAAGTTCTATTAAATTTTTTATTGCTTCAATTCTACCATTAAAAAGTGAATTAAATATTGCTAATGTGTTTTGTGTATGCAATTCTTTTGTATAAGGTAATACTGTTTCTCTCATTTTTTCTTTTACTTCATCAACTACCTCAACCCCTTCTAACCATGAAAAAACAAATGTAGCTAACATTTCCACTAATTTATTAGTGTCATCTGTCCACATACCGTTCTTACCCATCCAATCAGGCATATTATTTGGTATTTTACCTATTACGGGTATTTCACATTTCATAGATTCTAATGGGAAAGTACCAAGAGTAGATTCATCATCAATCCATAATGATACCATACATTCTTTTAACGATTCCGCGAAGTCATCATAACTCATTTGAACCATATCTTTAAATGTAATCCATCTTAATTGTGGATATTTTAGATAAAATTCAGATATCACTTTTCTTTGTTGGTTTCTATCACGACAACTAATAGCAATTATCGGTTTTTGTGGGTTTTTAGTTGGGTGGAAGTTATCACTAATATATGGTGGGTTTAAATAAATAAGTGTTTCGGGAAAATATTCCTTAATATACTTTTTTGTTGGTTCTGTTGTTGTAATCGCTTTTTCGATTCCGAAATCCCTCCATTTACTTCCAATAGATAATGTTTCATAGATATATTCTTTTTGTTGTATTAACATCACCTTAATTCCTTTAACATTTGTTAGTTGTGGTAAAACATTTGAGTAATACTCAGGAATAACCACAATGTCATTTGCGAATATTTCAACTTTATCTTCTTTTACACAAAAAACAGGTATATCTTTATATACTTCACCTAACCAAGATTCGACACCTGTGTAAGTCTTTTTTTCTTCTACTAATATTTTAGATTTATAACCATTTTCGTGTAACGCTAATGCCATGTCATAAATGTTTTTTACGGCTGCCCTTGCATTATTTTTTGTGTCGTAGGTCAAAAAATAAATTGAGCTTTCTTTGTTTTCAATCTTTTCTTTTAAGATTTTTAATGTTTCAATGTTATCCATTTTTAATTTTAATATGTTTCTTCGTCAATTATTATTCCGTGTTTAAGTAATGTGTTAAATGCTATTCTAAATGATACGGATAAATCACCAGATGCTAATGCCCCTAATTTTTCATCAGGTTGTTCATATTCATTTAACACTCGTTCAATACAAACTTTTAACAATTCGTATTTAAATATATTTATTTCATAAGTTTCATGTCCATTATCATCTTCGACTGTATCCCCTGTTTTGCAGGATTCAACAATCTCGTCAAGATCGATAACATATTTTTTCCCGAGGACTTCAAGCATTTCTTGCATTTTGTTTCTATTTCTGATAGTTTATTTATTTCAATTTCACATGGTATATGCTCATTATAATTTGTATTAAATTTAATAACCTTTTTATTCTTTGGGCAGGATTCTATTATCTTATCGTTGTCTGTTATCCAAAGATCACAATTATCCCATTCTTTTTGAATTTCTTTTGATGTTATAAATTTTATATTATTCCCTAAAAAATTATTTTTTGATAGGAAAAAAAGACTTGCTGGTTTTGCTCGACCATTTTCGTCTAAACCAATGATAGTAAATGTTATATTTTTATTATCGTAAATTAATTTGTGTAAGTCGTTAAAAACAGACGAATAACTTCCATTTGCGTGACCGAAAATTTCTAAGGGAAATTCAATAAAAAGAAAATGTTCGTATTCTTCTGTTGACTGAAAAATAAAATGATTTAAGATGTTATCGCTTCTTACTGGACGATTTATTATCCCATATTCAAAATGATCATCTTCAAGGTCTTCTTCTGTTTCAGACTCAAGAAAATAGTCAATATAATGATATTCAAGTCGTTCTATTGTTTTTCGTAAGACTCCATTAATACTAATGTTTACATTCATAGTTAAAATATAATATTTTTAATATTATAAGTAAACTTTAATTGTATTTTTCTAGTATTTTTGAAATTATTGGGTTTCTAACAATGTCTTTATTATAAAACTCATAGATACCAACTTCTTTTATTTTTTGTAGTTTTTCTTTAGCATCAAATAATCCTGATTTGGTTTTATCTTTAAACTTATCTGATTGTTCTAAATCACCTGAAATAAAAAACTTTGAATTAAACCCTATACGTGTAAGTAAAAGTTTCATTTGAGATGGTGTCGCATTTTGTGCTTCTTCAAAGATTAAAATTGTGTTATCTACATTCCAACCTCTCATATACGCAAGTGCCGCTATTTCGATGAACCCTTCTTCTTTTAACGCTTCTCTTTTAGATTTCCCAATGATTTTATTAAGTAGATAATATGACGGGTAGATATACGGGTCAAGTTTTTCCTCCAAGTCACCGGGCAACGATCCTAAGTTTTCTCCTGCTTCAACTGCGGGTCTAACTATAATGATTTTTTCAAACCTATTATCTTCTTCAACTAATAAATCTACCGCTTTTTTCATTGCGATAAATGATTTACCAACACCAGCAGGTCCAAAACATAATGTTATTTGATTATCTTCTAAGACATCATAATATTCTTTTTGGGATTTAGTAAGAAATTTTGTTTTGGGTTTTTTAATGATTTCGTTTAATCGTTTTTTGGATGGTGATGTGTGTGTTACCTCTTTTTTTTGTTTTGTTCTTATCAATATTTGATATTTTATTTATAGTTTATGGCTTACTATAAATATCAAGTTAATTACCTGTGGACCCATGACCATCAGTATTTCTTACAGTTTTTGTTAATTCTTTTTTCTCAATTAAATTAATATTAGGATAAGGAAGTATAATTAGTTGAGCACCACGATCACCGATATCGTATTTATAAGAATCAAGACCAGTATTTTTATTAAAAGTAAGTTCTATTTCCCCTCTATATATACTATCAATAACACCAATACAATTTGCTAAAATTAAATCATAATTACGAACTGAACTTCTTGGAAAAACTAAACCAACATGTCCTTCAGGTATTTCAATCGCAATACCTGTACCATATATGACTTGAAAAGTAGTGTTAGATATAATCGATGTGATGGTTAAATCAAGTCCAGCATCGCCTTCTTTTGCGTAAGTTGGAGTAACTGCTTGGGGGGTAAGTTTTTTAAAATTAACATTTAAAACTGGTACTATTTTTACTTTTGCGGCCATTTCACCTTGAAGATCCGTGGTCATTTGTCCTAAAACAGAATCTAATTCACTAATAAAATTACCACTCATTTCACCCTCTGGGTTTTCTAAGTTAATTTTTGAATCTAATTCTTTTAATTTCTTTATATAATTTTCAACCTGTTGTTTTTTCATCTTCTCTTATCTTTTTTTCTTCTAGTAAAGCTATTTCTAATCCTGCTTTTATTATGTAATATAATGGTTTAGAACCCCTCATAAATTTTTCTGATGAATCTTTATCTAAATTCATTATTGTTTGATATTCTTCATCATTTAATTTTACTCCGTATCTTAGTGCATAATATACCGACCTTTCTGAAACCCCCATAATAACTATTTCATCATCACGATATTGATATATTTTACCTTTTTTTTCTGCCATCCATTTATCTTTGTTGAATTCAAATAAGAATGTTTTTCCTATTTGTGATAAAAAGGATGTACGAACAATTGATTTTTTATCAGGTCTAATATTTTCAGGGAACACTTCGCTAACATTAACGGCATATTTACATATTTTCATTAGAAAATCAAGTAACCCCCCCGGATAACACGCCGCCATATCTAATGATGGTGAAAATGGAGCAACAAAGAAATCTTCACCAAGAAATTCTAATAATTCATCGGTGAAGACTTCATATTCTTTATTAATTTTTAAAAAATATTCTTTGTTTGAATCAATCTTTTTTTCGGAAATCAATTTATTTAAATTTGTGTTTCTTTTTGTATTTCTTTAATGCTACTGTTACCCTTATTTTTAACTAAGAAGTCAAATATAGTTTCAGCTTCTTTTTTATTTTTAAAAAAACAATAACGATAGTCTGTATATGTTGAACCATCTGAATAATCCTTTTTAATTGCAACATAGTAGATTGGTTTAATCTTGAATAGTGACTCACCGTCTTGTGGTGGACCTGTTACACCAGAAGTACCATATTCATTTCTTGATTGTCGAATTGATACTTCTTTAACTAGCTGAACGGATTTACCTATAACCGTTGGTGTTTTTTTCTTATTCCACATTTTTATAGTATTTTGGTGTATTTGCGTTGTCAATAACACATTCAATATTTGCGTCTACAATGGATCTAACCTCAGCTGTCCTAGAATCTTCTGCGATATATTTGTTCGCTAGGATTGACGCTTCTTCAACAGATAGAGCCTCAAAGATATATTTTACTTTTTGGGTTTTGATTCGGAGTTCACCTCCTCTTGTTTCTTCTTCATTTTCGAAGGCAATTGTTACTGTATAATACATAATAATAATTTTAAGTTTAATTTATTTTATGCAAATATACGAAAAAAAAAGAAGAATACCAAATTTGTGGTTACTTATTTACGATTGATTTTAAAAATTCCGCTCTATCATTATTAACTTTACTTAACGAATACTTATCTTTTACTGTTTCATATAATTTATTCCCTAAGTCCTCAATCATATTTGGGTTATCAACCAATCTTTTCATATGTTGAAACCATTGTTTATGATTTTTATTTTGTGATACTAATAGGGCATTACCTTTATCATTTGATTTTCCACCAAATTCAATAGCGTTTACTAAATCTATTAGGTATGGGTTAGATTCACTTGCAATGATTGCTTTTTTATGGAATCCTGCTTCAATTACTTTAAGTTGGGATTTATTATTATTAAAAACATTATCGACTAGTGGTGCTAATGATATATCGAAATGATTATAATTTTCTGCGTATCTTGAAACTTCTTTGGTCCATCGTCTTCTATATGGTTTATCTAAATCAGGATAATCGACCTCTTTAAATTGTTTTAAAAAATTAATATAATCATTATCTAAAACTGAATAATTTTTGGTTGCCATTTGTTCATATTTGTACCAAACTGTTTCTATCGGTTTTATTGGTCTTGATTTTACCTCGCCAGTTTCTTTGTTTATTTCTTTTATATCACCTCTTATATCAAATCCACAAAGAACGAATTGAATCTTATCTTTCATATTATCGTGTAATTTACTCATACCGATTTCCATTAGTTGGATATCGTGTAAGTGTGATGACCCACCTAACCACCCAAATCGTATTTTATCTGATGGTGTTGGTTTTGGTATGTATTGTGCTTCCGTTTCATCAATTGCATTAGGGAAAACAACAACATTATCCGTTCCTATTTTTTTAATTATACTATCCCTAAAAACCGGTGTGGTTGTTGAAATATATGACGCGGTATTTAGTAATGATAGTTTTTTCTTATTAACTTCACTAGACATAATGTGAAGATACATTGGGTGTCGCATATCTGGTGTCCAATAATCATCAATATCGATAATAACGATTTTACCTTTTCTTTTTAACCAATCTATTCTTTGTCTGTTTCTTTCAAATGAAACAGTATTGTGAATAAAACTATGCATAACAATAATATCATAGTTATCGAACTCACTATCATTATCAGGAACACTCGGTTTTATATCTATATGAAAATCGTCAGGGTAACTTTCTTGTAAATGTGAGTATGGATTTATGATTCTAAATTTACCAACCCCAAAACCATCGGGAGGTATTGCTAATATTCTAATTTTTGACATATTATAGTATTTATGACAAAAATATAATTAAAAAAAATAGAAAAGGGAATTGTAAATTACTTACTTTTTTTTACACCTGTAATTTTACCACTAAAAATAGATTCACCAACCTTTAATACTAAATTTTCATTAATTGTTGATGTTTTTTGAGCATTTAAAATTAAATCCAATTTTTTATCGAAAATGTCGTTCATCGTTTTTAATACAATATTTTCAATTATCGGTGTTAGTTGGGATACTATATCATTACTATTTAATGATTGTGGTGGATTATTCGTTCTTGGTTGTGTGTTATTCGTTTTTTTTGTACTTACACCTTGTTGCTCCATTATTTTTTTTGTTCTTTCAACAAAATTCATATCTAATGAATCATTTAACGATAATTGTGTAGGGTTATTTATCATCGCTTGTTTTATATGTTCAGGTAAATTTGATTGATTAATTTTTTCTTCTTGCATTTTACTAATATTAACAGTCCCTACATCCTTTAGTGGTACTGTTTCATCATCTGTTCTTAATTGGTCAGCTATTGCATATGCTTCATCATCATTAACAATAGGGGCTTCGTTAATATTCCCTTTATGGTAATTACCATCATCTACTTTTTCCATTACTTTCTTAGCATTTGCTAGACGTAACATTAAATCGTCTTGAGATATTGGTCCGTTGTTTAGTTTCATTGTCATATGTTAAATATATTTTTTGTTTATGAAAAAATCAAGTCTTTAAATCTTTTTTGTATCTCAGCAACCATATTGTTTACTTCATTTGAAACAGTAATACCGTTCTGTGATAATAAATCATCGATTTCTTTTTTTCCATATGTTTTAAATCGATTTCTTGTTCCCTCCCCAGGTCTTACATTACCTGATACCATCGATTGATATCTTTTCCATTCACCTTCTTTGTCTTTATATAAATTATTCAATGTGTCTTGATATTCTTGATTAGTTACCGTTTTTTGACCATCAACATCTTGTACTTTTGCTTTTAATTTATTAAAAGCTATTATATCAAGTTTATGTGAAAATAAATCAGGACTTGTCGGTACTTCTGTCGGTGCTGTTGTCGGTTCTGTTGTCGGAACTTCTTTTGGTTCAGGAGCTGGCGGTGCTGGTTGATATGGTTTCTTTTGATTCTTTTTATATCCTTCAAACCAATATGGTGAATATATATCAACACGACTTAGGGATTTCATCGCATTTGGTGCTTTTCCTTGTTGATATCCCGGTAAATCTTCTAATTTAAATGAATCTTTATTAAAACTATCAGCATCTATACTTTGAATTCTATCAACTCTAAACATTTTCCACCCAGGTATTCCTTTTTTTGATACACCTCTAAAAACATATGCCCAAATAACGAGATTACCGCTTTTTGCATTTGTCCCCATAACAATTGGTTCAATATCATACCTTGGCCCAGATAAAACTTCTTCAGGTGGTCCTGAATATTGTATTGAAATTGGTTTTCGTTCAATAATGGCTTTTCTTAAATCCATCATTTTACTGTCCTGTTCCAATAATAAAATATTTGATATGGTATATAACTCAGTCATTAAAAATCAGGGTATCTATTATGTTCACCATAATCATTTCTTGCTGTTGAAACAATTCTTTCGTTAATATCGGTTCTTGACCCGATTCTACCATCCTCACCTTCACCTTTTCCTTTTTCATCACCATCTGATATTGCATTAGGATTAGTAACATCATATGCGAAAAATTCATTATATATATTCCTCGCTACACTATCTATTCTTCTATTAATATCTGTTTGTGAACCTATTGTTCCACTTGGTCCTTCACCTTTCCCTTTTTCGTCACCATCAGATATTGCGTTAGGGTTAGTTACATCATACCCAAAATTATCATCGTAGATATTTCTTGCGACTAATTGTGTTCTTTCATTTATGTCTGTTTTTGACCCTACACTACCTGTTTCACCTTCACCTTTTCCTTTATCGTCACCGTCTGATATCGCGTTAGGGTTTGTTGTATCATATTCGAAATTTTCATCATATGTATTTCTTGCTAATAATTGTGTTCTTTCGTTAATATCAGTTACCGATCCTATCTTACCATCATTTTCTCCCTTACCTTTTTCATCACCGTCTGATATCGCATTTGGATTAGTAACTCCGTACCCGAAATTTTCATTATAAATATTTCTTGCAACTAATTGTATTCTTTCGTTTATATCTGTTTTTGAACCTACACTACCATTATCACCTGCTTCTCCCTTACCTTTTTCATCACCATCTGATATGGCGTTAGGGTTGGTAACACCATACCCGAAATTTTCGTTATATAAATTTTTTATTGTGTTTGCTATTCTTGTTTGTATATCGATACTTGAACCAACTACTCCGTCTTTCCCTTCACCTTTTCCTTTTTCATCACCGTCTGATATCGCATTTGCATTTGTTACCCCATAACTGTTATCATCTGTATATGTGTTTTTAACAATATGTGCTTTTCTTTGTTGTTCCGCAATTAATTCTAAATCTGTATTTTTACCGTATGTTTCTGGGTCCATAATATTAAATATTTGATTTCATTATTTCTTCAAACAATTTACCCAATTTAAGTGTTGACGCAAAATTCGATTTTGAATTTGGTGTCATATTTGTTTTTGGTGGTGCCATTGGTTTTTTATTTTTTGTATGTTTTTTTAAAAATGGGTTTGATCTTCCCTGTGTTCCACCAATACTATCCGCGTTTTTGCTTGATTTTTTATTGTCTTTAACATTTTTTCTACGATTATTTAACACAGTTGTACCCCATGATTCAAAAGATGAACCACCACACAATTGATACTTTTCAGTTTCATTATTATTTTTGAAACTTTTCATATCGTGTAGTATTTTTTTTAATTGATTATAATTTACCGTACCTTGTAATAATTCTCTTGCTCTTTCTGTTCCATCACTATGTGGATACAACATTAACGCATTTTTAATGGTGGATAAAATTAATGGTTCAATTTTATATAAGTCACCTTTTAAATCTTTATTCATTGTTTTTTATATATGACAAAAATTGTTTTGTTGAAATTCCATTATCTTTTAATGTTTGTTTTAAAACATCTATTTGTTTTTTTATGATTGGGTTAATAGTTTTTTCTTCATCATCTTTTTCAACCATATCATTTATATTTGTTTTTTTTGATAAAATACTTTCTAAATAATCTCGAACATATTCTTTAGGGTTTTCGACTAATCTTAAAACACCCTCTGCGTAATCTGATTCATATCCTAATTCCTTTAGTCTATCTTCGATTTCATCTTCTGGTATCTCTAATTCATCTTCAAAATGTTCTTTTGCATCATCGTATGGTAAATCTTTTTCTATTGTTTCTGCCCCCAATACTTTACTCATATCTTCTTCCCCGAAATATCTCATTAACCTAGCAGCATTTCCACCACCATCAAGTCCTGCACCACCCATTTGACCACCAACAGCACGAGCATATTCATCACTTGTTTTTGGTGATGTTACACCTTTAACATTAAAGTCATTAGATTTATCCCCTGTTTGAATGTTTCCATCTGCATCAACAACTTCATCAACTTCTTCCTCGTCTGTTTTTTCGGGTTTTTTTCTTTTTGGTAATTTTCCTTTATTTTCCCAATCACTATTCCAAATCCATTTCCATTTTTTAGGGGTATTTTTTTTAGAACCATATTGTTTCCTTTTAGAAAAAATAAGACCTCGCTGGGATTGACTTACTGATTTTTCTTTCAACAATTTGTTGTGATCTAAAGTTTCTTCAATAATTCGTTTTAAAGATTCATTCATTATTTCGATTTTTATATAAATATCAAAGAATTGAGAAGATATTTATAAACAATATGAATCCTTTTAATTTTATTACTTTATATAACTCAGGAAATGTCGATTTTGTACTTTTTGACAATTTTGATTTTATTTTAATTTCCGAAAATGATTTAGATATCGAATTAAAAAATGATGTTTTTGATTTTATATTAGATAGTTTTGGGTATGTTGATTTCGTGTCCGATAATTTTGATAATATTAAAATTATCTTAGATAATACTCAATATGCTGATTTTATTTTAGATGATATTCAATATATTGATTTTATTTTAAAATCAGATAGTTTTTTTGATTTTGAGGTAGAGCTACCACCATTTGATTTAATTATTGATAATTTTAATTTAATTGAGTTTGTTATTGATTCTTCATTATCAATCGATGAGAATATTATAGGATCTGGGTTGTATAATTCTAAACCTGACGATGTTACCGCTTATTGTTGTACATATATTCTAACAGAGGACGGTTGTATTATAATGACTGAAGATGGATTTAAACTAACTTACGAATAAAATGTATGATAATTACATATAAAAGTATTTATTTATATGTCTAAATGTGGAAAAAATATAACCGATCTTCCGTTAAATACAAATCCTAGTATAAGTGGTGTAACCACTATTGTAATTAGTGGGATTACTTATCAGGTATCTTTAGAAACACTTCAAACACTTATTGGTGATGGGTCTTCTGGGACATCTGGGACATCTGGAATTAGTGGGTCTGCGGGAACTAGCGGTACATCTGGTCTAAGAGGTAGTTCTGGTACATCAGGAACATCAGGTTCATCTGGTACAAGTGGCGAAGATGGAACATTAGGTTCATCTGGTACAAGTGGAAGTTCAGGTTCAAGTGGTATTGATGGTGATGTAGGTAGTAGTGGAACAAGTGGTTCATCTGGAAGTAGTGGTACAAGCGGAGCAACAGGTGATACAGGTACATCGGGTAGTTCAGGAACATCTGGAAGTTCAGGTGATAGTGGTAGTTCTGGGACATCTGGTGAAAATGGTACATCAGGTAGTAGTGGTACAAGTGGTGCAACAGGTGATGCTGGTTCTTCAGGAACATCTGGTATTGATGGGTCTTCAGGAACATCTGGTGATACTGGGTCTTCAGGAACATCAGGTTCTAGTGGTAGTTCTGGTGTTGGAACATCAGGAACAAGTGGAACATCTGGTGATACAGGTTCATCTGGTACATCTGGAAGTAGTGGGTCAAGCGGTAATAATGGATCATCTGGAACAAGTGGAACATCAGGCGATGCAGGTTCTTCAGGTACATCAGGAACAAGTGGAACATCTGGTGATAGTGGAAGTTCTGGAACAAGTGGTGATAGTGGAAGTTCTGGAACAAGTGGTGATAGTGGAAGTTCTGGAACAAGTGGTGATAGTGGAAGTTCTGGAACAAGTGGTGATGCTGGTTCTTCAGGTACTTCAGGAGAAGATGGTAGTTCAGGAACATCAGGAGCAACTGGTGAAGCAGGTTCTTCAGGTACAAGCGGTGAAGATGGAACATCAGGAAGTAGTGGTACAAGTGGTGGAATAGGTGATAGTGGTTCATCTGGAACATCTGGTGAAGATGGAACATCAGGAAGTAGTGGTACAAGTGGCGATAGCGGTACATCAGGAAGTTCGGGTACAAGTGGAGCAACAGGTGATAGTGGAAGTTCAGGTTCAAGCGGAACAAGTGGTGAAGATGGAACATCAGGAAGTTCTGGTACAAGCGGTGCAACAGGTGATGTTGGTTCTTCAGGTACAAGTGGTTCAAGTGGTTTAAGTGGAACATCTGGTGAAGATGGCTCAAGCGGAACTTCAGGAACATCTGGATCATCAGGAAGTAGTGGTACAAGTGGCGATAGCGGTACATCAGGAAGTTCAGGTACAAGTGGAGAACAAGGTATTGAAGGGTCATCTGGAACAAGTGGGACATCGGGAAGTTCGGGTTCATCAGGAAGTGATGGAAGTAGCGGTACATCCGGTGAAGATGGTAGTTCTGGCACAAGCGGTACATCCGGTGAAGATGGTAGTTCTGGCACAAGCGGTACATCTGGTGAAGATGGTAGTTCTGGCACAAGCGGTACATCTGGTGAAGATGGTAGTTCTGGAACAAGTGGTGTAGATGGAAGTTCTGGAACAAGTGGTAGTAGCGGTACATCTGGTACGTCAGGTGATGATGGTAGTAGTGGAACAAGTGGTGTAGATGGAAGTTCTGGAACAAGTGGTGTAGATGGAAGTTCTGGAACAAGCGGGTCTTCTGGCTCAAGTGGTATAGATGGTGAAGACGGTTCATCAGGCACAAGCGGAACATCAGGTAGTGATGGAAGTAGCGGAACGAGCGGTACATCTGGTAGCTCAGGTAGTAGTGGAAGTGACGGTAGTAGTGGAACAAGTGGTTCTTCTGGAAGCGGTGGGACATCTGGGTCAAGTGGAACAAGCGGTTCTTCTGGAAGCGGTGGGACATCTGGGTCAAGTGGAACAAGCGGTTCTTCTGGAACTAGCGGATCTTCTGGTACATCCGGTGAAGATGGTAGTTCTGGTACAAGCGGTACATCTGGTAGTAATGGTAGTTCTGGAACAAGTGGAGAACAAGGTATTGAAGGGTCATCTGGAACAAGCGGTACATCAGGAAGTTCAGGTAGTAGTGGTAGTTCTGGAACGAGTGGTGAAGATGGAAGTTCGGGAACATCAGGAACAAGCGGAACAAGTGGTAGTAGTGGTTCAAGTGGAGAACAAGGTATTGAAGGGTCATCTGGAACTAGTGGGATAGATGGTAGTAGCGGAACATCTGGTACAAGTGGTGATGATGGTAGTAGCGGAACATCAGGTGAAGATGGAAGTAGTGGTACTTCAGGAACGAGCGGTTCTTCTGGAAGTTCAGGAAGTGATGGTAGTTCTGGGACAAGCGGTGAACAAGGTGACGCAGGTTCTTCAGGAACAAGTGGGACATCTGGTATAGATGGAAGTAGTGGAACGAGTGGAAGTTCCGGTTCTTCGGGAACATCTGGCACAAGCGGTTCATCTGGAAGCTCAGGCTCAAGTGGTAGTTCTGGTAGTAGTGGAACATCTGGTATATCAGGTTCTTCTGGTACATCGGGTTCTAGTGGTTCTTCTGGTACATCGGGTTCTAGTGGTTCTTCTGGAAGTAGTGGTACAAGCGGAAGTAGTGGTAGTTCAGGCTCAAGCGGAAGCTCTGGGACAAGTGGTGAATCAGGAAGTTCTGGAACAAGCGGAACATCTGGTTCTTCTGGAAGTAATGGTTCAAGTGGTACTAGTGGTAGTTCGGGAAGTAGCGGTTCTTCTGGTACGAGTGGAACATCTGGTTCTTCTGGTAGCAGTGGTACATCAGGTAGCAGTGGTACATCAGGTAGTAGTGGTACATCAGGTAGTAGTGGAAATTCTGGGTCTTCGGGTAGTAGTGGCACATCGGGTTCTTCAGGAACGAGTGGTGAAGATGGAAGTAGCGGATCATCTGGTACATCAGGAACAAGCGGTTCTTCAGGTTCTAGCGGAAGTTCTGGTACAAGTGGCTCATCTGGTGAAGATGGGTCAAGTGGCACATCAGGGACAAGCGGTAGTAGCGGATCATCTGGTACAAGTGGAAGTTCAGGAAGCGGTGGGTCTTCAGGTAGTAGCGGAACGAGTGGAATTGATGGTAGTAGTGGAACCTCGGGTAGCAGTGGAACATCTGGTTCTTCAGGAACAAGTGGAGAAGATGGAAGTAGTGGAACAAGCGGAAGCTCAGGTTCATCAGGTTCAAGCGGTAATTCTGGTACAAGTGGAACCTCGGGTAGTAGTGGTAGTTCGGGCACAAGTGGTTCTTCAGGTTCTAGCGGAAGTTCTGGAACATCAGGTTCTAGCGGTAGTTCGGGTACAAGTGGAACATCTGGAAGTTCTGGTACAAGTGGAACATCAGGAAGTAGCGGTACATCAGGAATAGATGGAAGTAGCGGAACATCGGGTACAAGCGGGTCTTCAGGTAATAGTGGTTCTTCAGGAACGAGTGGAGAAGATGGTAGTAGTGGTACAAGCGGAACATCAGGAACGAGTGGTACAAGCGGGTCGTCAGGTAGTAGTGGTTCAAGTGGAAGTTCAGGAACAAGTGGATCTTCAGGTAGCAGTGGAACGAGCGGTATAGATGGTTCAAGTGGAACATCTGGAAGTTCCGGGTCTTCTGGAAGTAGTGGTACAAGCGGAACATCTGGGTCTTCAGGAAGTAGTGGTACATCAGGACTAGATGGTAGTAGTGGAACATCAGGGTCTAGTGGTTCAAGTGGTAGTTCAGGAAGTAGTGGAAGTTCGGGTAGTAGTGGTACAAGCGGAAGTGATGGAAGTTCAGGCACAAGCGGTAGTTCTGGTTCAAGTGGAAGTAGCGGTTCAAGTGGTACGAGCGGTACATCTGGTTCATCAGGGACAAGTGGAACTTCTGGTAGTTCAGGTTCTTCTGGTAGTTCAGGTACATCAGAAAGTAGCGGAAGTTCTGGGTCTTCGGGAAGCAGTGGTACAAGTGGCACATCTGGCAGTTCCGGTTCAAGTGGAACAAGCGGTTCTTCTGGGTCTTCAGGTTCTTCTGGTAGTAGCGGAAGTTCAGGTAGTAGTGGAACATCTGGTGAAGATGGAAGTTCTGGAAGTAGCGGTACTTCCGGTTCTAGTGGTAATTCAGGTTCATCTGGTACAAGTGGTACTTCTGGAAGTAGCGGTACTTCAGGTAGTTCGGGTACAAGTGGTACTTCAGGTAGTTCGGGTACAAGTGGTACTTCTGGAAGTAGCGGTACATCTGGAATTGGCACAAGTGGTACATCAGGAACATCTGGAGTTGGCACAAGTGGTACAT